>JACCDZ010166750.1_pt1 | contig 22288 bp, 19 predicted proteins | sample 7449551 | NCBI WGS metagenome assembly JACCDZ01 (sample SAMN15323452, study PRJNA562643) | freshwater metagenome | isolation source: river surface water | place: USA:Blue River Watershed | collected 2017-08-18 | reverse complement strand
GAGAATTTCCGTCGTGAAGTCGACGGCAAGGGCCTGTCGTCCTATCCCCACCCCTGGCTGATGCCGGATTACTGGCAGTTCCCCACGGTGTCGATGGGGCTGGGGCCCATCATGTCGATCTATCAGGCGCACTTCATGAAGTACCTGGTGAATCGCGGCCTGATGAAAAGCGAGAATCGCAAGGTCTGGGCTTTCCTGGGTGATGGCGAGATGGATGAGCCGGAATCCCTTGGTGCCATTTCCATGGCGGGCCGTGAAAAGCTGGATAACCTTATCTTTGTCATCAACTGCAATCTGCAGCGCCTTGATGGCCCGGTGCGCGGCAACGGCAAGATCATCCAGGAACTAGAGTCGGTGTTCCGTGGTGCCGGCTGGAATGTCATCAAGGTGGTATGGGGACGAAAGTGGGACCCGTTGCTTGCCAAGGATGAAGACGGTGTGCTGCGCAAGCGTATGGAGGAGTGTGTCGACGGCGAGTATCAGGCCTACAAGATGCATGGTGGTGCCTATACGCGCGAGAAATTTTTCGGCAAGTATCCCGAACTGAAAAAAATGGTCGAGCACATGTCCGATGAGGAAATCTACAACCTCAATCGTGGCGGCCATGATCCGTACAAGATGTTTGCGGCATATCAACAGGCAATGAATCACACCGGTCAGCCGACAGTTATCCTTGCCAAGACGGTGAAGGGCTACGGTACCGGTGCGGGTGAAGCCGTGAACAAGTCGCACCAGATCAAGAAGCTCGACATGGAGTCACTGAAAGAGTTTCGTGACACCTTCGGCTTGCCCTTCAATGATGAAGAATTGGCACGCGTACCGTTTTATCGTCCGCCGGAAGATTCTCCAGAGATCCGCTACATGCGCGAACGTCGCATGAATCTGGGCGGCTACCTGCCGGCACGGCGCAAGGAAGCGGTAACGCTGGATATTCCAGAGCTGGGCACTTTTGCTCAGGTGCTGGAGGGGTCGGACAAGCCTATTTCCACCACCATGGCCTTTGTGCGCTGCCTCAATGCACTGGTGAAGGTGCAGGGGCTGGGTGAGCGCATCGTGCCCATCGTGCCGGATGAAGCCCGTACCTTCGGTATGGAGGGCATGTTCCGCCAACTGGGTATCTACTCGAATGTGGGCCAGCTCTACGAGCCGGAAGACAAGGCCCAGATCATGTATTACCGCGAGGATGTGAAGGGCCAGATTCTGGAGCAGGGCATCAACGAAGCGGGTGCAATGAGTGCGTGGATTGCGGCGGGTACGTCGTACAGCATGCACAACCAGCCGATGATCCCGTTCTATGTTTTCTACTCTATGTTCGGCTTCCAGCGCATCGGTGATCTGGCCTGGGCGGCCGGTGACAGTCAGGCGCGCGGTTTCCTGATTGGTGCGACATCAGGCCGCACCACCCTGAATGGCGAAGGCTTGCAGCATGAGGATGGTCATTCCCACGTGCTGGCCAGTACCGTGCCGAACTGCATCGCTTACGATCCCGCGTATGGTTACGAGGTTGCCGTGATTGTGCATGACGGGTTGCGCCGAATGTACAAGAACAAGGAAAGTGTTTTCTATTACATCACCACGATGAATGAAAACTACACCCACCCGGCGCTGCCTGCCGGCGCCGAGGAAGGCATCATTCGCGGCCTCTACATGCTTAAGGAAGCTCCGTCCGGAGCGGCCAAAATCGTTCAGCTGATCGGCTCCGGCAGCATCCTGCGCGAAGTGGAGGCGGCAGCCGAGTTGCTGCAGAGCGTGTTCGGTATTCGTGCCAATGTCTGGAGCGCGACCAGCATGAACGAGTTGCGCAAGGAAGCCCTGGAGGCTCAGCGCTGGAACATGCTGCATCCAATGGATGAGCCGAAAGTGCCGTGGGTAACCCAGCAGTTGCGCGCCAGCAAGGGTCCGATTGTGGCGGCAACCGATTACATGAAGATTCACGCAGACCAGATTCGCGGGTTCATGCCGGGACGTACCTATTACACACTGGGTACGGATGGTTTTGGTCGCTCGGATTCTCGCGAAAAACTGCGCCACCACTTTGAAGTGAACCGCTATTTCATCGCGATTGCAGCACTCAATGCGCTCGCAGATGATGGTGAGATCGGACGCAGCGTGGTCGATGATGCGATTCGTCGCTTTGATATCAATCCTGAAAAACCCTATGCACCAAAAGTGTGAAGGGAATGAACGTCGTGACGCTTATCCAGCGCAGGCAAGGAGAATGAAGTGACAGAAGTACGTGTTCCGGACATCGGCAGCGACAGCGCAGATGTCATCGAGATTCTGGTGAAGCCTGGTGATCACGTATCACCGGAGCAGGCGATTATGGTGCTGGAGTCTGACAAGGCCAGCATGGAAGTGCCCGTCCCGCAGGGCGGGGTAGTGCGGGATATTGCCGTAAAAGTGGGTGACAGTGTAAAGCTGGGCGATCTGCTGTTGCAGCTGGATGATGCTGTGGCCACGGGCTCTTCCGATGTGCCCGTGCGTGAAATCCAGCAGGAACTGGAGCAAGTGAGCTCCGTGCTTGCGCCGGTGAGTGCGGCCCCGGTAGTGACACCCGTTGTGACTGTTGTGCCAACACCTGCAGCAGCAGTGCCCCCCTCATCACCGTCCGCGACATCGGTACAGATCGTGAAAGTGCCGGACATCGGTTCTGATGAGGCGGATGTCATTGAGGTTCTGGTGAAGGTGGGCGACACCATTACGGTGGATCAGCCTATTGCGGTACTGGAGTCCGCCAAGGCCAGCATGGAAGTGCCAAGCCCGGTCGCGGGTACCGTGTTGAATGTGCTGGTGAAGGTTGGTGACAAGGTTTCCGAGCATGTCGTCCTGCTGGAAGTGCAGGTGAGTGGCGGAGCAGCAACTGTGGCTCCCGTTGCGGCTGCTCCTTCTGCACCTGCAGCAAAGGCCGCTGCGGCGCCTGCGGCAGCGATTAGTGCTGCAGTTGTGGCATCCAGTCCCACGCCCGCCATGCCGGTCCCGACGCATCAGCAGCAGGCACCTGAGGCCAACGTACATGCCGGACCGGCAGTTCGCCGTCTTGCACGTGAGCTGGGTGTGGATCTGGGCAAGGTTGCCGGTACTGGTCCGAAAGACCGTATCCTCAAGGATGACGTGCACGCCTTTGTGAAGAAGACGCTGACGGAGAAAACCGCGCCAGTGGCCTCGGGTTCGGGGTTGCCGGAATTGCCCGTTATCGATTTCAGCAAATGGGGCGAGATCGAGCGCTTGCCCCTGACAAAGATACAGCGCGTGTCGGCAAAAAACCTGCACCGTGCCTGGGTGACCATTCCGCATGTCACGCAGTTTGATGAAGCCGATATTACTGATCTGGAAGCGTTTCGTGTGGCGCAGAAAGATGCGTTCAAGGCAGAAGGGCTCAGTCTGACGGTGCTCGCGTTTCTGGTGAAGGCATCGGCTCATGTACTGAAGCAGTTCCCGAAGTTCAACAGTTCGCTGGACAGCGATGGTGAAAACCTTGTGTACAAGAAATATGTACACATCGGGGTTGCGGTGGATACCCCGAACGGGCTGGTGGTGCCGGTGATTCGTGATGCTGACAAAAAGTCGGTGCGCGAGATATCGCGTGACATGGGTGAGCTGTCGGCCAAGGCGCGGGAGAAAAAACTGACGCCAGCAGAAATGCAGGGCGCCTGCTTCAGCATTTCCTCTCTGGGTGGTATCGGTGGAACGGCGTTCACGCCGATTGTGAACTGGCCTGAAGTGGCGATTCTTGGTGTGTCGCGATCGGCCATCAAGCCGGTATGGAATGGCAAGGAATTCCAGCCGCGTCTGATGCTGCCGTTGTCACTCTCCTACGATCATCGGGTGATTGATGGGGCGGATGCCGCCCGCTTTACCACGGCATTGTCCAAGGTGCTTGCGGATATCCGGTTGCTGCTGTGATCTGGCGTTACGGCCAATAAACCCCGGATATAGCACCCAATAACAAGCCCGCATATTGCGGGCTTGTTATTGGGTGCATGGCAGGCTTTACGCGTCCGGGTGCCGTGGGGCATTTCTCTGCCGCCACAGGACTTCCTGACCACCATTTTCGCGCGCCAGTACACGTGCGAGGACAAACAGGTAGTCGGAGAGGCGGTTCAGGTATTTCAGTCCTTCCTCGTTGACTGGTTCCTGCTGGCTTAGCGTATAAACACGTCGCTCGGCACGGCGGCAGACGGTACGGGCGACATGTGCAACAGCGGCTGCCTTGCTTCCACCGGGCAGGATGAAATCCTTCAGCGGTGGCAGCTGGGCATTGAGCTGGTCGATGGCTGCTTCTGCTTCATTGATGGCCTCGGTATTCAGCAAGACATACCCGGGAATGCACAGCTCGCCACCCAGATCAAAAAGATCGTGCTGCACATCCTGCAGAAACGCCTGGGTAGCATGATCCGGGGCCAGCTCCGCTCGTAGCACGCCGATATGGGCATTCAGTTCATCGACAGTGCCATAGGCCTCGACACGCAAATGGTTCTTGGCAACACGGCTGCCATCACCAAGGCCGGTACTGCCATCGTCCCCTGTGCGGGTGTAGATCTTTGTAAGACGGTTACCCATGACGTCGGTCTCCGGAAATTCAGGTTGGGCAGCCGGCATATGCCGGCTGCCCGATTATCAGAAGCTCATGCCTACATCAAAGCGGTATTCGCGGCCCGGCAATGGATAGGCATTGTATCGGCCTACAGTACCGGAGCGGACGCCATAGCTGAAGGTGTCATCTTCATCGGCAAGATTGCTGACCGTAAGGGCGGCATTAAGCTGCTTCCACTGCCAGCCAAGACGGGTATCAAGCCGGTGAAATGAAGGAATCTTCTGGCCGAAGCTGTTGCTCTGGTCGTTTTCAAAGAACTGGCTGCCGGTATAGGTGTCCGTGAGTGCAACACTCCACATCGGTGTTGCCTGCCAGTTGACGTTGACGTGACCAAGATTGCCGGGAACCAGTGGCACATCATTGCCTTCCAGCGGCCCGCTACGGAAACGTGCACGCTGATGCGTCAGGCTCGCATTGACGGTAACGCTCTGGACGACCTCGGATGTCACGCCAAGTGTTGCACCCCGACGCTGGGTGGGATCAATGTTGTCGTTGGTGAAGGTTGCCGAGCTGAACTGGATTTCGTCCTCCAGTTTCTGGTTGTACACCGTTGCGGATATCCGGTGCTTGCCCTGGGCGTAGGCAAGGGAGCCTTCCAGGTTGTGACCAATCTGTGGGCGGAGGGGCGAAAACTCGCGCTGGAAAAAAGCGTTGTATTCATAGCTTTCGTCTACCGTACCAAGACGAACACTACGACTGGCACCAAGACTGGCAGTCAGTGCAGGTGTCAGTTGCTGGCTGACGCCACCTTCATACATTTCTTCACTGAAACTTTGCGATGCTGGTGCTGCTTCGGAGTCAAATGCACCGCCAGGGGCACTGGCATCGTAAATGTCACGACCGCTTTGCGTGACATGCGTTTTGCGCGCACCCATCGAAACGGTTGTCTGCTGCCAGCGACTGGTCTGGAACAGATAGGGTGAGCTGGTTTCTGCATCAATCCCGATATCGTGCACAGGGCTTGTGTTTTCTCCCTGTCCACGCCGAGAGGAGTAGTCCGTGCGATACCAGTCGTAACCCACTTTCAAGCCGTGCGAGATTGCACCTGTGGTGTAGTCAAACTGCAGTCGTGGTGTTGCAGAGATTGAGCTCAGCTCGGTGTTGATGAAGTCGGAGAAGCCAAAGCCGTAGTCAAAATACGACCATTGTTCCTTGAAGCGCTGACTGCCATCAATGATGAGTTCAAGATTGTCGCTCAATTCTGCTTTCCAGCCGGCCACAAGCTGGTGACGCTCCTCATCGGCCCAGTCATTGGGGGTGCGTGTGCCTTGCGGATCTCCGTGCAGTTCGTCAATGCCGAGGTTGGCGTCGACCAGTCGGGCGCCGGCAAGACGGCTGTCCAGCCTGCTGCCGTTTGCCAGCAAATAACCTTCCTGTTGGGGGGCAACCTTGAAGCGCAGGTTGGCACCCATTGTGTCCTTGCGCACATCACTGTTGTCGCGGTAGCCCTCAGTTTCCATGTGCTGGCCGAACAGTGACAGCGATGCGGCCTCAGCCCCAAACTGGCCGGATGCTGTGGCTCCCTTGGTGTCAAAGCTGGCGGCAGTACGGCTGACAGCACCACCATTTTCCCGGGGCTGGCGCGTGATGATGTTGATGGTACCGCCACTGGCGCCGTCGCCATAAAGTACCGATCCACCGCCCGGCTGGACTTCAATGCGTTCAATGCTGGACAGTGATACACCACCGATGTCGGTTGAGCTCAGGTCAACATCATTGAGACGGCGGCCATCCACAAGAATAAGGGTGTTGGCGCTTGCAGCAGGACCAAAGCCGCGCAGGTCAATCGTGCCTTCTGTGCCGGCGTTGCCTGTCAGGCTGCGGACATGAATGCCAGGAATGCTGACGAGTAATTCGGAAATGTTGCGTGCGCTTGATTGGGCAATCTGCTCTTGCTCGATCACATAGACGAGTGTGCCGGCCGACTCAGGACTCAGTCGCGATGCGGTGACGACAAGTGGCGGCAGTTCGGTTGTGTCGGAATGGGCAGTTGATGCAAGGGCCATGGCCGCTGCAACAGGGAGAAGGACGAGTTTCATCAGACGCTCCAGGCTGTTTGGATCCCCGCAAACAGGAATGAGGTCAGCATGGAGGCAGTAGAAAATAATGTGCATGTGAACGCACAAGAGATTTTCCGGTCGTGAGCCCGCCGCACTGACCAAGGGGCTTCAGGCCGGTCTCCGGGCTCGTCGCGGGATGATTCCAGACCGCTTCGCCTTCCCGTCTTGCGACAGTGGCATTGTGAAGCGGCTGACACGACTTACCGTTGCGGGGGCAGCATCGGGGTTTCACCGATTTCCCGTCCGTTCCTGTTTGCGGCAGGAGCGGACCGGCACGAGGAACGTGCCAGACACCTGAAAGCGTGGCGATTCTAGGCTTCTGCCTGCCGTAAACCAAGTGTGATGTGCGGCTAGCCGTCAGTTGCTGGCGGTAGGGTGGGGGTGCAGGTCGTGTATCTCGGCGGTAATGCGGGCATTGGTCGGTGTGGCAATACCGTTTTTTTTGGCCATGGTAACAATGTGGCCATTCATGAAGTCGATTTCGGTGGGCCTTTGGGCCAGCACGTCGGCCAGCATGGACGAGGTGTTCGTGCCGGTTTGCCTGGCAACTGTGCAGGCGACATCAAACAGCGAGACTGCTGAGACCGGATGGCCTTCCATGCTCATCACCGCTGCCACCTCGGCGCAGATGGACTGCATGGCGGCAAGGGCTTCCGGCATGTCGAGCAATGCGCCGTTGCGGCACCGGTAGCGGGCGGTCAGGGGGTTTATGGCACAGTTTATGGCCAGTTTTTGCCAGCGGCGCCGCTGGATATCCGCCACGGCCTGCACCGCCTTGCCGGTTTTCTGCCATTGCAGGGCAATCTGCCTGGCCGTTTCCTGTTCAGCCGCCGTGTTGCCGCCGATCAGCGTTTCACCGTGGCCCGCCATGACCAGATGATCCCGGGTCGGCCGAAAAACGCCATCAGTGGTGATGGCGGTGACAATCTGCAGGTCCGGGCGCTGCTGACGCAGCCAGTCGTCGATGCCCATGCCGTTTTGCAGCAGCAGCACAGTGGCGCAGGCGTTCAGGCGTGGCAGCAGTGGCGTGAGCGCGGCAAGCGTATCGCTGGCCTTGGTGGTGATGAGCAGTGGTGAAAGGGGAAGGACTGCAGCATTCGCTGCGACAACCGGGAAATCATGGCAGGAAGAGTGGTTGTTGTCGGTCAGTTGAAGGCGCCGTTCCGGGGACAGTGGCGCTCGCTCAATCAGTGTTACCCGGCAACCAATGCTGTGCAGGCGCAATGCCCAGAGACCACCAATCGCACCGGCACCCAGAATGTGCCAGTGCGACAAGGTCGGGTCTGCAATCACGCCGGCTGAACCTCACCACTCCAGCGTGAGGCGACGATTCCGGCAGTCTCAATGGCTTTCCCTACATTAGCCTGGGCCAGCTCCATCAGGGCCTCGGCCGTTGGGGCAATTTCCTTTTCGTCACAGGCGGCAATGGTCATGGCCGCCTTGATCGTGATGAATCCTGCCGAGGTCTTGATCGCCTTGATGTTTACGCCATCAAAAATGCGGCGATAGCTTTGCGGACTGCAGTGACTGATATCCGGCTGGTGCGTGATGATGGCGAACTGGTTGGGCCCGACGCGCGTGACGACGTCGAGCGGACGCATCAGCTGGCGCAGGCGCCGTGCCACCGCCAGCAGCATCTGGCTCATGATGGCGGGGGGATACTGTTTGCGCATCGCCTCGAAGTTGTTGACCGTAATCAGCAGGCAGCAGGCGGCACCCCCGCGCGACGACACATGTTTCAGTGTTTCGGCCAGACGACGGGTGGCGTAGGCGCGGTTGCCAAGGCCGGTAAGGCCGTCAAAGGGCGAGAGCTTTTTCAGCTTGGCATTCGCTTCGATGAGGTTCTGGTTTTCCTGCAGCAGGCGGTTTTGCAATATGGTAATGCGCTCTGCCGATAGCAGCCGGGGAAGCAGTTGATCCTGCATGTGTGACTTGTTGACGAAGTCATCAATACCCTGTTCGAACGCCTCGGCCAGCGCTTCAACGCCTTCCTTGGCTGTCAGCAGCATGACATAGGTGAAATGGTTGCCCGCCTCATCCAGCTGTCGCACATGCTGGGTAAGTTGAAGGCCATCCATTTCCGGCATCAGCCAGTCGGCAATAAGGATATGTGCCGGGCGTTCTTCCAGCAGTTTCAGTGCATTTGCGGCTGTATTGGCGTGACGCACGTCAAGATAGCCGGCGCGGGCAATGACTCGATTGACCATCGCACTGGAAAACTTGGTGTCATCCACCACCAGAATCGAGGTGTCGGTATTCGGCATAGTGTTTTTCTCGGGCATCCAATGCCACTTATGGTTACTGCGGGCAAACTTTTGAGGACTTTGGTCTTTCCTTTAACCGTCGTCCGTGATGACGTCAAGCAGCTGGGGACAAAAGGTCATTCCTTCTGCCAGCGGAAGCTTCGGGTCGCCAAGGCCATCAGGATGACGGTCAGCACTGTCAGGGTCAGCAGCTGGGGTGCGATGTCCTTCAGGCCGGCGCCATCAAGCATGATGGCTCTGGCAGCGTTGACGACATGCGTCAGTGGCATGGCCAGTGAAATCTGCTGAACCAGCCGGGGCGTCTCATCCAGGGAGAACCAGAGGCCTGACAGCATCATCATCGGCCAGCTGATGAAGTTCAGCAGTCCGTTCATGAACTCCAGGCTGTCAATGCGGGCGGCACAGACCAGGCTAAGGGCAATCATGCTGAGGGCACCCAGCATCGTGGTCAGCAACAACAGCAGATACGATCCCTTCACCGGAAAGTCGAGTAACAGGTGGCTGCCGGCAAACACCAGTGCAATGGTGCTCACACTGATCAGCAGTCGGGAGGCGGCCTGCGCACTCAGAAACTCCAGGGCGGTGACCGGCGTGGCACGGTAGCGCTTGAGCACGCCGTTATCGCGATAACGCACGATCACATAGCCCACGCCATACAGACACGAGAACATCAGGCTCATGGAGAGAATGCCGGGGATCACCCACGCCACATAGCCGACTTCCTCGCCTTTTACGGTGGCCCGTGCGAACTGTCCGGGAGTGACCGACTCCAGGGTTTTTTCGAGGAACCAGGCTTTCTTGGACTGGGTGTTGATCCAGTAACGCGGTGTGGTGCCGGTCTGTATCAGCAGGTCCAGTTGGTGCCGGGTCAGGCGGTTAAGTGCCAGCGTTTCATCCTGATAGGGCACCAGATCCAGATACGGAACTTCCTTGAGCAGTTTGCCGGCTTCTGTCTGATCACCCAGTACCCCGACCTTGTAGACATAGCGGTCATTCGACAGCGCAAAGCTCAGGCCGAAAATCAGGATGAGCGGAAACAGGATGGACCAGGAGAGAGAGCCCTTGTCGCGATAGAACTCGCGATTGCGCGCCATGAAAAGCGCCATGAAATTTTTCATCTGGCTGTGCCTGCCAACAGGAAGTGTTCGTAATAACGTGTGTGGTGCGTCATGTGTTCTTCGTCCCCAATTCAGGAGTCTTCGCCTTGGGCAGTGGATGTGTCGACTGGTGCAGGCATCAGCAACACTCCGTCATCATGCCTGCGCCAGTGGGCTGGTATCAGGTTGGATACTTTCATGGCACTTCCGCCAGGATGTCCCGGAAAAGGTTTCAGTGCCCGTCCGGCTACATCCCAGGCGGCACCACTTTTTGCAACAAAGCCCCCGGACCAGTTTGCCTGCGGACCAAGATAGGTGATGGCTTCATCCTGGCTGCTATGTGCCTGTACCACCAGATAGTCCTGGTCCAGCAGGCCGGGGGCAGTGCCATACCAGAGAATATCCGGTGAAATTGCCTGCAGGTTTTCTGTTGTTGCCGCATCAGGCCGGGTCACGAAGACCTGTGAGCCGTCTTTCAGCGTTACCAGCAGAGGGCGTCCGGGTGTCAGGCTGTCCGCAAGGATCAGCGTGCTGTTCTCCGGTGTTGCTTCTTCTGGCCATGGAATGCTTTTGAAAAACGGAACCAGCACAAACACAAAGCCGATGCTGACCAGCAACTTGATACTGCCGGTCAGCACCTTGCGGCGCTCAGCGTTGCCAGCGTCAATGTTGTGAGTCACCTGCCTATCCCCGCAATGCATGCCCGGTCAGCTTGATGAACAGGTCTTCCAGTGTGGGCGGCCTGACTTCCAGCGAGGCCAGCGGTATACCGCGCTCAATCAGCATGGACAGGGTGTGTGCTACGTCGGTGGACAGGATTTCCACTGCATCCTCCCGTACTTCCAGAGGCTCTGGCCATTCTTCCGGTGTCAGGGTGAAGGCATCACGGGTCAGTCGTACCCGCATTGCATTGAAGTGTTCCCGGAGCAAGGCCTGTGGCGTGCCACTGGCAATAATGCGGCCACGGTCCATGATAGCCAGCTCGTCGCACAGCAACTCGGCTTCATCCATGTAATGCGTGGTGAGAATGATGGTTTTGCCTCGTGCCTTGATGTTCTGCACTAGTGTCCAGAAATTGCGGCGTGCCTGCGGGTCAAGGCCCGTGGTGGGTTCATCCAGAAAAATGATGTCAGGGTCGTTGATCAGGGCAATGGCCAGCAGCAACCGCTGGCGCTGGCCGCCAGAGAGTTTGCTTGCATACTGGTCCAGATACCCGTCAAGCGAGCACGATTTCACCAGTTCGGTTATCGGCAGGCTGTTTTCATAAAAGCGCGAAAACAGTTCAAGAGCTTCCCGTGTTGTCAGGAAGTCGGGCAGGGCGGTTTGCTGGAACTGTATGCCGGCTCGTTCGCGAAAATTCGCGTCAACCGGTTCGCCCTTGAAGAAAATGTGGCCACTGCTCGGCGCCGTGATGCCCTCGATCATTTCAATGGTCGTGGTTTTGCCCGCACCATTCGGGCCGAGCAAACCAAAGCAGATGCCGGGTCTGACAGCAAAGCTGATGCCATCAACGGCCGTGAGCGTACCGAACTGCTTGCGCAGGTTCTCAACTGCGAGAATGGGTGTCATCGACAGTTTTCCTTTCGGCGAGTCGGGGTTGCAGCCAAAAAAACAGGGCCAGTGCCGGCAACACGGCCAGCGTCGAAAAAATGAAGAAGCCTTCGTATCCCATGCCGGTCACCATGAAGCCGGAGACACCGCCAACCAGTTTGCCGGGCAGTGTGACCAGCGAGCTGAACAGGGCGTACTGGGTGGCCGTGTACTCACGATTGACCAGGGATGACAGCCAGGCAACCGCAGCGGTACCCAGAAACCCGCCGGACAGGTTTTCGCCACCGATGACGGCTGTGAAAATGGCCAGGTTGCCATGATTAACGGACAGCAACAGGTACAGCAGATTGCTCACTGCGCCCAGGATCATGGCGATCAGCAGCGTGCGCTGGACGCCGAGGCGTACCACCACGGCCCCACCCAGAAACGCACCGGCAATACCGATCCACACCCCGAATATCTTGGAAATGGCACCGATCTCTGTCTTGGTGAAGCCGCTGTCCAGATAAAAGGGCAGGGCCATTACGCCAAGCATCTGGTCGGAGATCTTGAACAGTCCGATAAATACCAGCAGTCCGATGCCCAGCCAGCCGGCATAGCGGGTAAAGAAATCACGAAAGGGACCAATGACACTGTCTTCAATGGCCTGCTCCAGCGTGGCGGCGCGGACTTCGGGATGATCGGGTTCCCGTGCCAGCACGGTCGCCAGCATCACGGCGACCACTGCAGCCGCCATCAACTGGTACACCAGGGCCCAGGGCAGGTGATCGGCCAGTAACAGGGCGAAGGCGCCGGAGCCCAGCAAGGCAATCCGGTAGCCCAGTGTGTAAGTGGCGGCCAGAGCGCCCTGTGTTTCTTCCGGAGCAATTTCAATGCGATAGGCATCCACCACCACGTCCTGGGTGGCCCCGGCAAATGCAGCCAGCACGATGATGCCGACAAACAGCAGGATGGGGCCTTGCGGCGTGATCGCGCTCATCAGCAGCAGGCTGATGGCCAGCACGATCTGCGCGCTGAGCAACCAGGAGCGACGTTGTCCCAGCAGCTTTCCCAGCAGCGGCAGCCGCACCCGGTCCACTGCCGGTGACCACAGGAACTTCAGTGAGTAGGCCAGTCCGGCCAGACTCATCAGGCCGATATCCTCCAGCGACACCCCGCTTTCCTTCAGCCAGGCGGACAGTGTTCCACCGACCAGCAAGAATGGCAGGCCGGAGGTGAATCCGAAAAAGAACATGGTGAGCGCTGCCGGTTGGGCAAAGGCCTCACGCAGACTGGGGGAGGATGAGCTCATGTCAGGACTGGCTGCTGGATAAAGACGCTACCTTAGCGGAAAACGGCCCCGAGGTGAGGCTGCCAGTATTCACTTTCTTCTGGTGGCATTCATGCCTGCCACCATGGGCCTGTCACCTTGCTGGCGGTCATGTTCACGCCCTCGGCGCGCAGACGCTGGCGCTGTTCGCGGCCGGCAGCACAGTCTTCATCCATGCCAAAGCGGCCATCGGCGCGGATGACCCGCCACCAGGGTGTTGTGCTGCGATCCGGCAGGTCGCGCAGCACACGGCAGACCATGCGGGCGTAACCGGGCAGGCCGGCACGCCGGGCAACCTCGCCATAGCTGGTGACATGCCCCTCCGGGATGGCATTGAGTGCCATGAGAATGGCCTGCTGCTTTTCCCCCATGGCTGTACTCCTGATGTTGGCAAAAGGATGGAGAACCATACTGCTGGCCCTGCATTGTGCATGGCCGGGGCTTTTCTGGCGACATGGCGCACCGATACCCCGCAATTATCCCGCCATGTTTGTGCTTGTACTGGCGCATGCAAACGACCGCCGGGGTTATCATTCAGCCATTCAACGTCCCCATTCTGAAATACTGCCCACAAGGAATGCTTCATGAAGACTCGCGCCGCAGTTGCTTGGCAAGCCGGTCAGCCTCTGACCATTGAAGAAGTCGATCTGGCCGGTCCGCGTGCTGGCGAAGTGCTGGTCGAGGTGAAGGCCACCGGTATCTGCCATACCGATTACTACACCCTTTCGGGTGCCGATCCGGAGGGCGCTTTCCCTGCCATCCTCGGTCATGAAGGCGCCGGTGTGGTGCTGGAGGTGGGTGCCGGCGTGACCACGCTCAAGCCAGGCGATCATGTGATTCCGCTCTACACCCCGGAATGTCGCCAGTGCAAATTCTGTCTGTCGCGCAAGACCAACCTCTGTCAGGCAATCCGTTCCACGCAGGGGCAGGGTCTGATGCCGGATGGCACCTCCCGCTTTTCAATCGATGGCAAACCCATCCTGCACTACATGGGAACTTCCACGTTTGCCAATCACATTGTCGTGCCGGAAATTGCACTGGCCAAAATCCGTGAAGACGCTCCTTTCGACAAGGTTTGCTATATCGGCTGCGGCGTTACCACCGGTGTAGGGGCTGTCGTGTTTACGGCCAAGGTGGAAGCAGGTGCCAATGTGGTTGTGTTCGGGCTGGGCGGCATCGGCCTTAACGTGATTCAGGGCGCAAAACTGGTCGGCGCCGACAAGATCATTGGTGTCGATCTGAATCCGGAGCGAGAAGCACTGGCCCGCCAGTTCGGCATGACCCACTTCATCAATCCGGGCAAGGTCGAGAATGTCGTCGACACCATCATCCAGCTTACGGATGGCGGCGCGGATTACAGCTTCGAGTGCATCGGTAATACCCAGGTCATGCGTCAGGCACTGGAGTGCACGCATAAAGGCTGGGGTAAATCCATCATCATTGGTGTGGCGCCGGCGGGTGCTGAAATCAGCACGCGTCCGTTCCAGCTGGTGACAGGCCGTGTCTGGATGGGCTCTGCATTCGGTGGTGCCCGTGGCCGTACCGATGTACCGAAAATCGTCGACTGGTACATGGAGGGCAAGCTCAATATCGACTCGTTGATTACCCATCATCTGACGCTGGAAGAGGTCAACAAGGGGTTCGACCTGATGAAGAGCGGCGAGTCGATTCGCTCGGTCATTGTGTATTAAGCGCGGAGCGCGGTTTTATGTCACTGCAATTACTGAGCGAGCATGCCTGCTTTGGCGGCGTGCAGCGATTTTACCAGCATGATTCTGCTGTCATCGGTTTGCCGATGAAGTTCGGTATCTATCTGCCGCCACAAGCCAGAACAGAAAAAGTGCCTGTGCTGTTTTATCTCGCGGGCCTGACATGTACCGAAGAAACCTTTGCCATCAAGGCCGGTGCGCAGCGATTTGCAACCGGGCACGGACTTGCCATCGTCACCCCGGACACCAGTCCGCGCGGTGCCAATGTGCCAGGGGAGAGTGATTACTGGGATTTTGGCGTGGGGGCCGGGTTTTATATCGATGCAACGCAAGCCGAGTGGGCACGACATTACCGGATGGAAAGCTATATTGTCGGTGAGTTGCCCGCGCTTATATCGCAGGCCTTGCCGTTAAACATGCAGCGTGCCGGTATTTTCGGTCACTCCATGGGCGGCCATGGCGCACTGACACTGGCATTGAAATACCCGGCACTGTTCCGCTCAGTGTCTGCTTTCGCGCCGATTGCCGCCCCGGCGCAATGTCCCTGGGGTGAAAAAGCCTTCACGGGGTATCTGGGAACAGATCGCGATGTGTGGAAGCGGCATGATGCCAGTGAGCTGATGGCCCGGGCGAAAGCTCCATTTCATGGCGGCATCCTCATCGACCAGGGGCTTGCAGACAAGTTCCTCCCAGACCAGCTAAATCCGGACAGGTTCGAGACCGCCTGCCTGGCAGCGGGCCAGTCCCTGACACTGCGCCGTCATGAAGGTTATGACCACGGCTATTATTTCATTTCCACGTTTGTGGCCGATCATGTTGCGCATCATGCCGGCATTTTGCGAGGCTGAGTAATGAAAGAGGATGTGGCCGCCGAAGCCCGCGCCCTTCTGCTGGGTGCGTATCAAGGGGTGCTCTCCACCAACTCCGGTGACATGCCCGGTTATCCGTTCGGTTCAGTGGCGCCTTACTGCCTTAATGATGCGGGAGAGCCGGTATTCCTCGTGTCCGAGCTGGCCCAGCATACGAAGAACCTGCGGGCCGATTCGCGCTGCTCCTTTATCGTGATTGCCGGTGGCGATGACATTCAGGCCACAGCACGCCTGACGCTGACAGGGGAGTGCAGCCCGGTCTTGCCAGAAGATGTGGATGCCGTTGCCGGGCGCTACTACCGGTACTTCCCGGACGCCAGTGATTTCCACAAGACCCTCGACTTTGTCTTTTTCGTACTGAAGCCGCTCCGTTGCCGTTTCATTGGTGGCGTTGGCCGCATTCACTGGCTGAAGGGGACGGATCTGCTTATGGTCAATCCCCTGGCAGGGGAGAAGGAGGCCGGGATTGTCGGGCACATGAATGCGGACCATGCCGATGCGCTGGTGCACTACTGTCATCAGGCGGGCTTGCCCGTGCCTGATGGCCTCGCACCCGTGATGACAGGGATAGATGCCGAAGGCATCCACATCAGGCTGGGTGCCCGCATTGTCCGGATTGCCTTCAGTCGCCCGGTTGCTACCCCGCAGGAGGCCCGTGAGGCACTGGTTGCCATGGCCAGAGCCGGCCGGCCAGAGCCTCATTGATCATAAGGCCTCCCTCAATTGCCCTTGAATCCCCGGGGATCATCCCCATCAAGATGCCCATGCCCGGCCTGATGGCCGGGATTTCCCTCAAACCCGCCCTTTGGCGGGTTGGTGCGTCCGCAGACTGGCACTCTCCCTTCGAGAGTGCTAAAACGGCGCCCTGAACTTTGGGTACAGCCCGCAAGGGCTGGCTGGTATATCTCATTAAGGAGACCTTTCGATGAAACTTCGTCCTCTGCACGACCGCGTTGTCATCCGCCGCGTTGAAGAAGAAACCAAGACCGCTGGTGGCATCCTGCTGCCGGGTTCCGCTGCCGAAAAGCCCTCCCAGGGTGAAGTGATTGCCGCCGGCAACGGCTCCATCACCGAAAACGGCACCGTGCGTCCGCTGGATGTGAAGGTTGGTGACAAGGTCCTGTTCGGCCAGTACTCCGGTTCCACCGTCAAGGTGAACGGCGAAGAGTTCCTGATCATGAAGGAATCTGAAATTTTCGCAGTAATCGAAGGCTGATCGGTCTTTTCAGACTGAATTCATCGCAAACAGAATTTTAGAGGTTTAAGCAAAATGGCTGCTAAAGACGTAAAGTTTGGTGATACCGCCCGTGCCCGCATGATTGCCGGCGTGAACATCCTCGCCGATGCCGTGAAAGTCACCCTGGGCCCGAAGGGCCGCAATGTTGTTATCGACAAGTCCTTCGGCGCTCCGCTGATCACCAAGGACGGCGTGACCGTTGCCAAGGAAATCGAACTCAAGGACAAGTTCGAGAACATGGGCGCACAGCTCGTGAAAGAAGTCGCCTCCAAGACTGCCGATGTGGCCGGTGACGGCACCACGACAGCTACCGTGCTGGCCCAGTCCATCCTCAACGAAGGCCTCAAGGCCGTCGCTGCCGGCATGAACCCGATGGACCTGAAGCGCGGCATCGACAAGGCGACCAACGCCGCTGTTGAAGCCATCAAGGCCGTTGCTGTGCCTTGCAAGGACACCAAGGCAATTGCCCAGGTGGGTTCCATTTCCGCCAACTCCGACACCCGTATCGGTGACCTGATCGCTCAGGCCATGGAAAAAGTGGGCAAGGAAGGCGTCATCACCGTGGAAGAAGGCTCCGGCTTTGACGACACGCTTGATGTCGTCGAAGGCATGCAGTTTGACCGCGGCTATGTCAGCCCGTATTTCATCAACAAGCAGGATTCGATGACGGCCGAACTCGACAGCCCGTACATCCTGCTCGTGGACAAGAAGATCTCCAATATCCGTGACATGATCCCGGTACTGGAAGGCGTCGCCAAGTCCGGCAAGCCGCTGCTGCTGATCGCCGAAGATGTGGAAGGCGAAGCGCTGGCCACCCTCGTGGTGAACAGCATGCGCGGTATCGTCAAGGTCTGTGCCGTCAAGGCGCCTGGCTTTGGTGACCGTCGCAAGGCCATGCTGCAGGACATCGCCGTGCTGACCGGCGCCACCGTGATCTCCGAAGAAATCGGCCTGAACCTGGAAGGCGCCAGCCTGCAGGATCTTGGTACTGCCAAGAAGGTGGTCGTTTCCAAGGAAAACACCACGGTTATCGACGGTGCCGGCAACAAGGCCGAGATCGAAGCCCGTGTGGCCCAGATCCGCACCCAGATCGAAGATGCAACTTCCGACTATGACAAGGAAAAGCTGCAGGAGCGTGTTGCCAAGCTCGCCGGCGGTGTGGCCGTGATCAAGATCGGTGCTGCCACTGAAATCGAAATGAAGGAAAAGAAGGATCGCGTGGACGACGCCCTGCACGCTACCCGTGCTGCGGTTGAAGCCGGTGTGGTTGCCGGTGGCGGTACCGCCCTCGTGCGTGCCATTGCTGCGCTGGATGGCCTCAAGGGCGACAACGCTGACCAGATGGCCGGCATCAACATCCTGCGTCGCGCCATGGAATCCCCGCTGCGCCAGATCGTGACCAATGCCGGTGCCGAAGCCTCCGTCGTTGTTAACGAAGTGAAGAACGGCAAGGGCAACTACGGCTACAACGCTGCCAACGGTGAATACGGCGACATGATCGCTCTCGGTATTCTCGATCCGGCCAAGGTGACCTTCACTGCCCTGCAGAACGCCTCGTCGGTTGCCGGCCTGATGCTGACCACCGAAGCCATGATCACTGATGCCCCGGAAGACAAGGGTGCACCAGCCATGCCGGATATGGGTGGCATGGGCGGTATGGGCGGCATGATGTAATTATCTGGGCGGCTCTGGCGCGGTGCCTCTTTGCCGGTGGTGAAGAGGGGCGTTGCGGAACGGTTTTGCTGCTACAGCACCTCCCGTTTCCCAGATCATTCCGCGCCAGCACTCGTTCAAATGTACTGCTCTGAAAAAGCCCCGAAAGGGGCTTTTTCATTGGTGGCCAGGCCGTGCCAGCGATAACGATCGGGGGTCGTCTTTAGCGACATTCTTGCCGACTACCCATCCGAAAGAGTGGGGCCGACCGGCCGTTCATGCCATCAATTGTTGAGACACATCACACTAAGTGTTACAAAGCGGCTGCCGGGGTAGCCGGCCGGGTCGCCAGTGTGGCAGCCTGCAGGGAAGATAAAAAAAATAATAGAGAAGAGGGGTCTATGCGCTCCATTATCACCATGTCTGCTGCCGTGCTGGCGGTAACTGCGTCAGTGGCACAGGCGGATCAATGCCAGGATCTGGCCATCCGTTATTCCCAGGCTCCAAAGAGCCTCAAGATTGGCGAACTCGATGAGCTCAAGACCTGCATCAATCTGGTTCAGCGCGAGCTTATCAGTTCACTGGGCGACGCTTCCACGCCGTCGGGGCAGGTAACCATTGCCCGTCCGCGCGCCGTTCCAGTCCTTCAGGATGCCGAATAAGTCGTCAGTACTATGGCCGGACGCTTTATTGCTGACAGCCATTTTCCTGTTACTGGCGTTTCTGCCCCCGGTCAGCCATTTGCTTGAATATCGGCGCGAACTCATCGGTGCTGGCGAGTTCTGGCGCCTTTTCACCGGGCATTTTGTCCATCTCAATCTGGCCCATGCCGTCATGAATGCCATCGGGACCGTGCTGGTCTCGCTGCTTTTCGTCACGGAAATCCGTCGGTCTCAATGGTGGGCGATAGTTCTGGCGGCCCCTGTCCTCATTTCCATCGGCCTTTGGCTCAAACAGCCGGAGCTGTCAGGCTATGCCGGCTTCTCTGGTGTACTGCACGGGCTGATTTATTTCGTAGCGGTGCGGCTGCTGGCCACTGCACCCGTCCTGGCGGGATGTGTGCTGGCACTGCTGATCGGCCGTCAGGTATGGGAGCAAACCGCTGCCTACAACCCCGACTACCTTCGGCACTGGATTGAGGGTCGTGTCATGCCGGATGCCCATCTGTTTGGCGGCCTGACCGGTCTGGTACTGGGTGGGCTTACCCTCTGGCAGGACTATCGTGCCGGGCGTCTTGGCAAGGGCAATTCGAGTGGCTATAGTTCAGGAACTGGTCCAACGCCTGATGCCTGACACCTGATGAATACCGGAAGCCTCCGCACCATCAATACTGTCTCCCGTGCACACACTGCTGTGCATGGCGCTCTGCTGCTCCTGCTGCTGCCCTGACGGGCATATTATCGTTTTCTTTTCCCCATACAGATTTGATAACAGCAGCACCGCTCACAAGGCGGGCCTAACGATTTGCAAGAGAGATTTGTCATGAGCAAACAGCAACTCATCATATTCGATACCACCATGCGCGATGGCGAACAGAGCCCTGGCGCGTCCATGACGCTTGAAGAAAAGGTGCGTATCGGCAAGGCCCTTGAGCGCATGCGTGTCGACGTTATCGAAGCCGGTTTTGCCATTGCCTCACAGGGAGACTTCGAGTCTGTCCGTGCTGTGGCAGAAGCCGTCAGGGATTCCCGTATCTGCTCACTGTCCCGTGCCCGCTCCGAGGACATTGATCGCGCTGCCGAAGCTCTCAGGCCGGCCAACGCCTCGCGTATCCATACCTTCCTCGCCACGTCGCCCATCCACATGAAGTACAAGTTGCGCATGGAGCCGGATGCCGTGCTGGAGACCGCCGTACGGGCAGTAAAATATGCGCGCAATCTGGTCGAGGATGTCGAGTTTTCCTGTGAAGACGCCGGCCGCTCCGAAATTGATTTCCTGTGCCGCGTGATTGAAGCCGCGATTGATGCCGGTGCCCGGACCATTAATATTCCGGACACGGTGGGCTATGCCATTCCCAACCAGTTTGGCGAGATGATCGGTCAGATCATTCAGCGTGTGCCGAATGCCGACAAGGCAATTTTCTCCGTGCATTGCCACAACGATCTCGGTCTTGCCGTGTCCAACTCGCTGGCTGCGGTGCTTAACGGTGCCCGCCAGGTCGAGTGCACCATCAATGGTCTGGGTGAACGTGCCGGCAATGCGGCACTCGAAGAAATCGTGATGGCAGTCAAAACCCGTGGCGATCTTTTCCCGGTTGAAACCCGCATCAATACGGTGGAAATCGTGCCGACTTCGCGTCTGGTTTCCAGCGTAACCGGTTTCCCGGTGCAGCCAAACAAGGCGATTGTCGGTGCCAATGCATTTGCGCATGAGTCCGGCATTCATCAGGACGGCGTGCTCAAGCACCGCGAAACCTACGAAATCATGAAGGCCGAGGATGTCGGCTGGAATGCCAACAAGATGGTGCTCGGCAAGCATTCGGGTCGTGCCGCTTTCCGTGCACGCCTCGAACAGCTGGGCATCGAGTTCGGTTCGGATAACTCGCTCAACCAGCTTTTCGTGCGATTCAAGGAACTGGCTGATAAAAAGCATGAAATCTTCGATGAGGATTTGCATGCACTGGTCAGTGACACGCTTCAGGATGTCGAAGAAACCTACAAGCTCGTTACTCTGGAAGTAACCTCGAAGACCGGCACAATTCCCGAAGCCAAGCTCGTGGTCTCGGTGGAAGGCGTGGAAAAATCAGTAACCGCAACCGGATCTGGTCCGGTGGATGCCACCTTCCGTGCCATCGAAGCCGTCGCCAATTCCGGCACCATGCTGGAGTTGTACTCGGTGAATGCGATTACCTCCGGCACCGACTCACAGGGTGAGGTGACGGTGCGTCTGAATCAGGCCGGTCGCATCATCAATGGTCATGGCGCAGACACCGATATCGTGGTGGCCAGTGCCAAGGCCTACCTGAATGCCCTTAACCTGATGCGCACCAGTGGTCGCCGTGAGCACCCGCAAGGCGTGACAGGGGTTTGATGACGTGACGATCATGAGTGGTGGGGACGAAGGGCAGCGCCAGGCGTATCTGGCGGCGCTCGGCATGCCACTCTGGACGGCCCGTTACGACCTGCCCGGGGCGGCACCTTCGCTGCCACTGATGCATGTGCCTTTCTGTGCCGACATTCCTGATGCGGCAGAGCTGCCTGTGGTGTCTATGGTGCCTGTGGCACCTGAGACGGCCTTGCCTGAACAGGGGCTGCCCGTGACGGAGGTGTCAGCCGCACCGCTGCGTCAGGAGCGTCAGGCTCCGGTAATGCCGACACCGGCTGCGGCAGTGGCCAATCCGGTGTCGGTGAACCCGGCCTTGCCCCGGTTCGCTCTCCGGGTCCAGGCACTGGCACCCGGCTGGCTTGCCATCATCGCCCTGGGTGATGTGCCGGATCTGTCAGCACAGGAATACCGTCTGGTCTCGGGCATCAGCCATGCCCTTGGTGCGGCTCCCGACTTCTCAGGGCCGGCCTCCCTGTTGCGCTGGCCACTGAACAGTAATCCCCGTCTGGATCATGGTGCAGGTGCTGCCGTTGAGTGGCTCTCGCATGCACTCAAAGTGCCGGAAGGGTGGCGCTGTCTGGTGCTGGGCGAGTCTGTGGCAGTACATGTCCGTGCCGCTTTGCCTGCAGCAACGGTCATGGTTGCCGGCCCGGCACTGGCAACACTGCTGTCCATGCCGCAGACCAAAAAATCCCTGTGGTTGTCACTACATGCCTGAGTCCCTGATTCGCCCACTTACTGTGTCTGACCTGCCGGCGGTACTGGCCATAGAGGTACGCGCCCATGCGTTTCCCTGGACGCCCGGCATACTGGCCGATGCCCTCAGCAGTGGTTACTACATGGTCGTGATGGAGCAGGATGAGGTAGTGGTGGGCTATGGCGTGGTTCAGGTCATTCTGG
>JACCDZ010544403.1_pt1 | contig 22314 bp, 21 predicted proteins | sample 7449551 | NCBI WGS metagenome assembly JACCDZ01 (sample SAMN15323452, study PRJNA562643) | freshwater metagenome | isolation source: river surface water | place: USA:Blue River Watershed | collected 2017-08-18 | reverse complement strand
TTCATTGCAGGCTGTTGTCATTTGTTTTTTTTTAAAATGTGTATAGGCAAAATTATTCTTCTAAAAACATTAAATTAATTTTTTCTAAAAAGCTAATATGCATTTTTTTTAAATGGATTCCTCTAACTAATACTTTATTTTGAAACAATAATCAAATGAAAAATCAAAACCTGGTAGGTGTTTTGATTAGAAATGAATTGAACATGATTAAAACAGCGAAACAAACAAAACTTTTTTCTTAAAAATTTTCTTAACTAGCAAAACATTTGAAAATGATAGTTTTGTAAAATTAAAAAAAATACAATTAAGATTTAATTTTAGATATAGCTTTTTTCCATCTGTTGACTTGTATTATTTTTATTGAATACAAGTCTATTAGTTTTTATTAGTCTATTTTATTTTTTTAATAAGATTTCTTCAATTGTATTTGACAGTATATATTGAAAAGGAGCGGTATAATAAATTATAACATTTGAAATTAACATTGGGAAAAGTTATATTCTCTTGTAAATATTCTATAAAGGCTTCTTTATTTTTAAATCAGGCTTAATTTTTCTGAACCATTCCTCTAATTCGCGTTTTTCTGTTTTCATATCTGGCTTTAATTAAAAGTTGGCTTTTTGGGATTACATAAATCAGCTATTAAATTATCATATTGCTCTTTAAGAATAATTTTATTATCTGAAAAATCATAACCAAAGACATCTTCAATTTGATATTTTATAAAATAGCAAAAATAAAAATCAATTTTACCTTCAATCAAAAATGTATTTAGCTCAATATAAAAATCTTCAGTTGGACTAGTTTTGTTGTTATCAATATTTAAAATATTATTTAACATTAACATATTTGATACAAAATCGCTATCCATAACTATTTCAATTAGAACAGCACGATTTTTTCTATTTAAATCTTTTAAGAAGTCATTGATACACTTTTCAAAATATGTTTCATCTTCTGAATCTATATTTTTAAAGTAGTGGTTTGCCTCTATAAATTCTTTACTTAAATTCTCAATTTCAGCATCAAATTGGGGATTTTCAGTTTTATTAAATAATAATAGATTAACTAATGGAATAAATGATTTGTACTTAACTCTCTGGTTTGTTTTCTTGTTTTTCATATGTGTCAAAAAAATGCGTGAAGCAATAGCCAACTGTCAAAGAGGTACTCGGAGACCCTAACAACCAGAAGACTACGCCCACGCAAGTATTTTGCACGGGCGTAAGTCTATTAATTTTGGTTGTTAAAGAAGATTCCGAGTTTTCTTTGACCAAATCAATAGCTTACGCGATTAATAATTTTTTTCTAATCGTAAAATTAGAATATTCTTTTTAAATATTTCTATTGTTTAATTAAAATTAAAGTTTATTTTCTAAGGGTATCTTTTTAGTTTTCTTAATAAATATTCTGTTGCTTCAGCATCTGAAAGTAACGGTTTCTTTTTTGTAGATTTTGGCTTTGACTGTAACGCAGATTGCACACCAAGCATAGTGTATAAACGAGATTTTTCTTTCTCATTTAAAGCTTCTATTACTTGATATGCAGTTTCTGCTAACATAATGTTTATTGTCTGAATCTAAATTTTGGTTTGTTTGTTATTTTATTTCCTGAATTTTCTTCCAAATTAGGTTTTGGTTGTGCAATATTTTCTTTTCCATTTCCAGAAATTGTTTTGAAATTTCCAATTGCACTTTTCTCGTTTGTTCTATTTCCAGTAGTAACTTCTGGAACAGTAGAATGCTTTCTGATTTGTTCATAATTTAATTTTGTTTTTAGGTTATTCCATGATAATTTTTTGTGTACTTTACTGCCTTTATAAGTAGTATTCTTATATTTAAATGATATTCCGGAAACATATCCTGTTGTACTTTGATTTAGTTTTACTTCAACACCTTTTCTTTTTGATTTTTTAACGAAATCTTTGAGATTGACATTCTGATTTAAAATCTCTAAAATGATATTTTGTAACTCTAATCTTTCCGGAACATTTCCTGTGCGTAAGCATTTTTCTATTTCGCCTTTACTAAGAACAATACTTTCTTCTTTAGTAAAAAGTTGAGTTAAATTATATTTCTTTTCTAACTTTCGAACTAATGCTTCACTCCTTTTATAATCTTGACTATCACTAACTACATCACCAGAATATTTAACCCTATTAGCAACAATATGAACGTGAGAGTGTTCTTGATCGGAATGCCTATAGATTATATATGCATTATCGTCAAAGCCCATACCTCGTAGATAATCTCTTGCTAAATTTGTAAATTCTTCGTCTGTGAGTTTATCTGTATATGGCAAATTCAAAGAAGTATGATAAACAGCTTTTGCTAGATTTGGTTTTAATTGCCTAACTAAATTAAATTCTTTAGTTTGTTGTATTACGGTTCCTGCATTAATATTACTATCTAAAACACTACCTAAACCTGCATTTACTTTTTTCTGATTATACATTAATACACCAAAAAAGTCTATTCCCTTAATTTGAATTGCAATCATTGGAGGATTTCAGTTTTAATTTCGTTTAATTTATTTTTTAACAAAGTCAATTCGACTTCTAAACCTTTTACATCTGGATGATTTTGATTAGCTTTTTTGGTTAATTGATTGATGTTATTTCCAATGCGACTAATAGCAATAAACAAATCTCTATTTATACTGGAAATGGCATTTTTTGGAAGTTGTTTTTTCAAACTTCTAATTCGAATATATTGTGTTACTTCTAATCCAAAACTTTTAGCGTTTTCCTCTAAAAAAAGTTGTTCCTCTAAAGTTACTCTTATATTAATTTGTAACATTTTTAAATCTTGGATTTGTTTTTTTGGTCGAGCCATTTTTTTTTGTTTTACCATTTTCTAAAGACAAAATTAGTTGGGTTTATACTAGCAAAAAACATTTGCCGTAAGCAAAATTTGGTACGGTAAATTGTAAATTCTTCTCTTAATGTAAATCAAAAAATTAATTAGAATTACACGATAGTGTTTTTTTTTTAAAAAGTATAAAAAAGAATTGGCTTCGCCTTCATATAAATTCAAAAGGGGTGTGGGGTGAAACCCTGCCAAGCCATCGACCAAAGGGAGGTTTTTGCTAACAAAAACATGGCTTGCTTCATGACAACCGCATATTTTTATTTTTTACTTAACGGAAAAGAATAGATATAAAAAAACCTCCACTTTTGGTGAAGGTCAAATGGTAATGTTAATAAAATCAACAATCATTCGCAATCATTTTTTCATACGTTTTAGTTAAAGTGTCTATTGCAATTTCAACTTTAAAAAAGTAAAATGGCGTTAGTAAAATTATGCTTAATGCTTTTGTATATTGAAATTTTTTAGAACCCATATTATCTTTGTTAAAATAAATACACGGATTTTTTGGATGTACTTTTTGTGGTGTATCTAAATCCTTTTTTGCTTTATTTTTTATTTCAAAACGTACATTAGCATTATTTTCATATTGAGTTAAATCGGTAAAATTATAAGCTTGTTTATTATAAAAATCTTCTTCTAAAATAACTATTAAAGCCTCTCTACGAGATAAAAAATATTTACACTCTAACTCAATATTCTGCCAAAAGTCTTTGTTTACATTTTCTAATTCATGTACTTCTTTTAATTGTTTAATGGTAAATGCAATTCCATGAACTTTAATTCTTACAATTGATTTTTCTTTGGCTTTTTCTATAGATTTAATTTCCTCAAAAAATTCTTCTAAATTATATTTTATCATAATCTTCTTCCTTTTCCTTTTTTAATATTTTGGTCTAATGAAATAATTTCATTGATGGCTTGTTTTAAATTTTGTTCTCTTTTATAAATTAATGGTATTTTTTGAATGGCAATATTTCCCAAAAGTGAATAATCATGCATATCTAACACTTGATTTTCTAGTTTGCTTTTTAGTAAATAGGCTAGTAAAATGGCTTCGTAATTATCTAATTCGGTTTTAATTTTTGTCATTTTATCTAACATTACATCCCAAAAATTAGCATTAGTTGCTATTCCTAAAGCACTGTTTTTAGTGACTCCCATTCTATTTGCAAAATTTTCTATAAAATACCTGCCATATTCCCAACGCCTAATGTTCATTTGAGAAAATAAGATTTCGTCTGCAAAATATACAAATTCGGGCTTTAATAAACTGTTTTCATTGGTGTAAGACTTAGAAAGCAGCATTTCTAAAGTTTTATTATCAGAACCTGTTACATTGTCCAACAAGGTTATTCCAAAATCTATGCTGATTTGTAAATAGAAATTATTTGTAGCTAAAAAACTTTTATTAATTTCAGTTGGTAATTTTTGTGAGCTTTCCGGATGTAGTTTTAATGCAAAAACAAAAGCTATTATAGACTTTAATTCTTGTTCTTGAAAGTTAATCTTTTCACTATTTTGATACTTTTTCATTAAAGTATCGTATGAAACATAATTGTTTTTTTTGGGATTTAAAACCCTAAATTCTTGTTGTAGCATATTGTAGCATTTTATTTCAAATGCAACTTTATAAACATAGTAGGAAAATTAAAAATTGTTTTTCAAAGAAGATTTTAGTAATTTTAGAAATATAGAAAAACTCTATAACACCCTTAAAAATATAAAGTTTTCAAATATTTTAGTAGCTTTTTTTTGAAAGTATAATTCTATAAAATTGTATATAAATATATTTATAAGTTTATATATAAATAAATATATAAGTATTAATACAAAAATATATTTGTGTATTAATATATTCTTTAGAATTCTGAAAATAACGTTACTATTTAATATATTTTTTTACGATATATTCACTTACTGGTTTTAATGCTGTACTAGTTTCAGGATGTAACCCATGTGTGTTAAAAAACTCAGGCTTACCATTTACTTTGCAATACCAATACAATGATTTGTCATTTTTAAAAAATGTAGTAGTATCAGAAATCTCAATCTTTATCAATTTACTTTGATCTTCATCATATGGAATTATATCATACTGTTGCAATATACCATGTTGATTTTCACTTTTGCAATTAACAACTTCATAATGATTTTTTTGCCATTGCATACATTGTGGCTCTGGTGAAATGATATTTTTTGCAGTATAACCAATCGAAGTCAAACCAACTAATCCTAAAAATCCAATTGCAATTTTCTTTTTAAGATTTTTTCTTGGCTCTGATTTTTGAGGTCCTTTATCTTGAATAAAAGTTTTTATTGTTTTATCTGATTCAGGCAAACTTATAGTTTTTACATTATTTAAATCTGATTTTAAAAAATAACTAAAAGGCCTTAGTTCATAATTAACTAAAATAGCTATCAAATTTAAAGAATTCTGACTGGTAGATAGTGACTTCCCGTTTAAAAAATTACAAATTTTTCTAAACTTTTCTACATCAATATTTTCAATAGCCTTTCTCAAAGTTGATTCAGGCTTTACTTTAAAAAACACTTCAAACACTTCCCTATCCTTATTTGAGATTCCATTATCAAAAATTAATAAACAAAACTCTCTTAGTTGCGCAGGCGAAGGTTTTAATAAAAAATCAGAATAAACTTTGTTTTTTTCAACTTCATATTTGCTTCTTACTGCAAGAATGTAATCATCAAATGTGTTTGCCATAACGGAATTTTTAAGTATTCATCAGCATTCTTAGGAATTATCGGAAATATCGGAATTCCTTATAAACACTCACACAAAAACGCAATTCCTTTGCTTCAGAATCAGTTCTCGTTTTAACTAGCTATTAAAACAAATGTACAAAACTGATTTAAAAAAGTGTCGCTATACAGAACTGAATTTTTATTCGGGAAGTATAAAATGAAAGTTTTGTTTTAGCACACTTCAACTTCCCAAACAAAAGAGTACTCAAAATTATTGTTGTAAAAACAACTCAATTATCGCATTCGGAATAGTTCCGAACAGCCAAACTTATGTCAATTTTTAAATTTTATTATCATGAAAAGATATTTTTACATTGCAATTATTGCAGGATTTGTAGCATCATGTACGAACGACAGCGCAGAGGAATTTTTACCTCAAAATAAAAGAATAGTTACAACAGATCTATCATCAATGCTGAAAGATGATGATTCTACTGGAATAGATACAGGTGGTCAAGGAGGGTCAATTCCTATTAAACCGCCTAAACCTTAAATATTAATTACTAATTATTTTTAATTTCTAAATTAGATTACTTAATTTCGGGAAATGATACTAAAAAAAGTACTTTTCCCGATTTTATTTTTTATACTATTTTCTTCATGTGATTCAGATATTTTATCGATAAAAAAATATGAAGAATTTACGAACAAAGGATATGATTTTTTTTATAAAAATCAATTTGATTCTGCATATGTCTATTTTAATAAATCTAAAGCTTATTCTTCAAAAACAAATAAGAAAAATACTATTATATATCCAACAATAATGATTTCGGATATACAAAGAATAAAAAATGATTATTATGGTTGTGAAGAGAGCTTAACAGAAGCATTAAAATATGTAGATAAGAATACCGATATTATTTACTTAGCATTCATTTATAATAATTTTGCGTTATCATATTCAGAACTGAATAACTACCCCGAAGCTTTGAAATATTACAATTTGAGTTACAAAATAGCACCAACTCAGAAAGCAAAATTGATTATTAAAAATAATATTGCATACAATTATTTAAAACAAGGGAATTTTCAAGCAGCTAAAAGAGTTTTAGAATCAATTAAGAATCATGATTCTTTAAAAAAAGAACCAAATGAATATGCACGAGTTATAGATAATCTTGGATATGCAAAATTTAAAATAAAGGATGAAACTGCAATTGATGACTTATTAAAAGCACAGCAAATAAGAAAAGAAAAAGAAGACGATGTTGGTTTAACGGCTACTTCTATTCATTTAGCAGAATATTATGAGAATTCAGATGCTAATTTGGCTAAAAAATACGCCCTAAGTGCTTTTAATTATGCTTCAAAAGTAGAAAATCCAGATGATAAATTGGAAGCCTTACAATATCTTACAAAAATTTCTACTGGTGAAGAATCTAAACAATATGCTATTAAATCTTTTCATCTCAATGATAGTATTAACTCTGTAAAACAAAATGCTAAAAATCAATTCGCTAAAATAAAATATGATTCTAAGAAAGCAATAGAAGAAAGTCAAAAGCAGAAACAATTAAAAGAGTATTTTATAATTGGAATTATAGTTTTATCAATATTTGGAATATTTCTTTATTACAGAATAAAAAAGAAAAACAAAAAGAAGATAAAAGAAACAGCTTATCTAACTGAAACTCGAATTGCTAAAAAACTACATGATGAGTTGGCAAATGACGTTCACAATACCATTGCTTTTGCCGAAACGCAGGATTTATTAAATTCTAAAAACAAAGATACACTCTTAGAAAGTTTAGAAACAATTTATAACCGAACCAGAAATATTTCTAACGAAAATAAAGATATTGATACGGGCGAGAATTATTTAGAAAAGCTAAAAGCCATGCTTGCTACTTATAATTCCTCAGAACGAAATGTAATTGTAAATATGGATGCTTTTAATCATTTAAAAACATCAAAAGAAGTTAAAGTTATTATACATCGAGTGATTCAAGAATTAATGGTGAACATGAAAAAACACAGTCAATGTTCATTAGCCAGTATTTCAATTAAATCTGACAAAAAAGGGTTACAAATCAACTATTCTGACAATGGAATTGGAACAGCTAATTTATTAAATTTAAAAAATGGCCTTCAAAATGCGGGAAACCGCATTCTTTCTATAAACGGAACTATTAATTTTGACACTGCACCTGAAAAAGGATTTAAAGTAAAAATTGAGATTCCAAAACAATAGTATATGTTTAAAAAAGTTTTAATAGCAGAAGATTTCGACAGTATTAATATAGCTGTAAAACAAACTCTTGAATCACTTGGAGTTGAAGAGATTCAATACGCTAAATACTGCGATGATGCCTTATTAAAATTTAAAAAAGCAAAACAAGACAATGAACCTTTTGACTTACTAATTAGTGATTTATCTTTTGTTGCTGATTACAGAAAAGTGAATATTCCTTCTGGAGAAAAACTCATAGAAGTTATAAGAAACTTGCAACCTGAACTCAATGTGATTGTTTATTCGGTTGAAGATAAAGCCTACACTATAAAAACACTTTTTGAAAAACAAAAGATAAACGCATTTGTACACAAAGGAAGAAATAGCATTAGCCAACTCAAAACGGCTATTGAAACCTTACTTTACGGAAAAACATTTATTTCTCCTGAATTAGCACATACTTTACAAGACAAAACAGGTAAAGAAATTGACAATTACGATATCACTTTGTTAACTCATCTTGCCAATGGTGTGGCTATTGAAGACATGGAAGCGTTATTCAAAAAATTAAACATTACTCCAAATAGTAAAAGTACTATTGAAAAACGAGTGGCAAAACTCAAAGATTACTTCAAAGCAAGCAACAACATTCACCTAATTGCTATTGCTAAAGATTTAGGCATCATATAAATCTATTTACCATCAAATTAAAAAAACAATCACTTTACGGATTCCCGTAAGGAATACTTTTTTATTGGTTTTAAGTTTGGAAAATATTAACAAAAATAAAACCAATAAAATTATGGCTGTATTAGCAATTCCAAATCCAAAAAAGTCAACTCAGGTAGATTTTTCAATTGAAAGAGTAAAAACAAGTGTCTTGAACATTGCCTTAATAAACGATAAGTACAAGTTTTCAAGTTCCAATGAAATTTTCAATCAATATACTTATGAAGCCTTAGAGTTTTTAAGTCTAGGGGTTTTCATAGATATTAATTTAAATAAACTTGAAGAAGACAAAACCGAGATTAGTGTTGAAGTTAGAAGAAAAATAGGAACATTCAATCAATCTCATGAAGTTACAAATGCCAATAATCATTTAACTAAAATTTATGAATGTATAGCGAAGTTAACTGCTATGAATACTGAAGAAATAGAAAATTTAAAAAAAATTCAAAAAACAAACATTTCTTATAATACTTCAGAAGAAAAACATTGGTATGACAAAACCTGGTTAGTTATAGTTTTATGTATAATCTTTTTTCCTGTTGGACTATATGCTTTATGGAAAAATTCGTCAATTTCAAAAGGTTGGAAAATAGGAATAACAGTATTAATCTCATTAATTGTTATAGCTAATATTAGTAGTAATGTTAAAACTACAACTCCTGTGGGAAATAATAACGTAGAGGAGACTGAGCAATCAGATACAAGTGAACACACTACTAATACTGACAATGCTAAAAATAATGAAATAAAAAATGAAATTATTGAAAAACTTAAGGCAAAAGCAAAAAGAGATTGGCCAAACGATTACACTACTCAAGAGTTTTGGGTTAATCAACAAATTGAAGATTATGAGTACATGTTATCAATTGAAGATAACTCAATAAAATCTCAAGCACAACAAGACTTTCCTCTAGATTTTACGACTCAAAAGTTTTGGTATAATCAGCAAATTGATGCAAAAGAACGAATGAAATAAACAACAATCATGGAACTACAAACACAACTTAAATCTTTAGCTGATAAAATCAATCAGTTAAAAGATAAAATTGAAACCGAAGAATCAACAAAGCACGCTTTTGTATTGCCGTTTATTAATCTTTTGGGATATGATACTTTCAATCCTACAGAAGTTATACCAGAGTTTACGGCTGATTTAGGTTTAAAAAAGGGAGAAAAAGTAGATTATGCTATTATTCAAAATGAAGAACCTATTTTAATTATTGAATGTAAAAATTGGAAAGAGAAATTGAGTGTGCATAGCTCACAATTGTTTCGTTATTTTCATGTGTCAAAAACCCGTTTTGCATTATTGACTAACGGTATTCAATATCAATTTTTCACTGATTTAGATGAAAAAAATAAAATGGATGAAAAACCATTTTTTGAATTTGATATTACGAATTTAAAAGACAGTGCAGTAAACGAGATTGCAAAATTTCACAAATCGAGTTTTGATGTCAATAAGATTTTAGACAATGCCAGTTCGCTAAAATTCATTAAAGAAATCAGAAAGCAAATCGATGTCGAAATTCAGAATCCATCTAATGAATTCGTTAGGCTTTTCGCTTCAAAAATCTACAATGGACGTTTAACCGAAAAAGTCATGGAAGAATTCACCGAATTAGTACAAAAAGCTTTTGGACAATTAATTGGTGAAAAAATCAACGAACGATTACATTTTGCACTTAACAAAGAAGTTATCATTCAAGAAAAAGACCAAATAGAAGAAATTGAGCAAAGTAAGGTCGTAACAAGTGATGAAGAACTAGAAGCCTACAGAATTGTAGTTGCTATTTTAAGGCGAAAACTACCAACTCATCGAATTGTTTACAGAGATACGCAATCCTATTTCGGAATTCTTTTAGACGACAACAACCGAAAACCCTTATGTCGTTTGCATTTAAATGGAGGTAAAAAATACATTGGTTTATTCAACAATGATAAAAACGAAACTCGCCAACCCATAGAAACCATCGATGACATTTATTTGTTTGGAAAGGAGTTGTTGGAAACGGTGGGGTTGTATGAATTAGAATAAATATTAATTTAAAAACAGAAATTATGTCAGATGATAAAAATAAAAAAGATTACAGAGATAAAACTCGCATAAACAAAAACGAACAATATGAAGTAGAATATTTTAAAAATAAATGGAACATATCTTCTCAACAATTATTAGGAGCAATAAATGCTACCAATAGTACAAGTGTTAAAAAAATTGAAGAGTATTTAAAAGAAAGAGGAGTTATTAAATAATTATTAAAACAATGAAATGGTTTCAAATTATTTAATCATTATACTTGAAAAATTACACTTTTTAAAAGTTGTGATAGCTCGATTCCTTACTATCTTTTTTAGAAGAAGAAAAGAAATTGAGTTGTTGCGACTTGAATATGATACTGAACATCTTTTTGATAATAGTTTCATTATAATCAATTATCGATTTACAAATGCGATTTATTACAAATTTGGAAATCATATGACATCAGAAAAAGAAGTTAAAATATTTAATCTAACGAATTTTGACAAAGATTTTCAATTAACTGTATTTGGTTTCTTTAGAAAGAAAACATATCTATTAAAATTTGAACCCAAACTCAAATTAGAATCTGAAAAATTTAAAACCTCATTCTCGAATTTTAGTATAAAACTAGAAAATCAAAACATTCCTAATTTGTCATATCCATCATTCTATTTAACAATAAATAAGCCTATCATAAACCCACAAAAAACAAAAATAATAAACAAAACGATAACTATAAAAACTAATTCTTTTAACCAAAACGAATTTATATGACACGAGATTATTACGAGTTACCAAAATCAAGTTCTGTAATGCGATTTCTTTGGAAATGTGCAGGAGGTGACAGATATCTTTTGGAGCGTTCCACTTATTCCGACCAAATTAAATATATGTGTCTGGGCGGAATCGTTTTTGCAACAGGTGCAATGGCAGGATTAGCTGGCGGATATGCTTTTTATACCATCTTCGAGCCTAGAGGATCAGCTATTGAAAACCCAATTGATATGCAAACAGTAATCTTAGCTTTATTTTTTGGAATTATTTGGGGATTAATGATTTTCAATATTGACAGATTCATTGTTACAAGTACAGGAAAAGGAGATGGTACAGAAGCAATAACTATTGGAGAATTAAAAAGCGCATTTCCAAGAATTATAATGGGAATAATTATAGCAATGACAATTTCTAAACCAGTTGAAATTAGAATGTTTAAAACAGAAATTGATATAAAACTTCGTGAAAAGCAATTGGAACAACAAGCAGATTATCAAGCTAAAGTTGATAAAACATATTCAGATAGAGAAAAATTATTAGACAAAGAGTTTGGAAATATATCAAAAGATAGAGATGCGCTTAATGAGAAAATTAAAATAGCACAACAAGCCTATACAGACAATTTAATGGGTAAAGCAAATGGTATTGGTGCTGGGAATGGACCTTTATCAAAAGCATTAAAATCTCAAATGGATAATCTTGAAGCTCAACTACAATCATTTGATGCACAAAATGCTAAAGATCTAACAGAGCTTAATAAAAGAAAAGATACTTTAAGGATAGCCAAAGAAAAAGAGCGTAACAACAATGAAAAAATAGCAAATGGACTTGATGGTCTACTAGAACGGTTAAAAATTGCTCATGAAGTTTCTGGTTTTTGGATATCATTATTCATTACACTGCTATTTATGGCTATTGAGCTAACACCTATTTTTTTCAAATTAATGCTTACTAAAACTACTTATGACTATTTAGCAGAAAACCGTGATGAACTAATAAAAGCGGAAAATGGTATTGAAGTTAGATACGATTACTACAAAGACAAACAAGGCATTGAGAGACATCTTATTATTAATCATGAAGCCGATAAATTAATGTTTGAAAAAATAAAGGTCTCCGAAATTCAACGAGAACTTACTGAGTATGCTGTAGGTAAATATAAAGACAAAGAATTGAAAAAAATCGACAATAACTTAGAAGATTATATTAAAAGTAATGAATAAAACAACCGATAGCTTTAGATTGTTTTTGTGCACTTTTTCGGGTGAAGATAACTTCATAATTAAAAAGTGTTCATTAGCTATTCAATTTACATTTGCTCTAATTGGAGTATTTGTAATAGCTGTTTTTATCGGTTGTTTTACAAGTGCCTATGAGTTTTTTAATTCATTGTTTCAAGGTAGTTTTTTAATAAGCTTTCCTATTGGAATTACTTGGGCTTTATTGGTCACAAACATGTATTTATTATTACTTTACACCGTATCACCTGCGATACTTCCGACAAAAAAAAATAAAGAAGGAATAAATAATAATTTCTTTACTGCTTCAATGTTTTTCAGAATATCATTCATGTCACTTTTAGCAACCATAATAGCTCAACCACTTAATGTTTTGATTTTTAATTCTTCTGTTCAGGTCAGTTTACAAAAACATATTCAAGAAGAAAAAACAAAGATGGTTGTTATTGCCGATAGTCTCTTGATAAAAAATGAAATATCACTTTTTCAAGATTTCAATAAGCAAATAAATTTAAGTTGTACTAATAACGAGAAAGTTAAGGTTCAAAATAATTTATCAATAATTGACGCTAAAATAAACTATGATAAAGCTTTTATAAATCAATCAAAAAAAATATTATCAACACTAACTAAACTAGAAGGCAAAGCTTGGATAAACAGTAAAGAAGATATACTAAAAGATAAGTTATTAAACGATTTATCACTATTAACTGATGCAGAAATTTCTAGTGATGAAGGTTTTTTAAATGAAATTGATAATACTCAAATTTCAAATCAGTTGTTATTTGCTGACTTTAATAAATACAAAGAAAATCTAAAAAGTGCTATCAGAAAAAAAGTTGAAAACTATAATAAGCTAAATTATTTATTATCTCAATCTAACTTTTACATTAAGAGAATTCAATTAATTCTTTTTGAAAATCCATTTTCGTGGTTGACTACACTTGCTGTTTGTTTGTTGTTTTTATTACCTATATATTTTAAATATAAAGTAAGAGATAAAACAGGATTTTATGATCAAAAAATTGAAATCGAAAAAAGAATTGTATTAGATGAATATTCAAAATTCAAAAAGAATTATTCAAAATTATTACAACAGAATATTGTCAAATACAATTATAAATCACTTGACGGATTAAAAGATTTCATATCAAAATTAAAAAACGTTAATAAACAAAAATTTATAATAATTGAAAAACATATTAAAGAAGAATATAAAGAAGAAATCGTTTCAAAATATGAGTATTGGGCTGACAATCCATTTAGAACAATAAACAAGTTTGAGCACAAAAAACTTGCGAAAGAGGAAGACTTTTTAAAAACTATTTATCCCGAAGAGATTTGATATATGCTTTAATCATAATATTCCTATTTCTATTGTATTGGTTTTTTTTCAAAAAAGAAAACCCAATAGATAATTCTATGGACATAATTCAAAAGGATAGTATTTCAAAAAAAGTACATCTTATTCAGGATGAAAAAGAAACATTTATAGATGATGATGGAAAAGAATATTGGAAAGAAACAAAAGAAATAAAAATACCACGAAAAACCTTCATTAAAGGTAATATCAATGGTAAATATAGAGGAGAATTAATAGAATTAGCGGAAGAACTTCACAACTCATCAATCTATGATTTTGAAATTTATGAAGCAGAAGTTAATTGTCAAGAATTTAGAGAAAAAATTTCATTCAAAAGTAAAGGTATTGCATTTCCGAAAGATAAATTACCTGAAATACTTCAAGTATCTTTATATCAAAATAATAACTGGTATGGTCTAAATGTACTAGAGCCTAAACTTTATAATTTCAAATCAGTAAAAAAACTCCATCAAATTGAAGGAACAGAAATCTTTGGAACTTTCAGTGCAGAAATAACTGGATATATAATAGATTACAAAACCGAATTTGAAGAGGAAATAGTTTATGTTCCCGAAATAAAAGACATCAAAGAAGAAAAGGCTATTGAGAAAAAAATAATTTCTTCTGGTGTCGAAACAGGAAATATTGAACGTAATGGCGATTATTCCAGAAAACAATATTACGCAACCGATTATGTCAATACGTTATGGGGAAGCTGGCAATATGACAGGTTAAAGAGTAGTAATTCATATTCAACAGGTTGTTTTTCATCTATATTTGGAGGAATTGGGTTATTGCTCGGATTGATATTCATAATTGCTATTTTACCTGGACTTATCTATATTCTACCTGTCTTTGCAATACTCATTTTAATTTCAGTTTTTGAAAATTTCTTTAAGTGGGTATTTAGAATATTTGGTGTTTTATTGCTTTTAGCTTTTGTGTTTTCAATTGTACTTTCTTTTCATAATAGAAATTACACCTATAACCCAAAACCTTTAATAGTTGATAATTCAAGAGAAACGAAACCAGATTATAAGCCAATAATTGATACTACTAATACAAATAAAAATGATTCGATAACACCAAAAATTAATGATACCATTATCTCTAGATTCCGTTCTTGGCAAGATTATGAAGGAAATAAATATGAAGGTTTTTATCAAATAAAGTTAAGTGATTTTTATAATGCGCATCAATATAAAAACAACTTAAAATTACATCAAACAGATAGAAGAAGTTATGATGAAATGATTTATCACTTGAAGGAATATGATAAAAATAAATTAAATGGATTATATAAACTTCTTGACAGCATAAATACTACTAATAAACTAAATGAAATCCAATTTGCAAAAGTAGTAGTTTCTTTTGTTCAAGACATTCCTTATACATTAATATTAGATGATGGCTGTAATGCTAGTTTATACAATGATGAGTTCACAAGAAACTATTTATCAAGTCCAAATGCTCGTTGTGAAGGAAATCAAAAATTTGGAATAAATACACCAATAGAGTTTTTGACAAATCTTAATGGCGATTGTGATACAAGAACATTATTGCTTTATACAGTTTTATCCCATTATAACTATGATGTTGCCTTGCTTTGCAGTGAACAATATGGTCATTCAATCCTAGGAGTTAATTTGCCAATTAACGGAACTGCAATAAATTATAATGGTGAAAGGTATGTAGTTTGGGAGACTACAGCACCCAATATAAGACCCGGAATACTTTCACCTCAATTTTCAAATTTAAACAACTGGAGAATATCCATAAAATCAAAATAATATGAATACACCAAATTTAATAATCACAGCAATAGTTGGAATAATTGCTATTGCCTTATTTGTTTTAGCCATTCAATTCATTTCGAAGAAGATAAACTATGAAGAAGAAGGAAAACTAAAAACTGCTTTTGCTATTTGGTTCGGATTTACTGCTGCTAGTTTCTCACTTCTTTTAAGTAGTTCTTTAAAAACAGTTTCGAGTGCGATAGAAGTAATTCTAGGAAAAGTCAATTCAGAAAACACTTTACCAATTATAGAAAAAATTGCTCTATTCACAGGGTTTACTTTTATGTGGTTTGTGATAATCTATTTTATAACTCAATTTATAACTACTATTATACTTGGTAAGAGAGGCAATAGTATTGAAATTGAAAGGAATAATTATAATTATTTTATAGTGAAGGGAATAATTCTTCTCAGTTTCACTTTCTCACTTATAACTGTTTTTGAAAACTTTTTAAGAATGTTTTTCCCTATTGTAGAGACACCTTTTTATCATTAAAAATGAAAGGAGCAATTTTTATATTCTATTTATTTATACCATTTATTACATTCTCAAAGGGTATTAATAACATAAAAGACACTCTAAAGATAGGCGTGTATGTTGATAATATTTATGATATAAATTATTTAAATTCTAGCTATAAAACTATTTTCTATGTTTGGTATATTTCAACTAAAGAACTTAAAACGGAAAACATTAATAATGATATTTCCAATTTTTTAGATGTCGATAAACTAATAGAATACAATTCATTATTAATTGAATCAAATGTTATTAAAAATAGTACAAGTAATAAATATTATTACTTAAATAAGATTAATGCAACTATTTTAAACAATTTAGATGTTTCAAAATTTCCATTTGATATTCAAAAACTTAATATATATCTGGAGTTAAACACTCATTATAAAGGTGAATTTGTTGTTTTATTAGATAAAAAAAATTCAAAGATAAAACCAAATTTTATTGATAAATGGAAAATAGGCAATGTTGATTTAAAATATGATTCGAAAAGTTGGGATTCAAATTTTGGTGATATTTTGAATGAAAAGTATCAGTTAGATGCTATAAATTTAAAAATTCCCCTTTATAGAGAATCATGGACTATTTATTGGAAGTTATTTGTAGTACTTTTTATTTCGTTTTTTTTAACATCTATAAGTGTTTTTATACCAAATAAGAATAGTGAACAAAAGCTTTCATTAATTGTAGGCTCTCTTTTTACTGCTATTGGTAATAAATACATAACAGAGTCTTATTTACCAATATCTGATCAATTTAATTTATCAGATAAATTACATTTAATTACTTTTATTTTTATTGCTTTTTTTTCAATTTATGCGATATTTGAGCAAAGAACTAATTTAAAAGATAATTTAAAAAAAGATTTTTTTGTATTTATTACATCAATAATGATTTATATATTATTTATTTCGATAACTACTTATTCATATAGTCATAATTAATATTTCATGGTAAAACTTTTAAAAATATTCTTATCTATTCTTCTCTTTGGATATCTACTCAATTTCCTCTACGGTTATTATCAATTCGTTCGTTTTGCTGCTCTGGTTGGATTTGGATATTTAGCATATGATGCTAATGAAAAAGGGTATAAAAATGAAGTATTTATTTACTTCGCTTTAGCTATTTTATTTCAACCTTTTTACAAAATTGCATTAGGTAGAACGATTTGGAATATAGTAGATGTGGTTGTTGGAATTGGATTAATAATGTCAATATTCCAATCAAAGAAGTAAATTTAATTTCTAAAAAAAAAGTCCCACCGAAGCAGGACTAAAGATTTTCATCTACGGCATATAGCCTTATTGTGATAAGATTAAAGATTAGAAATTTTAATCTGACACAAATATAAAAAAAACTTTTTTAGCCAGTTTACGGATTTCCGTAATTATGCTAATTTTCTTTTCCTTATTTTTATGATTTGATTTTTAAGCGATACAAAATGGCAAAGATTTTAGGACTAGATTTAGGAACAAATAGTATTGGTTGGGCATTGATTGACGATGTTCAAAATAAAATTTTAGGAATTGGAAGTAGAATATTTCCAATGGGTGTTGAAAATTTAGGTGATGGAGATGGTGAAATTTCTAAAAATGCAAGTCGAACAGGAGCAAGAAGTGTAAGACGACAATTTTTCAGAAGAAAATTGAGAAAGAAAATTTTATTGAAAGCACTAGCTGAAAATAAGATGTGTCCAATGGTTACTCAAGATTTTGAAGATTGGAAGAAAACTAAAGAATTTCCTTCGGAAAAATTAGCTAATTGGTTTGTTTTGAATCCCTACGAGTTGCGTCAAAAAGCTTTAAATGAAAAATTATCATTAGAAGAAATAGGAAGAATTTTTTACCATTTAATTCAAAGACGTGGATTTTTGAGTAATAGTAGAAAAGGTGGAAGTGATGATGGTGCTATTTTTAAAGGAAATCCAAAAGAAGGTAAAATTGGAATTACTGAAACACAAGAAAATATTAAAGATAAAACTTTAGGTTCCTATTTGTTTGAAATTTATCCGAGAGAAAATCAACCTTTTCAAAATGGTTTGGAAAGAATTCGCAATAGGTATACAACTCGAAGAATGTATGTGGATGAGTTTGAATTAATTTGGAACAAGCAAGCTCAGTTTCATTCCAATTTAAATGAAGATTTAAAAACAATTTTTGGAGGAAGAAAATTAGATGGTTACAAAGAAGATGGAATTTTATTTTACCAACGACCATTGCGTTCTCAAAAGCATCTAGTTGGAAATTGTTCTTTTGAACCTACCAAGACTAAATCTCCAATTAGCGCCATTTCATTCGAGCAATTTAGAGTTTGGCAATGGGTTAATACAGTTGAATATAATGGAAAGAAAATTTCTCAAGATGAGAAAGAAAAAATAGTTGAGTTTTTATATGCCAATGAAAAGCCAGAGTTCAAGAAAATTAGAAAGGCTATTGGTAAAGAAAGTGCCGAATTCAAATTCAATTATAAAGATGATGATAAAATTCTAGGAACTCATACGATTTCAAATCTATCCAATAAAAAGTATTTTGGTAAAAAATGGTTTGAGTTTACCGAAAAAGAGCAAGAAGATATTTGGCATGTATTGTATTTCTTTGATAGTAAATCTAACTTAAAAGAATACGCTATTAAAAATTGGAATTTCACTGAAGAACAAGCGGAATCAATAGCAAAATTTAATGTGAAAGATGGTTATTCTAGTTTGAGTAGAAAAGCAATTTCAAACATTTTACCATTTTTAAAATTAGGCTTTACTTACGATGTTGGAGTTGTTTTGGGTGGAATAAAAAATGTTTTTGGTTCAGATTGGGAAAAATTGTCTGATGAAAAAAGAAATTTCTTTTTTGATAATGTATATGAAATAGTTCGTTCTAAAAATAAAGGTGGTTTTGTCGATATTATTAAAGATATTCTTCGAAACGATTATAATATTTCTGATAATAAGTTAAAAAAATTATATCATCATTCGGCTACTATTGATTTTGCTGAATTATTAGAAAAGTTACCAATTGGAAAAGAAGCTGACAAAGAAATTCAGGCGATTAGAAATCCTATTGTTATTACAGCATTGTTTGAATTACGAAAATTAGTCAACGAATTAATTGATGAAAACGGTAAGATTAATGAAATCAAAGTAGAAATGGCTCGTGATTTAAAAATTTCAAAATCACAACGTAATAAAATTCGAAGAGAACAAAAACGATTAGAAAAAGAAAACGATAGAGTAAAAGCAAGACTATTAGAAGAAGAACAAAGAATAACACATGATAACATTCTATTATATAAATTATGGGAAGAATGTAAACGTACTTGTCCATATACGGGAAAACCAATATCTATAACTCAATTATTTTCAGGTGAAGTTCAAATTGAACATATTCATCCATGGAGTCGTTCCCTGAATGATAGTTTTTCGAATAAAACATTATGTTACGCTGATGAAAACCGTAAAAAAGGAGATAAAACACCATTTGAGTTTTATGGAAGTGACGAAGCCAATTGGTCAGCAATAAAAGAAAGAGCTTTAAAATTATTTTCCGATACTAAAGAATATCCGAATGCTTATCAAAAATTCAAACGTTTTGTGCAGCAAAAATTTGATGATGATTTTTCATCTCGTCAATTAAATGACACACGTTATATAAGTAAAGAAGCTAAAAATTATTTATCTAAAATTTGTAAAAATATTATAGTTTCTCCAGGGCAAGCCACTTCAAACTTGCGTCAGAAATGGGGAATGAATAATATTTTAAACGATGAAAACGAAAAAACTCGTGAAGACCATCGTCATCATGCTGTAGATGCTTTAGTTATGGCTTGTACAAAAGTTTCTTATGTTCAAGAATTATCCAAATGGAACAGATATAATCGAAATTCTGAATTAAAACAATTCCCATTGCCTTGGGAAACCTTTAGAAAAGATGCAGAAGTAGCAGTTGAAAAAATCTTAATTTCTCATAAAAGAGTTTCTAATGATATTACAATTCGAACTCATAAATGTGAAAAGAACGGGAAAATTCATACTAATATTGGAGTTGCTGCAAGAGGACAATTGCATAAAGAAACAGTTTTTGGTAAACGAACATTCAATGGAGAAGAAGCCTTTCATATTAGAAAGCCAATAGAAAGTTTAGAGACATCAAAACAGATAGATAAAGTTGTCGATGAAACTACGAGAATACTAATTTTAAAAAGAGTGAATGAGTTAGGTGGTTTTATAAAAGACAAAGTTCCTGCTAATACCTTTTTTGTAGTAGATGAAAATGGTGTGAAACAACCCCAAATATTTTTACCCAATAAAAATGGAGCTCCTGTTCCAATTTTAAAAGTTAGAATGAAAGAAAGTGTTGGAAGAGCTGAAAAGTTAAAAGAGAATGTTAACCAATGGGTAAACCCAAGAAATAACCACCATGTTTTGATTTACAAAGATGAAAAAGGGAACCTAAAAGAAGATGTAGTTACTTTTTGGACTGTAGTTGAAAGAAAAAGAACAGGACAATCTACATATCAATTACCATTAGAAGGTAAAAAAATGATTACATCATTACATACAAATGATATGTTTATTATGGGTTTAAATGATGATGAGATAAATTGGGATAGTTTAGATTATTCATTATTGAAAGAGCATTTGTATAGAGTTCAAAAAACCTCAAAAAAAGAGAAATCGTTTGAGTTTAATTTTAGATTAGCAATTGCATCATCTTTAGATAATAAAAATCAAGAAATTTCAATTCAAAGTTTTAAAAAATGGAGTGAATTAAATCCTTTAAAAGTGAGAATTTCAATTTCAGGAAGAATTCAAAAAGTATTGTTTTAGGATTTCAAGCAGAGGTAGAAATTTCATTAGCGAACAATTTGTAAAATAAGATTTCTTTTCAAATTGAAATTATAAAAAAAATAAAAGTTCATTGACATAAAACATTAAATCTTAAACAACCAAACCACAACTGAGTTTCTACGTAGTCACTATGTTGTGGTTTGATTAAAGATTAGAAAACACGATATTACCAAGTTAAAAACGAATTAGAAACTTCAAGTTGTGGTTTGATTAAAGATTAGAAAACACGATATTATTCACTGAAAGATGGAGAAAAGAATTCAAGTTGTGGTTTGATTAAAGATTAGAAAACACGATATTTCAATACAAATTTGTTAGAACTACAACTGAGTTGTGGTTTGATTAAAGATTAGAAAACACGATATTTAACGAAATTGAAGCTATTCCGATTCAAAGTTGTGGTTTGATTAAAGATTAGAAAACACGATATTGAGTTGACAGAAAAGGAGTAGGCTATGATAGTTGTGGTTTGATTAAAGATTAGAAAACACGATATTTCTTGCGATAACGAAGAAATTAAACAACCAGTTGTGGTTTGATTAAAGATTAGAAAACACGATATTAAAAACTAATTTCTTTTCGTGTAGGCGTTTGTTGTGGTTTGATTAAAGATTAGAAAACACGATATTTTTAATACTTTTGGTAAAATAGATTTACTAGTTGTGGTTTGATTAAAGATTAGAAAACACGATATTTTGCGTTGTACATTCCCCGTTCGCTTTAAAGTTGTGGTTTGATTAAAGATTAGAAAACACGATATTTCCCCATTTTGGATTAGTTGCGTAACCTTCGTTGTGGTTTGATTAAAGATTAGAAAACACGATATTTCGTGAGTGGGTAAATCCTGAAGGCGTTAGTTGTGGTTTGATTAAAGATTAGAAAACACGATATTTCGCTAACTGGTTCTTTTGGGTCAACAGTGTTGTGGTTTGATTAAAGATTAGAAAACACGATATTCTTTAATAAATTTAATTGTAGGTAGAGATAGTTGTGGTTTGATTAAAGATTAGAAAACACGATATTTTTAATTGAAAAATTAACTTTCGCGCTACTGTTGTGGTTTGATTAAAGATTAGAAAACACGATATTCTTGATCAAGTTCAAATCTTTGGTTGTCCAGTTGTGGTTTGATTAAAGATTAGAAAACACGATATTCAAATACTTCTCTGTGAAATTGTTTTTCGTGTTGTGGTTTGATTAAAGATTAGAAAACACGATATTA
>JACCDZ011921093.1_pt1 | contig 22330 bp, 27 predicted proteins | sample 7449551 | NCBI WGS metagenome assembly JACCDZ01 (sample SAMN15323452, study PRJNA562643) | freshwater metagenome | isolation source: river surface water | place: USA:Blue River Watershed | collected 2017-08-18 | reverse complement strand
TCAAACAGACCCAAGTGCGTCACACGTTCGGGGGCGATGCGCATCACCTCCAGCGCGACGCGTCCGCCCATCGAATGACCGGCGAGGGCAAAGCGCGCGGGGGCGTGGGCCAGCAGTTGTTCGGCCATCTGCGTCAGGCTGTCGGCTTGGCCGTGGTCCACCACCTCGCAGGCCGCCACGTGCAACAAGCCCGGCAGCACAGGCTGCCAGGCCGTGGCGTCGCACATCAGACCGGGAACGAGGAGGAGGGGGGGCTTGGCTGCCGCCATCACTTGGCTTTGCCTGGGTCTTTCACATCCTTGATGGTGGAGAACTCTTGGTTGTAGAGCTGACCGTTGACTCTCTCCACCTTGCGGATGTAGATGTTGTGCACCACGTCGCGAGTTTGCGCGTCGATGAACATGGGGCCGCGTGGACTTTCAAAGATCTGGCCTTTCATCGCATCTAGCAACGCTTGACCGCCCGCACCTTTGGTGACTTTTGCCGCTTCGTAAATTACGCGCATGCCGTCGTAGCCGCCCACCGCCATGAAGTTGGGGCGCAAGCCGTTATTGGCTTTGCCAAAGGCTTCAACAAATTTCTTGTTCAGTGGCGAGTTGTGCGAGGCCGAGTAGTGGTGCGAGGTGACCACACCCATCGCCACGTCGCCCATGCCGTTGAGGATGTCGTCATCGGTGATGTCGCCCGTGCCGATCAAGCGGATGCCCGCTTTGTCCAAACCGCGCTCGGCAAATTGCTTCATCAGCGGCGCGCCGATGCCGGAGGGCACGAACACGTAGACCGCATCGGGTTTCAGGTCGCGCACTTTTTGCAAGAAGGGCGCGAAGTCGGGATTGCGCATGGGCACGCGCAGCGAGTCAATCACTTGACCGCCGTTGAACAGCAGGCGATCTTTGAAATACTTTTCAGCGTCGATGCCAGGGCCGTAGTCGGACACCAAGGTCACCACTTTTTTGATGCCGTTGTTGGGCGCCCAATCGGCAATCGCCACTGCGGCTTGCGGCAGGGTGAAGCTGGTGCGGATGATGAAGGGCGAAGCCTCGGTGATGCTCGATGTGGCAGCCGCCATCACCACCAGCGGTGTTTTCGATTGGGTGGCGATCGGGGCCGTGGCCAATGCCAGCGGGGTCAGGCCGAAACCGGCCAGTACGCTGACCTTGTCGTTCACCACCAGTTCTTGTGCGATGCGCTTGGTGACGTCGGGGGCGCCGGTGTCGTCTTTGAAGATCAACTCCACTTTTTTGCCGGCCACGGTATCGCCGCGTTGGGCTACATACAAACGGGCCGCGGCTTCAATTTGCTTGCCGGTTGAAGCAAAGGGCCCGGTCATGGGCAGGATGAAGCCGATTTTGAAGGTCTCTTGCTGGGCCAAAGCACTGACGCTGGTCAGCCCCAACCCGGAGATGAGGGAAGCCAGCAGCAAGTGACGTTTCTGAATGTTCATATAGAACTCCTCGTTAGATTTACAGAGGATCTTTGCTGATCGGCGATGTGGGGGTGCTAGATGGAAACCCTAGGAGGTTCACTTAGGCGACAAGTGTCAACTGCAGCAAGCCTTGGTCGCGTTTGAGCTCTTTTGTTTTTTCAAGCGATGCCAGAGTTCGATACAAAGCTTCGTGGGTCACGCCCAGTTCTCCCGCAAGTGACTTCAATCCCGTGCTGACTTGGTATGTGCCGTTTTTCCCTTCGGTGTGGATCAGGTGAAGCACGCGCTCTTTCACAGATTTGATGCTGAGCCGTTCGCATTGCAAGCGCAGTCGCTTCACTTCTTGGTTCAGCATGCTGATCCAGCGGCCTGCAAATGCGGGGTCTTTGTCGAGTGCGTCTGCCAGTGCATGAATCGGAATCTGGAGAATGTCTGCATTGGCCACCACGCGTGCATCGCAGTGGTATTTGGGCGATTGCAGGCTGGCTTCACTCACAAAGCCGTGGCGCGTGCGCTGCAAAACCACAGGGTCGCCGTGTGGGCTGAGACGCTCCAAGGTGACTTCGCCACTCAAGACGAAAAACATCCACGCTGGTTTCTTGCCGGTTTGAAACAACAAGCTGCCTTTTTTGGCCGATGTTGTGATGCACAGCCCATGGATGGCCTCGGGGAGCAAAGCTTTGAGCGCCGGGTGGAGTGAGGTTTTATTTGTATTCATATGATTTAAATCATATGTCTTTTGGCATCGTGTGATGACACTGAGGTCAATGCAATCAGGAAACACCATGTCACACGCACTCTTTCAATTTGGGGAACACCTTCCGGGCTACAGCGTGCCCGTGCTCAACGAGCGGGCGGTTCGGGCTGCTGCGGGTATTTTGTTTTTCTTTGCGATGGTCACGTTCATGAACGCGATGTTGCTGGGAAATTTTCAACCCACCCGTGTGTTTGTGGTGGCCTTTTTGATTGACTTCACCCTGCGAATCTTTGTGAATCCTAAGTTTTCTCCCACCTTGATCGTGGGGCAGTGGATGGTACGCAAGCAAGAGCCCGAGTACGTCGGTGCACCTCAAAAACGATTTGCTTGGGCGATTGGCTTCGCGCTGTCGCTGTTGATGCTTTACTTGATTGTGCTCAAGGGCGTGATTGGGCCCATCAACATGCTGGTCTGTGGCACCTGCCTGCTTTTGCTATTTTTCGAATCGTCGTTTGGCATCTGTGTGGGATGCAAGCTGTATGAGTTGTTGAGCAAGAACAAAGTCGAGCTGTGCCCTGGCAATGTCTGCAGCTTCAACCCCGCACCCGGCGCGGGTGGCACATGGGTGCAGGGATTGGTGTTGTTGGTTTTCTTGGGCGCTGTCGTGAATGTGGCGGGTTGGGTCTATGCACACCCCACAGCGATGCGCGGCGCAGCGCCAGTCAGCGCGCAGGACTCAGACCCAAGCACGGCTCAAGATCCAGCGGAGGTCGAGCGCTGCCGGGTGCCAGAGTTTGCTAAAAAAATAGGCCACGAGCAGCAATGGAAATTACACAACGGGTGTCAATAAAGGAGTGTTTATGTCAGTCAATCAAATTCAAATTCATGTGGACAACATCAAGTGCGGCGGCTGTGAAAAGTCCATCGTCAAAGGGCTTGCGACCATTGAGGGTCTGTCCGATGTGGTGATCGACCGTGAGCAGCAATTGGTCAGCGTGACGGCCGATCCTTCGTTGCGCGTGGCGCTGGTTGCCAAGCTCAAATCAATGGGCTATCCCGAGCATGGCAGCGTCAGCGGTTTGGACGCGGGGCTTGCTAACGCCAAGTCGTTCGTCAGTTGCGCGATTGGCAAAGTTTCGTGATTTTTCTGCGCGTGATTGCGTGGACAGCCTTGGCAGTGGCTATGTGGCTGCTGCTGCCCGATCGTTACATGGGGCCTTACCAAGCGTGGAACCCCCACGCGATCATGGAATTTGTGATCACCATTTTTTCCATTTCGCTGCTCGGGAAATTAGCCATTTATTTCTTGGGCGCGCACTATGGGTTGTTGTTGACGGGATGGATGGGTGGCTTTGCCTCTAGCACCGCCACGATTCACGCGATGGGCACAGTGGCCAAGACGCAGCCTGCCTTGGCTGCGCGTGCTGCTTTGGGTGGGGTGTTGTCGAACATGGCGACCTTGGTGCAATTGGTCATTTTGTTGAGGTTGCTGGCGCCGCAGTTGCTGGCCGTGTTCATTCAACCGATGTGCTTTGGCATGGTGGGCATGTGTGCCTATGCCTTGTGGGTGATGGTGCGCGACCACGCCCCAAGCACTGAGCCCGCAGAAACTGCAAGCGCGACGGTCTTTGATTGGCAAAGTTTGCTCACCTTGACCGCCTTGGTCTGCGGCGTTTCTTATGCGTCTGCTGCTTTGCATGTCGCCTATGGCCAGGACGGTGTGTGGGTGGGGGCCGCTGTGTCAGGCTTGGTCGATGCACATGCCATCGTGCCGACCTTGGCTTCCTTGCTCACACAGGGGCAGTTGCAACCGCGCGAGGCGTTGATGCCTTTGTTGATTGCCTTCAGTGCCAATACCCTGACCAAGAGCGTGTTGGCGTTTCAGTCGGGTGGGTGGGTCTACGCACGCAAAGTGGCCTTGGGTGTGTGGATCACGACGGCGGCCGTTTGGTTGGGCTACGCGACGATGGGCTTCGAGATGCCTTTCTTCCTGCAAGCATCAGAGCAATAGCGCACATGTTCCCAGTTCTTGGCCCACGATTTACGCCACGTCATGTCACGCCCGCAAGCTTGACAAGGCTTGCTGGGCAGGCTTTGTTTGTTTCCCTTGAATGCACGTGGGGTGCTCATGATTGGAGTTGTTCCAAGGTGACGTAATCGAGTGTTCGGAGATGGGTGCTCTCGAGCACCACGGGCGGAGCAACGCCTGCTTCATAGGCTTGTTTCCAGCGCAAGGCGCACAAACACCAGCGATCCCCAGCCTTCAACCCTCTGAACCGATATTCGGGTCGCGGCGTGACCAGGTCGTTGCCTTGTTGCAGCGAGTAATCCAAAAAAGCTTGTGTGACTTTGGCGCAAACGACATGGCTGCCTTCGTCGTGTTCGTTGGTGTTGCAGCACCCATCTCGGAAATAACCGGTCAGCGGATCGTAAGAGCAGGGCACCAGCGGTGTTCCGAGAACGTTCAGGGGGTTTCCATTCATGGCTTCACCTTTTGGGCGACGAATTGCAACAGGCCATCCGAGGCTTCTTCAATCAGGTCCAGCACCTGCTCAAAGCCTTGTTCTCCGCCGTAATAGGGGTCGGGGATGACTGAGGCTTGTGTGGTGTGTAAGAACTCCGCGAAGCCCCGCACTTTGTGTTGATGCTCAGCTGGGCAGCGCTCTTCAAGCAAAGCGCGGTTGTCCCAGTCCATGGTGAGGAGCAAGTCAAACTCTTCGAAATCGCGGTCGCGAACCGCACGGGCGCGCAGGTCAGAAAGGTCATAGCCGCGTCTCAACGCATGGGCTTGGCTGCGTGCGTCTGGGGGCGACTGAGGGTGGTAGTTGTGCGTCCCCGCAGAATCGATCTGAACTTTGTGCAAGAGACCGCGATCAATTAATTTCTTTCTGAATACCCCCTCTGCGGTGGGGCTGCGGCAGATGTTGCCCATGCAGACAAAGAGAATTTTCAAGTCGGCATGGCTCATGGTTGCCCCTCGTGCAAATCAATACCTTCGTGTTGCGCAATTTTTTCTAGTGCGTTCTCAAACAAGGTTCTGGCGGAACCCGAGATGGACCGTAAGTAAGCATGCAGGTGGGCGTCATCGGCGTTTTTGTTCAAACACTCCTGGCTGTATTCCTCAAAACTGGCCAGCTGTGAAATCAGTTCTGCCACGTGACGGGGGCACTCGCACAGCACATGGGTTGAGATGCCGGCGACGCGCGCCAAGGTTTGATCCGAGTATTTGCGGCTGGCAATGACGCTGCCGGAGGTGCCAAATTCCTGCGCGCGCGCGGTGTCCACGAACAAAACGGACTGAATGAGCTCGGCCAATTCGCTGTCTGAGATGGGCTCGCGTCGCACGATCAGGCCAGAGAACTTCATGGCCTGCACCACGGCTTCTGGGGCGAAGTTGTAGATGACGATGGTTTGTGCAAACCCATGTTTCTGGATCAGCGCTTGGATGGTGGTGTGTACCGCGGTTTGCAAGGTGTTCACTTTGATCAACAGCACCTGCGATGGCTCACGCAATGTCGCCGCGGTCGCGGCGGCCAGATCCACCAGCACGTGGGTGACTTTGATCCTGTTTTGTTTCAATCCCAAAGCAAACTTCTTGGACTCGATGCGGTTGGCCAAGCCCAAACCCACCACGCTCAGCGTGAGCGGTTCGCCATCGCGTTGGATGGGGTGCGGCACCGTGTGCTGCACATTGCACATGCCACGCAGCTGCGCCAGGTCGAGATGGGCGATCGTGCTGATGGCATGCCCCTCGCTGGAGAGTTGTTTGAGCAAAATGGCTTTGGAGACATCGTGCTCTTCGAACAAACGTTGCTTGCCCTCCGTCTTGACCGGGCTGAAAGCGCCGTAGCGTGCCTCCCAGATCCGCAGGGTGGACACAGGAATACCGGTGGTTTTGGAGACCGCGCCAATTCGATACAGGGGCTGGTTGGTCGTGACGGGTGACATAGAAAATGTCCAAATGAGTAGCTGTTGAGTAGATAGTATGTCGAAATATTGGTTTTATTCCAAAAAATATTCATTTGCGTAGATAAATATTTGAAAATCCTACTCAACAGGAGATTGCGCCATGATTTCAAACAAAACCATCCACGCCATTGAGTTGTGCGTGTTGCTAGCAGGTCAAAGAAGCGAGGGCTATCTGACCACCGGCGATTTGTCGCCCCGACTGAGTCTGTCCATCTCTTACTTGGAAAACATCCTCAAGCCCCTCAAGGACAAGGGCATTGTGTTGTCCATGAAGGGCCCCGGCGGTGGATACATGATTCGAGGCGATGTGTCGCTGATTTCTATTTGGGATGTGGCCTGTGTGTTCGAGAAAACCTTGCAAGATGCAGACGACACCGCTCAGTTGCCAGCCTCCTATGAGCTGGCGCTAGAGCAAGTGGTGATCCAAACCTTGAAGGGGTTCACGCTGTCCGACTTTGCCGATTTTTCGGCCGCAGAAGTGAAGTCGTATGCCGACGCAGTGGGACGCTTCAAGTTCAAGCCCTTGCCCATGCCGTTTGTGCCCAAAGCGCCCAACTCAGTGTTTCAGTTGGGCATGTCGTTTTGACGCAGCCATGTCCGTCAAATTTTCACAGCGGCGTGCCTTGCTGACTGCTGGCGACATTTCCGCAGTGATTCAAATGGCTTGGGAGGACAGAACCGCCTTCGAAACCATTCAGGAACGTGTGGGTCTGTCGGAATCGGATGTCATTCGACTCATGCGTCATGAGCTCAACCCCAGTTCATTCCGGCTCTGGCGCATGCGGATGAAGGGGCGTGTCACCAAGCATCGTGCCTTGAGAAGTCCTCAGATGAAGTTTGATGACCGTTCGATCGCAGACCATCGACGTCCTAATGTCTGATTCACGATGCATGTTTCTCCCGCCATCCCTCGCCAACTTGGCGCTGCAAGTGATTGGCGAGCGCTTGCGTGCCATCACGGGTTCGCAGTCGAATTTAGATGACTTCACCTCGCCACAAGGCGACCGCGGCTTGTTTGGACCCGACTCTGTGACGTGGCAGGTACATGCCAATTTCACCGCCATGATGGTGGGTGGTGTGTCGTCCTTGATCGTGCAGTCTTTGCATCCACGCGCGCTGTCGGCGGTCTGGGACCATTCCGATTTTCGAAACAAGCTCAAAGACAGGTTGGGGCGGACGGCCTATTTTGTGGCGGCCACCACGTATGGCAGCGAGGCCATGGCGATGAACGCCATCCGTCGTGTCAACACCATTCATGCGCATATCCGCGGCACAGACCTCAAAGGCGTGCCTTATGTCGCCAATGAGCCCGCTTTGATTCGTTGGGTTCATCTCGCGGAGGTGAGTGCATTTCTTCGCGCTTACCAACACTTGGCCAAGACGCCTTTGTCTGATGACCAATGCGACCAGTACATCCATGAAATGACGCAAGTCGGGCACTTGCTCGGGGCCGCTGATTTGCCCTTGACTTGGGCATCCACGCAAGCGGCTTTGACAGCGCATCAGAGCGAGTTGTGTTTTGACGAACGCGCGCGCGAGATACTGAAGGTGGTAGAAAACTACCCCACCGATTGGCGAGACAAACCCTTCATGCAGCTCGCATTGAAGGCTGCGTTTGATGTGATGCCGGACGACATGCTTCAGCTGATCGAGAGGCAACCTGCGTGTGCGTTACAAACGCAGGCGACGAAGATGGCGCTGCAAATTGCTTCTGAACCGATTCAGTGGATGTTGGATCAGCAAGGTGTCTGCGCCGTCGCACGCCGACGTGTGCAGGGGCGTGCCGCATATGCTTGAGGTGGCTGTGGCTACAGCTTGTGACGCCTTGGCGCAAAAGGTGTCTGGCGCGTTGCCTCGTTTGGAGTCAGGTCTTTCCAGGTACGCGTCGCTGTCGCATCTGCTCACAGCAAGAGGTGACAAGCGCTTTGACTTGATCGTGCTGCACCACCCGCATGATGGTTTCCATGAGGGGGTGTACACCCGGTTGGATCGGTATTTGCCCCAGGCCACTCCGGCCATTGCCATCGTTCCTGAGCAGCATTTGGCTTGCTCGGTCCCTTTGCTCAATGCTGGCGTTGATCGGTGTTTGCCGGAATCTTTTGATGACAGCCATTTCAGTGCAGTGGTTCGCGCCTTGACCAGACGCCGTCATGGCCTTGTCTCCTCTGTCACGCAATATGGGGCCTTGCGCTTTCACCATGAAACCAAGCAAGCCTCGCTTCAAGGGCAAGAGATTGAGCTGACGCGGCGCGAAGCACAGGTCTTAGAGGTGTTTCTGAAACGCTTGGGGCAGATCATTCCCAAAGAAACATTCATTGAAGAAATGGATCCCCATCACTTTGACCTCAGCCCCGCCTCGGTGGAGGTCTACATCTATCGGCTGCGTCAAAAGATCCCGAGCGATCACCTGCCCATTCGCAACATCAAGCGCTGCGGCTATTTGTTAAATCGTTTTCAGGCGCGCTGAAAACTGTTCACGCACCAGTTGGTCAATTTGCTGCGCGAGGTCGAAGTCTTTGTGGGTCAGACCGTATGCGTCATGCGTGGTGAGGCGAATACGCATGCGCGTGTAATTGGACAGTAACTCGGGGTGGTGGTCCATCTTCTCAGCAAGTTCGCCCACCTGCGCAAAAAAGTGCATGGCGGTCTTGAAACTGTCGAAGTTCCATTCCTTGCGCACACTGGCTTTGTGTGCGTCCAACGTCCATTGGTCGAGTTGCTGAAGGGCGGCCTGAATATCGGTGCTGTTCATGGGTGTGGGCATGGCCGAATTTTAAAAATGGCGCACAATCTTTGCCCGACTCCGGTTATCCACGTGACATAACATTCAGTTTTTTGACTGGAGGTCGCGATGCTCATCGTCACATCAATCTTCGCCAGTGTGTTGGCTTTGATGTTCATCAAGCTCTCAATGGATGTGATCGGTTTTCGCCGTAAGAACAAAGTCGCGATCGGCGATGGGGGTGTGCCCGAACTGGAGCGTGCCATTCGTGCCCACGGCAATTTTGCGGAGTACGTGCCCCTGGGTTTGTTCCTGATTGGCGCCTTAGAGCTCAACGACGCTCCGCTGGAACTGATCGCGCCTTTGGGCGTGTTGCTGGTCGTGGGACGTTACTACCATGCCAAGGGCATCAACGAACCGCCGCCTGAGTTCAGCAACCGTGTGCGCGGCATGAAGATCACCTTTGCAGCGCTGGGCTTGTCTGCGTTGTGCAATATCGCTTGGGTGACCTACTTGCTCTTGTCTGTGGCCTGAACCCGGGTGGCCAACCTGGTAGCCATTCAAGGGTTGCAGGTGTCGCAACGGCTGGGGTCGGCCGTTGTTTCTGTCGAGGGTCGGTCCTCGGTGTGTTGACACGCATGGCATCGCAGGGTGTACCAGCGGGGCAGATGGGTTTGTCTGCCGCACGCCAGGCAGGGCAAGCCCGGTGTGTGCGCCGTCACGGCAAAGCCGGGTGTTTCACAGCGCGGGCAAATGGATTGAAATTTTCTCAGTAAATCTTGGGCGGCACTTCGGATCATGGTCTGTCGTGTCGGATGGCAGAAGGCTCGGTGGTCATGCTCCACGTGCACATAGCCATTCGCGGATTGCTTCTGGCAGTCCATGAACGTCTGTTTGAGCTGTGGCCAATTGGAAATGCCTTTGTGGATTCTGGGGTCCGATTCCGATTCGGGCCGCATGACCAAGTGGTGCGTTGGAAAGCTCGCGTGGGCAGCAAAGGTTTCCAGTTCCGAGTAGCTTCGAATCGCGCGGTGCAAGCTCAAGGCCGGACCTTGTGCAATACCGATCACTTCAAACTGTGACTGATCATCCAACCACACCACGATCTCAATGTTCCAAGGCACCAGTCCACTCATGGGGTCCGTGACCACCGCACCCTCGCTCGCTATCCCTAAGCGCAAGCCTGACAACGCCATGCCGATGCGGGCTTTTTTTCTGGCAGTTTCAATTTGATTGTCGAGTCGCTGCACCTCACCGCTGAACGTGCCCAACAGGTCTGTGTCGTAGCCGTCGATGCGTTGGATGTGGCATCCCAAGACCGGCTCAAGCAGGGGCGCTAGCAGGCTCTCTTTGCCGTGCTGCGTGAGGAATGCGGCGGTTTGTCCTGGGTATCGTGTCTGCATGGTGTCAACTGAGGATGAGCCATGCTGCCTCTGAGTACAGGGGGATGCCAAACAAAATGTTCAACGGAAACGTCACGCCCAAGGATAGACTGAAATACAGCGAGGGGTTGGCTTCAGGCAATGCGTAGCGAAGCACTGCGGGCACGGCAATGTAGGAAGCGCTGGCTGCGAGCACCATCAGCAGTGTGGTATCGCCTTGCGGTAGGTTCAGCGCCCACCCCAAGCTCAAGGCAATCGCGGCATGCGTCAAAGGGCCCAAGACCGCATACGCCATGAGCCAAGGCGATTGGTGTTTGAGTTGTGGGAAGTTTCTGGCGGTCATCAAGCCCATGTCCAACAGAAAAAACGACAGCATGCCTTTGAACAGATCACCCGAGAAAGGCTGCATGGCAGCTTGTCCGGTTTCGCCGGTGATGAGTCCGATCGCCATGGCGCCCAGCAGCAACAATTGCGCACCATCGGTGAATGACTCGTGCAGTATTTTGCTGAGCGGGGTGCTGGTCTTGTGAGGGCTTGCACCCGTTGGGTCTGCGCTTTGTTGCCGCAAGGTGTTGGCAAAAATGACGGCCAAGATGATGGCGGGTGACTCCATCAGTGCCATCGCCGCAGCCATGTGGCCACCGTAGGCAATCTGGTTGTGTTCCAAGAACTGAACAGCCGTCACAAAGGTCACCGCACTCACCGAGCCGTAGGTGGCGGCGATGGCTGCCGCATCAAACCCCGACAGGAAGCGCTTGAGCACGATGTACCCCATGAGTGGTACCAGGATGGCCAAGGCCACGGCAGCGGCCAAGCCGGTGCCAACCTCGGTTGTTAAACCAGACTTCGCCAAGGCAAAGCCACCTTTGAGGCCTAAAGCCATCAACAAGTAAAGAGACAAAAAGCGTGAGATTGCAGGGGGGATTTCAAGGTTCGACTTGACCGTGCCAGCCAACACGCCAAAGACAAAAAATAAGATGGCTGGATCGATGATGTTTTGCATTTTTTAGATTCCTTGCAGTGATCGTAAGAGCCTGCGATTAATTTGTAAAATCGATTTTTAAGTACATATCCATCGATAAAAGTCTATGAATGTCACATTTCGGCAAATTCGTTTGTTTCAGGCGCTGGCAGAAACTGGCAGCGTGACTGCGGCTGCGCGTGCCATGCACATCACGCAGCCCACGGCCTCGATGCAGCTCAAAGAAGTGGCGCAATCGGTGGGGTTGCCCTTGTATGAAGTGATTGGCAAGCGCGTGCATCTGACCGAGGTGGGGCAAGAGCTGGCAGCCACGGCACGCACGATCACTGCAGCGTGGGAATCCTTTGAGCAGCAGGTCGATGCGCGCAAAGGTTTGTCACGCGGCAAATTGCGGGTCGCCGTGGTCAGCACTGCCAAGTACTTCATGCCACGGTTGATTGGTAGTTTTTGCCAAAAATACCCAGCGATTGATGTGTCGCTGGAGATCCTGAACCGGGATGGTGTGGTGCAGCGCCTGCACGACAACTTGGATGACCTCTACATCATGTCGATGCCACCGTCCGAGATGGACTTGCATGACGACTTGCTGATGCCCAACCCCATCGTGGTCATCGCCCCGTTGTCGAGCGAGTTGCCGCTGAAGAAAAAAATCACCTTGAGCGAGTTGAAGGCGCAACGCTTCATCTTGCGCGAGCCGGGTTCCGGCACGCGCATGGCTGCAGACAGTTACTTTCGCAAAAAGAAATTCAAGCCCAACATTCGACTCGAATTAGGTAGCAACGAAGCCGTCAAAGAATCAGTAGCGGGGGGCTTGGGCATCGGCGTGATCTCGCGCCATGCCTTGCACGGCATGGACAAAGAGCACGGTGTACGCGTGGTGGAGGTGGAAGGCTTCCCCCTGCCATCGGCCTGGCACATGGTTCACCACGCGAGTCAAAAGTTATCGCCGGCTTCCTTGGCTTTCCGAAAACACTTATTGAAAGCGATGGGCCACCGGTAGCAGGTGCTGGGCAAAAAATGCGCTCAGTTCATCGCGCGCCTGCAGCGGAAAAATGCCTGCGACATATTGATCGGGCCGCACCACCACCACCGCGCCATCGGTGTGAATGCTTCGGTCGCGGAAGATGTCGCGACCATGGCCCGAGGCAAAAATTTGGTTCACATCCACCAGCCCAAACGGTGTCTTGACGGGTTTGAAGGCCGCTGGCACGTGGCCGGGTTCGACCTCGGTGTAGTCTTGTTGGTAGATCACCTTGGTGTCGAAGATTGCGTCGGTGTCGCCGTCTTGCGGTGTGTACATGACGCGGGGTGAGTGGGGGTCTGTCTGCCACCACCGTGCAAAGTCTGCGGTGGCCGTGCCGGTGATCGCAGGTGCTGCGCCATCGGCGAACACATACACACGCCAGCGGCCATCGGCCTCATGCAAGTGGCCCAGATGGCGCCAACGGTTGTCTGCACGGCGCATCACCTCGGTGGACTTGAACCGTTTGCCGATGGGGAAGCCGGTGGCCAGGTGCTGGTGTTCCATGCCGGCGACGATTTGGTTCTTCGGGTATTGCGTCATGAAGCCCATGGGGAACTCGATGGTTTTTTCATACCAGCGCGCCAAATCTTGCGGGTCATCCCATTCGTCGACAGGGCGCGCCATGAGGGTGGACCACTCTTTGTCGAAGTTGATCAGGTCTTGCGCGATCACGCGGCGTTCGCCTGAATAGGTGTCGAGCAGAGAAGCGGGGGAACGCCCCTCCAACACCGCTGCCAGCTTCCACGACAGGTTCCAGCCGTCTTGGATCGACACGTTCATGCCTTGTCCAGCCTTGGCGGAATGCGTGTGGCAGGCGTCGCCCATGATGAAGGCGCGCGGATGTTGTTGTCCCATGCGATCCGCCGGCACGTTGTCAAAGCCGGTGGTCACGCGGTGTGCCACCTCGTAGACCGACCACCAGGCCACGCTCTTCACATCCAAGCTGTAGGGATGCAAGATGGCATTGGCGCGGCGGATGATTTCGTCCAGGCTGGTCTTGCGAATCTCGCCGGCATCGTTCTCGTCGAGGTTGCCGAGGTCGACATACAACCTGGAGAGGTAGCCGCCCTCGCGCGGAATCAACAAGATGTTGCCGGCGTTGTGTGACTGGATCGAGCACTTGACTTGAAAGTCCGGGAAGTCAGTGTTGCAGAGCACATCGATCACGCCCCACGCATGCAGCGACGCATCGCCTTCCAGTTTGTGCCCCAAGGCTGCGCGTACGTTGCTGCGGGCGCCGTCACCCCCAACCAGGTACTTGGCACGCACGGTGCGGACTTCGCCAGCACGTGGACCTGCGACGTACTTGATGCGTGCGGTCACAGGGTAGGGTTGTTGTTCGTCAATCGCTAAGTCCACAAACTCAATGCCGTAATCTGGCACCACGCGGCCAGGGGACTGCGCGGCGCAGCCTAAGAAGTAGTCCAGCACGCGCGACTGGTTCACATAGATGTGCGGAAATTCACTCACGCCATGGGCGTCATCGGGCACGCGCGAGACCCGCACGATGTTCTCGGGGTGCTGCTCATCGGGTTTCCAAAAGCACATCTCCACGTTGCGGTAGGCCTCATCGACGATGGCATTGGCAAACCCGAAGGCTTGGAAGGTTTCAACTGATCGCGCCTGAATCCCGTCCGCTTGGCCCTGCGTCAGCCGGCCTTCACGCTTCTCGATGATGCGCACGTTGATGCTGGGGAAGTGTGAGAGTTGTGCCGCCACCGTCACCGCTGCAGGGCCCGTGCCCACGATCAGCACATCCATTTCATCGGGAAGATCGCTGGAGCGGTTGATGCCATGACCGGCAGCAGGCTTGATTCTGGGGTTCTCTGAAACGTAGCCGCGGTGGTGAAATTGCATGGGTTGTCTCCTGGCTCTATTCTTCGTATGTCTCTATAATTGAGACATGCTATCAACTATTGAAATATTTTAATCGAAGCACAAGATGCAACGCAAGCAAGCTATTCCACCCCCAAAGGTACTCCGCCAAACGTCAACCGAGCGCGCGATTCCCGCCGAGGGAGGCTCCCAAACTTTGGCTCGTGGCCTCGCCGCGTTGGAAATCATTGGGACCGCGCCCGAGCCCATGGGTGTAGCGGCGTTGTCACAACAGTTGGGTATCCATCGCTCCATGGGCTATCGTTTGGTGAAGACCTTAGAGCAGAGCGGTTTTGTGTCGCGCGATGCAATCGGCGGGTTGGTGCCCGGAACCAAGCTGGCCATCTTGGCGCGTCGTGTGTCCAAAGACTTGGTGTCTGCCGCAGCGCCCGAGCTGGCGTGGATTGCCGAACAACTCAAGATGACCGCGTTCCTAGTGGCTTACGACGGCGCCGCGGCGGTCACCTTGAGCAGTGCCGAGCCGAAACATGTAGAGACCACATTGGCGAAGAAGCCCGGTAGCAAACATGCCATCGGGCAGGGTGCACCCGGTAAGGTGATTCAGTGCATGTTGGCACCCAAGAAGTTTCCGCTTCAGCCGTTTGAAGTCAGCGAGAACGAGGTGATTCAAGGCATCGCGTCGATCGCTGTCCCGCTGCGACTTTCCAGCGGTCAGCCAGCAGCCATCGCCGTGATTTACTTGCCGCACCGCGTCGACAAGCGGGGTGTGGCCAAGGTGCTGGGCGCAGCGGCGAGCCGTATTGCGGCGGTGATGGGCTAGTTGCGCATCACGCCACGCCACACACGGTCTTCGAAGATTCCCAATTGCTCAGGCACTGAGTCAAATCAGTGCCACGACGCATGCCTGTCATTTCAGCCAAGATGCTCATGGCAATTTCAGGTGGGGTGAGGGCGCCTAAATTCAAACCAACCGGGCCGCGCATGTGTGCCACCTCTGATTCAGACACGTCAAATTCGAGCAAGCGCTTGCGACGTTGGGTGTTGTTGTGGCGAGAACCCAAGGCGCCGACATAAAAAGCGGGGGTGCGCAGGGCCTCCATCAATGCCAGATCATCGAGCTTGGGGTCGTGCGTCACAGCCACCACGGCGCTGTTGTGATCGAGGTATCAGATTGAAAATCCCTAGGACTTACCCTTGTCTGGGACATTTAATCCATCCAGGCAAACAAAAAAGCCCTTGCAAATTCGCAAGGGCTTTTGTTTGGCTCCTCAACCTGGGCTCGAACCAGGGACCTACGGATTAACAGTCCGGCGCTCTACCGACTGAGCTATTGAGGAATATTCGGTACGCAAAACACATGTGTGCTCAACGAAGACCGACAGTATAGCAAAAAAATGGACCTTTTCAGACGCGCAACATGACGACATTTGGTATGAAGAGTACGGGTTCAGGCATCCGCTTGCGCCATGTTTTGAACATCACCAGTGGTATCAAATCGCGGTTACCCGCGATCGCAGAAAAGTGTCTGTGCCAACCCTTTGGGGGCTAACGAAGACGGTGCTGTTGCATCAACGCCTGCAAGGTGTGCGCAGCACTCTCCGGATCAGCCGCCCCGGTGATGGCGCGCACCACCGCAATCGAACCCACGCCGCTTTGCATGACCACGGGAATGCGCGCTTCGTCAATGCCACCAATGGCCACCAGCGGGCTGTGCTGCATGAGCTTGGCGTAGGCATACAAGCGGCCCGTGCCTTGCGGCGCAGTTTGCATGCGTTTGAGGGTGGTGGGGAACACGGCGCCAAGCGCCAAGTAGCTGGGGCTGACGGCATCCGCGCGGAGCATTTCGGCATAGCCGTGGGTGCTGAGGCCCAGGCGCAAGCCGGCTGTGCGCAGTTGGTCGATGGGCGCATCGTCCATGTCTTCTTGGCCGAGGTGCACGCCATAGGCGCCTTCTTCAATGGCAATGCGCCAGTGGTCGTTGATGAACAACTTGGCCGAGGTGCCATCGACCGCGCGTACGGCCGCACGCACTTCTTGGCGAATGGCCTGTGCATCGTCTGATTTGAAACGCAGCTGCACCGTGGGCACCCCGGCTTGCGCCATGCGGCCCACCCACTCTGCGGTGGGCAACACAGCGTACAAGCCCAAGTCGTGTGGGCAGGCAGGGAACGCGTTGGTGCGTGGCACAGGCGCAAGGCCAAAGTCTTGCGGTGCACAGGGCCAATCGGCAACGTTGAACTGCCCCGTGCGTTGGGTTTGTGCCATCCAGGCGTTGGCCACGCAGTGGGCGTCGTGTTCTAAAAAACCCAACATGCGACAGCCTTGAAGCACTCCGGCCATCTGTGGGCTGTGCGTGTCGTCTGTTGCGAGCACGGCGTGCGCGTACGCCACGGCTTCGCCAGCCAGCATGGCCGCGTGGTGGCTGGCCACGGCATGGGCGATGTCGCGGGGAGTCATGCTTGATGCCAGAAAGGTGTGCCCAACACCGGTGTGCTGGGCTGCGCGCTGTCTTGCGCTTGCATGGCGCCGGCGCAATAGGCAGCATGGCCGGCGTTCACTGCATCGGCAAATGCGCCCGCCATCTGTACAGGGTCGTGTGCCAAAGCCACGGCGGTGTTGAGCAGCACGGCGTCGTAGCCCCATTCCATCACTTGACAGGCGTGCGAGGGCAGGCCCAAGCCCGCGTCGATGATCATGGGTACATCCAAACGTTCGCGCAGGGTGCGCAGCGCGTGGGGGTTGATGGGGCCTTTGCCTGTGCCAATGGGCGCGGCCCAGGGCATCACCGCTTGGCAACCCACATCGACCAAGCGTTGGCACAGCACCAAATCGTCGGTGGTGTAGGGCAGCACTTTGAAGCCTGCTTGGATAAGTCGGCTCGCCGCCTCGGGCAAGTTGAGCGTGTCGGGTTGCAGCGTGTAGTCGTCGCCAATGAGTTCGAGTTTGATCCAGTCGGTCTCAAACACCTCGCGTGCCATCTCGGCGGTGGTGATGGCTTCTTGCACGCTGTGGCAGCCGGCGGTGTTGGGCAGCACGGGTACCTTGGCTTCACGCAACAAGTTCCAAAAGCTCTGTGACGCTTCGCCACCGCTGCCAGTTTGTCGGCGCAACGAGGCAGTCAGCATGGCGGGTTTGGAACGCTCAATGGCTTGCAACAACACGCTGGGCGATGGGTAACGCGAGGTGCCCAGCAACAAACGGCTGGCAAAGGTTTCGCCATACAGCGTGAGAGGGGCCGAGGTGGAAGTGTGTGGGGTCATGGTGTGTCAGCCTCCGGTGATGGGGGCAATCAGTTCTATTTGGTCATGGGGTGCCAACCGGTGTTGCGCGTATTGGGGACGCGGCACGAATTGCAAATTCACTGCCGCAGCAAACGGCGGTTGAATGCCCGCGAGCGCCACCGCATCGGCCAAAGTGGCACCTTGAGGCAGGGTGTGTGGCACTTGGTTGATGTGCACGTGCAGGGGCGTGTCAGACATGTTCAAACTTCAAATTAAATTGTTCCGCCAACTGGGTGGTCTGGTGTTGCACCCATTCCATCACCACGTCGAGCATGGCCGGTGAGATCAAGAACCCATGGCGATACAAGCCGTTGATCTGCAGCGTACGTTCGCCCAAGCAGCGCACCGCGGGCAAATTGTCGGTCAAGGTGGGGCGGGCTTGGGTGGTGACTTCGAGAATCCGCGCTTCGGCAAATCCACTGTGCACGGTGTAGGCCGCACTCAGCAACTCAAGCGTCGAGCGCACGCTGGCGGGCGACAGGTCTTCGGTCTCGATCTCGGTGGCACCAATCACAAACACATGGTCTTGTTTGGGCGCGATGTAGATCGGGTAGCGCGGGTGGATCAAGCGGGTCGGGCGTTGCAGCGTGACATCGGGAGCATGCAAGCGCACCACCTCGCCGCGCACACCGCGCAACTGCGGCCACTCGGTGCGCGCGCCCAAGCCGCGGCAGTCAAACACCCAATCGGGTTGGCCGGTTTGTCCGGGTTGAAAGTCTTCAGGTGCACGTGGCGTTTGCCAGTGCACGGTGACGTGCTGCTGCTCCAGGCTGCTCAGCAAAGCCGCCAACAGTTGTCGGTTGTCCAGCTGTCCTTCGCCCGGCAAATACAAGCCTTGGGCAAAGCGGTTTTCCAAAGCGGGCTCATGGTGATGCAGACCTTCGGCGTTCAGCAGTTCAGCCGCAGGCAAGCTGGGCAATTGCTGCTGGGTGCGTTGCATCAGTTGCTCGAAGCGTTTGGCCTCCCCAGCGTCTTGGCGATGCCACAGCACCAGCGTGCCGTTTTGTTGAAAGTACACAGGCTCAGGCAATGGCGCAATCAACTCGGGCCAGCGCGTCAAGGCGTGTTGGCCCATGCGCACCACCGGCAATTCGGTGATGGCCGACTCTGCCAAGGGCGCCAGCATGGCCGCGGCCACGCGTGCCGCAGCACCTTGGCCATCCGGCCCTTGGGCTTCGTACACTGTGACGTGGTGACCCATCTGCACCAAGGTGTGTGCCAGCAAGCGGCCCATCAGGCCCGCACCCAACACCACGCTGGAAGGGGATGCACTCATTGAACAAGGTCCTTTGTGATTTGCGGATAATGCCGCCCATGAACCATTCTCTCCGCTACGCACGCGTCCTCACCATTGCTGGCTCTGACAGTGGTGGCGGTGCCGGCATTCAAGCCGACTTGAAAACATTTGCCGTTTTGGGCTGCTACGGCATGAGCGCGATCACCGCGCTGACCGCGCAAAACACGGTGGGCGTACAAGGCATTCATGCGGTGCCGGCTGAGTTTTTGAAGGCGCAAATTCAATCGGTGGTCGAAGACATTGGCGTTGACGCCGTCAAGATCGGCATGCTGCACGCGCCCGGCATCGTGGACGTGGTGGCCTGGGCCATCGATCATTACCAACTCACCAACGTGGTGTTCGATCCCGTGATGGTGGCCACCAGCGGTGACCGCTTGATTGCCAATGAGACCGTGCAGGTGTTGGTGCGCGAGTTGTTCCCCCGCGTGTCGGTGATCACGCCCAACTTGGACGAGGCCGCGTTGCTGTTGGAGCGCTCGATTCCGAACGCCGAGGCACTCAACACCGCAGCGCACGATCTGTTGCAGATGGGCGTGAAAGCCGTGTTGCTCAAAGGCGGCCACTTGGCGGGAGACGAGGTGGTCGACGTGTTGTTGCAAGCCGGCACGGCGCCACACCGTTTGGCATCGCCGCGCATTGCCAGCCACAACGTACATGGCACAGGCTGCACCTTGTCGTCCGCCATTGCGGCGCACTTGGCCTTGGGTCATCCCTTGGGCGAGGCGGTGGCGCTGGCGCGCCGCTTCATCTTGGGCGCGATTGCCGAAGGCGCGAACGTCACCACCGGCCATGGTCATGGTCCGTTGAATCACGGTCATGCTCCGGTGGCCACGCATCTGTTCAAGCGCTAGTGGCGGGGTCAGCGAGGCTGGCGCTGGGGCGTGTCAGCCACGCCAGCGTGAAGGTCACCAGCAAGCTGGGCAAGGCCGATCCGTATTGCGGGGCCCAAGCGGCCGCGCCGTGAAACACCCCCACGCCCAACACCCACAAGGCAGCGCTGGTGACATCGACTTTCTTGTCGCTAGACGCCACAGCACCTAAACCGAGACGACCCAAGATCACACCGTACAAGGGCACAAATACCGAGCTCAGCATCAGCAAGAAAGGCTCGAGGCTGTGCATGGGCAAGACCCAAGCCAAGGCCGTGCACAAGGCGGCAATGCCCATGCCCCAGGTGCGCACCGACCAACCGGACTTCAGGCTGTTGGCAGACACCGAGCCGGAGTACACATCACCATACGCGTTGTCGAGTTCGTCCAACAAAATCAAACCCAAGGCCAGCAAACCGCCTTGTGCCAGCAACAACGCGGTGACCAAGTCGGTGCCTGGCTCAGACACACTGGCCACCAACACGCCCAAGGCATAGCACCACACGTTGGCAATGGCATAACCCAACCAAGTGCCACCGAAGGTGCTGCGGCCTGAGCGACCGTGGCGTGCATAGTCGGCCACCAAAGGCAGCCAAGACACCGGCATGGCCATCACCAAATCAATGGCCGACAACATGCCCATGGCACCTGTGCTGGGGCGTGCCCAAAAAGCCTCCATGCCTTGGGTCTGCAACACGCCCACAAAGTGCCAGCTCAACCACAGCAGCGAGAGCACCACCAAGGGCAAACCGACGCGGCTGACAAACTGGCGCACCAAGGTGAGCATCGAGCCCATCATCAACAGCACCAACACACCACCCCACAACAACGTGGTCCAAACAGGGGAGATGTCCCAGCCTAAAGCTTTTTGGCCGATAGCGTGGGTGCCGTCACGCATGACCACGAGTTCAAAGGTGGTCCAGCCCACCAGTTGCACGATGTTCAGCAGCACAGGCAGTTTGGCGAATGCGCTGCCATACACCTGGTGCATCAAACCTGCGCTCGACAAGCCCGTGTCGCAACCGACTTTGGCCGTCCAGGCCAACAGTGCCGAGCCCAGCACCGAGCCTACGGCGATCGCGATGAAGGCGTCTTGCGTGCCCACGGCGGGCACCAAATAAGCCCCCACCTGCATGACCAGCAAGCCCACGCCCAAGCTGAACCAAAGTGCGGCATGTGACATGCCCGTGAAGACGCGTTGCTCAGGCCCGATGGGGGTGAGTGCGTTGTTGAATGTGTGGTCGTTTGCCATTACTTTTCCAAAAATGAATGGCAGTTCGGCAAGGTCTTCACACCAGCGCTGTACGTGACAGGTGTGATGCAGACCAGCTTCCCTGCGCGAGGATTACCTCAAGTCCTTGCGGACTTTGAGACCCGCTGCGGGCGGGTCTCAACAGGTTCAAAGGGACTTTCTCAGTCGAAGCCGGTGACGGCTTCAACACCCCTAGCGAATGCGTCACACAAATGTGGCGCGAATGAATTTTATGCGATGCCTAACAGGCGATGCAGTTCGGTCGACGTTGTCGTGTATTGCAGCAGGGTTTTGCGGGCTGGGTGCACGATGGCCGCGGCACCAAACGCGGCGAGGGTGGCCTCGTGAAAGCCGCACAAGATGAGTTTCTTTTTGCCGGGGTAGGTGTTGATGTCGCCCACCGCGAAGATGCCGGGCACATCGGTGGCAAAGGTTTCGGTGTTGACCACCAGTTGTTTGCGTTCCATCGCCAAGCCCCACTGCGCAACCGGGCCCAGTTTGGGTGACAGGCCTAAGAACGCCAACACCTGCTGGGCGGGGCGTTCGATGGTGTGGCCGTCAGGCGTGGCCACTTGCACGCTGTGCAGTTGGTGGTCGGTGCTGAGCAGCGCGGTGGGTTGGCCGATTTGCAATTGCAAGCTGCCGTTGGCCACGGCATCGCGCATGGCTTGCAGTAGCGCGGGCTCGGCGCTGAACACATCGCGGCGGTGCATCAGCGTGACGCTGCGAGGCGCGTTGGCTTCGAGTGTCAGCTTGAGCGCGGCGGCCACGGCCGATTCTTCGCCGCCCAACACCACCACGTCTTGACCCACAAAACGCGAGGCATCGCCTAGGCGGTAATGCACATGGGTGCCTTCTAAATCAGCCGCACCTTCCACCGCCAGCTTGCGCGCTTGAAACGCGCCCACGCCTGCGGCAATGAACAGGGTTTTGCAAATGAAATGTTGCTGCGCTGAGGTGCGCACCGAGATCCAACCATCGGGCAAACGTGTGACCTCGCTGACCTCTTGGTTCAGGTGCAGCGTGGGGGCGAAGGGTTTGATTTGGGTTTCCAGCTGCGCCACCAATTCACGGCCCGTGCACAACGGGATGCCGGGGATGTCGTAAATCGGTTTGTCGGCGTACAGCTCAACGCACTGGCCGCCCACATGGGGCAGTGCGTCAATCAGGTGGCAGCGGATGTCTTGCAGACCGAGCTGAAACACCTGAAACAGGCCCACGGGGCCAGCGCCCACCACAACGGCATCGGTGTGAATCGCATCGGCCGTCATAGGGCGTGTGCTGGGGTTCAGCGCTTGAGTTCGGCGAGCTTGCCGGTTTTGTCTTTCCAAGCGTCTGCGTCAGGCAGCGGGGCCTTGCGCTTGGTGATGCTGGGCCAGCCGATGGTGGACAACTCGGCGTTCAGCTTGGTCATGTGTTCTTGGCCTTCGGGCACGTCTTCTTCAGCGTAGATGGCACTCACAGGGCACTCGGGGATACACACCGCGCAGTCGATGCATTCGTCTGGATCGATGGTGAGAAAGTTGGGGCCTTCGCGGAAGCAGTCGACGGGACAAACGTCCACACAGTCGGTGTACTTACATTGGATACAGG
>JACCDZ010162786.1_pt1 | contig 22370 bp, 15 predicted proteins | sample 7449551 | NCBI WGS metagenome assembly JACCDZ01 (sample SAMN15323452, study PRJNA562643) | freshwater metagenome | isolation source: river surface water | place: USA:Blue River Watershed | collected 2017-08-18 | reverse complement strand
TCGAGGGTGGTGCCGTTGTCGCGCGGGAACAGCCAGTTCAGTGCTTGGCCGGCATCGTCGGAGCCATCCGGTGGTGGCGGTTGATCGAAGCGCACCAGTGCCCAGAAGTCCTGTTCCCGTTCGATCAGGTCGTTGATCTTGTCGTCATCACGTGTGACGCGGTAGATGCGGAAATCCTGGCCACCGATCAGCACCGCCACATCCGCCCAGTTGAGACCGGTCACCGCCAGCTGGTGCAGCACCTGGCACTGGTAGGCAACGGGGATGCCCTCTTCCCACTGCGGCGCACTGTGGTAGCTGGCGGTCTTGATTTCCAGAATGCCCTGCCCCAGTTTCGGACAGCGCACCTCGCGATCCAGGTTGGCCAGCATGTGGCGGTGTTCGGCATGCTGCAGTACCGCGTTGACACGCCGCACCTTGCGCCCGGTTTGTGCGGCATAGACGTTGGCCAACACCGGCTCCAGCACCGTGCCCCACAGCACCGCTTGTTTCTCGGACAGGTCTTCCGGCTCACGGCGGCCGGTCTTCTCCAGCCACAAGCTCAGTGCACTCTTGTACGGCGACAAGCCCACCGACGACGCAGCATCAGAGGAGCCGATGCCCAGACCTCGAAGCGCCAGCCATTGCTGGCGGGAGAGCTCCAAAGTGGATGCCAGGCGCAGTGCCTGGCCGTAACGTTCACGCATGATGAACCTCCATAACGGCATAACGCCCGGCGGGGAAATCCCGGCCGGGCGTGCAAGAAAAGGGAAAGTCGAAAACCACAACACGGCAGGAAAGGCACGACACGCAAGACAGCAAGTAGGGAAACAACGGTGGACGCAGTCAGGGAGAGGAACGGCAGCACGCCCCACCCGCGTGCGGCCATGGAACTCAGATGATCAGCAGGTCAGCGGGAAGATTCGGGGTATACCGCATGAGCACCGCCCGTAACGCGGGCCAGTCCGCCGGTGGTGCGCGCGTGAAGAACTCGCCGGCCAATTGCAACAGGGTCGCGATCACCCACGCGCGGCTGGGTGCTTCGCCGTCATGCTGGACGATCCAGTCGGCGATGGCCCAGCCCAGCGCCTCCACCACCTCGTAGTGCCACATCCCCGGAAAACCCTTCTCCAGCACCGCTGACAGTTCGGTATGCAGCTGAACCAGCAGCGGCGCATGCTGCGCCAGCTCGGCCTGCAGTTCCCACGCGCCCCCGCCCCAGAGCGACAACAGGGTGACCGGCTGCTCCTGACCGTCGTAGGGCAGCTTGGCGTCGCAGAAATCACGCAGTCCCATCTCCAGACCGGCCGCAGTCAGTGCAATGTCCAGTTCGCGGACCATGGCTCATGCCAGCAAAGTCAGCGCGCGTTGTAGCGCCTTGTCTTTCAGTTGCGCGCCCTGGCCGAACCAGGCCGAGTCGAGGCGGTAGTCCTGACTACGGGCACGGCGGCGATGATCGACATACTCGGTCACCGCATTAACCAGCCCCCAAGCAGTATTGCGACTACTGGACAATAGTGAACCCAGACCGCCACCGCCATACAGCAGCGACAGCTGCTGCATGGCCCGAGAGGCCACTGTGTCATCTTCTTCCTGTACCGGTTCATCCAGCAGCTCGGCAAAGTACTGCCGCGCTTCCTCGGGCGACACCGGCCGGCGGCTGAGGGCCTTGATGTCGCCGATGAAGTGATCCCACGACGACAAGCCGATACCCAGCGACTCTTTCACCGCCTGGGGATCAAACACCGTCGAGTGCGGCACCTTCACTGCACCACGCGTTTCGCCCACCGCCATCTGTAGCGTGTTGTTGCACACCACGCGCACTGAGGTGAATTGCGCAGTGGTACACAGCGTGCCGTCACAGCTGGTGGCCAACAGCAGGTAGGCTTTGACCCGGTCGCCGCCCTTGAGCAGCGTGTCCTGCCCGGTACGCGCCAGCGCCCACAGCTTGCGCCCGCCTTTCAACACCCCTGCCGTTTCCAACTCAAAGCCCCCGGCATGCACCAGGTCGTTGTAGAAGTGCAGTACCTCATGCGGCTGTACTACCTTGTAACGCGGCGACACCACCGACAGCGGCGCCAGGGTATCGGAGCGGAACAGTACCTTGGCGTCACGGTGCAGACGGATGTGCATGCCATCCTTCGACACATTGAACAGCACGTCGGACGACTCCAGCGTCCAGTTCATCCCTGCCTCGTGCAGCCACACATCGACTGGCTGCTGCTCGGTCAATTGATTGCCCAGCCCATGCCAGGGCGTGGCGCCTACAAAGGCCATCGACTCCACCAGATGTGACATATCACCTTCTCCATGAAAAATGCCCCGGACAGTGCCGGGGCAGATCAAGATTGCCGAATGTCATTGCAGACTTCGGCGTGCTTCTAGGTAGTGATATGTGACTGTAAAAAAATAAAACAATGTCAAATACTTGAGAATCACACTTCCCTCCCCAATCATGGCTTTCATGACCAACAGCAAATTGATTGGAGATAGCCATGCCACATGATTACAACTTGCAAGAGCAGGAAGAGGCTGCTGAAGAAAGTGCTTGGGATCAAGTACTACTCGATGCTGCAGTTTTGAGCGCAACCAAAAAACTAAGCGATGATCAAGCTATCCAACAAGCCCAAGTTATAGAAGCAGAACGTCAAGCTGCTGAAATTGCAGGACATGTTATACGCGACAACGAAGGTTTTGTGACTAACTATTTGGAAAATTGGCTTGCCTTTCCCAGTCAAGAAACCCTCGCCCAAGCCGAAGTTGTTGCTAACTACAAAAGGCTTTCAGGTAATTAACTACAGTTGTTCTACGTCCAAATCGTGAATGGATCACCAGTCTCAGAAGTGACGCATGGTCATTAGCCATAACCATTCTTCACTTCTATTTTCATCGACGATTAGATGTCGGCTCAATCCACCCCCAGTGCCTTGAACACCGCATCAACCGGATCAGAGTAGAAGCTGGTCTGAAATTTGGCAAACAGCTCACCCGGCACCGATGGAATGTCCACCACGCTAGACATCGGCAACAGGATGCGCTTGGCTCCTGCATCAAAGGCCACTTGTAAGGTTTCAGCCAGATTCCGCGCCGGGGTAATCGTCCCGCCCAGACTCATGTCGCCCATGACTACCATCTGGCTCTGCATCGGCTTGCCCAGCACTGCGGAACACAAAGCAATAAAGCCAGCCAGCGTCATGGCCTCGGGTTGGCCGCTGGTTTGCATTTCTACCAAGTGTAAATGAAAGTCTTTTTCCGAAGCGTGGATGGCTGCACTGATACGGCCAGCATTGGCCTTGAAGTAGTCGTAAGCCACCTTTACCTGCTCACGGGCGATGGCTCCGGAAATCGACAGCTTGCCGCTGCCGGCCATACTCTGGATCTCCATGCGATAGAGTGCAGGCATCTCGCCACCACCCATCGCAATGGTGTATAGCGTGCCTGGGTTTGGTCGGCCTTCAGGAATCAGACTACCGCCCCCCTGCTCCGGTACGGTCACGAAACGCTCCTGGCCATCTTCCAGATCGATGTAGCTAAAGTGCACGTCGTAAAACTCCATGCCCCCTATTTTCTTCAGCTGCTCTTTTACCCGACGCCGGGCCTCTAGCGCGTATTCTAGGCACTGCCGCACCAGCTCTTTGTCGTACTCGCCGTGTGGTGCGATCAACTTTAGCAAACCAGAAGTTGTACGCCGAACGGCGATGGTGTCGCGCTGGTTCAGGTTATTACCCAGGCGGAACCACTTGTCGATTGCGTCGGCAAAACTGCGTTTACGCATTTCGCGGGCAAATTCGGCCAGATAGTCAACAATCATGCCGTACTGATTGGTGAAAAACTCCGGGCGCATTTTTGGGATCTCCCAGCCTGGCACGTAGGCGTGGAAACGGTCAAAAAACGCCGAATCAATCATCACATCAGGGAACGGCGCCAACAGGTGGCTAGTTTTTACCAGCGTTTCCACGCTCTGGTTGATATTGCCGATAAAGACCATTGAGGCATTGGCATTGATGGCCTCGCGCCCCCGGCTAAACGAGCCAGATGCCATGTAGTCCTTCATGATCTGGACGCCGTCCTGATCTTTGAAGTTGATACCAGCCACCTCGTCGAATGCCACTACATCCCACAAGCCTACCAAGCCCACCTTGCGCGCAGACATGTTGTAGAACAGGTTGGCCACCGTAGTTTGGCCACCGGACACCAGGATGCTGTTTGGGCTGATTTCCTTGTAGATATGGCTCTTGCCAGTGCCTCGCGGCCCCAGCTCACAGTAGTTGTAGTTGTTCTCCACCAGCGGAATCATGCGCGCCAGCAAGTGCCACTTCACCCGTTCCTTGAAGCAGGTAGGCTCCATGCCAGTAGAGCGAATCAGCGCGTCGATCCACTGCTCATTGGTGAAAGCACGACGGCCGGCAAACAGGCCATCCATATCGGTGTTCGGCATCTGGATGGGCTTGAGGTCGGTGACAAAGAAAGGCGAGCCTTTCTGCCCCTCCTCGTACTGGTAGCGCAAGGACACAATGCACCAGATACCCCCTACCAGCAGCTTCTCGAACTCACGTACATGCGCATCGCCAATCTCAGCGTTCTTCACACCAAGATTGGATAGCAAGGCTTCGTAGAGGTCACGCTTTTCATTGAGCTTCACCGTAACCTTGTCGATTACCTTGAAGCTGCCAGACTCACGGATTCTGGATTTGATTTTCTCGGCCTCATCTGGCCGAACGTAATTCTCGGCCAGGATCCGCTTTACATTGGCCAAGCCGGCCTCGATCACTTGTGAGTCGTCAGACGCACAATACATGCCCAACAAGTATTCCAGCACGTACACCGGCACATTGGCGCCTTCCTTGATCAGCTTGGTCAGGTCTTTGCGCACCACTTTGCCGGCGTAATGTCGGGTTAACAGCTCATCCAGCCCGATAGAGGCAGCGACAGCTTCTGTTACATGTTCAGTCATTGCTTAACGCCTAGAAATCATTGGAAAACGCCAAGTCGATCCTCACTGGGTGGCGCATCACCTCCACCTTCAGATCTACATCGCGCAATACCAGGTAGTAGTCCTTGCCAGTATCGTACTGGCCTGCCTGCAGAGTAAGCATCACGTTCTTGCGGCGCTCATCCAGCGTGGTGGCGGTACTGTCGAAGGTGACGATCTGCTCATTACTGATAGCCTGCTCGCCATCACGCAAGCTGATGGACACCGTTAGCGGCAAGCATTTGGCACTCACCGGGTCAGCCTGAATAAACTCAAACTTCTGCAGATTGGTCACTACCTTATTGCTTACCATCAATGCCGAGACCTTTACCTTCTCCACCTTGGCAGAGCTGGCCTCGCTGACCTTCACCGTCAATAAAGGCACCACGATTTCCTGCGGCATGGCACTGCCATGAACAAAGCGGGCACCACCGCTAAAGTGGAAGCGTGTCGCCCCCTTAGGCACCCAGAAATCCAGGCTGGCGTCTGCTTGCGTGCCGGCCGTCACAGCCGTGCTACCACACCAGGCTTTGGGTGTCTCGCCCAAAGCCTTGCCCAACACATAACGCTTCTTGGCCTTGACCGTATCGCTGTCCTTCACGTCCAGCGTGGAGCGGTCGGCCGCGTCCAGTGCAGATTCCTGGTACAAGAAGCCATGATCAGCCGTAATCAGCACGGTGGAGGCTGCAAGGTTACCTACCACAAAGCCTACCAGACGGTTCAGCTCGTCCTGGGTATCGGCCACCGCTTCAAAAGTCTGTCGCTCGGACTTCTGCGTATCGCCCAGCATATCGATACGGTCGTGATAGATGTACACCACCGAAGCATCGCGTACCCGTTCCCGCGCCTTCTCCTTGCCCAGGCTTACCAGCTCTTCCCAATGAATAGCCATGCCGCTGTGCTTGCTCAGCACTGCATGGCGATCATCCAGCGACGACGCCGGCTTGCCATCCACCTGTACCTGGCCGTTGTCCTTGTAGGCCAAGGTATCGTGCGGCAACAAAGCCGCCATCCCCAGCGTGGTATAGCTGGGCAAGACACCCAGCATTGCGTCCAGTGTGGTTTTGTACTTGTTTCGCTGCAGCAGCTGGTGGCTCAGCTCCTCGGCCGCTTCGTAACGCAGTGCATCCGAGATAATCACGAACACCCGCTTCACCGTGGTGCTCTCCAGCAGCGACTTCACCTCGCGGCGGTAAAACTGCTGCTGATTCAGCACGCCTGGCACGTGCCAGCTTTGCAACAGCCCAGTGTCGCCTTCCAGCAGTTTGCCCCAGGCCACACCCAGTTGCGGTACAAACCAGCCGGTGTAGGCCTCTTCCACCTTGTTACGCAAAGACTGCAACAACTGCCAGCCCAGCATGTCCACCTGCTCTGCCGCACGGTGGAACAGGCGGTAAAACTGGTCAAAACGGAACAGCCCTTGCTGATACGCCTGCATGCCCTGACGTGCGTCTGTAAAGGCAAAGCCGGCTTGATGCTGCTCGCACAGGCTCAAGAAAACGGCAGCAGCCTGCAGCGCCTCGTAACAGCACAGTAAGCCACGGGTTTCATCACTGCTTGCGGCTAACTTGGGGTTGGCCCAGTGGCCATCGCGGCGGCGTTCGAACACCGCATGCACAGCATCCAGCGAAGACGCCGCCCCAGCCAGAATGCGATCGCGCAAGTCGCGGATAATCCACTTTTCTACCTCGGAAAAGGTCATGGCATCCAGCATCTGCTCGGCCGGCAAGGCCGCCATCTGGTTTTGCAGCTGCAACACTGCCGAAGCAGCGGCCGACAGCTGGTCATAGCTCGTGTAATGGGTAACATTGGTACGCCACTGGTTCAGGAACACGGCAACCGACGCCGCCTTGGCGCGGTCGTTTAAGCGGAAGTGCTGCAAGGCCGGTGGCAGCTGGCCCAGCAGGCCCAAATCGAGATCGGTCACCAGCATGTGGAACAACAAGTCGCGCAAGGACGGGTTGGCGTCGGTATAGCCATACTCGCGCTCCACCAGCGCCCAGAACTCCGGTAGCAGACCGTAGTTTTCCAGCTCGGCCCAGCCCTTGGCCTGCGCCTGCCAATCCACGCCCGTGTCGGTATTCATGGCAAAAAACAACTTCAGCAACATGCCTGGCAGATCTGGCTGCTCGGCACGCAGCAGTACGGCCATCATCTTACGGTCCAGGTCGGCGGCACTGTCGCTTGTCAACACTAGGCGCTTCAGGCGTTCGAAGCGATCTTTGGCGGCCAGAAAGCTGGCCCGCTCTTTCAGATGGCTGCGCAAGCTCAGGCTTAGCAAGCCCAGCTCTTCAAACTGCATCGAGACCACGTCTGCGTGAAAGGCCTTGCCGCGCAGGCGTACGTCCAGCAGCCAGTCGTCCTCCGGGGCCGGCTCTGGCTGTTGGCTATAAAACAGCCACTGGCTGGCCGGGCTTGCCTGGTCTACCGCCTGCTTAATGGCCAAGGCAGGCTCGGCATCCAGGTCAACTATCTGCACATCAGCCAATGCGGCCAACTCGTCTCGGTAGGCGGCGTCGGTATCGTGCCAAAAAACAAAACGGTGCTCGATAAAGTGCGAACGGAGGGACTGCTGGATTTTTGAGGTCATAAATCTTGGGTTACACGGCAGCCAGGGCGGCTGCCATGCTTTGTTTGAAATGGTTGTAACTGGGCATCATTCTAGCAACCGCATCATGGTCAAAGCCGTTATCGGCCAACCACTCCACCTGTGTCTGCCTAGAAGCATTGCCTTGCATTGCCTGGTCAAGAAGGGCTTTCGCGGATCCATGCGCCGCATCGTTGCCCGATAAGTCTTCCAGGCTCTGGCAATGCTGGTAGTTGTTCTGCACTGCACACAGCATCCATGCTTCGGACTTTGGCTTCGGCAGCATCGGCACACCACGCAGCCCCAGGGCAGAACGGTCAAAACCATTCCGCATCGACTGCCATTTGTCTTGCCACAGGCTGGCGGCAGATGAACGAGTGCCATCGCAATCCCGGAACAGTACCGCAATCGCTCGGTCGCCTTGCTCCTCTTCTAAACGCTGTGCTTCATCCCCCAGCATCCAGGCATTGATGAAGAAATACCCGGTTTCCTGTGCCTGCTTTTTACCGGCCAGACTCACGCTGCGTCGATTTTGCTTCCGCACCTGCTCCAACTCGCGCAAACGCTCTTCGGACAAGTAAATGTACTGCTCTGGCGTTGTTTCCAGCATTGAGTAACGCAGCTGGCACTCAATTTCCTTATCCACCAGTACCGTCATCGGCCCATGCACGAACTCGGGCTTACGGCACATACCTTGCGCGTTATTGCATGCTCCCAGGTCAGAAGGCCCTTCCCCGCTTAGCACCACGATCATGCTTGAGCCTCACCAGAATCCTCGGCGGAATCCAGCTCCACGCATTCGCGTGCCAGCTCCACCAGATTGGTGTCGACAAAAGCTTCTCCCGGCCCCATATAGTCCAGCTTGTCACTGATTCGCGGCAGGTCGAAGAAGCGCCGCACCCGGGTTTGGCCGTGTGGATTTTTGTACACAAACTGCACCGCTGTACGCGCCACCTGATCGTCCAGATAGTTAAGAATCATCGGGCTATGCGAAGTCACCATCAGCTGAACCGGGCTGTTCACCAGGGTGTCGACCAGCTTTTCTACGATCTCGGGGTTGATGCCGTTTTCTACTTCGTCCAACAGCAGCAGGCTGGTACTACCTGTCTGCGCCTGTGCCAGCATGGCCAAAATGCGTAGCAAGCCATCGTTAAGCTGGTTAGCGTCGGTTTCCAGAAAATCTTCGACAAATTGGTTCGGGGACTCAACAGCCTCAGTCACCACCAGGCGCTTCCAACCACCTTTAGTACTCGCTACGTGAAAATCTCTCAGTGTCGGATAAAACTGCTGCAACAGGCTAACCAAGGTGTCCTTTTGATCGCCCTTGATAGTGGCCAAGAAGCCAGACAATTTCTCGCCACCCGCACCGATATCCCTGTCTTGCGGGCGGGAGCGCTTACGCAACAAATGGGGGGATAGCAACTCCAAAGAGCGTATATTTCGGACAGTGTTTCGCAGAACAATCAGCTCGGGTGACAGCAAGCTTTCTTTCAGCCCTGCCAACAACGAGCCACTATATTCCTGCGCTACTTCGTATAGCTGGCCAAACAGCTTGTACTTGTCATTCTCAACATCAAGCAATGCTTCACCATCCAACTCAATCAACTCGCGGGTCAAACGCATGTTGAACCGATTGAGACTGCCAGCCCACCGTAATAAGCGGCCATCTTCAAGTCGGAGTTTCACGATCAAAACAATGCCGCGGCGAGAAGCACGAGGATGACCTGTCCGGCAGTACAAGTCCTTGCTTTCCCAGCCCCGGGCATCCAGCCACAGGTATAGGTAGCCGTGCATCAGCTGAGACAGCAAATCCATAGCCTGCAGAATGGTACTTTTGCCGGCACCGTTCATACCAACTAGGCAATTGAACTTGCCCAGCTCCAGCCGCACCGACTCCAAAGACTTGAAGTTACGGATTTCGATCGATTCAATCATCCCCTGCTCCGCCCGTTATCCCCTTCACATTATCCAGCAAATCACCAAACTTGCCGTAGTTCACTTTCACCCCATCGTCCAAGTCCAGCGTGATGCGCTGGTCGGCGAAGTGGCGCAGTTTTTCGTCGTACTGGCGCAGTTCTTCCAGTTTCTTCTTCAGCTTGTCGATCTGCTTGTCGATGGCCTTGCGGCTGGCGCTGGTGGTGGCTTTCAGCGCGTCGTCTTCCAGCAGCTGGATACGCTCGGCCATGCGGCCGGTGAGCGGCACCACGTATTCAGCGCGCATACGGGCCAGCGTGGTCTCGTTGTAGCGGTGCAGATAAACCAGCGCCTCGAAGGCTTTTTGCTTGCCGCTGGAGAACAGCCAGTAGATCGGGCGCTTTTTGTAGGTCTGGCAGTGGTCCTTGAAGAAGCTGGTGGCAATATAGCGGCGCAGCGCGTCTTCCGCCGATTCGTCCGCTTTGCGGCCCAGGCTGTCGGCCAGCCAGGCCAGGTTTTCCGCCAGCGTGTCCTGCCCCCATACCGCCAGCAGAAACTCCTTCACGCGCTGGGTAGCGTCATCGGGGAACCACGGCAGATCGCTGACCGGTACGATACCGTCGGCGTCGGCGGGGAAGCGTACATAGCGCGACGGCTCGAAGCCGACGTTGCCGGCGTGTGCGTAGATCAGCCCCGGCTCATCGAGGCTATAGCGACCCATCATGCAGCCGATGACGTAAGATACCAGGCGTTGCATGTCTTTTTCGCGGTCGGCGCGGGTTAGGGTGACTTGACTGTCAGGAATATCTGGGGATACTTCATCATGAAGTCCATAAATTTCAATGAAAATTTGATTGTTCGCCCTCTCTAATTTTTTAGTCTCCTCTATCGCACGATTACAACTGTCAAAATATTTGCCCCATGCCTTTGAGAGCCCTTCTTCATACGATCCATCTACAAAGCTAAGGTCAAAAAAACCCCATGCGCACTCAGAGTAATTCCAGTCGGCCTTATGGATTTCAACCAGTCTGGTCACGATAAAATTGATATTTTCCTTCAGGCATGGATTGATTTTTGGCCATGGCAGTTTTGCAACATCCCCTACCGGAGATGTGACGGTTGGGTTAATTGCTTGCAGAAAATAATTTGTACAGGCGGAATTTAGCAAACCAAGAGCAAGTGATGTGTCCTTGACATAAAAGCAAGGTGACAAATCTCCTGGTATGACGCCTTCTGGATGTACACGAAAAGAAATAAGACCTGAACCTAGTCGAGGCCAGCAAATTGCAGGTTCAAAATAAAGCTCCTCACTAGGTATAATCGACCCTGAAAAACCTTTTATGTCACAGCCGTTCTCTGCCCAATTAACCAGCAAATCTAAATTTCCGTACCAACGCCTACTATCACCACCATTATTAAAGGGCATCCACTTTTTTTTGCTAGAAACTGCTTTCTTTCTTGGCAAGAAATTGGTTTCAGATCTCGACTTACTACATTCATACCAATATCTAATAAACCGTTCTTTATCGCCAGTCTGCAATCCACGGCGTGTCTTTCCAACATCGTCAAGTTTATTTGACAAAAAGGCATTTACACCGCGCCCAGATAGCCAATAAGCCAATGGGCTGCCCGGGATCTTCTTGAAATCATCTTGAAGCTGCTCATGGATAATTTCAGAAGATCTACCTAAGAAAACTCGCCTCTTATCTGCCGATTGTTCATCTGAGTTTAGATTTACATATACGGCTTTATACGGGTGTATGTATTTCTCTTGAATAACAAAGGCACATGCCTGCGCCACTTTTGAATTGATCTCAGGAAAACTATTGTATCCAATTTGAATGAGTGAAATAATCGTATTTGTTGCCAGCAGCCTTTCGCGCATCGCCTCATACGACGACAGGAACATCCAGCTCTGCATCGTCACCATGCTGTTGAAACCTGACGCTTTGCACCAGTCAAAGCCGCGCTCGATAAACATGGCGAACAGGTCGGATTTGCTATCGGGGAAGTGTTTCTTGGCAAAGGTTTTCACCTCCTCGTTCATGCCCTTGCTGCCCATATACGGCGGGTTGGTCACCACCGCGTCGTACTGCCGCGCCAGCAGCTGCGCCTGTTGCAGCAAAAGTTGCAGCGTGACGGCGGCAGACTGGGCGTACAGGTCGCCGCTGGCGTGTGCGCTGGCGAGGTTTGTGGCCAACCCTGGCAATGCCTGAACCAAGGCTGATGGTACTTGCAGCAGGCTGCCAAAGGTCTTGGCCTGGGCAAAGGTGGCCAACAGGCTGGCCAGGGCCTGACGCTGGCTGGCGTCAGCAAGGCCCAGCACTTGCGCCAGCTGCTCGGCGTCCAGACCGATGCTTTCTTGCAGGGCCAGTACGTTGAGCTGGATGGGGTCGTTAAACAGGCGGCGGTCGTCGGCGCGCGCTTTCATCAGTAGCGCAAAGGCGGCCAGCTGGGCTGCGCGGTCGTCGATGTCCAGGCCGTACAGGTTTTTTTCCAGAATCAGGCGTGGGATGTCGCGCTCGCGGTAGCCGCGTTCTAGATAGATGGCTTTCAACAGGTCGTAGGCTTCTACCAGGATGTGGCCAGAGCCGCAGGCAGGGTCCAGTACGGTGATGGATTCCGGGTTGAGCGTGTCGCCGTCCTCGGCGATACGGGTGCGGATCAGCGCATCGAGCTGGGCGTTGACCTCGGGCGTTTGCTCGGCAGGCTGGATGTAATACTGCATCTGGCTGGCCAGTGTAGAGCCAGGGTTGGCTTGCAGCCACAGGCGGCCAACGCTGTTTTGCACCAGGTATTTCACAATCCAGTTGGGGGTAAACAACTGGGTAGCAGCCGGGATATCGGCGGACTTCACTACCTTGCCAATAACCTGTTCTTTCTTCTCGCTGATATAGAACTGGTACAGCCAGCCGATGATCTCTACCTGTTGCCAGTCGGCTTCGTCGATGCTGTCTATCAGCTTGCGCACCACCGAGTCGGTACGCAGCAGGTTGTCGGGCAGCAGCAGCTCGCTGTCATCGTCGATACGTTCGAACAGAAAGCCCATATGGCCAGCCTGCTGGTTGCACTGCGCCACCAGCAGGCGCTTGTACAGCTCGCCATCCTTGCCGGCCAGCTTGAGCTGGGACACATCGTCCACGCTTACCCCCGGCAAATCGCCGGCGCCGACCAGCTCCAGCGCGTGGGTAAGGATGTCCGGCAGGCCACCTTCCACCACGCTGGACAACGCCCGCTGGCCGTGACCCAGGTAGTTGTGCAGCTCCATATAGCGCAGTGCGGCAAATCGGTTGAACCAGGTGTAGGCAATGGCCTCGACAGTGGCGGCAAAGCCATCCTTTTGCATGCGGGCTATCAGGGCCTGGCGCTGGTTGGCGATTTTGGCGGGAAAGGCCTGGCCGGCAATGATGGCCACCTGGCCCTGGACATCACACGGCTGCACTTGCAGCTGGCCGTTGACATCGGCAATACCCAACTGTGCGGCGCGGCTTTGCACCATGGCGATGAAGTCTTTACGCGCCTGCGGAGCGTAAGATTTGAGTTTGGATTTGTTCATTTTATTTCCATCAATTCAAAGTACTTCTGGGCGCGTAATGTAGCCAATATACATAGATAGACCAAGGCTTGAGATGTTGACCCACCAAGAAGGCAAAGGAGACTCGCTGCCACCTTGGAAAGCGAATGCAGGACTTAAACTTCGCTTACGAACCGCTGATAGCGACACATACATTAGCGTTGCAGCAATTGCATACAGGAAGAATCGTTGCGGTGTTTCACGAAGAAAAATTGCCAGCGAAGGGATGAGAAACAAAATCCCAGTGAAGGGACTCTTGTCTGAACCACCAGTCCTAAAAATCAGCCACGAAGCAACAATCATATCCAGCATGAATACAAGGAGAAAGGAGTCCCCCCTCCCAATTGAGAACAGCTCCGCATCTCCAAGCATTGGCGACCATACCGCATAAAAATCATCACTGAACGATATGGCAAGCATTGATATAAGTGCCAGGAAAAGAAGTGAGGCGTACGGAGGTCTCTGCCATCGTCCGGTGTGACTACACAGCAAAACTCCGATTGCCATGATGATCAGCAAACACACTTGGATGACGATCGTTGCACCGACAACATTGATAGCTTTCAAAGCCAAAATAGCTTCCTTCCAAGGCTAGTTGCAGTTATTCAATACGAATACGCTGACCTGCAATCACAATCCCCATCAACTCGCTGCGCAGCCTGGCCAAGTAGGTGTCTACGTCGGCCTCGCTTTCCAGATAAAGCTGGCCGGCAGTAAAACTAGCAGCCTTTACCGTTTTGCTTGGCTTGATGGTGTAGGTAGTCTTGGTTTCAGGCGCACTGGTAGCTGCCACCGGTGTCTGCTCCGTGTGCAACTGACTGTCTGCTGTAATGTCTGCCAGTTCGGTAACAGGCTTGGGGGCTGCTGCCGGTTTGCTTGCGGCCAATTTGGACTGGTAATCGGCCAGCAGATCCATTGCGTTATCAAGATGCCGGCCGGCCTGTTCCTGCAGATAGAAGATCTGCGGAATGCTAGTTTCTGCCTGCACTTGCAGGCGCAACAGCTGCAGTTTGTGCAGAGCCTGATTACGCAGTTGGTCGGGCGCGGCTAGCTGCTCCAGACTTTGCGTGACCGCGGCAATCTTTTCATCGATTTTGCTGAGCGCATGGCTACGCTTTTCTGCGGCCAACGATTCGTTGGCTTGTTCAATGGTAGTTAGCAGGCTGTCTATCTTGCTGATCTGTCCATAGGGGCGCGGCAGGGCTTTGAGGGCATCCAGCTCGCGCAGTGCCAGTGCGGCCTTCGCATCGTCAACCAGCTTGTCGCGGTTATCTTTTATGGCCTGCAGGCTGGTCAGCATGCGACGCCAGGTTGCGATCTGACCTTTCTCTGCATCGTAGAATCCGGCTAGGTCGCGCAGGTCTTCGTCGGCGTCCAGCCAGTCGTCTGCGGCCTTGAGTAACGCCTCGATAAAGGCCGTGCTATCACTGATGGCCAGCTGTTTTTTAAGCTGCGTCTGGATGGTGCTGATGTCGGTCTTGCCCGGGTAGTCTGGCTGGCTGGCCAATGGCAGGTAGCCTGCCAGCTGCTCGTACCACTGCTGGAGCTGCTGGCGGTACTCGGCCACCAGCTTGTCTTCGTCGTCGCTGGCCAGGCCTGAGAACAGGTCTTTGTACAGGTCGCGGGCTTTTTTCAGCTCCACGGCACCGGTTTTCTTACGCTTGAGCAGGGTGACGGATTTGAAGCGTACTGCCTTGGTAAGCGGTTCGACCGCCGCAGCCGGCACCAGCGGGCTGCCATCCATCACCAGGCTGATATCACCAGCCATGAACAGGCGGGCAACCAGATGGATGATTTCCCACTCTGGCTTCCAGCCATAGGGGATGCGGGTGAAGTGTCCGACGACGTCTTCCAGCGTGACGCCACCAAAGCCGCCTTTGAGCTGCAGGTAGTCGCCCACTTCTTTCAAGGCTTGTGCATAGCCGCTCTGGTCATCGGCAAACAGACTGCCGCTCTGGATGCTGTCGGCGGCCAGCACGGCGCGGATCTCGTCTTGAGGGTTGGGGGTTGGCCGCAGCATACTCAGCTTGATATAGGTATTGGACACCAGGTAGTTGATGGCTTCATCCAGCACCACCTCGGGCGTGCTTGCTTTTAGCGGTACCGGCTCGCCGCAGGCGTACAGCTCGGCACTGCCCAGCAGCTGGGTAAGCTGCAGGCGCAGGCGGTCTTCGCGTTCGCGGTTTTCGTCTTTCTTGAACTGCAGGATCTTCTTGCCGGCCGGGCTGGCGTTGTCGTACTTGCTGGCGATGTACTGGTCTACTTTCAGGTAGGTCAGCAGCTCTTCGTACAACCGCACGCCGGGTGCCAGTTTGAGGATGGCTCGGGCACCACCGCTGGTAAGCAGGCGGCAGTGGGCGTCGCTATAGCGGCTGTAGTCGTCACCCAGCTCGGTGATGATTTCCAGCGTCAGCTCGTGGCTGGTGGCACGCCAGGGCTTGCCGTCCAGCAGGCGGTTGAATTCGAAGTCGCCTTTGCTGTCGCGGTGGCGTACTTTGTTCTTTTGCTTCAGCACTTCGTCAAACACCAGGCTGGCCAGTTTGCGGGCCTGGTCGTCGCCGGTAATGGTTTCGTGGCCGATTTCGCGCGCGATGTCTTGTTCTTCGTGGGTGAGGAACATCCAGTCGTCGCCGTTACGGTTAACCAGGTTTTCTTTTTCCAGCCGGGCCAGGCTGTCCTGGATGCTGCGTTTGAGTGCCAGCTTATCAGCATCGATTTCGTTGACGCACAGAGTGGCCAGGTTATCGACGCTGCCTTTGACGATTTCCGGGATGTATTTGATCAGGAACAGCGTTTTGAGCAGCTGCAGGTCGAAGGGCTCGAACAGTGTGCCAACTTCTTTTTCGGCCCGGTCTACCGAATGTTTGATGGCGCTATCGAGGAAGCTCTCGATAGACGGGTAGAACTCGTGCAAGGGCACCATGCTGTCGATGTTTTCATCGATCACGCGCTTGGCTGCGGTCTGAAAGGCATCCAGCAAGGAGCGCTCGCCTTTGGACAGGTGCTTGCCGGTGGCACCATGACGGCGGATGGCTTCGAAAATCTTGGACAGCAGCGTGAACTGGTATGGCGCAAACGGGTAGTACTTAACGTAGTCGGCCGCATCCCGGTAGCTGCGCAGGGTAACGCCTTCGCCGGTAAAGGCCAGCTGGTTATTGATGATGTCGCCCTTGGCGGCAAACACATCGCGCAGCTCGCGGTGTGCTTCTTCGGTTTTGGCAAGCAGGCGCTCGCCGATGACGTCATCGGTATTGGAGCTGGCCAGCGACAGGCGGGTATGGAAACGGCCCTGAATCTTGGAGAAGTCTTGCGACTTGGTTTTGTTGGCTTCACCGATGGCGGCGTCGATATCTTCCTGGCTGGTCACAATCACCCAGGCGCGGCCATTACACAGGGTACCCAGCTGCTCGGTAATGGTTTGCAGGTTCAGCATCAGCTGGGTGTTTTCACCGATGAACTGCCCTACTTCGTCTACCAGGAACAGGATGCGGTGCTCGGTGGGCTTGGTGGCCAGGTAGTCGTTTACCAGCTCGGCAAAATTCTCGATATTGATGCGGAAGCTATCGCGGGCATTATCAAACCAGGCGGCTGCGGAGTCCTCACTCATGCTCAGGGACACCGACAGCGCGTGGACCACTTCATCGCGCAGGAAGTCGAATGCGTCACGGCCCTCTTCCCAGCTGCTGCCGTGCTGGTCGACAAAGGCTTGTTTGAATGCCTGGTAGGCGCTCTTGTTTTGCAGGTAGCGCTCCATGTGGGCGATATGCGGCGCGTCGCCGGAGAGACCGAGCTTTTCATTGAAGACGCGCAGAAACACCTGCAGGATCACATCGCGGTCGGTTTTGCTGTCTGCCTTGGCATCGATGTTGAACAGGATGACATCTGCCGGAAACTGTGAGGCACGCTGGATATCGGCCCGCAGCATGGCATCTGGCACCTTGCCCTCATCGAAGAATGCTGCCGCACGCTTGGGTTGACCGCTGGCCGGGTCGACTGCTTCGATATTCTCTAGCAGGTAGGACAGAATCTTAATGAAGTGCGACTTACCCGAGCCGAAAAAACCGGATACCCATGCACCCATACGGGAGGCGATGACGGGGTCACCGGGACGGTCGTAGCCTGCCAGATAGGTATCAAAGAAACGGCGGAAGTAGTCGTTGAGCTGGGAGGTTACGACGTATTCATCCAGTTCCTGCCAGATACTTTCCGGGTCGCGCTGGTCTGCCTTGATAACGCCATTGATCGGGCGGGTGATTTCTTTTTTGAACAGGTTACGGATGATCACGGTAACAGCCTCTAGCTTGGGATTCTGGATTCGATTTATTTCAACAGCTGGAATGCACGGTAGTACGGCGCATTGACATCGTTGCGCTCGCTACTCTGGCCAAAAAGCCGTAGCGCGGTACCGTCGTAGCGGCCTGGGTAGAACACCACCAGCGGCGTGTCCTGCATCACGGCATGCAAGCCGTTGAGCAAGGTGTGTACCCTTACCATCGGGTAGGCTGCCCCGACACCGGTAAGTAATAGCAGGTCGAGCGACTTGATATCGATGCGCTCTGCCAGGTGACGGGCGAGTTTGTCTTCCTTCAGCACCGAACGCAGACCAGGCAGCGCCGCGTTATTGTCTTTGCTGCGCTGCATCTCCAACACTTTGTCGTAAAGTTTGCGCTCTTGCAGCAGCCCCACTACCAGATCGAACAGATTGACGTTATGGCAGTGAAGGTTGTGCGGAGGCTTGACCAGCGCTGGCTCGATAGCAGTGTGGACAAAGTCACGCACTAGGTCTTCCTGCTCTGCCGGGTAATCAAAGATATGGAAGCCAATCTCATTGCCAAAGCCCTTATTGTGTAGGAAATCAGCAGAGGTGATACGCGGCAGAATCAGGTTTAGCCGCTCTTGTAGTGATAGATACTGGCTAGGGATCATTTGAGTTGTTCCATCGCCTCGCGGGCGTAATTGTCTTTACTGTTGACCAGATAGGCCCGCACACGCGGGTGTAGCAGTTGTGGCGTAAGGCGCAATGTTCGGGTGGAGTCCAGATAACCGGCTTCTGTCAGGATGCGCAGAATGACTTGCAGCAGCTTGGCGCGGGTACTGGGTGTCCACGACTTCACGGTGACATCACGCTGTTCACACTCATGCAAAAACACCTCCCAGTTACAGACTTTCAGTTGCACCTCCAAACGGCGTAACTGGCCCCGGTAAACATCAATCATAAAGTCGCCTAGCAAACGGCTATGCCGGACAGCCGCGAGCAGCAGCATTTGGGTACGGACTTCCAGACCGTCATTGGCCACCATCTGCAAACCAGCCTCATCAAGGCATGCCAGGCGCTGCCGAATGAGCCTGGCCATACGCAAAGCAGTTACTGGGCTGGGTTTCTGCAGGATATTTTCGGTCTTAACGGCATATAGCCATCCCTCTTCACTAGCATCACGTAGTAGCAGTGATGCCAGGGTGCGGCTCTCGGGGATCAGTAAAGATCCAGCAGAGAGCTGAGCGGAATAAATAGCAGGAGCCGTCATGGTTCAATTCGCGGTATCAGGAGTAGCCTGCAATTCTACTCCCGGAGCAAACACCGCACTTTCCACATTACTTAAGGCATCGGTATTCTGCAGCCACAAGCGGCAGGCCGGGTTGTGGATGGCGGCGTCGGCCGAGCAGTCCACATACCAGCGACGCAGCAGGTAACCAACGTTGGCCGCACGGGCGGTGAGTGTTAGCAAACCGTTGGTCATGGCGTAATCCAGCGTGGCGATGGCGGGGTCGGATAGCTTGGGGTGTGGTACTAGATGCAGGGTAATTTGCCGTTGCCATTGATCATCCGCATCGGCGTGTTCATGCAGCTCTGGTGTGTTGGGCAGCTCGTCTGCGGCCAATATGCGAGTGAGCACTAGGTCGATAAAACGCCCACGCAGTCGGTCGAAGGCACGCACGTGCCAATGTAGGCCGCTGTCAACCAGAGCATGGGGAGCGATCACCCGCTCCTGCTCCCCACTACTGGCCGAGCGGTAGCGCACACGTAGCAACCGCTGCTGGCGGATGGCTCGGCTGACTGCCGCCAGAATAGACAACCCAGGCCGATTGAGCAGCACCGGGTAGTCGCACGGCAATAATGCGTTGCCAATACTTTCGACACTGTACGGCTCACCCTGCATCAGCGCGACCATCACCTGTTCCAGCCGGTGTTCGAACAGCGGCGCAAACACTGGAGTGATCTGGTAGGCCTTGCTGGATGGGTCGAGCGCCAAATTGGCAGGCGCTGTTTGCCGGTACAGTGCAATATCACGTGTGACGACAGCCGGAGCACAGTCGAAGCGCGCCATCATGTCTGCTCGCCGTACCTCACCGAGGAAGTACAGACAAAATTCCAGATAACTTAGGCGCTGACGCTGGTTGTGAGTCAGCAGGCGCAACGCATCAGGCAATTGGGACATGGCAGTCGCACTCGTTTAAATACAAGCGCATGATGACATATCACTCAACAAATATCATCTTTTTGATTATGTTACACCATCTGGTGCTACCAGCCGGCACATCGGTCCAGAGCGTCAGATACTAGATGAGCAAGCTAGGAGACCTATAGCCAGCTTAGTCAAACCATCCGTCCCAAGACGTACTCACTCCTCCCTTACTCTCCTCAGCGGTGGGTCGCACTCATATCAACAGTCCTCACAAGACTACGACTTCGTTATTCGACACCGGGCCTGACCATTAATCAGCTCAAAATTGGTATTGCCATCTGTAACACTCACCACATCAGTTCATACCCACTGCTACGGCCACCTTTGTCGGTTGGCTTTAAGCAGCCTAGCGTCACAAGTTCAGACAACTCCCGGTAGGCCGTTGCCCGACTGGTCTTAGTCATGCTCATGTATTTGCGGGTATTGAGCCCACCTTCAAAGCCATCAGGCCCAGCATCCAGCAATCGGTTCAGCACCTTGCGCTGGCGCTCAGTCAAGGTTGCGGATTGCTGCCGCAGCCAGAAACGGGCTTTGGCCAACGTGTTGGCCACCGTTTGCTCTGCTGCTGTAGCAGAGGCCTGTACCTGCTCCAGGAACCAGATCAACCACGCCGTCACATCTACGCCTCCCCGCTGGGTCTGCTCCAGGATCTCGTAGTACGTTTCCCGCTCACGCAGAATCTGCGCCGACAAACTGAATAGCCGCATCGGCAGTTGCTCATCCTGCGACAGCGCCATGTCCGTGATCGCGCGTGCGAGTCGACCATTGCCGTCTTCAAACGGATGCACCGTCACGAACCACAGATGCGCCACCCCCGCCCGTATCAGCCCTTCCATCGGATTAGCCGGCTCATTGAACCAGGACAGGAAGTTGGCTAGCTCTTGTTCAAGTACCTCATGTCCCGGTGCCTCGAAATGGATCTTCTCGTAGCCGATTCGACCAGACACCACTTGCATCGGCTCCTCGCCGCGTAGTTGACCGGTCCGAATGGCATGGAGTCCCGAGTAGCCGGTTGGAAACAGTGCGGCTTGCCAACTAAATAGCCGCGCCTGCGTCAGAGGCTGCGCATGATTTCTGGTGGCATCGAGCAGCACCTCGATCAAGCCATCCACGGCACGTGGTGGCGTCGGCAGCCCGGCAGACGGCAAACCAAGATGACGAGCCACCGACGAGCGCACGGCATCGACATCCAACTGCTCTCCTTCTATCGCACTGGTGGTGACACCATCCTCCACCAGGATGGACGCGACTGCCTCTAGGGTCAGGGTATTGTCCAGCAACCGCGCAGCCCCCAAGACCTTGCCCTGGGCAAGCCTGGCACGAGCCAAGGGCTCCGTGAGCGCAGCCTGATCCCAGGTAAACTGTGGCCAATGCGGATGCTGCCATATCCAGCGGTGAGATGATTGCATCACTTATTTGCTCCAAATATTGAAGCGATTGTGCGATACATTCGCTTCATGAACAAGACCACCCTTACTCCCCCTCTGAAGCCTGCGCTCCCGGCCCGGGTGTCCCAACCAGATTCCGCAGCAATCCGCCCTCCCGATCATGAGCCGCCACCGCTGACGCTTCCGGCACGCAACTCGACAACACCATCGCGCCTCCCTTCAGCGACTGCCCCAGCCAGCAATCAGCAACCGAATCTGCTCACCGTGCTCCCCGTCACCAACCCGTTGGCGACTCGCCATGCGGCACCCCCACAATCGTCAGCGGCCAGCCTACTGGTCCCACCCCATAGCAGAGCTGGAAACTCAGCCAGCTCATTTCAGACGGCACGTCGGTCCGGAGGCACCCCAGTCCGCTGACGACACCATGCAGCTGCCGGTGGTGGTTGAAATGCGATAGCGCCCCCGTCCCTCCGTCACGCTGTTGACCCAGTAGCGCCCCACGTCGTGACCACGCTGGATATCATCCTCGACTTTTGTACCATCGTAGATCAGCAGGCTGTGGATGACCTTTCCCTCCTCACCGACCGACGAGGCCGTCCAGATCAGTCCCAAGGCATGTTCGAATACGCCCCGTCTCGCTCGCACAGCAGACCGTAACGCTGTCACCTGTTGATGTAGCTCGTCCGGCGATACCGTCGTCGGCACCGCCAGCGCGAGCCTAATGATGGTCAAGCGCTGATAGCCCTGCTGCGCCAAGCCCTGGATAAACTCGCCAGCACTCTGTACCGATGATGAAGCGCCGGTCCTACCGGTCTGATGGCATGCCCCTACGTCCATGGTGTCCTCCTGATGAAATGGTTTGTCTCATCGGATAGCGCACCCCTGTAAAAAAAGACCACAATTCACACCGTGGTCCTGACGCCTGCCTCTCTCCTGCTCATGCCGTCGCTGGAAGCGCCCCAATGAGCGCCCCTCCCCCTACGATTCAATTCCGACTGAACCCGAAGCCATGATGCCCCTTACTCGTGCTCTTGGTACTGGCCTTGCACAGATAGCTCGCCCGGCGAAAGAACTCGCCCTGCCCGCCAAGATCACCACGACTCAAGTGGTAACCTGCATTGTCAGGAATATTCACCAGCCCTGCTGCCGCCTCGACCGTGATGCCCAACGCACTGGCCCACGCCTCTGTCAGGCGGTTGTAGATGTTGTTCCTCCCCAACTCAAACGTCCCCAGCGCTGCGAAGGCTTCCCGATTCAGCAGACTGGCGAGGTGGTAATGCAGCATGCCCTCCGCCCCCACTTCTCGTGTCCACACGTAACGCACCACCGAATCATGCGCATACCGATTGCTCTGCCTGGCTATCGCCCGGCAATACTTCATCTTTGCCTTGAAGGAAGCGATAAACTTGGTGATGGTGACGTTACCGCTCTCCTGCAACAGCCATGACAGCCCCTGGCAGTAGGCTGGAAAACGTAAATCCAGACGAAAGGC
>JACCDZ010687611.1_pt1 | contig 22372 bp, 15 predicted proteins | sample 7449551 | NCBI WGS metagenome assembly JACCDZ01 (sample SAMN15323452, study PRJNA562643) | freshwater metagenome | isolation source: river surface water | place: USA:Blue River Watershed | collected 2017-08-18 | reverse complement strand
GGTGCGGCTGGGGGAACCCCGAGTTTAGAACCCCTGCACGATTGATTGTGTGGCCAAGGGCAAGGGGCGCTGGATTGATACGCGTAACTGGGCCTATGACTTTGACCGGGATGTGCCGCGCGGACACTCCTGCACCTTCACCCTGGTCAGGGACCAGCGGGATGTGACAGGACATGTGCTGGCAGGCAAGACGGCGTTTTCGTTCAGCACGAGTCCGCTGGCAGAAGCGCTTCCGGCGACAGGAGGATTGCTGAAGCTGGATTTCTTTGTGCCGCAGGGTGAAACGTACCCGGTACGACAGGTGCAGACGCGCTTCTCCGAGCCCATGGTTCGTCTGGGACAACCGCGTTACAGCAATCCGTTCACCATCAGTTGTCCGTTGCCAGGGAAGGGGCGCTGGGTGGATACGCGTAACTGGGTGTATGACTTTGCACAGGATCTGCCTTCCGGTATCGCTTGCGAATTCCGTCTGGTGAAGGATTTGCGTGGCGTTTCCGGCAAGACGGTGTCGAGCTATCCGCTTTATCGTTTCAATACGGGTGGTCCTGCCGTCATGGCTTCGCGACCGTACGATGGTCAGGACGATATTGACGAAAACCAGACTTTCCTGCTGCAGTTTGATGGCGAAAACGACGTCAAAAGCCTGCCACTCAACAGTTACTGTCTGGTGGAGGGGATCAGGGAAAAAGTTCCGCTGCGGTTTTACACGGTGGAGCAGGCGCGCACGTTTGTTGCGCAGCTGCCAGAGGAATACAGGCAGTGGTGGAACCAGAGTGGCCGGCAGAAAGAGCGTCGCGCCGTGCAGTGTGGCCGGCAGCTACCGCCCGATGCCAAGGTCAAACTGGTATTTGCCAAAGGGCTGGCGTCAAGGGCTGGTGTCCAGCGCAGTGCGGATCAGGCACTGACATTCAAGGTTCGACCCGCATTCACTGCCAGCTTCACCTGTACCCGTGAAAGTGCGCGTCAGGCCTGTGCGCCGATGACGGACATGCGTCTGGAGTTCACCGACATCGTGAGTGCCGAACGTCTCAAGGCAATTCGTCTGGAGGGTGGTGGACGCACCTGGATGCCGGTGCCAAATGCAGGTGACGCAGAGGACTATTACGGCGAGGGTGGTACGGGGCCGGATGATTTTGTCCCGGGCACTGTTGCGACATTCCGGGGGCCTTTCCCGGCAGAGGCATCTTTTACGCTGAAGCTGTCACCGGATTTCCGTGACGAGTCCGGACGTGTGCTCACCAATGCGGCACGCTTTCCGTTGGCCGTGAAAACGGCTGCGTATCCGCCACTGGCAAAATTTGCTGCCAACTTCGGCGTGATCGAGAAAACGGCAGGCGCGGTACCGTTGACCGTGCGTAATCTTGAAGCCGGTGGTGTGCAGGGACAGGCGCGCCTGCTGACCCTGAAGTTGCCGGACAGTGATGTCGATCTGTTGAAGTGGCTGCAGCGTTTCCGCAAGCATCAGGATGACCAGAGCTGTTATCAGTGCACGCGCCGCGATGAGCAGGGCCGTCGCCTCGACCCGGATCCCCGTTCGTTCTCTCTACTGGCAAAGGAGTCTGCCGCAAAGGCGCAGGCCTTGCCGCGCACTCAGGCTGCAAAGGAGTTTGAGGTGCTGGGTCTGCCGGTGCCGCAGACGGGCGTGTATGTGCATGAAGTGGAGAGCCGCTGGCTGGGCACCTCGCTCATGGAGACGCCGGCCCCGATGTATGTGTCGGCCATGAGCGTTGTCACCAACCTCGGTGTGCATCTGCGCAGTGGCAAGGAAAATGCCCTGGTGTGGGTGACGGCGCTGGATACTGCCAAACCGGTGGCCAATGCGGATGTGGTCCTCTACGAATGCAAGGGGCGTACCGTGGTGTGGCGCGGCCGTACCGATGCGCAGGGCATTGCCCGTATCAGTAATCCACCGGATTTTTCTGCATGGGGCGAATGCATGAGCAGTCATGCCGTGATTGTTCGCTCCGGGCAGGATCGCGGGATTGTGCTGCCCGGCTGGGATGAGGGTATCCAGTCGTGGCGTTTCAATCTGCCGGGCTGGCGTGCCAGTGGCGAGCTGGTGGCACACAGCATTCTCGATCGCACCCTGTTCCGTGCCGGTGAAACCCTGCATGCACGTCATGTTGTGCGCGAGCTGGCGCTTGGCGGTCTGAGTGCTCCACGTTCACCGCGCTACAGTAAGCTGGTGATAGAGCATGAAGGCTCCGGCCAGCAGTACGAGTTGCCACTCGCCATCGATGCCGGTGGCAATGGTGACACGACCTGGGCTATTCCAAAGGCGGCAAAGCTGGGGCGCTATGTGCTGCGTCTTGAAACGAAGAATGACAGCTACGTGCTGGCGAATTTCCGTGTCGAGGAGTTTCGCCTGCCGGTCCTGAAGCCGCGTCTGCAATTGCCGGGTGGTCCGCTGGTCCTGCCGCCGGTCGTGCCTGTCGATATGCAGCTCAGTTACCTCAATGGCGGTGGCTACCCGAATGCACCAGTCACCTTGCGTGGGCGCGTGCGTACCGCCGGATACAGTTTTACGGATTTTGATGATTATTCGTTTGGGGACTATGCCTCTTATGACGAAGAAGGCGAGTCTGATGCGTATGAAGAAATTGCGCTGGAAGAAAAGACACTGACACTGGATGCCAATGGTGGCTTGCGTGTTGATAGTGTCGCTTTGCCTGCGGTAAGCCGCATCAGTCAGCTGGCGATTGAAATGGAGTTTCGCGATCCGAGTGGTGAAAACCAGACGGTATCTGCGACAACAACGCTATGGCCTGCGGCGGTTCTGCCCGGCATCAGGCTTCCGTCCTGGATCACGCTGGATGGAAAGAGCCCGCAGCCTGTTGATGTGGTTACGCTGGGCCCGGATGGCAAGCCGCGAGGCAGGGTGCCGGTCACCGTGACCGCAGAACTGCATGTGCAGCAGACGCATCGTCGTCGCACTGTTGGTGGCTTCTACAGCTATGACTCGGTGACCAAAAAGGAGCCGCTGCCGGTGAGCTGTGGTCATCAGACCGATGCCTCCGGCCGTCTGCGTTGCTCGGTAATGCCTGGGGTGTCAGGAAATCTTGTGCTGCGTGTGACATCACGTGATGAAGCCGGCCGTGAAATGTCTGCCAGCACATCGACCTGGGTCAGCAATGGTGAACGCTGGTGGTTTGGTCAGGATAATGATGACCGTATTGATCTGTTGCCAGAGAAGAAAGAGTACCAGACGGGTGAAACCATGCGTTTTCAGGTGCGCATGCCATTCCCGGAGGCTACGGCGCTGGTCAGTGTGGAACGAGACGGGGTGATCGAGACCCGGGTACAGGTGCTGGATTCGAAAAATCCGGTCATCACGCTGCCGGTGAAAGCGGAATACGCGCCGAATGTGTTTGTCTCGGCCCTGCTGGTGCGTGGCCGTAATGCCGAGGTGGCACCGACGGCACTGGTTGACCTTGGCAAGCCGGCATTCAAGCTGGGTATAGCCAACGTGAAGGTGAACTGGTCGAGCATGCGCCTTGGGGTGGCTGTTGCGCCTGACAGGTTGCGCTATCGCCCTCGCGAGCAGGCCAACGTCAGTGTGCAGGTGACGCCGCCAGCAGGACAGGCATTACCTGCTGATACCGAAGTCACGATTGCGGCCGTAGACGAGGCGCTGCTTGAACTGGCGGGTAATGACACTTTTGATGTGTTGACGCCGATGATGGTGGAACGAGGCTATGGCATGAATACGTCCACCTCGCAGTTGCAGGTGGTGGGCAAGCGTCATTATGGCCGCAAGGCATTGCCGCCAGGTGGTGGTGGCGGCCGTGGTGCCAATACGCGTGAGCTGTTCGATACGCTGGTGTACTGGCAGGCCCGCGCAAAAGTTGATGCCAATGGCCGTGCGGTGTTCACCGTGCCGCTGAATGATTCCCTGACCGGTTTCAGGCTGGTGGCATCCGCGGTCAGCCGTGACCGGTTTGGTCATGGCGAGTCACGCATGGAAAGCTTTCAGGATCTGCAGATGATCAGCGGATTGCCGCTGACAGTGCGTCAGGGTGACAAGCTGGATCCCGGCTTTACCTTGCGCAATGCCACCGACAAGGCCATGTCGGTACAGTTTGTTGCTGCCGTGGATGAGATGGGCACGCTGGTCGACAAGGCGGTTTCCATTCCGGCCGGGCAATCCGTGCTGGTGACGGTGCCATTCACTGTGCCACGCAATATTACCGGGTTGCACTGGACGGTGCGGGCCGAAGGCAAGACTGCAGGCGATGCGCTCAAGCTGACGCAGAAAGTGCTGGACCCGGTGCCGGAGCGGGTCTGGCAGGCAACCATGCTGCAACTGACGGCACCGACCGATATTCCCGTGCAAAAACCGGCAGATGCACTCAGTGGTGGCGGTCTTGTGGTGTCCGGGCAGGCAAGGCTGGCAGACAGTCTGGATACGGTGCGCGAGTATTTCCGCAACTACCCGTACAGCTGCCTCGAACAGAAAACATCAAAAGCGGCAGGCCTGCAGGATCGGGCACGCTGGGACGAGTTGATGGATTTGCTTCCCACGTATCTGGATGACAACGGCCTTGCCGGGTTTTACCCGAATACGAGCGGCTACCCGTTCCTGACGGCGCATATCCTGCGTGTCAGCCGCGCCTTGAACTGGCCGATTCCCGAGGCTTCCCGCGAGAAAATGCTCACCGGACTGGTGAACTATGCAGAAGGCAGGATTCCCTTTGAGGACTGGCGTCTGCGCGAGCTGGATGATGCGCATCGTCGCCTTGAGGTGCTGTCGATTCTGGCAGCCTCCGGCAGGTTGAAAGCATCGCATCTGGATGCACTGAAAATTGATCCGCCGCGCTGGACCACATCCATGCTGGTGAACTGGTTCGAGGTACTGCGGCACGGCAAGAACATCCCGCGACAGGCAGAGCGTCTTGCCCAGGCAGAAAGCCTCCTGCGTTCACGTCTCACTCTGCAGGGATCAGCGTTGCTGTTGTCCGAGGGCGACTTCAACTGGTGGTGGCTCTATGACAATGATGCTGCCGTGGTCTCGCGTCTCATGCTGGCAACCATGGACCTGCCCGCATGGCGCGAGGATCAGCCACGCCTGATTCGTGGTCTGCTGATGCGGCAGCGTGAAGGTCACTGGGCAACGACGGTTGCCAATATGTGGGGAGGTTTTGCACTGAAGCGATTCAGTGACACGTTCGAGCGCGAGGCGGTCAGTGGCACTACCCGGGCACAGCTTGGTGCGCAGTCGGTTGACTTGTCCTGGGCACAAAAAGAGCCGGCGCCCGTGCGTCTGGAGTGGCCGGCTGCGCCTGCCACACTCAAACTCAGTCAGCAGGGCAGCGGCGCGCCGTGGATTACGGTGCAGTCACGTGCACGTATTCCGCTCAAGACCCCCTATGGCACCGGCTTTACGGTCAGCAAGTTGGTTGAGCCGCTGCAGCAGAAAGTGAAGGGCAAGTGGAGTGTCGGAGATGTGGTGCGAATCACCCTCACCATGAATGCCCAGAGTGATATCGGCTGGGTAGCGGTGGATGATCCGATTCCATCCGGCGCCACCCTGCTGGGTCGTGCGCTTGGCCGGGACAGCAATCTGGCGGCTGAACGTGATGGCGGTGACTGGACCTGGGCGACCTATGCCGAGTTTGGTGCGGATGCCTACCGTGCCTATTACGAGCGCATCTACAAGGGTGAGTGGCATGCAAGCTATACCTTGCGCCTTAACCAGTCCGGTGATTTTGTCTTGCCGCCGACCCGGGTCGAGGCCATGTATGCACCGGAAATGTTTGGCATGACGCCTAATGCCGCGTGGGTGGTTGTGCCTTGATCAACGTGTCGGGTTGTCATGTGGGGCGATTGGGTCGTGTCATTGCCGGGATGCTCTGCCTGTGTGCGGTAGTGCTGGATGCACAGGCGGGTGCTCCCGGGTTCGCAGAAATCCGTTCGGGATACAAATCCTCTTACGCCGAACTGCATGATCGTGATGGAAAGTTTTTGCATGCCCGTCGTGTGGATCTCACGTCCAATCGTCTGCGATGGGTGCCGCTGGCCGATATCTCGCCTGCACTGTCCGAAGCGGTAGTCTTCGCCGAGGACAGAGAGTTCTGGCAACACAGTGGTGTGGACTGGAGTGCGACGGCATTGGCAGCCATGAAAATGGTGACCGGTGATAGTACTCGTGGCGCCTCGACGATCACCATGCAGTTGGCCGGCTTGCTGGACAAGGAGCTGGCCTGGCGCAGTGGTGGCCGTTCACTTTCGCAAAAGTGGAGCCAGATGCAGGCGGCCAGGGATATCGAGCGTAGCTGGTCAAAGCCGGAAATTATCGAGGCCTATCTCAATCTCGTCAGCTTTCGTGGCGATTTGCAGGGAATTGCTGCGACGTCACGGGCATTGTTCGGCAAGCAACCGGCGGGTCTTACGCGTAACGAAAGCCTGTTGCTGGCTTCCTTGCTTCCCTCGCCTCAGGCCCCTCCCGGTCGTGTTGCTACCCGTGCATGTGTGCTCATCAATGCCGGCTTCATGGATGCAGATTGTCAGGTGGTAAAAGATCTGACGATGACGGCATTGACCCGCCGGCTTTCCCCCTATCCGGAAAATCCCGCACTGGAGTCTCTGGCTAACAGTTTGCTGAAAGTGCCGGCGCAGAATGTGATTTCAACCCTGTCCGCCGGGGTGCAGAAAAAAGCCGAAGAGGTCTTGCGCAACCAGTTGCTTGAACTGAAAGGCAGCCACGTCAATGCCGGTGCAGTGCTGGTGCTCGATAACGCTACTGGTGCTGTCATTGCCTATGTTGCCAATGCCGGCTTGCTGGAGAGCGCCCGTTTTGTCGATGCCATACAGGCATCGCGTCAGGCAGGCTCTACACTGAAACCGTTCCTGTACGAGATGGCCCTTGAGCAGAAATATCTGACAGCGGCCTCTGTTCTTGAAGATACGCCGGTGAGCTTTCCCACGCCCAGTGGGCTGTATGTGCCGCAAAACTATGAAAAGGATTTCAAGGGGCCGGTGAGTGCGCGAGTGGCGCTGGCAGGTTCACTGAATGTCCCCGCAGTTCGTGTCCTGAATCTGGTTGGTGTCGAGAATGCCTGGGCGCGGTTGCGTGCACTCGGTCTTACGCTGCCCGAGTCTCCGGATTTTTATGGCCATGCGCTGGCGCTGGGTGGTGCCGATGTCACGCTATGGACGCTGGCCAATGCCTATCGCACGCTCGCACGAGGCGGTAGCAGTACGCCGCCGACTTTTTCTCCAGGCCGTGTCGGCGAGGCCGTTCGAGTAATGGACCATGAGGCGGCTTTCATTACGGCGGACATTCTGGCGGATCGCAGTGCCCGCGCCATTACGTTCGGGCTGGAAAGCCCGCTCGCCACACCGTTCTGGACGGCAGTGAAAACCGGGACCAGCAAGGACATGCGCGACAACTGGTGCATCGGCTTTTCTACCCGGTATACGGTCGCAGTGTGGGTGGGCAACCTCGATGGCAGCCCCATGCAGGATGTATCGGGTATCACCGGAGCTGCACCCGTATGGGCCGCCGTGATGAAGCAGCTTGAGGGAGGGCAGGTGCGCCCGGATGGTAGTGCTCCGGTTGCTCCGCTCACGCTGGTGCGCCAGAAAGTCCGCTTTCGTGGTCTCAGGGAGCCGGCCCGCGAGGAGTGGTTTATCCGGGGCACGGAGCTTGAGTCTGTCGACTATGTCCAGCAAGCAGTGACACGCATCGAATATCCCGTTACTGGCACCATCATCGCAGTTGATCCGGACATTCCCTGGTCCCGCCAGCAGTTGCGCCTGCGTGCCGAAACCGGCGTGGACGGCCTGTCATGGTGGCTTGATGGCTTGCGGCTTGGACCAGCGAAGGATCATGACTGGTCACCAATGCCCGGTAGCCATCGTCTCGAGCTTCGTGATGCCAGGGGACTGGTACATGATGCGGTGAGCTTTACGGTACGCGGCCGCATGGTAACGGCACCGGCCAACTAGTCTTGCCGGCTTCAATGCCAACTGGCTTTCCGCTACCCTCATGTCACATTCAGGAAAGGAAGAACACACATGGCGGCGACACGTCGTTTTGATCTGGTGCTGTTTGGTGCCACGGGCTTTACGGGAGGGCTGGTTGCAGATTATCTCGCCGGCATTTCAAGGGAAGAGTCTTTTACCTGGGCACTTGCCGGGCGCAGCAGCAGCAAGCTGCTGGCCGTGCGTGACCGGCTGGCGGCGGCTGCAGGAGTGAGCCTGCCCGAAGTGCTTGTTGCCGACGTCAATGATGCCACCTCCATTCGTGAACTCGCCGCTTCCGCTACCACGGTCATTACGACCGTTGGCCCTTACTGGCTGTATGGTGAGCCGCTGGTGCGCGCCTGTGCCGAAGCCGGCACACATTATGTGGATCTGACGGGTGAGCCACAGTTCGTTCATGCCATGCGGGAAAAGTATGATGCGCTGGCCACAAAAACGGGTGCGCGTATCGTTACCAGTTGTGGCTTTGAAAGTATTCCGCCAGACATCACGGTGTTGTTTGCGCTCAATGAATTGAAAAAACGCATCGGTGAAGCGGCCTTTCAGGCATCAGACATTGTCGTGAAGGGCGGGGTGAATGCCGGCGGTACGATTTCCGGCGGCACTTGGCACTCTGCGGTAGAAGCCATGTCGAGTGCACGCGAGTGGATGACAAAGCGTCCCCGTCAGCCGCGTGATCATGTGCATGCGGTCAAGACGCCTGTCTATCATGATCGTCACTTCGGGCTTTGGGCGCTCAACATGCCCACCATCGATCCGGAAGTGGTGCGTCACTCGGCCCGTGTCCGTGGTGATTATGGCCACGGTTTTTCTTACGGGCATTTCATGATGATGAAAAATCCGCTGGGTCTGGCGGCGGTTGCTGCCGGTGTGGGTGGCATCTTCACGCTGGCCCAGTTCAAGGTCACCAAAAACTGGCTGCTGAAGCAACGTCTGCCCGGTGAAGGGCCAACCGAAGCACAGCGTGCCAAAGGCTGGTTTCACATGAATGTGGTTGCACAGGGTGGCGGCGAAACCGTGTTGTGTCGCATGGCCGGAGGCGATCCTGGCTATGGTGATACGGCCAAGATGCTGGCCGAGGCGGGGCTGTGTCTGGCGCTGGACAAAACCTTGCCGGAACACACCGGCGTCATAACGCCCGCAAGCGCCATGGGCGAGGCGCTGATGCCCCGGCTGACGCGTGCCGGCCTGACGCTCGGGCTGATCTGACGGGCGAGTACCATGACAGATAACCTGCCTCTTTTATTGCCGGACTGGCCTGCGCCTGACAACGTTCATGCCGTGATCACTACGCGTGCCGGCGGTGTCAGCAAGTCACCATGGAACAGCCTCAACCTCGGCACCCATGTGGGTGATGCGGCAGCTGATGTGGCGGAAAACCGGCATCGGCTATTGCAGGCACTGCAGACCATCGCACCGTGTGACACGCCCCAGTGGCTTAACCAGGTGCATGGTGTTGCGGTCATTCAGGCAGCGTCCGATGCCAACGCACGCACATCCCTTGTGCCGGAGGCCGATGCGGTGACAACAGTCGCCGCAGGGCTGCCTTGTGTGGTGATGACAGCCGACTGCCTGCCGGTTTTCTTTTGCGATCGGGAAGGAAAACGGGTGGCGGTTGCACACGCCGGATGGCGAGGCCTGTGCGACGGGATACTTGAGAAAACGCTACAGCAATTTCCGGAGCCCGCGCAGGTGATTGCCTGGCTGGGGCCAGCCATCGGCCCCGAAAAGTTTGAAGTGGGTGATGAGGTGCGCCGCGCCTTTGTGGCGCAGGATGCAGAAGCAGACAAGGCATTTGTGCCCAGTCCGCAGGCAGGGCGCTGGCTGGCGGATATCTATCTGCTTGCCCGGCAGCGGTTGCTGAAAAGCGGGGTGACGGCCATTTATGGTGGAGGCTTGTGTACCGTCAGTGATCCGGCCCGCTTTTTTTCCTACCGGCGTGACGGCCAGACAGGACGTATGGCCAGTGTCATCTGGCGTACCGCCTAGCCTAGCCCCGGTAAGGTCAGGTCAGGCCAGTCGCCCCTGACCAAACTCCGGGTTCTCATCCCTGTCCGTTTCAGCATTCGCGGCTTCGGCCGCCTGCACGGCCAGCAGCAGTGCACGGTGATCAGTGGCGCTCTGTCCTGCATGCAGATAGCGCTTGGTGGTGGATAGCAGTTTTTCCATTTTCTGCATCCGGTAGTTCAGGCTTAACAGCGCTTTGGCAACATGATCAGGGTCCTTGCCGCTCTCCCGCATGGTGATGGCGAAGGCAATTGCCTGTTGCAGCTCTGACTCGGTCGGCTTTCCCATGATGCCATTCTCCCGTCATGTTCAATAACTTCAGGTGTACAGGCTTGTAGCGGTGTCATAAGCACCCCGTACAGCTATTATCGGCAGCCCTGACCTGCGGAGCACTACCATGGCTCGTCTTGCCATCGTTTATCACTCGGGCTATGGCCATACTGCCAGAGTTGCGGAGCATGTGCGTCTGGGGGCGACGAGTGTCGACGGAGTTTCCGCCAGTCTCATGGCGGTTGACCGGATTGACTGGCAGGCACTGAACGATGCCGATGCCATTATTCTGGGGGCCCCAACCTATATGGGGAGCGTCTCTGCACCCTTCAAGACATTCATGGACCAGACCTCGCGGCAGTGGCTTGGCCAGGAGTGGAAAGACAAACTGGCGGCAGGCTTTACCAATTCGGGTGGTCTCTCCGGCGATAAACTCAGCGTTCTTTTCCAGTTGCAGTTGTTTTCAGCCCAGCACGGCATGCTCTGGGTTCCGTTTCCCCTGATGCCAACCGGCACCAGCCCCGATGACCTGAACCGAATGGGTTCTCATCTCGGTCTGATGACGCAATCTGATAATGCCCCGGCAGAAATCACGCCGCCGGCCGGAGATATCCGCACGGCAGAACTCTTCGGCGTTCATGTAGCCGAACGTGCCTTGCGCTGGCTTGCGGGCCATTCCCGGACATAAACAGTAATAATCCCCGCATCTCTTGATGCCAGTCAGTGTTTTACTGGTGCCTCCCTTGAATTGCAGCAGATGCCCCCTATACATAAGGGCAAGTCGTTTTATTGCCTTTCGAGGGACACCATGCGTTTTGATCGTCTGACCGCCAAGCTTCAGGAAGCCGTATCTGATGCCCAGTCACTTGCAGTGGGCAAGGATAACTCCGCCATTGAGCCAGGCCATGTATTGGCTGCCCTGCTCGACCAGCAGGGTGGCAGTGTGCGTCCGCTGCTCGCACAGGCTGGCGCGGACACCACCGTGCTTGGTCGTGAGCTCTCAGCCCATCTGGATAATTTGCCGCGCCTGAAAAGCCCCACTGGCGAGGTCGCAGTAGGGCAGGAACTTAACCGGGTGTTCAATCTGGCCGACAAGCTCGCCCAGCAGCGTGGCGACCAGTTCATCGCCAGCGAGCTCATGCTGCTCGCATTTTTTGATGCCAACGCCGATGTGGCCAAGGTGCTGCAGAAAGCCGGCGTGCAGAAGGCCCGGCTCACTCAGGTGATTGATCAGGTTCGTGGAGGAGAAACCGTGAAGGATGCCAATGCCGAAGACAATCGTCAGGCGCTGTCGAAATACACCATTGACCTGACCGAGCGTGCTGCCAGCGGCAAACTGGATCCTGTCATTGGTCGGGATGATGAAATCCGTCGAACAATTCAGGTGTTGTCGCGTCGTACCAAGAACAATCCCGTGTTGATCGGCGAGCCAGGCGTCGGCAAGACCGCCATTGTCGAAGGGTTGGCCCAGCGTATCGTCAACGGTGAGGTCCCCGAAGGTCTGCGCAACAAACAGGTGCTCTCGCTCGACATGGGTGCCCTCATCGCTGGTGCAAAATTCCGTGGAGAATTCGAGGAGCGCCTCAAGGCCGTCCTCAACGAGCTCGCCAAGCAGGAAGGCAACATCATCCTGTTCATTGACGAGCTGCACACCATGGTGGGCGCTGGCAAGGCCGATGGCGCCATGGATGCCGGCAACATGCTCAAGCCCGCCCTTGCGCGCGGCGAGCTGCATTGTGTTGGCGCAACCACCCTGAATGAATACCGCCAATACATCGAGAAAGATGCAGCGCTGGAGCGCCGCTTCCAGAAGGTGCTGGTTGACGAGCCAAGTGTGGAAGACACAATTGCGATCCTGCGTGGCCTCAAGGAGCGCTACGAAGTTCACCATGGTGTCGACATTACCGATCCCGCGATCATTGCAGCGGCACGCCTGTCGCATCGTTACATTACCGACCGCAAGCTTCCTGACAAGGCCATTGACCTGATTGATGAGGCTGCTTCACGTATCCGTATGGAAATGGACTCCAAACCTGAGGAAATGGATCGTCTGGATCGCAAGCTCATCCAGCTCAAGATGGAGCGTGAGGCAATCAAGAAGGAAGAAGACGCCGCCAGCAAGCAGCGCTTTGCCAAGCTTGAGGAAGACATCCAGAAGCTCAGCAAGGAATACGCGGATCTCGAAGAAGTCTGGAAGGCAGAAAAAGCATCGCTCAAGGGTGCCCAGCAAGTAAAAGAAGAACTTGAAAAGGCCCGTATTGATTTCGAGGCAGCCCGCCGTGCCAATGACCTTGAAAAAATGTCGCGCCTTCAGTACGCCACGATTCCCGAGCTGGAAAAGCAGCTGACGGCCGCACAGTCGGAAGAGCCCACCGAGCACACCTTGTTGCGCAATCGTGTTACCGATGAAGAAATTGCCGAAGTGATCTCCAAGGCAACCGGCATTCCGGTGAACAAGATGCTTGAAGGGGAGCGCGACAAACTGCTGCGCATGGAAGATGCCCTGCATCGACGTGTCATCGGTCAGCATGAGGCTGTCGTTGCGGTCGCCAATGCAGTTCGTCGCTCGCGTGCCGGTTTGTCCGATCCCAATCGGCCAAATGGTTCCTTCCTGTTCCTCGGCCCGACCGGTGTTGGCAAGACCGAGCTGACCAAGGCGCTGGCGAATTTCCTGTTCGACTCAGATGACGCCATGGTGCGCATCGATATGTCGGAATTCATGGAGAAGCATTCCGTGTCCCGCCTGATTGGTGCGCCTCCCGGCTATGTCGGCTACGAGGAGGGAGGCTATCTGACCGAGGCCGTCCGTCGTCGCCCCTATGCCGTCATCCTGCTGGATGAGGTTGAAAAGGCGCACCCCGATGTTTTCAATATCCTCTTGCAGGTACTGGAAGATGGTCGCCTGACCGATGGCCAGGGTCGCACGGTGGACTTCCGCAATACCGTAATCGTGATGACGTCCAATCTTGGCTCCGACATCATCCAGAGCATGACAAAGGAAGAGCAGTATGACGAAATGAAAGTGGCGGTCATGGAGGTTGTTGGCCACCATTTCCGGCCTGAACTCATTAATCGTATAGATGAGGTCGTGGTCTTCCATTCTCTGGCAGAGTCCCAGATTCGTGGTATCGCCGAAATCCAGATTGATCGCCTGCGTGGTCGTCTTGCCGAGCGCGATCTCAAGCTGGAAATCTCGGATGCCGCGCTGCTGCGACTGGTTGCTGCCGGTTACGATCCTGTTTATGGCGCCCGTCCGCTCAAGCGAGCCATTCAGACACTGCTTGAAAACCCGCTGGCCCAGCAACTGCTGGCGGGTGACTTTGTGCCCGGAGACATCATCGTCATTGACGAAGAGCACGGCCAGTTCAGCTTCCAGAAGAAACGTCTGCACTGACCTTTTGACCGGTAAGGCACCCGGTAGCCAGCCGGGCGCCTTACCGGTCGGCCTGCGGCCGTGATCCTGTGCGCATAAGACAATCGTCGTGGTCTATCAGGTCATGCCCTGTCATGTGATGGCTGTTATGATAGCCGCCATGAATATTCCGAGCCCATCTGCATGCGTTGGTTCCTGACCGGCCCCCACCCCTTGAGCGACCTGCTCCGCAACCTCTGGGCCGCTTGTCATTTGCTTGTATTCCGGCGCAGTGCCTTGCGCTGGCTGGTGCCAACGCCCTTCAATTTCCTGATTCTGCTGTTGCTCAGTCTGGCCGTCAGCTTCACGTTTGACCTTCTCAGTGAGGGCTGGCCGGGCCAGTGGTCACCAGCAGGCGTAGCTGTTTACCTGTTACCCGGGTTTGGCTTGCTGGTCTTTGGACAGGTGTTGGCAACGCGACACGGCCTGTGGCGGCTCGGGCTGGCGCCGGCCAGTATCTGGCTGGCTGCCGACAGCCTGCTGGGTATTGTGCAGTGTCTGCTGTTGTATGCCGGCCAGCATGAGTGGTTGCCGCCGGACATCAGTACCCATGTCCCGGTAATTTACACGCTGCTCTATGTGTGGCCCGTCTTTGCTCTTGTCATGGTGTTCACGCGAGCCCTTGCATGGCCGCGCTGGGAAAGCAGTGTGGCATTCGGCATCCTGATGACTTTATTTGCCATCTGGATTCTTGCTTTCAGTGACGAGCGCCTCTGGTATGCCGAGGTGCCAGAGGAGCCGGCTCCTGCCGCTCCACGGGTCATCGAGGAGGCAGCGCTTTACGTACAGCCGGAGTTGTTACAGCGAGCCCTCTCTGCCGTTGCACCACAGCGCCCGGGTTACGCAGACTGGTACTTTCTGGGTGTGGCAGGCGCTTCATACCAAAGCGTATTTCGCACTGAGGCAGAAAGTGTCAGGGCGCTTTTTGATACCAGGTTTGCCACCTCCGGCCGGTCCCTTGTTCTGCTTAACAATGATGACACTGTCTATAGCCAGCCCATCGCAACGCGTACCAGCATCAGCCGTGCCCTTGCCGCCTTTGCGAGCAGGATGGATAGGGATGAAGATGTGCTCTTTCTTTTTCTGACATCTCATGGCAGTGAGTCGCATGAGATAGAACTCAGTTACTGGCCTCTTCAGTTGGCGCCTGTAACGCCCTCCTGGTTGCGTCGTGTGCTGGATGAAAGTGGCATACGCCGCCGCGTGATTGTGCTGTCTGCCTGCTATTCAGGTGGTTTTATCAAGGAACTGCAGTCACCGGATACGCTGGTTATTGCCGCCGCCGCGGCAGACAAGCCGTCTTTCGGCTGTACCGATGATGCAGACTTTACATATTTCGGTCGTGCATTCTTTGATGAGGCGATGCGCAGGGAGCATGGCTTGCGGGCAACCTATGAGCAGGCTGTACTGACGTTGCGCGAACGTGAAGAGGAACAGGGTTACGGTCACTCTGATCCGCAATGGGTTCTCGGTGAGAAGCTCGCCCAGGATATGCCCATCCTTGAAAGAAGCCTGTTTCCCCCAGTGCCTTGATGTGTTGAGGTCATAAAAAAACCGCCATAACGGCGGTTTTTTTATGACCTGAGAGGTTACTCGCAGAGCACCTTGATCTGTTTGCGGGCATCGTCCATTCGTTTGGTTTTCTCTTCCTCGGTCAGATACCGTTTCTCGCCCTTTTCGTCGAGTTCGCTGACGCGACCGTTGGTCTCCATGATAACCAGATTGGCCTGCAGTTTTTTGCAGCGCTCAGCGTTTTCAGCTTTGTCAGCTTTACTTGGGCTGGTCTTTTCAGGTGTTTTTTTCTTCTCGGCATCCGTCAGTGACTTCGTTGCTGCTTCTCTCTGCTTTTGCAGATTCTCTACGGCAGCTTCTGCGCCAGACGGCGTACGGGTCTGTACCTTGACCTCGGTTGCGCCCTTGGCTGTTTCCGGGGGCGGGGTCTCCGTGTAATGGGTTACCCCTTGATCATCAATCCACTTGTAGTACTGGGCTGCCATTACGGGAGTGGCGAGCAGTGCGCCAAACAGGGCGGCAATAGTCAGTTTTTTCATCCCGGTAAGTACCTGATCCAGAAAACGATGGTTGCACTATAACCACAACCCCGGCTCCTTGATAAGTATCTTTGTGCAAAGCCTTGAACTACTTGACATTTGGGGGTTAGACCTAAAAAATTGCGGGCTCCCGATGGTGGGAGTTTGCCGTGCAGTCACCCTCTGACCGGCAGACGCCGGGGCGCATGCCCTGCCCGGACCGTGCCAAACGCCGTGTCCGTCCCCGCCTGCAAGATCACAGCCCGTAAAAGGGGTGTGCTCAGGAACCCCGAACCCGGGGAGTCCGACAGGCCTGGCAAGACCCTCCGTTGTTGGTCAAATCCTCGTGCTAGAATGCGCGCCCCTGCTGCACATCCGGTGCTGGTGGTGCGCCTTGCGCTTTATTCAAGGGTGATTCTGTGGAACTTCTTTCTGGCGGTGAAATGCTCATCCGCGCCCTCGCCGATGAAGGCGTGGACTATGTTTTCGGTTATCCCGGTGGCGCCGTCCTGCACATTTACGACGCCATGTTTCAGCAGGACAAGGTCAAACACATCCTGGTTCGACATGAACAGGCCGCCGGCCATGCCGCTGACGGCTATTCCCGTGCGACCGGCAAGACCGGCGTCGTACTGGTCACGTCCGGCCCAGGCGCCACCAATACGGTGACCGCCATTGCCACGGCCTACATGGACTCCATCCCGATGGTGGTGCTGTCCGGCCAGGTGCCATCCGCTCTGATCGGTGAAGACGCCTTTCAGGAAACCGACATGGTTGGCGTGTCCCGCCCCATCGTCAAACACAGCTTCCAGGTGCGCAAGGCCGAAGACATTCCGGCCATGGTGAAGAAAGCCTTCTATATTGCTGCCAGCGGCCGCCCGGGCCCGGTCGTGATCGACATCCCGAAGGACTGCACCAATCCCAACGAAAAGTTCCCGTACGAGTACCCGCACAAGGTCAAGCTGCGCTCCTACAACCCGCCAGGCCGTGGCCATGCAGGCCAGATCAAGAAGGCCGTGGATGAGCTGGTTGCGGCCAAGCGTCCCATGATCTATGCCGGTGGTGGCGTGGTGCAGGGCAATGCGTCGGCTCTGCTGACCGAGCTGGCCCGTCACCTGAACTACCCTGTGACCAATACCCTGATGGGTCTGGGTGCCTATCCTGGCTCCGATCGCCAGTTTGTTGGCATGCTCGGCATGCATGGCACCTATGAAGCCAACATGGCCATGCACCACAGCGACCTGATTCTTGCTGTTGGCGCACGCTTCGATGATCGCGTCACCAACAACACGCGCAAGTTCTGCCCGAATGCCCGCATCATCCATATCGACATTGATCCGGCCTCCATTTCCAAGACCATCACGGCAGACATCCCCATCGTGGGGGCAGTCGAGCCGGTGCTTAACGAAATGCTCACCCTGGTGAAGCAGGCCGACAAGCCCGACGCCAAGGCCATCGAGGCTTGGTGGCAGCAGATTGATGACTGGCGCAAGGTGCACGGCCTGCGCTACGAGGCCGCCAAGCCGGGTGAGATGAAGCCACAGCAAGTGGTGGAAATGCTTTACAAGGTTACCGACGGCAAGGCCATCGTGACCTCCGACGTGGGTCAGCACCAGATGTTTGCTGCGCTCTACTACAAGTACGACCGTCCGCGGCAGTGGATCAATTCCGGTGGTCTCGGCACCATGGGCTTTGGCTTGCCGGCTGCCATGGGCGCCCTGTTTGCCTTTCCGGAAGAGACTGTGGTCTGCGTGACTGGCGAAGCCTCCATCCAGATGAATATCCAGGAGCTGTCCACCTGCCTGCAGTATGGCCTGCCGGTGAAGATCCTGAATCTCAACAACGGTTCACTGGGGATGGTGAAGCAGTGGCAGGACATGATGTATGACGGCCGCCACTCGCACTCCTACATGGATTCGCTGCCTGACTTCGTGAAGCTCGCTGAAGCCTACGGTCATGTCGGCATAAAGATCACCGATCCGGCCCAGCTGGAAAGCAAGATGCGCGAAGCCTTTGCCATGAAGGATCGTCTTGTTTTCATTGATGTCGTGGTTGATCCGGCCGAACACGTGTATCCCATGCTCATTGCCGGCGGTTCGCTGCGCGACATGAAGCTGTCCAAGACGGAGCGTACCTGATCATGCGTCGTATCATTTCTGTTCTCATGGAAAACGAGCCTGGTGCACTGTCACGTCTGGTCGGCCTGTTTTCCCAGCGCGGTTACAACATCGAGTCACTGACTGTGGCCCCAACCGATGATGCCACCCTGTCGCGTCTTACGCTCACTACCACGGGTGACGAGCACAAGATCGAGCAGGTGACCAAGCAGCTCAACAAGCTGATTGAAGTGGTCAAGGTCGTGGACCTCACCGAGGGTGCCCATATCGAACGTGAGCTGTTGCTGGTCAAGGTCAAGGCAACCGGCGCCGCTCGTGCCGAGCTGAAGCGTACGGCCGATATTTTTCGCGGCCAGATTGTGGACGTCACCCCCACGGTCTATACCATCCAGCTCGCCGGCACCAGTGACAAGCTTGATGCGTTCATCGAGGCATTGGCCGAAACAGCAATTCTCGAAGTGGTGCGTACCGGTGTCTGCGGTATCGCCCGTGGCGAAAAGGTTCTGAGCATTTAATCCCTTCCCCGGACATTTCCCCCTCTTCCAGGGAAGAGGGCAGGGGTGAGGGGAATCCATCGAAAGCGTTCTGCCACAAGCGGAACTGAAAAAAGAGGAAGCACCATGCACGTTTATTACGACAAAGACGCCGACCTTTCCATCATCCGCGGCAAGAAGGTCGCCATCATCGGCTACGGCTCCCAGGGCCATGCTCACGCCTGCAACCTGAAGGACTCCGGTGTCGATGTTGTCGTTGGCCTGCGTCCCGGCTCTGCGACGGTTGCCAAGGCCCAGGCTCACGGCCTGACCGTTACGGACGTCCCTGCTGCCGTCAAGTCGGCCGACGTAGTGATGATCCTGACGCCGGACGAGTTCCAGGCCAAGCTGTACAAGGAAGAGATCGAGCCCAACCTCAAGCAGGGTGCTACCCTCGCTTTCGCCCACGGTTTCGCCATTCACTACAACCAGGTCGTGCCGCGCAAGGATCTGGACGTCATTATGATTGCCCCCAAGGCCCCGGGTCACACCGTGCGCTCCGAGTTCGTGAAGGGCGGTGGCATTCCTGACCTGATCGCCATTTTTCAGGATGTTTCCGGCAAGGCCAAAGACCTGGCACTGTCTTACGCTTCCGGCGTTGGTGGTGGTCGCTCCGGCATCATCGAAACCACGTTCAAGGATGAAACCGAGACCGATCTGTTCGGCGAACAGGCCGTGCTGTGTGGTGGTGCGGTTGAGCTGGTCAAGGCCGGTTTCGAGACGCTGGTGGAAGCAGGCTATGCTCCCGAGATGGCTTACTTCGAGTGCCTGCACGAACTCAAGCTGATCGTTGACCTCATGTACGAAGGCGGCATCGCCAACATGAACTACTCGATCTCCAATAATGCCGAGTACGGTGAGTACGTCACTGGCCCTGAAGTGATCAATGCCGAATCCCGTGCTGCCATGCGCAATGCCCTCAAGCGCATCCAGAACGGCGAGTACGCCAAGATGTTCATCGCCGAAGGTGCCCACAACTACCCGTCCATGACGGCGGCCCGTCGCAACAATGCAGCTCACCCGATCGAGCAGGTTGGCGAGCGTCTGCGTGCAATGATGCCGTGGATTGCAGCCAACAAGATCGTCGACAAGACCAAAAACTGATTCTGCCAGCATCCGCCCGGCAACGGGCGGATCAGGGTCAGGTAAAAAGCGCGGCTTGGCCGCGCTTTTTTTATGCCATGCTGTAACAGAATGGCAGTCACCCAACTCCAATGGTCAAGAGGAGCGGGTGTGATTATCATTCCCCTCCCGCCATGCCATGAGTCAAGGCTATGTCCACGCCACACAACGATCAAGATGACCACGACGGCCTCACTTTCGAGGTGGTTGAGGAAGAGCACGACGAAGGCGGCAAGAAGGTCCGCAACAAGGGCATCTATCTGCTGCCCAACCTAATCACGACCGCCGCCCTGTTTTCCGGCTTCTACGCCATCATTGCAGCCATGAATGGCCGCTTCGAGGCCGCTGCCATCGCAATTTTTGTCGCCGCCCTGTTTGATGGCATGGATGGCCGTGTTGCCCGCATGACCAACACCCAGAGCCCGTTTGGTGCCGAGTATGACTCGCTTTCGGACATGGTCTCCTTCGGGATAGCGCCGGCACTGGTCGTGTTTACCTGGAGTCTGCAGTCGCTGGGCAAGATTGGCTGGATTTGCGCCTTCATCTACGCCGTGGCGGCAGCCTTTCGTCTCGCCCGCTTCAATGTGCAGCTCGAGGTGGCAGACAAGCGCTACTTCACCGGCCTGGCCAGTCCGCTGGCTGCCGCCATCATCGCCAGCATGGTGTGGGCCGGCTTTGACAACCGCATCGCCGGGCGGGAGCAGGAGCTTGCGATCGCGATTGCAGTCATTACCGTGCTCTCGGCTTTCCTGATGGTCAGCAACTTCCGCTATTACAGCTTCAAGGAGCTGGACCGCTCCCGTGTCCCGTTTGCTGTCATGTTGCCCGTCGTGCTGGTGTTCGGCATTGTTAACTACGACTTGCCGATTGGCTTGTTGACCGTATCACTTGTCTACGCAGTGTCCGGCCCTGTTTCTACGGTCTGGAGCCGGCGAAAGACTCTGGGGGAGCCTCAAGCCAGGGGCTGAGGTAGTCCGCCACAAAGAGGATTGCATGATGCTGATACATAAACGTTCTGCCAGTGAGCCCCTTTCCAGTGAGCTCACCTCCGAAACGGTGTATCAGCAGCGGCGTGACTTGTTGAAAGCCGCAGGCCTTTTCGGGGCTGCGGCTTTTTTTTCGCCAGTGTTACAGGCAGCGCCAGCTGCATATTCCCCTGTTGCAGATCGAGGCAATGTACCCCGGTATTTGCGTGACAAGTTGAGGACGCGCAAGGCGGGCATTAACCCGACAGGAGAGCCACTGACGCCGTTTGATGTGGTCTCGACCTACAACAACTTCTACGAGTTCGGTCTCGACAAGTCGGATCCGGCCGCCAATGCCCAGGCGATGCGGCTCGAGCCCTGGTCCGTTCGTATTGATGGCGAATGCCGCAAGCCCGGCACCTATACCCTTGAGGATATCCTCAAGCCACATCCGCTTGAGGATCGCATCTATCGTTTCCGGTGCGTCGAAGCCTGGTCTATGGTTGTGCCATGGCAGGGTTTCTCGCTGGCCGACCTTGTTCGCAGGTTTGAGCCAACATCCAAAGCACGCTTCATCGAGTTCACTACCTTGCAGGACCCACAGCAGATGCCTGGTCAGCGAACCCGCAACCTGCGCTGGCCCTACGTGGAAGGCTTGCGCATGGATGAGGCCATGCACCCTTTGGCCCTGATGGCTGTTGGTGTGTACGGACGCTCATTGCCCCCGCAAAACGGTGCGCCGCTCCGACTGGTCGTTCCCTGGAAGTACGGATTCAAGAGCATCAAGTCAATTGTGCGAATCCGCTTTACCGAGACCGCACCACAAACAACCTGGGCCACCATGGCGCCAGAAGAATACGGCTTCTTTGCCAACGTGAACCCTGCAGTAGACCATCCGCGCTGGACCCAGGCTCGGGAGCGGCGACTGCCCGCAACATTGTTCAACCCGAACTGGCGCGACACCTTGCCATTCAACGGCTATGCCAGTGAAGTGGCCGGCCTGTACCGGGGCCTCAACCTGAAGCGTTACTTCTAGGCAGCATGTGGTTGTAATGAAGACTGAAAGGCCAGACGGGCATGCGCATACAAGGTGGCTGGTGTTTTTGGCCATGCTCATGCCTGCGTTGTGGCTACTGTATCTGGCGATCACAAACCAGCTGGGTCCAGACCCAGCCAAGGAGCTCGTGGATCAGACCGGTTTGTGGGCCTTTCGCAGCCTTCTGCTGAGTCTTTGCATGACACCGCTGCGGATTATCACCAGGCGCTCCTTCTGGATACGGTATCGCCGCATGCTGGGGTTGTTCGCATTGTTCTATGCTGTATCCCATGCGATGGTCTACGTGTTCCTGTTGTTCGGTGCACGTTGGGGCGAGTTGGCCACCGAGCTGACCAGGCGGCCTTATATAATGATTGGCAGCCTGGCGTTACTGCTGTTGCTTGCTCTTGGTGTGACCTCTACAAGAGGGTGGCAGCGACGTCTGCGCCATAACTGGGTGAGATTGCACCGCCTGGTGTATGTGGCCTCATTATTGGTGTTGCTGCACTTCAGCTGGGTTAACAAGCTGGGGCTTGCCAGCATCTGGCCCTATGCGTTGGCGGTGTTTCTGCTGCTGGGAGTGCGTGTTTGGTGGAATTTCAGGCAGTCAGAACGAAAATCGTGAAATAACGTTGACACCCTCCGCCAGCTCCCTATAATGCGCCCCACACCGACGCGCTGGCACGGACTGGAATTAAAAACTTCAGTAAAATCAGCGGGTTGTGAGTATCTTGTAAAAGTTGGTTTGTTGGTAACGACGAAATAATTTGAACAAGATGCTTGACACGAAGGAGATACGCTGTAGAATGCGCACCTCCCGAGTGGGAAGGCCCTGATGACGAGTTAGGGTTTGCTATTTAACAGTTTGATCAGACAACTTGTGTGGGTTCTTGTTGT
>JACCDZ011486769.1_pt1 | contig 22377 bp, 21 predicted proteins | sample 7449551 | NCBI WGS metagenome assembly JACCDZ01 (sample SAMN15323452, study PRJNA562643) | freshwater metagenome | isolation source: river surface water | place: USA:Blue River Watershed | collected 2017-08-18 | reverse complement strand
TGGTAGAGCTGTTTGATCGACGTAGCGTCAGCTTCAGTGCTGTTACCCAGCAGATCAACTCGGCCACCTCGATGGGACGGCTTATGCTCAACGTCCTGCTGTCTTTTGCACAATTTGAACGCGAGGTTACCGGTGAACGGATCCGTGACAAGATTGCTGCCTCAAAACGCAAGGGCCTATGGATGGGAGGGGTGCCGCCCTTGGGCTATGACGTCGATAACCGCCAACTCGTTATCAATGAAGCTGAAGCAACCGTTGTGCGCCGGGTTTTCGCAGAGATGCTGACCAATGGCTCAACGACGCAGATTGCGGCTGCCATGACGGCAGAAGGGATCACGACTAAATCATGGACAACCAGAGAGGGCCAAGCCCATGCGGGGTCACGTATGGACAAAAAATACCTGCACAAGCTGTTACGCAATCGCATTTATCTCGGCGAGATTTCGCATAAGGGGACTTGGTATCCCGGCGCACACCAGGCCATTATTGATAATGAGACCTGGGAAAAGGTAGCGGCCATCTTGGCGACAGATGCGCACACGCGTGCAGCAGAAACGAAAGCGAGGTCTCGCACCGATTCATTACTGCGAGGCATGCTCTACACGCCGACTGGCGAACGGATGTATCCGACCTACACGAACAAGAAAGGACATCTATATCACTACTACGTGTCCAAATCCGAAAGCCGCTTCGGCGCGCCGGGGAAAATGTACGAACGTCTGCCTGCACCGGAAATCGAGGCAGCTGTCGTCGCCCAGATTCGTACGGTGCTGACCAGCCCCGAATCAATTGCTTCAGTGGTCGGCCATATTCGGTGCAATGGTGCGCTGGTCGATGAAGCGACCATCGTTGTGGCAATGAAACGACTCAATGATGTCTGGGACCAATTGTTTCCTGTCGAGCGTCACCGTATCGCCAACCTGATGATTGAGCGCGTCGATCTTGTTCATGTTGGAGAAGTGCAAGGCATCAAAGTCCGGTGGCGGGAATTGGGCTGGGCCGCCTTAATCGGCGAGTTTGCGCCGTCAGGGATTGGTGCCGAACTGCTGGAGGTGGAAGCGTGATGAATTCGTCAGACGTGTTTGTGCCTCTAAATTTCAAGCGCAAAAAGGGAAAGTTGCTCATCGAGGATAAGGAATCGTTCCCCGACGTCCGCATCGTTGAGGCAGTCGCGCGAGCCGTGCATTGGCACACACTGTTGGATAGCGGCACATTTAAAAATGTTATCGACATTGCCCGGGTTGAAGAACTAAAGTCGACCACAGTGGGCAGGTTGCTTCGCCTGGCGCGCCTTGCGCCGGACATCATTGAGCAATTATTGGCCGGAAGCCAGCCACGGCAACTGACCTTGTTATGGCTAATGCGCAATGACATCCCCGCTCTCTGGTCTGAGCAACGCCAATTGCTTGAGCGCTTCAGGTAGGAGACATCGATGCCAAAGAAGACTTTGTGCAAGCAAATTGGCGATCCCACGACCCAAGCTTTTCCATTGCCGGCTGGCGGAATTCGACTGGAAACTTTTGTGCCCTGGAAGCTGGTGAAACGGACAGTAAAAAAGCAGGTGATCACGCCGCTGGATTCGCCTCAGGATTTTTTGTCTGAGGTCAACTTCGAACGAGAGGCTCGGTCGAATGAAAGGGATTCAGCACTGATGCGGGCCCTCGGGCTTGCTCACCACTGGCAACGCCTGCTGGATGAGCAACGGGCGGGGGCAGTGAGCGAGATTGCTGAGGCAGAGGGCATGGACGTCACCCAAGTGAGGAGGATCATGCGGCTGACACTTCTGGCTCCAGAGGTGATGGATTGGCTGGTCGAGTCTCCCGAAGCAGCGCTGGAGACAGTAATACGCCGCCCCTGGCCCAACAGTTGGGCGATCCAGAAACAGATACTCCCCGACGGTTGCTCAAGTTGAATGCTCCTTTCGACCTGTTGCCGACTGCGGCCTGTTTAATCTGTAGACCCGGCTTGCAGCGGTAGCGGTCAGTCGACCCCATGCGTCTGGCTGACGCTGAGTGTCATCAAGCGGTCGCTCGACTTCGCGGCCTCGGTACGCCCAGAGGTCAGTTGAACGAGGGACGACCAAGCAGGGGTCTGTCCGATTTTTTGTGTTCAAGGCTTGGCTAGACTTGTCCACGGCGCCGCGCGCGGCTCATTGTGTCGAGCCTGAGCGTTCAGCGAAGCTGGAAGAGCAGCAGCTCAGAGCTATGTCGTGCGGGCGCGCGCATAAGAATCAAATATCGGGTGGCTCAGCTACTTCAGCCGTAACGCCTGCTTCCAGTCCGGCGCCTGCCACTCCCAGACGTGAACCTCCTCAAACGTCTTGGGCAAGAGCATGCGACCAATCTCGATGCTCGCCGACAGCGGAGTCGCCGGATGGATGTGCACGACTCGGACGCCGGCAGCGAATAGGTGCTGCAAGAACGCGTTGAAGCTTGTGCGGAACTGCTGAAGGTGCGCGTCCTTGCGGATGATGCCGCGGCCCGGAGCCACCGCCTCGAACTCGACGACCACGCTCCCAACGGGAAGCTGAGCCTTGCCTGAGATGCTCACCACCACCGAAACCTCGCGAGGAAGTGAGTCGGGCACGTTGTAGGCGTACTGCGGCTCTGGGCAGCCATCGCTGGTGTCCCAAAGCCATTTCTCGCCCGGTAAGTCGAGGATGGCGGCCGGCGTCTTGTCGCCGATGAGCGCGCCGAGCTTCATAAGCATGGGAATGGGAGCAAACCCGGCGATGGTCAGGTGCGCAGCACCGCCGCGGGTGGTAAGCGCGGGTAGCACTTGCTGCTCGTACTGCTGCATGAGTGCATGCTGAGCGTTCCGCCAGAAATCCGAGTCGTTGTCATGGAGGTGGATGTTGCTCTGGTCGATGTGGATGGCGGTGGATGTCGGAAACAGCTTAAAGTTGCTGTTCGTGAGCATCGCGTAGTGGATGTCCCGCACCTCGACTACGGGCACATGGGCACCCACGGGAAACGACATGACCAGCGGTGTGCTCTCGACCACACCGTTGGCTGAGTAGATGAGCTGGATGCGCGCTTCATGCTCGCGCTTCATTGCGCGCAACTGTTCGGCCGTGAAATCGTTGCTCTGGCCATCGCGGTCAATGCGGGCATGGCAGTCGAAGCACGCGAGCATGAGGTTGCTCGAGTCTGCTGCGCGCCGCTCTGATTCGCCTGGAACGCCACGAGGTCCAGCAGGGCTGTCGGCAATGATGTGTGCGTACTCGCCAACCTTGCATTTGGTCTTGGTCAGGAAGTCCCGGTCCACCGGCTTGCAACAACCCCGAAACTCGCATCGACCGGCCGCAGCAATCCACAGGTCACGCCGCACGGGCGCTGGGATGTAAGCGCGCTCAACCTTCCTGGCCAAGGCTTTCGGCTTAGCGCCGCCGCTGCTAGATACTTTCCTTGCGGGCATTCTTATTCTCCAGCTTCAACTCTCGCAGCGAGCCTCGACGACTCAACGTCCAGACGCGAATGTAGTGGGTACCAACGATTGGGAAGAACAGGCGGTCCCCCTCGTAGGTGTCGCCGGCGACGGCCTGCTGCCAGTCGTTCCGGTCAACACGAGACGGCGTGGGGTCGCGTTCGGGATGCGTATGCCAAAGGCCTAGGTAGGCGGAGGTGCTGTGCTCCTGCAGCCACCGCTGGCGAGCCACCTGTTCGTGCTTGCGCGACCGGAAGAAATTGAACCGGCTGCGGTGGTCAGTGTCTTGGGGCGTTGAGACCTCGTCGACGACGATGTCGTGCGAGCCGAGCAGGTGCCGTCCCATCATTACTCCGCCTGCTTCCCTTTCCCACCACGAGTGCTGCGCGAACGCCTCCATCTGCTTGAGTGCGTGTTCGACGATGATGAGGCGCTGCCTAGGCGTCACGCGGTACACCAGGTTCACGGCGACGGCTCCTTCGGCGTGCGACAGTGAAGGCACGGACGGCCGAACACCATGCGAGTAGCTTGCTCGAACGACGTCGTCCGTGCAGCCTGGAACCACGGCGTAGTCCGCAAACCCTGCTTGACGGCAGCCGTTCCCTCACCAACCCAGAAGCGGTAGGAGGGCCTACGCGCGTCGTCTCCGGCCGTCGCCCAGGTCATTGCCGAAAGCAGATGCTCGGTTGCAAGAAGGCCTGTCTTTCTCGCCTGAATGGGCCCGAACGGCACGAACGCCCCGGCGCACCCCGTTAAATTGCGAGTAACCGGCTGGTTCGGCTCTAGGAAGGACGTACGAGACGCCTGTGAAGGCAGACCCTCGTCATCCCGATAGGCGCAGTCGAGGCAGCCATCATCTTTGGTCCACATCAGCACAGAGTGACCTCCGAGGTCCATGGCCTCGAGCCACGTGAAGACAACCGGGATTTCGTGCCGTCTACCCTTGAGCACGCGCGAGAACGAACGCTCCACTGAGGGGGCGCCGAACGCGAATACGATTCCGTCATAGTGGCGGAGGTCGGCAGTCTTCCACCACTCCTGTGCAGTCGTGGTGACCGGGGTGATGCTGAGGCCGGGGTACCGCCGCTCCAACGCGAACTTGAGTCCGAAGGGTTTAGGGGTATCGATGTAGATCGGCTCGAGCAGGTGGCGGAAGACATTGTCTGCAGAGTACTCGTCGTAGTCGACCACTGTGAGCTTTCGAACGCCTGCTGCGGCCAGCGTATCCACGACAACGCTACCAACGGCGCCTGCCCCGAGCACTGCGACATGCTTCCCAGACAGCTCGAGCGAGGCGCCCCCACGCTCCCGCATGTACTGAGGCGCATGCCGGCGCATGGTCAACGGCGTGACGGACGCACTCTTTTCGATCGCGCCGCCGCGCGCGGTAAATATCGCAGCGACAAGCGACAGGCCACCAGCTTGGCGGGGCGCCGAGACCAACAGCGCCAGCTGCTTGGGCGAATTCTTCGACGGACCGAGTAGCTGGTCCCAAAGCTTCAACTGCTCGAACGTCAGCTGTTGGTGCACGGCTTCGATGAAGGCTGGCGTCAGCTTGTCGGGCTTTGCAGGAGGCAGCTCCAGCGCATCCAGGTGAACGTAGAGCGCCCGTTGCCTGGCAAGCTTCTCCTGCCGGACGTCCCAGGGCTCGTCAGCTTCAGGTTCGACGAAGTACCAGTTCTGCATCTCCAGCCTGGAGTTAACGAACCCCTTGACCATCCGCGACTTCCCATCGACCTCGAAGTAGGCGCGAGAGCGCAGCGAACCAGGCAGGTGCAGCCAGTACCCCTCGAGTTCATTGAAGAACTCCGCGTAACCAGTGGCTGCATCGGCCGCAGACTCTTCGAGCAAGTCATAGGCCTTCAGGGCAGCGTATGCGACGACTTCCGCGGGGCGGCTCGGATCCAACGACAGACCCTGGCCATCGTCGATACATACGGTTCCCGAATAGCTGACGTGCGCGAGCGGCGTGGTCGGCGGCTGCGTCGCGACCCACGGGAGGCGCAGGCGCGTCTCGTCGCAGTCGATGAAGAGGGGCCATTTGCGTGTCGCTCCCGTCAGCTCGACAGCCAAGATGGTCGGCCTCGATTCCTGCATCCGCACAACCGCAATGCCGCGTAGAGAGCAGGCGGACTTCACCGCGCCGAACGCGGCATCCACCTTCACGGGACCGCCAACCTCGGCGGAGACCATGTCCGTCAAGCGGAGTTGCCGGTGCTGATGACGGCAGGTGCGACCATCTTGGCCGTTTCAGACTTCTCGGGCACCTTGAAATCGTCGCCGAACTGCTTCTTCAGCACTTTGCATGCGTCCTCAGGCAGGTCTTCGTCGTAGGCCTCCTGAAGGGCGTCGCGCAACGACTCGAGCCGCTCCTTGAAGTCCGTCATCTGGGCAGCGGTGCGCTTGGCCATCAAATCGGTGTACGGCTGGACCGGCAGCGGCACCCTCAGACGCTCGTGCCACCCGCCATCCTCGCAGTATTCGCCGGTGAAGTTGTCGAGCATCGTCTGAACCCAGTCGAGCATCGCCAGCAGATCGACGGGTTTGCCAGACGTACTGAAGTTCGGCTTGAACCACTTCAGCGCCGCTACTGTCAGTGCGATGCTGAGCGGTGCGCCGGGGCCCGAGAACTGCCAATGACGCCAGCGCTTCAGGTAGCGAATGCAACGGCGGTACTGCGCCAGCTCTTCCGAGTCTTCGAACGCGCCACACACCAGCTTGGTCAGGCCCTTTGGGTCAGACACCTCCCAAATGCGGTGCTCCTCAGAGGAGTTTTCCTTGCCCTTGGCGAGGTACAGCGTCCCGCTGGCGTCCTGGCTGTAGACGGCTAGGTCAACGTGATAGGCCGTCTTACCGCCGCTGATGTAGTTGACAGTCACGCACGGCCGGCGAATCTCGACCGTACGGAAGTTCGTGTCTACCGCGTCACGCACCTTCTTTTTGAGTACAACTGGGTCGGGGTACTTGTTTTGGTTGCAGTCGAAGACGAGGCCGACGTCGATGTCGAAGTTGCCGTCAAGGGGCACCACGCCTGTGTGCATGGAGTAGCTCCCCTGATTGAAGTTGGTAAGGGTCGGCACTTCTTCGCCGAGGTTGTCCTTAAGCGCCTTGATGATGATGTCGCGCTTTTCGCGCAAGGTGGCCTTCTCGTCGTCTTCATTGAAGCAGATGGCCTTGTGGAAGTCTTCGAACTGTTTTTGCACTGCAGGCATCTTCTTTTCCCTTTCGTCAAAGAGCCAGGTCACGATTGCCGCGAGGAGTCCGAGACCTAGAAGTGGGTGCATGGGTGTGAAAACACGTTGCGGCTAGGCCGCATTTTACCGTTATTAAGCGCTACATATGGGGTGCTTCGGTAATTTGATGCACTACATATAGTGACCCGCAGCGCAAAACGAGCCAGCGCGCCAGAGACACCCGGCGTCTTCGTCTTCGGCCAAGAGCTCGCAGACAAGTGCCGGTCCGACACCGCTATCTCTAAGTCGAGTTGTTCCTACCCATATTGTGCAATCGCCCCCAGGTCGTCGGCGTTAACTTTAAGAGTCGAGGGAGGGTTTCGTCGCCTGTCGTGAAGTCCATACCTCGGGTCTGCGCGTCAGCACGCTGTCCGAGAGGCTCGATAGTCCGCTGTCGACTGGACCAGTTGCTCGCTGGACGCTCCTCGAGCGACTGTATCCAGCCTTGAACGGGCATTCATCCCGTCAACGCGGCAAACAGCTCCTGATTGTCAAATGCCGCACCTCAATGCACAAACAAAATTTTCTTTCGGTCGCCGCCTGGTAGTGGTTGCCAACCACAACAGAACGCTTCTAACGCATTGATATCAAAGGAAGTCGCCTCGAGAACGCTCGCGTGACGAATAGAGAAAAGGGAGAACAGAGAGGCGTCGGCTGGGGCAAAATCGTCGACTTCACAAGGTGGCGCTCGCGAGACCAATCCTGGAATCCGCACCAACACTGGCGTTGCGGGCGGATACGAAAAAGCCCGGAGCGAGTCCGGGCTTTAATGTGTGGTGGAGGAGTTCGCATCATAACGAACCCTTATTCCGTAGTCATGGGAAGCCCGTAGCTCAGCCTGCGGTTCATGAGAGGTTCGTGGCGCTTGGTAGCCACTTCCCGGACTTACTCACTCGCCTCGTTTTTTCCCCATCAACCCTCCCCGTCATTTGGGTCAGCACACGCATGTCAACACGACGGCGTGCCAGGTCATCTTTCTCAACCTCGTTGACAGTGAGATTTGGTAATGGATGTTTGGGGGGCGGTCCAGCCGCGCGCAAATGCAGCAGCGCACCAGCCAACAGATCAACGATTTCTTGTTTGGGAGTTCGAGGGCGAGGCAAGGTCACCGAACGGTTAGGCGACTGGGCTTCCATATATGGAGATGGAAGGTCAACAACTGCACCCCCGCGCCCACTTTCGTACAGCGAATAGGTTTCGAAGTGTTCAATGTCTTTTGGGAGATACGTCACGGTTCTCCCAATTTTCATAAAACGAGGTCTGCGTCCTTCTGCTCGCCAACGCTGCAACGTTTTGACATTGACACCCCAATTCAAATCGTGGTGACCCATGAAATCCTTGAAACCTTCGTCGTTATTGATTTACAAGCCTTTGACTATAAAAAAAACGAGGCGCTATTGTTTGAAATCATAAAATATGTTGATTAGAAATCAAGATTGATGTATTTTTTTTCAGACTGTAAAGTGCAGGAAATTTTAAACAACAGGTAACACCAAGTGACAAAAATTGATCGAAACGTGGAGCGTGAAATTGAGTTGGACTGTGCTCGGTTGCTGCATCGTTTTTACGGCTTTTTAGATGAAAAGCGATACAGCGAGATGGTTAATTTATTTTTGCCAGAGGGGGCATGGGTTCGACTGGGCGAAGAGCTGCTAGGCCCCGAGGCGATATTGGAAGCGATGGACGGGCGCAATGATTGGCTGACTGTGCATGTCGTCACCAATATTCGAGTCACAGTCGTGAATATTAACGAAGCCCACACAGTTCAGTATGTGACGCTTTATCGGCATGAAGGTTATGACGCTGCAGAAGGGCCAGCATTAGTCGTGCCGCCGATTGGCGTGCTTAGACACGCCGACCACTTGGTGCGAAGCCAAGGTGAATGGAAATTTTTGCGAAAAACAAGCCGCGCGTTAATGACGGATCGCGCGCGAGTGACGCACTACGACAAGCCCAAGAACTGATCTTCGTGCTCGAAGAAATCAAATTTCACTTAAGGATTTTTATGCTTTCTCCATCTGAAACCAAAGGCGTATTTGCCATCATGCCCACTCCTGCAAGGGAGGGGGCTTCAGAACTGACCGCACTTAACACGGTTGACATTGATGAAGTTGAGCGCGTTGCAAATTCATTGATTGCCGATGGCGTTGACGGCATCATTGCATTAGGGACTACGGGCGAATGTGCGACCTTGAGTCAGCAGGATTACGACTCCTTTGTTCAGTGTTTGATTGAAGTAGTTGGTCGACGAGTTCCCGTTTTAGTGGGAGCCACAGCCTTGAGTGGTCATGAAATTGTTCGACGAATGCGATTGATTCGTGAACTGGGGGCAGATGGCACACTGTTGGGCTTGCCCATGTGGCAACCACTGAGCCAAATCGGTGCAGTTGAATTCTACGCTGGTCTTTCAGAATTGTTTCCTGATTTGGCGATCATGGCATACGCCAATGAGCGGGCGTTTCGTTTTTCTTTTACCAATGATTTTTGGGCGGCCATCGTCCAACGGGCTCCGACAGTAACGTCAGCAAAATATTCGAGACCCAAAGATCTCAAGTCGTTGTTATCGGTCGTTCAGGGGCGGATAAATATTGTCCCAAATGAAATGACAATTTCCCACTTTTTCTCGGAGTCTCCTGACACCACAACTGCATGTTGGGCCACGGCAGCAAGCATGGGGCCACGCCCTGTGGTCGAGCTGATGAAGGCGGTGCAACGGAATAATACGACGGAAGTAGCCCGTCTTTCTGAGGTCTTGTCTTGGGCAAATGAAACAGTCAAACCAATCATTAGCGACAAGGAGTTATTCGGCATGTACACCGTACAACTAGAAAAGACAAGAATCAACGCGGCGGGCTACTGTAAAGCGGGTCCTTTAAGGCCGCCTTATACCGAAATCCCTGAGAGCATACGTCTTGCTGCTCAGGAGTGCGGGCGTCGTTGGGCTCTATTGAACTCGCAAACTTCCAACGAGATTTGCGTCCCAAGCCTTGTTAATTAGCGAGTAATTAAATGAACGAAACAATCAATCCGCAATTTAATCTGGGTGGAGGGCAGGCTCGTTTGGTCCTTACTGGCGCGCTTAATACGTGTGATCATGTCAACGATCTATTGAGCGGCACAGTGCGGGCGGATGGCATTCACCTTAATTTATTGTCATTACCCATTGAAGAAATTTTTTTCCGCTTTACTCATAATCAGGAGTGGGCAGTGTCGGAAATGTCTTTCGCAAAATACATGGCACTAACTGCGCAGGGCGGCGCGCCTATGGTTGCATTGCCAGTATTTACGTCCCGCATGTTTCGTCATTCCGCTATTTATGTACGCCAGGATCGAGGTATTCAATCTCCAAAAGACTTGGAAGGGAAGACTGTTGGCATTCCTGAGTGGGCGCAAACAGCTGGCGTGTACGTTCGAGGGATGCTGGCAGAGCATTACGGCGTGGACTTGAGTTCCATCAAGTGGCTGCAGGCAGGTGTAAACCAACCTGGCCGGCAAGAAAAGGTGGCGCTCAATCTTCCGTCCGGTATACATTACGAATCTCGCCCACAGTCCAGCTTGGACCAAATGCTGCACAGCGGTGAAATCGACGCGGCGATAACAGCGCGGCCAGTCAATGCTTTTTTGGAGCAGCGAACCAATATCCAGCGGTTGTTCCCTAACTTTCGCGAGCAGGAGACTGAGTACTTTCGCGAAACTGGGATTTTTCCAATCATGCACTTAATTGTGCTGCGCCGCTCTGACTTTGAAGCCAATCGCTGGATCGCAATGAATCTTTTCAAAGCTTTCGATGAAGCCAAAAACAGAAGTGCAGAACGCCTACTTGACATCACGGCTTCATCAGTACCTTTACCTTGGGCATCAGCTCTTGCCCATGAATTGTCGAACGATTTTGGCGATGAATTGTGGCCTTATGGCATAGAAGTTAACCGGCGCACGCTTGAGGCCTTTTGCCGTTTTTCATTCAATCAGGGGGTTGCATCTCGCCATGTTGAAGTTGGCGAGCTTTTTCCAAGAGAAGTTCACAAATCATTCCGTATTTAAAAGAGAAACTGTCATGAGTAAGAAATTAAATGATTGCCGTATGCTGATTGACGGCCAACTAGTCGCCAGTGAGTCCAACCAGTGGATAGATGCGATCGATCCATCAAATGAAGCACTAATTGGCCGTTTTCCATCCGGAACAGCGGCTGATATTCAGTGCGCCGTTAAGGCAGCTGAGGTCGCGCAACCTGCTTGGGCTGCATTAGACCCTGTAAGCCGCGGGAAACTGCTTCGAAAAGTGGCGCAGGGCATGCGGGAGAGGGCCAAAGAGATCCTTGAAGTTGAGGTACGGGATACTGGAAATACGATTACAAAAATGAAGGGCGACGTTGAGTCAGCTGCTTATGCGCTTGAGTTTTTTGCTGGTCTGGCTACAGAAATTAAAGGTGAAACCATACCAGCCAGCAGCGACTGTCTTCATTTTACATTACGTGAGCCCTTTGGAGTGGTCGGAAGAATAGTTCCATTCAACCACCCCATCAAATTCGCAGCCCATGCACTTGCAGCGCCATTAATGGCCGGCAACACTGTTGTTGTTAAGCCTCCGGAACAAAGCTCGCTTTCTGCAGGCATCCTGGCAGAAATATGTAGCCAAATATTACCTGCCGGCACCGTCAATATTGTCACGGGTAACGGCATGCCTGCTGGCGATGCAATTGTGCGCCACCCAGCCATAAAGCGAATCGCATTCACTGGTTCAGTGCCAACAGGGCAGAGGATTCTGAGTGCTGCTGCGGAAACGGGAATCAAACACGTGACTCTAGAGTTAGGCGGAAAAAATCCGCTAATTGCATATCCAGATCAGGATCCTGACAAAATTGCAGAGGTAGCGATTTCAGCAATGAATTTTTCTTGGCAGGGCCAATCCTGTGGTTCGGCGAGCCGCCTATTGGTCCATGAGTCACTGCACGACCGGGTGGTTGCGAGAATCATTGAGATCGCCTCTCAGATGCGCCTAGGTGACCCCTTGGATCCGTTCACGCAGATGGGTCCGATTAATTCTAAACTGCACTATGGTCGTGTTATGAGCATGATTCAGGCGGGCATTGATGGTGGCGCCCATTTGGCACTGGGAGGCAAGCGCCCCGTTGGCGCCCGCTTCGAAAAAGGATTCTGGGTTGAACCAACCATTTTTACGGGGGTAACTGCTGGCATGCGCATCGCGAAAGAGGAAATTTTTGGCCCTGTGATGTCAGTCTTCAAATGGAGTGATGAGCAAGAAGCGCTTTCATTGGCCAATTCGACCGAATTTGGATTGACTGCTTCAATTTGGACACACGACATCGGTGCAGCTCTGCGTGCGGCCCGTGCAGTAAAGGCCGGATACGTCTGGATTAATGGGGCATCCGCTCACTATTACGGTACTCCCTTTGGGGGGATGAAAAATAGCGGTCTTGGGCGGGAAGAGGGATTGGAGGAGTTGTTGAGCTATACAGAGACAAAATCTGTTCATGTTCGCCTTGCATAAGGACCAATATGTCTATATTTGCAGTGCGCGATGTCGAGCTCGGAGTCACAGATCTTCCACGAACATCTGCTTTTTATACGGAGGCATGGGGTCTACACAAGCTTCCAGCGGATGGTGATAGTGAGGTCTTCCGGGCAACCGGTTTGGAACACCATGTTTTAGTGCTTAGACCCAGGGCACAAGCTTGTCTAATCAGCATAGGACTTGCTGCATCTCATGCGAAGGATGTTGATGCAACTTACCAGAAATTGCACTCCCGTAAACAAGTCATATTATCTGAACCTCATGAATTGCCAACTCAACTTGGCGGCGGATATGGATTTGAACTAGCGACACCTTCGGGAATTCGGGTAAGGGTGTCTTCCAATTTGATCTCGCATACCACTTCAATCGATGATAAGACTCGCCCGAAAAAACTCAGTCATGTGGTCGTGAACATTCCAGACCGGACAGCGCACACCCGCTGGTTCGTAGAAGAACTAGGATTTAAACTGAGCGACACCACCCGTACACAGACGTTTCTCCGTTGCGGCCCGGATCATCATAGTTTGGCATTTGGAGATGGTAAGACGCCCTCTGTCAATCACATCGCGTATGAAATGGCCGATATTGATGGCGTCATGTTTGGGACGGGTCGAATGATGGACCATGGTTATGAGAGTGAATGGGGACTCGGGCGGCACGGGCCCGGCAGCAACGTCTTTAACTATTTTATCGATCCTGAAGGAATAGCTGTTGAGTACACAGCCGAGCTCGACCAAATTACCGATCAGGCATTAGAACCGGGAACTCCCGAATACTGGACTGCCTTTCCCCGTCGTCCTTGTCGCTGGGGTGTGGCTCGTAAGCCGTCCGAGCGTCTGATGAAGGTATTCGGCGGTCAATATGCCGCAGTCAGTTTGGCAGACCGTGTGGCGACACACTTTTAAGTATTGAAGGAACACAATGAAAGAAGTACTGAAACCTGAGGTCCTTGCTTTAATAGAAGACTTAGTTAACGCAAATCATATTTTATATCACCAGCAAGTTGTTGATGCGTTTGGGCACGTTAGCGTTCGGCATCCTTTCCGGGCAGATCGTTTTTTGATGGCCCGTAACCTTGCACCCATACAGGTCGAATCTGATGACATTCTCGAGTTTGACCTTGACGGAACAGCAGTAAATGCTCAGGGGCGCCGCCTGTACCTAGAACGATTCATTCATGGGTCTATCTACCGACAACGCCCCGATGTCAATGCCGTTGTGCACAGTCATTCTCCTTCCGTCGTCCCCTTTACCATTTCCCGCAGTAGCAAGTTGCGACCTGTCTGTCACATGAGTGGATTTCTCGGAGCTGGGGTACCTTTGTTTGAGATAAGAAAATTTTCGGGAAACGCCAGTGATCTACTGGTGAGTAACGATGAGTTGGGTCGTGCGCTTGCAAATACTTTGGGTACATCTGACGCTGTGCTGATGCGTGGGCACGGGTCAACGGTGGTAGCACCATCGTTAAAGTTGGCGGTCTATCGCGCGGTTTACGCTGAAGTCAATGCCAAAATTCAATCCCAGGCTCAGGCTCTGGGTGACATTGAATACCTCACGAACGAAGAAGCTAAGGCCTGCATGGTAAATACGGAAGGGCAGGTTGAGAGACCGTGGGAATTCTGGAAGGCAGCGGCACGTAAATCAAACAGTGAATCAGCTGCAACATGAACACTACTATCCAGGTGCTGGTTGCACAAAAAAAACAGCTTACAAATTCAATCGTTGGACTAAGTCTCGTAGCCCTCGACCAAACTCCGCTTCCATCGTTCTCTGCGGGCGCTCATATAGATGTTCACATTCCTAATGGGCTTGTGCGACAGTATTCGCTTTGCAACTCACCTAACGATAATTCCCAGTACAGTATCGGCGTTCTAAGAGAAGTCAATTCGAGAGGCGGATCAAATTATGTTCACGACAATTTAAAGGCTGGCGACACGCTTCAAATTGGACGGCCACGTAATAGTTTTCAATTGCTTGATGCTCAACACGTGATCCTCGTCGCAGGTGGTATAGGGCTTACACCTTTACTGTCAATGGCGAAACATTTGGCGGCAACTGGGGCAAGCTTTGAATTTCACGCTTTTAATAGGTCAATGTCAAAAACTGCATTCCTTGATGAATTGCGTGCTTTTGGGGACCGGTTTTTCCTGCATTTGGATGATGGTGGGTATAAGCAAAAACGTGATCTGATAAGCGCATTCAAAGACGGGCCTCAAGGGACTCGCGTTTATATATGCGGTCCCAAGGGCTTTATCAGTCACGTTAAGAATCTTGCTCAGAAAAATGGGATACCGCCTGCAAGCATTCATGTGGAGCACTTTTGCGGTGATAAATTGGATGCAAGTCAAGAAAAAACTTTCTTGGTAAAGATTGCAAGTACAGGGGGCGTGTACTCAATTCCAGCGGACGAATCGGTGGTGACTGCGCTCTCATCACATGGAATAGAGATTGTGACTTCCTGTGGACAGGGGATATGCGGCACTTGTCTTACTGGCGTATTGCAGGGAGAGTGCGACCACCGGGATATGTATTTGACAGACATGGAGAAGATGGAAAGTAAACAATTTCTTCCATGTTGCTCTCGCGCAAAATCGTCGATGCTTGTATTGGATCTGTAACTCAGATCCTGAACATTTTCAATTAGACACGCTGCACAAAATGCATTTATTTTTTATTGCAGCGATTTTTGAACTGTCGAGCATTATCGCGATTCAATCTTCTTTTTAGAGCAAATCCGTTCAGCCAGAGGACTACGCACGTGAACCAGAGTCTGGGCTATTTGGCCGCATTGTCTTCACTAATTGTCTATGCACTATCAACCCTTTTGACTCGACTTGCGACTGATCGTGTTCGCAGCGACCTAGGAGTAATGGTGGTCACCACGGTTGGCGTGCTCTCTTCCATTGCTGTGTTGCTTGCAATGTTATGTAAGGGGTGGATGCCCTCCGATACCAGCCCGGGGCCAGTTTTGGCGTTTTGCGCATCGGGCTTGTTTTCTGCTTATCTAGGACGATGGTTGTTCTTTGAGTCAGTTGTAAAACTTGGGCCCGCGCGAGCAAGTGCATTTCAGACCAGCGTTCCTGTGTTCACTGCACTTTTTGGTTGGCTATTACTTGGCGAACACCTTGGCGGTAGTGATTGGCTGGCAATAACTACAACGTTAGTTGGCTTGTTGCTGGTTTCCCAGCAAGGATCCATAGTCAAAGTTCAAGTCAATTTCGGATCGGTAAGGCGATGGAATTTGAGGCTGTTATTCATTGGCTTAGGAAGTTCATTGGCTTACGCCGCCGGTCATGTATGCCGAGGTTACGCTGTTCGTATTTGGAATGAGCCACTTCTCGGCGTTCTTCTTGGCGCGGTCACTGGACTTGTATTGCAATTGCTGGCCGGTGGCAGTAATCGAGTGCTTTGGTCGCGACTTATTGCTGCCGATCGTGTTGGACTAGGGATATTTGCGGCGGTGGGACTTTTAGGTATGATTGCCCAATTACTGGCAATATGGGCCATGTTAAGCCTGTCAACTGGTAAGGTCGCACTTATTATGACCGCCACGCCTTTATTAGTTTTTCCTGCGAGCTGGTTATTTTTCAAACGATACGAAATCATAAACGGGATGACGGTTTTTGGCTTGCTTATGGCTCTTATTGGGATTACCTATCTCATGGTCGTTTGAGGTCGGTCTGGACTGCGGATAGTCACGAGTTCGCCTGATATCGGGTAAGTCTATGTTTCAATCGCTCCGAGGCGATTAACAGAGATGTTGGGGCTTGAGCGCGAGCATCTAATGTCTATGCCGCTCGAACTCATAGGGGTTGAGTTGATCGAGATGCTTGTGGCGTCGAACACAACTTTAGAACCCTTCGATACCCCCTCGGCCGCAAGGCAGTTCTGTAGCGCACTTGTTTGAAGGCAAAGCGCGAGCGTATTTTTTTCTACCTGGGCGATGGGTGAAAGTTGCTCCAGAACGAAGCGCTCCAGCGAAAGCATGTCAGCCACCGCCACGCGGATCAGTGCATATTCCACGCGATGGCGGACACGATTACATGCTGATGGCGGACAGCGTTCCAGAGTCATCGCGGACACCGTTCCACGGAAGCCCCAGTGTGGCTGGTGCCAATCGGAAATCGTCCCAAAGATTAGTTCGAACTTTCCAAGACAAATACGACAGGAATCAAGCATTGCTCCTCCTGCAACAAGAACATCTAATCCATTCATTGACTCGCATTAGTTGCGCTGAATTCGCTCGCTCTTGAATCCGACCGTTCAAACCACCTAAAAAATGATATACATTGAATATCTAAATCATCCCATCGATAAACAATAGTCCTCCTGACGGCGAATTGTTCTTGTAATCCAGCCAACGAAAGGTAAGTTCTAGTGTCCACCAGGAAAAAGGTTAGGTTAGACCTTGATGTCGCAGGTTCAAGTTTGCCAGAATATGTTGATGCCAAGACAGCAGCAACATTGCTCGGTGTAAAACCACAAACGCTCTACTCATATGTGAGTCGCGGGTTAGTGCGTGTTGCGCCCAAGGTTGGTACAAAAAGAAGTCAGTACTTACTGGAGGACTTAGAAGAGGCAAAGCTAAAAGGGCGTCGAGTTTCAACTCAGCGAGAGCCCTCAGAGCAGGTGCTGCACTTAGGAAGAAGTGTGGTCTTGCACACTTCGATCACAGCCATTTCCGCGGATGGCCCCTCATACCGAGGAAGATTGGCGGTGGATCTAGTACGTCAAAGGAGGTCCTTTGAGGACTGCGTTGAACTTATGTGGAGCGGAATCTTACCGCAACAAAGACCGAATTGGCCTCATGTTAAGCCTAGCCAAGCTTTCATGAAGTTCACGGAAAATATTGGGAAAATTTCCTCGGTGAACAGTTCGAGGCGAATCATGGCCTTGACCGCTGAAGCCTATGCGGCATGCGCTGGGAAAAACGTTGAGTCCCAGTTGGGCGTTCCTGTCTTGGCCGCACGCAACTTGATTCAAGTCCTTGCGCCTGTTTTCGGCTTCTTATCGGACAGCCGAACGTACAAATTAGGCGAAGAACACGAACCCATTGCGAGTGTCGTTGGACGAAACTGCGGTCTGGATGTGTCCCGTGAAATGTTAGATCTTATAGACTCTTGTTTGATTCTGGCAGCGGACCACGAACTCGCCCCGTCGACTTTTGCGGCACGAATAGCGGCATCTGCGGGGGCAGACGTTTTTGCCTGTGTAAACAGTGCGCTAGGCGCCTTCGAAGGACTATTGACAGGAATGGGCTGCGATGAAGCCGAAAATTCATTGCTTAACGCACGCAGTTCCAAAGATTTTGTGAAGTCTATTATGCTAAAACGCACTAACAAGGAGTCAATTTCTGGCTTCGGACACCCTCTGTATCCCAATGGTGATCCACGTGCTGCGATCCTTTTGAAGATGACCCGTGCCATCGCTGGCCGCAATCCGGCTGCTACCCGATTGCTCAGTTGCATTGACGGCGTTCACGACGAAACGGGACTCGCACCAAACTTGGCGGTCGCATTGGTAGTTATGTCCAGCGTTCTGAAAATGCCCCGTCAATCGGCTGGGGCGTTAATGGCCTTAGGTCGAACAGCAGGTTGGGTGGCTCATGCCTTTGAGCAACGCTTAGCCGGTTTTATCGTACGTCCGCGTGCCAAGTACATTGGCCCCTCCAGAATTTGACAACATTTGTCGCTGGAACCATAACTTAGTCGATTAGGTAGGCTTAAGTGTCCCTTTTAGCCCAACCTGGTACAACTAGACCTTGGGAACGACCTCGAACCCGCCCTGAACTGATAGTTAACGGAAGCGCTCCGAGTGATCGGATATGCACCTTAAATTGGACGTCCCCAAAGAGGCGGTGGTCGATCTTGGCTACCGTGGGGTGGATCAAGACAACCTGGGGATGAAGATTGTTCATCGGGGCTGGATCAAGCGCATGACAGCGCAGGTGCGCCAACAACTAAAACGCAGGCAAGCGGTGGAGCCTGTGATCGGGCACCTCAAGGCTGATCACAGGATGAAGCGTTGTTGGCTCAAGGGGGCTGAGGGTGATGTGCTGAACGCGGTGTTGGCGGCCAGTGGGTTCAACTTGCGCTGGCTGATGCGGGCATTGGTTCGTCTATTTTTTGTGTTGGTTAAATTTGCGGGCTTGTGGTCGTTGATTTCAAACCAACGTGAGTGGCAAAACCACAGATTCACGGGCCATCGTGCTGATGGTGGCCTTCAGGTCGCTTGAAGTGAATTTTGCGGGGTCGACTGCATATTAGGCCATACACATTCAATTACTAAGTATGGCATCTTCCCAGCAATATTTCGGTATAAACCCAAGATCACGAGATGCGGCACTGCTGTCAATACCGCTCCAATTTTTTTGGGTGGGATCGCGGATGTCCTCCACTCCCGGAAAATAACGCTGGATCAGTTCAGAGGTAGGCTCGCTCATATTGCTCGATGTGCATGAAATGTTGTAGGCCCTATGGCCAGGCGAATCTTTCTCCAGAGCCAACAACACAGCATTTGCTGCATCTCTAACGTCCACATAGGACCAGAAACCTGGAGCACGGAACCCAGGATCACTTCGCAATCGTAAAACTCGCTCGAATTCTGGGTCGTAATTGATACCTGGAAACCTGAGGCTGAAAATGCTTGCATCGCTGTACTTCAGAGCAAAAGAATCCGCAATGCGCTCTCCCGCAACTTTAGACAACCCATACGGATCAACGGGGCGCTGAGGATGGGTTTCATCCACAGGCAGATAGGTCGGTTTTTCGCCTTGCAAGCCATACAAAAACCCATAAACCGCTGTGCTTGATGCCAGGACGCAACGTCGAGCCCCCATGTCCAACGCCGCATGCAAAGCGTTGTAAGTCATGCGTACATTGTCTCCAAATGTACTGGCATCGCTGGCGAGGCCAGGCGCGATATGCGCAGCCAAATGAACTAGGCCCCAAGCTCCAGCACAGGCTTCGTAAAGGTCCCCAGAGTTAAGCAAATCAACAGTCCAGGAAGGTCGATGCCCGGCGGGATGCGGGCGGCGGTCTAAGCTAAATACGGTGAAACCCGCTTCGACTAAAACTTTTACGACAGCTTGGCCAAGCCCACCACTTCCACCAGTGACAACAATCTTTCGCTTTGTCATAACTATCACGCCTAAGAATTTCCAAAAACTAGCTGGCCATGCTCATCACGAATTAGTCCGCGTCCCTGTTCGGATGACGGCATATTTTCAGGGCTTAACTTGATCTCATCGGGATGAGCAAGACCCTTGAAAGTGTCCACGTGAACAATCCCTTGTTCATCGATTTGAGGGATTTTAGGCTTATTACCTTGGGCAACCGCTTCCATACCCCGGCGCCAAAGACGGCGAAGCAAGGCGATACCAATATCAGATGTGGCTAATAACTCTAGGTGACGAGGAGCCATTTCGCCTTGTGACTCTTGCAGAACATAGTCTTCAACTTGTGGCAATCCTTCCCATGCTGGATATTTACGCTTGTCGTAATCCTTTTTCTCAACTGTTCCTTGCAAGCCTTTGGCAACACCGCGTGTTTTATCGGTTGGGACAGGATAGTAAGTCGTTCGGAAATTACCTGGCCGGATCAATTGAAAGCGAAACATTTCAAAATGAGTGTCATCAATAATACGAAGTATTCCGCCCGATTCTCGTCTGTCATTTGTGAAGTCTGGGGGAAGTCCTGCATGAATTCCTCCAAAGCGATAGACAGCAGGAAGCATGATGCTCCACGAGTTGACATATTTCAAGTTTTTATCTGCAGTGTTGTGCACCAAGACACACTTCATACCGAAATCTGTTTCGAATGTTCGATGCTCGATGTTTCGCCAGTTTGTGTCTACAGATTGATTCACATAGGGTTCCAGCTCCGGCGGGACCTTACCTGGCTCCAGCATGTGCATAACATATATATGCCCCATGTCCGCGAAATTCTCAATAAAGTTTAAATAGTTGTATGGCCGTATGTCGCCGCGCTCCATTACAATTTCGCCATCGGTTCTGGACAGGATATCAATTTTTGGTAGTGGAGGGGGGTTGTTTTTCTCCTCGCCCATGTAGGTCCATACAATACCGGCCCATTCTTGGACGGGGTACCACACCTGTTTTACCCGCTGCATCGCGGGAGAGTTAATTGGTTCAAGAGGCATGGCTGTACATCGGCCTTTATTATCAAAAGTCCAGCCGTGGTATGAGCACTTAAGGCCATCCTTTGTAATTTGTCCATAGACCAATGAGGCACATCGGTGCGCGCAGCGTTGATCAACTAAGCCTACTTGACCATCTTGACCGCGAAAAGCAACCAAGTCCTCCCCGAGCATGCGAACTGGGTAGGGAACGTCTCGCAAGTCGGTGGAAAGGCAGACAGGGTGCCAGTAGTGGCGCAGCATCTTTCCGGCCAAAGTATCGGCCCCTGTTTTTGGAAATTCTTCGAGAAAATGGAGTTGATTCTTAAAAACAGGGGCGTCGGTCTTAGAGGACGTAGTCATATCAGGAAACCTTTAAGTGAAATCTGATGAGATTAAAGAGAGAGTTTGTCAATCGACAGTGATATTTGCGATTTTTACAATTGCGGCATACCGTATCAGCTCATTTGCTATTCGCTGACTAAATGCCGCGGACGTTTCTGTTGACGGCTCGAGTCCAAGCGCGTTCAAGCGGGACTTGGTGTCGGGCAAGCGCAGAACAGTGGAGATATCGTCGTTGAGGGTTTTAATGGTTGCGTCTGAAGTCCCTGCTGGCGCCAGTAGTCCAAGAGAAATCGTCAAGCGGACGTCTTTCAGACCGCTCTCGACAAGAGTTGGGACCTCTGGTGTCAAACTTGAACGTTGTGGTTCGGCAATGGCCAGAATTGAAAGTTTTCCGGCTTGAGCCAATGGAAGAGCATTTGCCAGTCCAGAAAAGGTTGCCGCGACGTCTCCAGCCAAGACTGCCGGAACTGTTTGACTTGACCCCCGATAGGGTACGTGCAATACATCAATTCCAGCTGAATGTTTCATCATTTCAATCAAAAAGTGATGCACAGATCCCGTTCCGGAAGAAGCAAATGCCTGCCCAGGCTTTGCTTTAAGATTTTCAAGAAATGCACTGATGCTGGCACCATTTCGAGGAACAGTAACCAGGTAAAGCGGTGAAGTCGCAGCAAGTCCGACCGGCTTGAAATCCTTGCTGGCGTCAGTTCCCCAATTCTTCTTTAACGAGGGTGCAATTGAATATGTTGAGGAGTCAGTCAGCAACAAAGTCGTGCCGTCTGCCGCAGCCCCTTTGACGGCGTTGCCAGCCAAGACACCTCCTGCGCCCGGTCGGTTGTCCACTACGACAACGTATTTTCCTGTTTGTCCAAGTTTTTCACCGATGACTCGCGCAAGTTGGTCAGGTGATCCTCCTGGTGTGTAGGGCACCACCAAGCGCAGCGGCTTGGGTTGAGAGTACGCAAACTCGGTGAGGGACAGCAGTGATAGCAGCACTGCAGATACAAAAATTCTTCGACTTTTAATCATTTATTAGCCTAACAGTTTGTTGTGAGTTAAGTGAAATTTAAAGCTCAGACTAAAACCCGTCAATCTTGATTTTTAATCAATATAAAACGGGGTTAATCTGCACAATTACCACGTCGACCCCGCAAAATTCACTTCAAGCGACCTGAAGGCCACCATCAGCACGATGGCCCGTGAATCTGTGGTTTTGCCGAGTCATATTACGGATGATCAAGGTTGGAAGCCTCGTCCTTTAACTAAGGAAGTGGATTAAGCATGGCTATCAATAACAAAACTCCTGTTGGCGAAGTTCGCCCAAGTCAATTGCTATGGACTTATGGTCCCGGTGAATCGCCCCGGGTTTCGTGGAGGCCAGTTGGTTTAAGTCGAGACCTCTGTCTCGTTCTTCCCGGCTAGCTGCCGGTAGTAGTTCACCTCAGCTTCAGCCGGTGGAATATATCCAATCGAGCTGAGCAGTCGGTGGTGGTTGAACCAAGCCACCCATTCCAGGGTCGCCAGTTCCAGTGCCTCCTTGGTTTTCCAGGGGGCACGGCGGTGGATCAATTCGGCCTTGTACAGCCCATTGATCGTCTCGGCCAAGGCGTTGTCGTAGCTGTCGCCACGGCTGCCCACCGAGGGCTCTATCCCTGCTTGGGCCAAGCGTTCGGTGTAGAGAATGGAAACGTATTGAGACCCCCT
>JACCDZ010222285.1_pt1 | contig 22388 bp, 14 predicted proteins | sample 7449551 | NCBI WGS metagenome assembly JACCDZ01 (sample SAMN15323452, study PRJNA562643) | freshwater metagenome | isolation source: river surface water | place: USA:Blue River Watershed | collected 2017-08-18 | reverse complement strand
TCCCTTGCAGACCTCGCAAGTGACGTAGACATCGGGCAGGAAATGCATCTCGATTTTGATGAGGCCGTCGCCCTGACAGGCTTCGCAGCGCCCGCCTTTGACGTTGAAGCTGTAGCGTCCCGGCTTGTACCCGCGCACGCGGGACTCGGGCAGGTTTGAAAACAAATCCCGGATGAACGTAAAGAGCCCGGTGTAGGTCGCCGGATTCGATCGCGGCGTGCGCCCGATCGGCGATTGATCGATGTCGATGATCTTATCCAGCGCGTCCACGCCCTTGATGTCTTTGCAGCCGTCGATTTTCGGCTTCTTGTGATAGAGCAACTGCGACAGCGAGTGGAACAACACTTCCAGCACAAGAGTGCTTTTCCCCGATCCCGATACACCCGTCACGCAGGTCAGCAGGCCAAGCGGCACATTGACGGTCACGCCTTTCAAATTATGTTTCTTCGCGCCAACGACCGTGACAAATCCCTTCGGTGTGCGACGACGCTGGGGCAGCGACACCATCTGCGCGCCGCGCAGGTACAGGCCGGTCAAGGAATCGGGATTCGCTTTCACCTGTTTCGGAGTCCCCTGAGCGATGATTCTGCCGCCATGTGTGCCGGCGCCGGGACCCAAGTCGAGAATATAGTCCGCCGCTTCCATCGTCTCCGCGTCGTGTTCGACCACGATCACCGTGTTACCGAGGTCACGCAGGCGGATTAACGTCTGAAGCAATCGCCGGTTGTCGCGTTGATGGAGGCCGATGGAAGGTTCGTCGAGAATGTACAACACGCCCACCAGACCTGACCCGATCTGCGTGGCCAATCGAATACGCTGTCCCTCCCCGCCCGAGAGCGTCGCCGCCGGACGATCCAAGGTCAGGTAGTCCAAGCCGACATTGACGAGAAACCCCAATCGCTCTCGGATTTCCTTCAGGATGCGATGGGCGATGACGAGTTCACGTTCGGTGAATTTGAGCGTCGTGAAAAAATCCGCCGCGGCGCGCACGGACAGACCGGTGATTTCGGCGATGGACTTCTTGGCGATCTTCACCGCCAGACTTTCCGGCTTGAGCCGCGCCCCGTCGCAGGTCTCGCACCGTTCCAGCAACGTAAAATCTTCTTCCTCGGATGCGCCCGGCGTCATGGCATACCCGATGCCGTCGCAGGCCGGGCAGGCTCCATGCGGACTATTAAACGAAAAGATCCGCGGGGTGATCTCCGGATAACTCACCCCGCACTTAATACAGGCCAGCTTGTCGCTATACAGATGCACCTTGCCGGACTCGGACAAAACGCCGACCAAGCCCCCGGCCAGCTTCATGGACGTTTCAACGGAGTCCGCCACCCGCCGCATCAACGCGTCGCCCGGCTTCATCACCAGTCGATCCACCACGATCTCGATAGTGTGTTTTTTCTGCTTGTCGAGCGTAATGTCCTCGCCGAGATCGACGATCTCCCCGTTGATTCTGGCCCGCACATAACCGGCCTTCCGCATCTCCAGCAGTTCTTTCCGATATTCACCCTTCCGCCCGCGCACAATCGGAGAGAGAATCTGGAATTTCGTCCCTTCCGGCAGGTCGCAGATCGCATCTACCATCTGCTGGACGGTCTGTGCCGTGATCTCCTGCCCGCATTGAAAACAGAACGGATGACCGACACGGGCATAAAGCAACCGCAGATAATCGTAGATTTCGGTCACGGTCCCGACCGTTGAGCGGGGGTTGTGACTGGTGCTCTTCTGTTCGATCGAAATGGCCGGAGAGAGCCCCTCAATGGAGTCCACGTCGGGCTTGCCCATCTGTTCGAGAAACTGGCGGGCATAGGCGGAGAGCGATTCGACATAGCGCCGCTGGCCTTCCGCGTAAATCGTGTCGAACGCCAGGGAGGACTTCCCCGACCCGCTCAAGCCGGTCATGACGACCAGCTTATCCCGTGGAATCTCGACATCGAGGTTCTTCAGATTGTGTTCACGCGCCCCTTTGATGATGATGGAATTGCTCATAAGCGCGGGATTATACCACCGGAAGCGTCTCGCTTGACAAAGCTTGAAAGCTGGTGCTACCACGCTTACATGGTGAAACTCCAAGAACCGCCCACGCTCGCGACAGATCGGCCCTCACCGCAACCGCAAGCCGTCTCAACCTGGTCCGGCCAGGCGCGTGAGCAGGCCGTTCAGCGGATGTTCACCGCGATCGCGGGCGTTTATGATCTCAACAATACGCTGCTGAGTTTCGGCCTCCACCACCGTTGGAAACGCCTCACGGCGTCATATGTGCCCACGGTCACCAATGGGCGAGCCCTCGACATCGGCGCCGGCACGGCGGATCTCGCCCTCTTGATTGAACCCAAGATGGGCGCCCAGGGCCATGTCATCGCCTCCGATTTGAACCATGCGATGTTGGCGGAGGGATTGCGGAAAGTCACCGGGCGCGGGCTCCGCGACCGAATTACCTGCCTGCAGGCCAATGCCGAGCAACTAGGCTTCCCCGATGAGACCTTCCACGCAGTGACCACGGGCTTCTGTATGAGGAACGTGGGTAACCTGACACAGGCCTTCACGGAAATCCGGCGAGTCTTGCGACCAGGCGGTCGATTTGTCTGCCTGGAATTCTCACATCCGCCCTATGCTTGGCTGCGAGCTTTCTATGATTGGTATTCGTTTCGCCTGCTTCCCTGGATCGGCACGAAGGTGGCGCGCGATCGGACGGGGGTCTACGAGTACCTCCCGGCGTCGATCCGGACCTTTCCAGACCAGGAACGGCTAGCCACCCTGTTACGCGAGGCCGGATTCAGCCAGGTGGAGTACCGAAACCTCACCGGGGGCATTGTCGCAATCCACATCGCAACCAAGTAGCAAAGAGCGTATGGCCTATGGCGAATAGCGTCAAACGCAGGGAGCAGATCCTTTCTCACCTATCTGCCATACAGTATTAGCCATCGGCTCCGACAATGGAATCCATTCTCTACATTTTTCTCCCCTGCAAGAAGGTCTACCCGATCGGGGTGACCTATCTGGCGGATTTCATCCATCGCCGGAAGCCGGAGGTGCGGCAACGCATTCTTGACTTATCATTGTTTCCGGAACCGCAACGCAGCCAGGCGATTCGCGATGCCGCGCTTGAATTCAAGCCGGACCTCGTCTGCTTTTCATGGCGGGACATTCAAATTTTCTCCCCCCATGAAGGTGATGCCTCGCTGGAGCATGCGTTCAATTTCTATTTTGCCGGGAACCCGATCAAGCGAGTCGCTGCGTCGTTTGCCGGGCTGAAGCAACTCTATCGCTACTACAGCCATATCCGGGCCAATCTGTCCTACCCCTGGTTGATCCGGAAAGAATTCCCCAAAACGCAGATCATGATCGGCGGTGGAGCCTTTACGGCCTTTGCCGACCAGTTGATCGAGAAGCTCCCGGAAGGAACCATCGGTATTCTGGGCGAAGGCGAAGACGCGATTCTGAAGGTGGTCAACGGCGAATCGCTGGAAAACGAACGCTATATCGTTCGCGAAGGGAAGCAGACGCGCAAAGGCAATCAGGGTGCGCCGGCATTGCTGGATGCCTTGACGGTCGATCTGCCCTATCTCACCTCCATTTTCCCGCAGCACGGCGCCTACATGGACGAATCGATCGGCGTCCAGACGAAACGCGGCTGCCCCTACGACTGCGCCTTCTGCCTCTATCCCTACATTGAAGGCAAACGCGTGCGGTACCGGCCGCCGGAAATGGTCGTCAAGGATATCTCTCAGCACTATCACCAATGGGGCGCCCGGCGGTTCTGGTTTACCGATGCTCAGTTCATTACCGGGAAGGAAGCCTATCCCCAGTGCACCGAGATTCTCGAACGGATTGTGCGTGAAAAGCTGGAGATCGAATGGTCCGGCTATATCCGCACGTCGTTGATCACGCCGGAGTTGGCCAAATTGATGGTGCGATCGGGTGTCGGAGACCTGGAAGTCGCCATCACCTCCGGGTCCCAGGAAGTGCTGAATAACCTGCACATGGGGTTCAAGCTTGAGCGGCTGTACGATGGCTGCCGGTATCTGGCCGAAGCCGGGTTCAAGGGTAAGGTCATCCTCAACTATTCACTGAACTCGCCGAAGGAGACGGAAGAAAGCCTACTCCAAAGCGTTGAATCCTACAAAAAGGTCGCGTCAATTTTAGGTGAAGAGCGTGTGTTCCCGCTCATGTTCTTCCTGGGCATCCAACCGAATACGGACCTGGAGCACCGGCTGCTGGAAGAAGGCTACCTCTCCGCCGGGTACAACCCGCTCATGCTGACGCCGACGAGCATTCGCAAACTGCTGTACAACCCGGCGCCGCTCAATAAGATCATCGCGAAGGCGTGCCTCACCGCCTGGGAACAAAAAGAAGGCAGCCGCGATCCCCGCGCTTGGACCGGATCCCTCTCTCAAACGAGTCCTTCCGAGGCCAAGCCGGATCAGGCCCATTATGCCGATGCGAATCTCATTCGCGGGATTCAGAATAACTCGGGACGTGAAGCGCTCCTCACGTTGGAAGAGATTCTCCGGTCACGCCGCCCCGCTCAACCGACAGCCGCGCCCACGGAAAAGACGGCTGTGAGTCCAATGACTTAGCACCTATCCACAGACCCTTCGACCACCGTCGGTTTGCTTGCATTCCCCGAGAACACGGTGCTATCATGCCGCTTCTTTTGGGGTAAAGTTCCATTCAACCGTCTGAATTCTCGGCGGTTCTCTGTTCTCATTCCCCTATTAGAGTGTTTGCCTAGGAGGCGTTTCGATGTACAAGACGATCTATATCCCGGTCGATAATTCCGACCATTCCAATACAGCAGTCGATGTCGGAGTTGAGCTGGCGAAAACCTATGGCTCAAAGATCGTGGGCAGCCACGTCTATGCGGCCAAGATGCACGATAAGCGCTTTAAGCAGATGGAGGCCGGCCTCCCGGAGGAATATCACGACGAGAAGGAACTCGACCGGCAGCGACAGATCCACGACTCGCTGATTACCCGCGGACTCCAGATCATCACGGACTCCTACCTCGACTACGTCGATAAGAAATGCAATGAGGCTAACCTGCCGGTGGAGCGTCGCTCGCTGGAAGGACGCAACTGGAAAGTACTGGCCGAGGACATCAATACCAACGCCTACGATCTCGTGATCATGGGGGCCTTGGGGGTCGGTGCCGTCAAAGATAGCGTCATCGGCAGCAACACCGAACGGGTCCTGCGACGAGTGCGCAATTCCGACATGCTGATCATCAAGCAGCCGACTCCGGTTGGCACGGGCAAAATCGTCGTCGCCGTGGACGGCAGTCCCTATTCGTTCGGTGGACTCATGACCGGCTTAGCGCTCGGCAAAGCGTTTAATGTGCCGGTTGAAGCCATCTCAGCCTTCGATCCCTACTTCCACTACGCGGCGTTTCACAGCATTTCCGGAGTCCTCAATGAAGAGGCGGGGAAAGTGTTCCGCTTTAAAGAACAGGAAAAACTCCACGAGGAAGTCATCGACAGCGGTCTCGCCAAGATCTACCAATCGCACCTCGATATTTCCCGTGAAATCGCTCAGGCCGAACAGACCGACGTGAAAACGACCCTGCTGGACGGCAAGGCCTTCGAAAAGATCATTCAATACGTGCGCAAAGAGAATCCCTGGCTCCTCATCGTGGGCCGGATCGGCGTCCACAGCGACGAAGACATGGACATCGGCAGCAACACGGAAAACCTGCTTCGTTCCGCGTCCTGCAACATCCTGGTATCCAATCGCAAGTACGTCCCACCAATCGATACGCAGGCAGAATACACCATCGCCTGGACCGAGGAAGCCCTGCGTCGGATGGAGCGAATCCCCGTGTTTGCCCGTGGCGTGGCCAAAACAGCCATCCACCGGTACGCCATCGAGAAGGGCCACACGATCATCAGCAATACCGTCGTGGATTCCGCCGTCGGACACATCCTTCCCAAGGGCGCGATGGATGCCATGCGAGCCTTGGGCGGAAACCTGGACGCCGCCGGAATCGACCGCGACAAGATGCAAGCCGACGACTCGGTCGCACAGGATCTCATGGGTTCGACCCTGAGCGGCATGATGACCAAGGTCGTGGAAGAAAAGCCGGCTCTCAGCCCCGGCACGCAGGCCTATCTGGATCGCATGAGCCAGAACTATTTTGTCTGCGACGGTTGCGGATATATCGGAAAGGGCGACACCCCGGTGAAATGCCCGGTGTGCAGCGCCGAAGGCGACCGGTTCAAACAGGTCGACAAAACGATCTTCGAAGCAGCGGCTAAGGCCGAAGGCGGCCTTGAGACCGACGTCGCCTATGACGACATTCCCATGCAGTGGACGAAAGATGCCAAGGAAGCGATTCGCGCGGTGCCGGCCGGATTCCAACGTCGCCGAGCCAAAGCAAAGATCGAAAAGAGCGCCCGCAAACTCGGCATGACGACTATCACACTCGAATACGCCGGCCCCATGATTCAAGAAGCGGCCTCCGAAGACTACACCCCCATCTTTGCCAATAAGGGAACCGGAACCGCAGGCCAGCCTTCGGCGGACCTGGACACAGCCAACGGGACCGAAGCCCATGCGGCAAACGGGACTAAAGCCGAACAGCCTCAGGCGCATGAAGAAATGTCCGCACCCTATACCTGGACCCCGGACGCACAGGGCCGTTTAGATCGTGCACCGGAAGGGTTCATGCGGGAATGCACCAAAGCGTTGATCGAGAAGCATGCCGATAAGATCGGCACGACGGTCATCACCCTGGAAGTGGCGACGGAAGGGATTGAGCAGGCCAAGGGCTATATGGCCGATGCCATGAAGACCGGCAACCTGAAGGACATGATTGCCAATCTGACCGGCTCCTCCAGCAAAACCGGGGCGAACCGCTGATGGGAAAATCATTGCCGGTTCTGAACTTCCCATTTCTCGGGGATAAGCTGGAGTCTCTTCAACAGCAAATCTCGAAGTTCATCTCCCCGACCTCTCCGGCGGCGGCGCCACACGATGGCCGGACGGTCGATGACTTCAAGCCCTATCTTGTCGCCCTGAACCTCACCAAGCGATGTAATCTCAAGTGCGACCATTGTTATCTCGACGCCACGACGAAAGCCGGCGGCGGTTCGGATGAACTGAGCACGGAGGAATGCTTCCGCCTCATCGATCAAATTGCCGAGGTGAACAAAGGATGTCTGCTGGTCATCACCGGCGGCGAACCGCTTGTGCGCCCGGACATTCTTGATATTGCTCGCCATGCGGTAGGGCTCGGCTTTATTGTCGTGTTCGGTACCAACGGCATGTTGATCAACGATCGCATGGCGAAAACGCTGGTTGAAATCGGCGTGATGGGTGTCGGTATCAGCATCGATTCGCTCGACCCTGAGAAGCATGACATGTTTCGTGGTGTGCCGGGCGCATTCGCCAGCGCGCTGGCCGGCATTGAAGCCTGCAAACGCAACGGACTGCAGTTCCAGGTACACTTCAGTGCACAGCCCATGAACTATCAAGAGTTGCCCGCGGTGGTGGAGTGGGCGCATATCCTGGGAGCACGAGTGCTCAACGTCTTTTTCATGGTCTGCACCGGACGTGGGGAAGAACTGACCGACATCACGCCGCAACAGTACGAGGAAGTTTTGGGGTACCTGGTCGATTGCCAGGACCAATACAAAGACATGCTGGTCCGGGCCCGTTGTGCCCCGCACTTCAAACGGCTAGCCTATGAAAAAGATCCCAATTCCCCGCTCACCAAGGCGACGGGTTATATGGGCGGCGGTTGCCTGGCAGGAACCAACTATGCGCGGGTGACGCCGAACGGCGAACTCACACCCTGTCCCTATATGCCGCTGTCTGCCGGCAATGTTCGCGACACGAGTTTTGCCGATCTGTGGGAACGGTCGGACGTGTTCAACTCCTTCCGATACCCGCAGCTCAAAGGCAAGTGCGGTGACTGCGAGTACACCGATATTTGCGGTGGCTGTCGCGCGCGTCCCTATGTGGACCATGGTGACTGGCTGGACGAGGACCAATGGTGCCTGTACACACCCAAGGGGGGCGAGAAGATCAAGGTCGCGTTCAACACGCCTGAGGAGAGCGAAGTCGCCTGGGACGAAGCCTCCGAGCTTCGGCTCAGCCGAATTCCGTATTTCCTCCGCGCCATGGTCAAGAAGGGCGTGGAACGCCATGCTCGAGAAAACGGAATCGCTCTGGTGACCATTGAATTGATGGAAGAGCTGAGAAAGAAGCGTTTCGGAAACGACGCGCCCGTCTTCAATTTCGACACGAGAGGGAAGGAGTAGGATACAGGATTTCCGCGGCCCGGCAGGGAACCTCATCCGATCTTCGCTGTACACTCCGCACCAATCGACCATGGATTCCGTACAAAGCATTTTTCTCGATCTGAATCAGTTGATTCCGATCGTCAATCATTGGTTCCATCTCCTGTCGGCCGTCATCTGGATCGGCGGACTTGCCTTCATTGTGATGGCCGTCAAGCCAGGGCTCCGGGAAGCCGCCCTGCCCAAAGAATATGTCCGCCCTATTACCGACGCCTTCTACAAACACTACAAACGTGTGGCGGGGATCCTGCTAGTCGTGCTGTTGTTCACCGGCGGCATCAACCTCCATTACATTAATCAGATCTTCGTCTCCCAGACCGGACAGGGATTGCAGCACCATCCCAAATATCTCTGGATTTTCTGCATCAAACTGATCTTGGTCCTGTGCCTGCTTACGCTGTTTCTCTATACCGTCATTTTCAAATCGGATCAGGACGAAGAAGAGGAAGGCGAAAACTACGAATCGATTCCTTTTCAGCGCGCCGCACTCTGGATGGGATTCTTTATCATTCTCTGCGCCGCCGCCATGAAACACCTGCACCAGTAGGCGCTTCCACGCCGGGGATTTCTTCTTTTCGTCGCCGGATCTACCTCTCTTCAGCTGCCCTCTCCGCGTCTCACGTCGATGCTCGACAATGCCGGAAGCAACCGATCCCCTATCCGTCCACGCCTGCCAAACCTGCTCAAGAATTTATTGGCATTCGTTTGTTGATCCAGGTACGCTTCCGCGCGCATGGCATGTGAGTTGCTTTCCATAACGGAGGAAAGTGGGGGTCGTTCAACCATGATCGCATTCGCTATTGCCGATTCAAGGAGTCGCGTTCCTGATCCGGCATATCACCAGCCGGACCACTGATGCCTTACCTGCTCCGGTGACTTCGTTCACCATCATAAGGAGATGAAGCATGTCTTACCGTCTGCACCATATCCTGGCCCTTGGCGGACTGCTGCTTACCTTGTTACCCCTTCATTGCCGGGCTATCGATCTGCCACCAGCACAAAATCCAAACTTGTCCACCACTCAGGGATTGACCGACCAGGAATTGCAGCAGTGGTACCATACGTCGGCCGGGACCCAACTCATTCCTTATGATTGGTTTGTGGCGCTGGAGGATGAATCCCTCGCAAAAGGTTTTGCTGCCACCGGCCTCATTGCCGACCCGGGCCATCCGGACAAACTTCCGATCGGAGTTGCGAAGACCGAAGGGCCAACCATCTCAACCGCTCAGGCCGGACTCACCTGCGCCTTTTGTCACACAACCCAGTTCACCTATAAGGGCCAATCGATGCGTATCGAGGGCGGCCCATCACTGCAATACAACGCACGATTCCTGGCTGTCCTGCTCAAGCGACTGAATCTGCTTATCCCGTCCGACGTGGCCGGATTCTTCAAAAACCTCAAAGAGCTGAATCCGCCCGAGCCGTTCAAGACATTCGCCACCCGGGTCCTGGAACGCCGGGGAGAGGCCATGACTGCATACAGCCTCACGGCACTAGCGGTGGATGTGAACATGCGCACCCAAGGGCTTATCACTCGCGGGGGGAAAGATATTTCACCGGAACAATGGGGCCCCGGTCGGTTCGATGCGCTCGGCCGTGGCAGCAACACAGTCTTTGGCCCGCTCAATCCCGACAACCTCAGACCCGCCAATGCCTCGGTGAGTATTCCTCCCCTGTGGGGCGTATGGGAATATGACTGGGTCCAGTGGGCGGGATCTATTCAACATCCGCTCGCGAGAAATATTGCGCAAGTCATCGGCGTCAATGCCGGTCTGTTTGCCTGGCCTCAACCGGGAGCCTCGCTTCCTGCCGACCGGAATGACATTTTTCGCTCCTCGGTCGATATCGACGCGCTCAAGAAGCTGGAGACGCAGGCCCGCCGGCTGCTCCCGCCGCGCTGGCCGACCATCTTTCCCCCCATCGATCGAGAATTAGCCGCCCGAGGCAAAGACCTGTACCACGGCAACAAAACCAAAGGTATCGAGAACCTGTGCGCCCACTGCCATGTCGCCACACAAATCCCTTCCACTTCCTCAGACAGTCCCCGCCTGCACGTCACGATGGTGCCGCTGAAAGAAATCGGCACCGACCCCCTCTATCTGGAAAACTTTTCCCGCCGCACCGTGGACACTGGGCTTTTGGGGCACGGACGGCTGTCCGCGAAGGAAGCATCACAACTCGTCACGACTGAATTGATGACTGTGAACGGCGCCGGGGAGGATCCGGAATATCGACACCGCACGAACGGCTGGAGAGATGCTGCTCAATATATCGCTCGCCCGCATCTGGCCGTATGGGCCACGGCGCCGTTTCTCCACAACGGCTCGGTCCCTAATCTCTATGAACTTCTCTCTCCTTCCCACGAGCGGCATTCGTGTTTCTATCTCAGTCCGAACATGGAATTTGATCCGAAACAGGTGGGCTTTGTCATTGAGGAATGTACCGGTGCGCCGGCCGGTCGGGATCCGCTGGGGGGATTCGAGTACAGGACCCAATTGCCGGGCAATGGAAACAAGGGGCACGAGTTTGCCAACACGCCAGGTTGCGAGAGCGGAAGCAACAACGGCATTCTAGGCTGTGAATTGCCGGTACAAGACCGGTTGGCCATCATCGAGTATTTGAAAACCTGTGACCTCGATCACCGTGTGATAGCGAATGCTCCGGGTTGTCGAGATCTTGAATAGCCAGGTACTGCCGGAAAACCAGGCGCCCCTGGGCCGATGCTCTGTCGGAGATCGCTTCCGGCAGACCGGTTGAGTATAATCCGGCCGCCAGAGCATGCCGCCCTTAGGATGCACAGCGAATCGGGCTGTTCGCGTATGACCGACCTCCTCTCCAAAGATCATTCGATCCTCGAACGCGAGTTCATGGAGTTTCGCCCATTCGGGCTCAATGACAAGGGCGAAAAGATCTGCGACATCAGCGGAGTCGTCGTCCAATCGAACGTGGACTACATGTGCGATTACCTCAATCGCACCGCTGGTCCTCAAGCAGCTACTGAAGCCGTGGATCAGCTGTGCCGCCTTCTGAACGCCCGTCTTCCGGACCGGACCTATCACGTCACCCCCGACTTTCTGCGCAATATCTGGAATAGTTACTCCTACGAATTCGTGTGTTATCTCCGGGAGTTCTGCGAACGGCTGTCCGGCGACCCTCAGTTCCATGTCAACGTGGGCACGGATCGGAAGGTTCCCCCTCTGATCCAAATCCTTTGTCGCCCGTTTTCGACCCAGCAGCTCTACAAGATGTGGCCCTACTTCGGCCGGAAATATGTCCGGGATGTGTTGGAGTTTGAGGTCGGCCGGGTGACGAGACGCTCGGCAGTCCTTCGGATGACGTTCACCGACCGAGCCCTCTCCCAATTCGGCCTCTATCGAAAGCGCTGCGTCGACGTGATCTGTCTGTCCTGCAAGAGCAGCATCGCGCGGGTGCAAACCCAAATGCATGGGACGCCAGCCGCCGCAGTGAAGGATCTCTCCTGCACGGCTCACGGCGATGCCGATTGCGAGTGGGAATTCACGTGGACGCCCCAGGTCCGTAGCTCCATGCCCCTGGCCATGTGGCTGCTCGTGGCGGGTGGAACCTTTACGTACCTGCATCTGCGCTGGCCAGACGTCCCCACGATAGAAGCACTGGGACTTGCAGCCGTGCCCGCATCGTTATTGTGGTGGATGATGACCAGCCAGATGCGCCAGGCCGCCAAACCGCTGCAACGCTTGATCAAGGACCAGGAGCAGGTTGTCGATGCCCGCCATGAGGAATTACGCGAGGCCTATCTCGAACAACAAAGCACCGCCGTCATGCTGCGACGGAAAGTGAATGACCTGACAACACTACACCGCGCGGGCTTATTGTTCAGCTCGACGTTCGATCGTGAAGAGGTGCTCACCAATGTCTTGGATACGATCGTCCGCGAACTGCACTATGATCGCGCCATGATTACGCAGTTTGATCGTGCCAGGCAGGTCTCGCACGACTTCCGGGTACGCGGGATGCCCCAGGAAGTCGCGGACTTTCTTCGCACGCAAGAAGTGCCGATCACCGACCCAGATAGCGTGGAGGGAACGGTGTTCTTGCGCGGCGAACCGGTCCTGACGAACAGCATTCACGAGATCTGGGACCGATTGCACCCGTTTGATCAGAAATTGATCACCATGGCCAACGTGAAATCCTTCATTACCGTGCCCCTCAAAGCGCACGATGCCGTGATTGGCTCGCTCTCAGTCGATCGCACACATACCCAGGCGCTGACACAGGATGATCTTGATGTGCTGATGACCCTCGCGAGTCAGGTCGCGATTGCTCTGGACAATGCGCAGGCCTATCGGGAAATCGAAGCACTCAATGCCGGCCTGGAGGCACGCGTAGGCGAACGCACCGCGGAGTTGGAAGCCGCCAATGCGCAACTCAAGCAGATGGATCGACTCAAATCTAAATTTCTCGCCCACGTCTCTCACGAATTGCGGACCCCCCTCACCAGCATCGTCGGGTTTGCGGACAATATGCTCGAAGGGCTCGTTGGCTCGCTCAACATGAAGCAGGAGCAGTATCTCACCCGGATCAAAGCCAACGGGACAAGACTCGCCCGCATGATCACCGATCTGCTCGATCTCTCGCGTGTCGAGGCGGGCAAACTCGTGCTCTCCTTCGACCATGTCTCTCTTCAAACCGTGGTCAGTGATGTCATCGAACAATTGCTCCCGCTTGCGATTACCAAACATTTGCAGATCGAACTCCAGAGTCCAGACCCCGCGCTGCTGGTCTGGGCCGATCCGGACCGCCTCAGCCAGATTTTGACGAATCTGTTGGATAATGCTATCAAGTACACCCCGGACGGGGGACGTATATCGGTAGACCTTTCGGTCGACGATCATGAGATGGCGCGCATCATCGTCCGTGATACCGGCCAAGGCATTCCCCCCGACGCCCTTCCCAAACTCTTCGATCCATTTTTCCGCGTGCACCACCAGGAGCGGAGCCAGACGAAGGGACTGGGCCTGGGACTGGCGATCGTCAAAGATTTAGTCGATCTGCACGGCGGCAGCATTACGGTGCGTAGCACGTTGGATCAGGGAACGGAGTTTTCGTTCACGCTTCCCCTGCACTCGCGCACCCCTGCTCCCGCCGCTCAACTACCGGCCGTCCGGCGCAGACTCCTGGTGGTGGATGACGACCCCGATATTTGCGATCTCTTGCGGGATCGCTTGGAATCGGAAGGATTTGAAGTAGAGACCGCGGCGGACGGCCAGGCCGCCCTGCGTATGCTGGCGGAGACAGCGGTCGATGGAGTGCTCTTGGACATTGCCTTACCGGAAATAGACGGCTTCGAGGTCCTGCGGCAACTGCGACCCAGTCAACCAGCCCTGCCTGTGGTCATGATGACGGCCGTCGAAGCATTGGATCGGGCCATGGCCGCGGTAGAGGCGGGTGCTCAAGGTTATCTTCTCAAACCATTCGATGCCGCCCGGTTGCGCCAAATTGTCGATCATTGGTTTCGCACCGGCTCGGCTAAGACCGACTCCACAATAGGACGATAACCCTATGCTGTTCGCTCAACACTCCCGCCGCACTCTGGTTCTGACCTTGCTTCTTATAACCTCCGGACTCTCGCTTGTGACGACACCCGCTCAGGCGCAGACCCCGCGCCTGCAAGGGCAATCCGCCGCCGCTGCCGCCATGGGAAACGCGTTCGTGGCTCAAGCCGACGACCCCTCCGCGCTGCATTACAACCCGGCCGGCATGACCCAATTGCATGGATTCCAAACCCTGTTTGGGACCTCGCTGATCGGCGGCACCACGCAATTCACCAGCCCGACCGGTGTGCAGGCCACGGGAGATCGCAACGGAAGCCTGGCCTGGCCTCCTCCCGGCCATGTGTATATGGTCGCGAATTTGAAGGACCTCGGCTTTTCGGCACTGGGAGATTTCAGCGCCGGAATCGGATTCAACAATCCTTTCGGCTCATTGACCAGATATCCGAATGATGGACCGTTTCGCAGCGCGCTCACCTTCACCACGTTGCCGTTACTCGACATCAAACCCACCATTGCCTATAAGCTCAACGATCAGCTGTCCTTCGGGCTGGGCGCGGACATCTATACCTTTTCGGGGCTGTTCGGAGAGGGGCATCTGGAACAGAAATCGGTCTGGCCCGGAGGATTAGGCATTCCGCCAGGCGCCCTCGAAATCAACGGGAGTGATACCACCGCGGGGTTCAACGTCAGCCTCCTCTACACGCCTTATCGCAACAGCGAAGGCAAGCCGCTCGTCAACATCGGGATGGTCTATCGCAGTCAGGCCACCTTCCATCTCACCGGTACCCTGCTGAGCAACGGGGCATTAGTCGCCAACACCTCCGCCACGTTTGTCCTGCCTCAAGTATTTTCCGGCGGCATCGCCGTCTGGCCGGTACGCACGCCTGATCGCGAATGGAAGCTGGAATTCGATGTGGACTATGTCGGCTGGAAATCGAACCGGACCCTCGATATCCGTTTGTCCAATGGCGCCCTGCTCCCCTTTCCACAAAATTGGCAAAGCGGCTATACGGCGATGTTCGGGACCGAATATCGGTGGCTTCATCTCTCCTCCCTGCCGGAATGGGAGGTCGCCTTGCGGGCCGGGTACATGAACCAGCAGACTCAGATCCCTGACCGCACCTTCAATCCCGGCGTCCCTTCCGCCAACTCCCACATTCCTTCCGTGGGAATCGGGTTGGCCTGCCACCCCAACGGCTCCTTTTTGGGGCTGATACGCTGCGGCGACTTAGGCATCGGTCCGCTCAAACCGAAGTTGTTCGCCATCGATCTTGGATACCAAGCCGCATTTTATGAGGTCCGAACTGTCGCGGGTAACCAGAATCCGACCGTGAATGGCCGGTACGATACCCTGATCCATGCCGGCTCGATTTCGTTACGCTTCAACTACTGAGTCCATCCCCTCCCGCGCAACGCAGCTCTCACATTGGTTTCATTTCCAGGACGACGGCGGCACGACGGTTGCTTCTCTCACTCCGCATGCAGCTGTTGTGGACGTGAACAATGTTATAAATTGCTCGACACGTATGTCGGCGTGGTATCGAGCCGGTTTCCTGTCGCCGGTTAGCGAGTAGCCGGCCGCATGTCACGGCCTCCTGGATCATGCCCATCCAGCGCTGATCGAACCGCCTCCTTCCACGCGACCAGCCGCGTCTTCGTCCCCAACGGAGGCGCGGCGCCTTTTCCCCAAAAGATTCGGGATAGTCAGTCAGGATCGGACTGCCACGCGACCTGATTTTTGCGTCGTTCGGTCGGCGAGACGATGAACTCATGCGTATCAGATCGGATACGGCACGAATCTGATCCGATACACTCGTCAGCGCAATACGTACATTCGTCTCGGGCTGAATAGAATGAGCCGGATGACACATGTCCTCAGAATCTCTACAGATCCTTTGTCGAAATGGGTATTGGGAATCCACCGTTTACACGGCACAACCCTTGCGCATCCGGCAGATGAAAACAGTTTCCCGGGGGCACACCGATGGGAGCACAGCGAATACAGGGGGGCACTATGTTTGCGCTCCTCTTCCTGTTTCTCGGGGTTCTCTTCCTTCTCGCAGCAGCGGGCCGCATCTGGATAGATCCACGTCCACTCAGTTCAAGAGCGACCGATTCAACAGCAACGGACGACCTTAGCGATCCCGGCACCGTGAAGAAGACTTCTCGTGTTAGCGACTCTGTGGCCTAGCCACGGCCTCAGCTGAGGTGTTCACCACGAATACGTGGGTCGGCGTACGAAGAAGAGCAACAGTCGTTCCTTCAAGCGGCCTCCATAAGAGCCGGAAACTACCCCGGAAGGAGTGAGCCATGGATGGCTACTCGGGTTTCGCAATTTTTTCTCACCTGTATCAAGCATCACGGCTCGGTTTCCTTGAATACAGATACGCTCCGATCTTCTTGTGCGGACGCACAGGCGCTCGACCTCCAGCAAGAGGCTCCCCCCTAGACCAGCAGTACTTGCCTCCATGGGGGCACAGCGGTTTCGCCTATTTGGAAGTCGGAAGTGGGTAGGCGCGACAATCTGCTGGACGACACGAGCGCCACCTGGTTTTTGCCACTTATGCGTTTCTAACAAGGACTGCGGTGCATGAACATGCAAAAATTCGGAGTGCTTATGGCAGCGCTTTCATTGTTGTTTGTATGGGCATGCACCGAAGTTCACGTAAAACTGTCACGCCGCATACCTACCGCGATCGGTGAGTCGGCTCATTCGCAAGCGAAGGAGCCCATCTCCCTTGCAGAACTCTTTGAGCGACAGAAAGCCAGACGATACAGCGCCGCGCAGGCCCGAAGCAGTTTGCCTACGTCTTTGTGCGATTCGTCGGGCGTATTGAAGGACGAGGTTCGTCCTTTTAATCAGGAAACTTCAAGTTGGTGCTGGGCGACAAGCGCGCAGACGGTCCTAGAGTTCCATCAGGAAATCAGAGGACAATGCGATTGGGTCAATAGCGCCCTGGCGAGGGGGGACTGCTGCGGGAACCGTGCCCTCGACACCTTTCTGAACCGCTGGTTCATTATTACGCCTTCTGACTGTGATCAAGGCGGCTGGCCGCACTGGGTCTTCACTACGTCAGGATTCGACTATGAACTCCTCATGGCTCCTGGGACTCCCGATCCAAATGAATGGACGGCCTACTTCGATGCCCTTAAGAAACAACTCTGTCAAAACGGCCCCTTCATCAGCGTGATTCAATGGGCAGAGGGGGGAGGACATACTCAGGTCGTCAGGGGAATCCATACCGATCTCCAAGTCGTGGAAGTGAACAACCATCGAGATGCAGATTTTAACACCCTGCCATTCGACGTATTCATCGGTGACGCCGTGGGCGACCAATACGGAGAGCACGGATATGCACAAGAATCATTTTATGTCGAGATCCGTCGGCAATGAACACAGCCCGTTGTTCCTACGAATTTTACACATTCTGATGCTCGCCTTTCCGCTCTTGGTATGCATCACGGGAGTGGCAGTCGCTGCAGATACCGTGGACACCACACAGCAGGGCGACCTGACTATTCAATCGCTCAACAAGGCCCTGATCGCTTCGGAAGAAGGACTCTCCATGGCCAAGATCGTGGCGCAAACAACGGGGGTAGTGACCTTACGACGGTTTATTGCAAAGGACGCGTCATATGCGGAGCGGTTGGGCTTTGAGTCCTTGCCTCAGGTGACGGATGGAGAACTTGTGGCTCTGCCTCCCTTCCCGGTCTTTCGAATCGGCCTCACACAATTGCAGAGCTATGACGGTAACGCTGAAATGCTCTTCGCACAAAAAAGAGTGGTTCAATTTATCGTCCCTATTGCTGTCGCAGGCAAACAGGAGGCCCTCTCTGCCATCACGGTGAGGCTAGGCGGCGACAGAAAGAGCGGAAAAATCATCCAATGGGGCGCAAGGAACCTCATCAGACAACTCTCCAAACGACGAGGCGAACTTGGAAAGAATGATAAGGAGATACAAGACCTCGCTCTCTTCGTCATTGAAATCCCAGCTCTCAATCGATTGTATCTGGGCTACACGAGAGCGCCGGGAAAAATCATGCTCATACTGGTGGCTGGGATGAAACCGAGTGAGGGTATCGTTGAACAACAAATCGAAGACGTTCTCAGGACACTCGCGATCGAAGCACGGACGGTAGACGACAAACCGCGCTAGGCAATTGATGGAACTAGCACGAGCATTCCCCAACGAAGGAGGATCCGATGGACAGGTCTAAATCGATGTTCACCATTTGCAGCGGTATCCTATGGTCCTCAATTCTTATCGCGGTCTTAGGGGGATGTACCACGGTTACGGTCGATTGCGATACACCGACGGGAACCGACGGTACGGGCGGGAAAACCGGGTTTTGCAGGTCTATGCAAAACTCAGGGGCGATGCAGGCAGAGAATGGAACCTGCACCGGAGGTATGAAGTGCTCGAACCCCGGAACCCCATGCATCGGAGGGGGAGGGACCTGTCATAATTACTCAGTAAATGGTACCTGCTCGTGCCAGTGCTATTGAGAGGGCCATCGAGAATGTCATGGAATGAACCGTCGTCGCTCAGGTTCGATGACACTAACATTCTCTAAGGGTGCACGTCCATGTCGCTATGTCTGTCGAGGCCTATTCTGACCGCCGTATTCTTGGGCTTTGCAACCTTCTCTCCGAATCAAATCGCCTGCTCGCAGACTTCCCCGATCACTTCCTCCGGTCTCCACACGCAGATCAGTGCGCCGATTGCGGGGGCCGGTAGCACAACGCAATTCAATATCACCGGAGGAACCAGGCCTGGGGGCGGGACCAACCTCTACCATAGCTTCGGCGAGTTCGGCATTCCCATCAACAACATCGCGAATTTCCTAAACGACGCCGCGCTACCCACTTCAAATATCCTCGGGCGCGTCACCGGCGGCAACCCGTCGAACATCTTCGGCACGATTCAAACCACCGGCTTCGGAAGTGCCAATCTGTTCTTGATGAATCCGTCCGGGATCCTGTTCGGCCCCACCGCCTCACTCAATGTCGGAGGGTCGGTCAGCTTCACGACGGCTGATTATCTACGACTTTCAGGTGGCGCAAGGTTCAACGCGATTCCCGGACCGCAGGACGCGTCCATTTCCAGCGCGCCGGTGACGGCATTTGGCTTTCTCGGAACGAATCCGGCTGCCCTTACTGTTCAAGGCGGTCAGCTTGCTGTCTCGGAAGGGCACGCCATCTCACTCGTCGGCGGGAACATCACGATTGAGGGAGCCACGCTTGCCCAGGACAACGTCCAGTCTGCTCGAATCTCCGCCCGGGGCGGCCAGATTAATCTGATGAGCGTGGCATCACCTGGCGAGGCCCTCACTTCAACCCTACAACCCGCCCATAACATCAATGGAGAAACATTCACACAGATGGGAAACATCTCGATCACTGGCGGTTCGATATTGGATGTCTCGGGCGATGCGGCCGGCACGGTAAAAATTCGAGGCGGCAGGTTAGTGATGGACAATTCCACCATCTCGGCCGATACCGGAAGTGCCGCAGGAGCTGCCACCGCGATCGATATCCTCGTAACCGACGACCTGTCGATAACGGCCAGCATGGTCCCCGCGCTCACCGCAAGGGCCTCAAATTCTGGAAATGCAGGCGAAATTCGAATTGAGTCAGCCGCGATAGCAGTGAACGCCCAAGCGGAAGACTTCTTGACCCTCATTGACACCCATACCTCCGGGTCCGGTCGGGCCGGCAACGTCAACCTCCGAACGGGTGATCTTCAGGCAACCCTCACCGGCTTGGAAACCTTTATCGACACCGGCACAATCGGACCGGCTGGAGGACAAGGCGGCAACGTAACCATCTCCGCGACGAATATCCGGTTGGAGAACGCTCTCATCAATACCGGGGTGTTTCCCGCTCTTATTTTTGGCCAGGAAGCCGCGGGCTCTGCCGGGAATGTGACGATGACGGCGGATACCATCCAGCTCACGTCGTCGACAATCTTGACCATCGCTGATTTGGGCGGCAGCGGTGGCGACATCACCATTTCAGCCCGTGACATTCAGCTGCGAGAGTTGTCGGGCCTCGGCGCCAGTGGGTTTCAGCGCGCAGGGAACATTCGGATTGATGGCCAGAGCGTGATTACTGCTTCCTCGCAGATGGATGTGACGACGTGGCTCAACCCTGGCGGGGGGATCGACATCACGGCGCAGGTGGCAGAGTTTCGGAACGGCAGCACGATCACCAGTCAGACCCGCGGAGACGGAACTGCAGGCGCGATTCGGATAACGGCAACTGACCACCTCACGCTCTCAGACGACCCTTCCAGCCCCGGAGCCGGGGTACGGTCCACCGGTCTCTTTACGAACTCATTTGGAGATCCGATGGTCGGTACTCGGGGGGATGCCGGAGCGATTGTCATTACAACACCACGCCTCGAAGTCATGGGCGGCGCCCGAATAGACAGTAGCACGCAAACCAGCGGGCGTGGCGGCAACGTGACCCTTACGACCAATCGAGCCTCCCTCTACGGAGAACGCCCTACAGAGCCGAACGAACCATCGTTTAACCTTGGGAGCCGCCGTGGCAGCGGTATCTTCACCAGAACGGTGGGGAGTGAATTCTGCACTGGCCCTTGCGGCGATGCAGGCACCGTTTCCATCACCACCGACTCCTTGACCCTCGCCAACGGAGCCCAAATCAACAGCGGGACGACCGGAAACGGTCGCGGTGGAGACGTGACCGTTCACGCCACAGATCGAATCTCGGTTGCTGGGACCATGGCCGACGGTACAGCCGGCGGAATCTTTAGCCGTTCGATCGGAACGGCTCCGGATTCTGGCGTTGGTGGAGATACTCGCCTCACCGCGGGCCAATCCGTCTCCCTTGGCAACGGCGCTGCCATATCAGCCAGCAGCACCGGCCCTGCCAATGCGGGTAACATCACCGTCAACGCGGGCGCTCAGTTCCTCAGCCAGAATGCTTCGGTCACGACGCAAGCGAGCCAGGCAAGCGGCGGCAATATTACAATTCAAGCGACGGATTCCATCAGACTGGTGAATAGCCAACTCAGCACCTCGGTCCAGGGCGGCCCCAATACAGCGGGCGGTAACATCGCCCTTGATCCAGCGGTTGTGACACTTCAGAATAGCCAGGTCACGGCTCAAGCCGTGTTGGGGCAAGGCGGCAACATCAGCATCATTGCAGGGACCTTCCTGGCCGATCCGACGAGCGTCGTCAGCGCGTCCTCTCAATTTGGATTGAGCGGCACCGTGAACATTCAATCGCCGGTCTCCAATCTAAGCGGCACCCTCGCCACACTTGCTCAACGCCCTCAACAGGCGCAAAATCTCCTCACGCAGCGCTGCGCCGCGCAGATCAATGGACGACTGAGCAGCTTCGTGGTGGCGGGGCGGGATGCGCTCCCTGTCGAACCGGGTGGGTGGCTGCTCAGTCCCATGACGTTGGTCGCTGATGGCGAGTCGGCGCCACAAACTCAAGTGGCCGGCGGCGGAACCTTCGAGCGCTCACACCAAGACCAGGAACATTCGGGAAGTGCGTTTACTATACTGGACTCAACGTCACAACGAGGTGTATCGAACCGGGCAACCGGCTGTGGCTCCTGACATCGGGCACCTACGAAGACGATCGATAGAAGGCGAGCGTGATGCATAGCCATGGTCCGGCTGACTTTGCTGACAAGAGCGGCCCGCATCTCGCTGCGGCATTCCTCGCTTGTTGGTTGATCCAATCTTTCGCGCCGAATCCGGGCCACACCCAAGCGACATCACCTATCACCTCGTCGGGGCTGAATACGACCGTCGTAAAAAGTGGACAAGTATATGACATCACCGGAGGGACGAGGCCTGGCAACGGCCCCAATCTCTTTCACAGCTTTGGTGAATTCGGCGTACCCACGAATCACGCAGCCAATTTTCTCAATGAGTCCGGTCTCGCAACTTCCAATATTCTTGGCCGTGTCACCGGCGGCAACCCATCCAATATCTTCGGGACCATCCAAACAACCGGCTTCGGCAATGCCAATCTGTTTCTGATGAATCCCGCCGGAATTGTCTTTGGGCCGAATGCCACGCTGAATGTCGGAGGATCGGTGAACTTTACGACGGCGGATTATCTGCGGTTGGCGGACGGGGCGAAGTTCAATGCCGTGCCAGGCCCACAGGATGCCACCATCTCCAGCGCACCGGTGGCGGCGTTTGGTTTTTTGGGATCGAACCCGGGAGCGATCACCCTGCAGGGCGGCCAACTTGCGGTTACAGAGGGCCATGGCATCTCGCTCGTCGGCGGGAATATCAACGTTCGCTCCGGCTTACTGGAGAATGGTTCCTCCCAGTCCGCTCGTCTCTCGGCTCCGGGTGGCCAGATCAATCTGGCAAGCGTCGCCTCGCCGGGGGAAATCCTGGCCGGAACATTGGACCAAGCCCCCAATATCAATGGTCAATCCTTAGGAGCGCTCGGAACGATCCAGATTTTGCAACGATCCATCCTCGAAGTCGATGGTGCTGGAAGCGGTCGCGTGGCCATTCGCGGCGGCCAGTTCGTACTGAACGACTCGACGATCGCCGCGAC
>JACCDZ011451598.1_pt1 | contig 22399 bp, 13 predicted proteins | sample 7449551 | NCBI WGS metagenome assembly JACCDZ01 (sample SAMN15323452, study PRJNA562643) | freshwater metagenome | isolation source: river surface water | place: USA:Blue River Watershed | collected 2017-08-18 | reverse complement strand
TGGCATCGTCAAGGTCAAACCGGGTGCACGTTTAGGCGACATCGGCTTTGCGATTCAACGTTTTGCCGAAGGCCACGGCTTCTCGGTGGTGCGCGAGTTTTGCGGCCATGGCATTGGCCAGGTGTTCCACGAAGAGCCACAAGTGCTGCACTACGGAAAGCCAGGCACGGGCGAGACGCTGCAAGCTGGTATGACCTTCACCATTGAGCCCATGATCAATGCGGGGAAAAAAGACATCAAAGAGCTGGGCGACGGCTGGACCATCGTCACGCGCGACCACTCGTTGTCAGCACAGTGGGAACACACCATCCTGGTGACCGACACGGGCTACGAGGTACTGACCCTCTCCGCAGGCAGCCCCGCCCTGCCCGACTTTGTGACCACCACCTGCTGCTGAGACCCCCGCGATGAACGCCTTGGCCAACCTGTACAGAAAGGACAAGGCCGCACTGCTGCAGGCGGCGTCCACGTCCACCACCCCACGCAGTGTGAAAAATCTGTTGCACAAGCTGTGCAGCATGACCGATGACACCCTGCGCACACTGTGGGAAGCCGCCGGATTTGACAATGGCCTGTGCTTGGTCGCCGTGGGTGGCTATGGCCGCGGCGAGTTGTATCCGTACTCCGACGTCGACGTCTTGTTGCTATTGCCCGATGGCACGTCCCCCGAAAAAGACGACGCACTCAAAGCGCAAATCGAAAAGTTCATTGGCAGCTGTTGGGACACCGGGCTCGAAATTGGCTCCAGCGTGCGCACCGTGACCGAGTGTGTGCAAGAGGCCTCGGGCGACATCACCGTGCAAACGTCGTTGTTGGAGGCGCGCTTTTTGGTTGGCAGTGTGAAGCTGTTTAAAACCTTCCAAAAACACTACGCACAAGCGCTCGACCCCAAGGCTTTCTTCGTGGCCAAGACCGCCGAGATGCGCCAACGCCACGCCAAGTTTGAAAACACGCCCTACTCGCTCGAGCCCAATTGCAAAGAATCTCCCGGTGGCATGCGCGATTTGCAAGTGGTGTTGTGGGTCGCCAAAGCCGCGGGCTTGGGCACCAGTTGGGAGAACTTGGGTCGTAAAGGGCTGGCCACGGAGTTTGAAGTGAAGCAACTCAAGCGCAACGAAGACACCTTGGCACTCATCCGCACCCGATTGCATTTGGCTGCCAAGCGCCGTGAGGACCGCCTGATTTTTGACTTGCAGCACAGCGTGGCACAAAGCCTCGACATGGGCTTGGGGGAAGACGGCAGTTTCAATGCGCGCGTTGCCAGTGAAGCCCTGATGAAGCGTTATTACTGGGCCGCCAAAGCAGTCAGCCAGCTGAACCAAATTTTGCTGCTCAACATCGAAGAGCGTTTGAACGGCAACACCCATGCGCCGCGCCCCATCAACGAACGCTTTGCCGACAAAGCCGGCATGTTGGAGGTGACCAGCGACGACGTGTACGTGAACAACCCCCACGCGATTTTGGAAACCTTCTGGTTGTACGAAAACACGGTGGGCATCAGCGGCCTGTCGGCTCGCACCTTACGCGCCTTGTACAACGCCCGGACATTGATGAATGGCAAGTTCCGCTCGGACCCCGTCAACCGTGAGATGTTCATGCGCATCTTGCAGGCCCCCCACGGCGTGACGCATGCGATCCGCTTGATGAACCAAACCTCGGTGCTCGGCCGCTACCTGTGGCCGTTCCGCCGCATCGTGGGCCAAATGCAGCATGACCTGTTCCACGTCTACACCGTGGACCAACACATCTTGATGGTGCTGCGCAATGTGCGTCGCTTCTTCATGGCCGAGCATGCGCACGAATACCCCTTCTGCTCGCAACTGGCGGCGGGTTGGGACAAACCGTGGGTCTTGTTTGCAGCGGCCTTGTTCCACGACATCGCCAAAGGCCGCGGCGGCGACCATTCGCAATTGGGTCGTGGTGAAGTGCGCAAATTTGCGCGCGACCACCAGCTGTCGAAAGAAGATGCCAAGCTCATCGAGTTCTTGGTGGGCGAGCACCTGACCATGAGCCATGTGGCACAGAAACAAGACCTGAGCGACCCCGATGTGATTCAAACCTTTGCCAAACGCGTGGGCAACGAGCGAAACCTGACGGCCCTCTATCTGCTGACGGTGGCCGACATCCGTGGCACCAGCCCGAAGGTGTGGAACGCTTGGAAGGGCAAGTTGCTCGAAGACCTCTACCGCTACACCGCCCGTGCCTTAGGTGGACGCGCCCCCGATGCCGATGCCGAAGTGGAGTTGCGCAAGAGCGATGCACTCAAAATGCTCGCTTTGTATGCCCTGCCGTTCGAAGCGCACAAAGACTTGTGGGCCACCCTGGATGTGGGCTATTTCATGCGACACGATGCCAACGACATCGCCTGGCACACACGCCAGTTGTCGCGCAGTTTGTCGATTGCCAAAGCGCAAGACAAACCCATGGGTGTGACGGTCCGCGCGCGTTTGTCGCCCGTGGGGGAAGGCCTGCAGGTGATGGTGTACTCGCCCGACCAAACCGATTTGTTTGCGCGCATTTGCGGCTACTTTGACCAAGCGGGCTTCAGCATTTGGGACGCCAAGGTCCACACCGCCACCAATGGCTACGCGCTGGATACCTTCCAAGTGGTCAGCGGCCATTTTGAAGAGCATTACCGCGACCTGATCAACCTGGTTGAAACAGGTCTCACCGAAGCCATCACCGAAGCCAAGCCCTTGCCCGCGGTTGGCAAAGGGCGCCAATCGCGCCGCGTCAAGAGCTTTCCCATCGCGCCGCGTGTCACCTTGCAGCCGGATGAGCGGGCACAAAAGTGGTTGCTGAGCATCTCTGCCAGCGACCGTGTGGGCTTGCTCTACAGCGTGGCGCGGGTCTTGGCCAATCACAAGGTGAATTTGTTGCTGGCCAAAATCAGCACCTTGGGTGAGCGCGTCGAAGACACGTTCTTGATCGACGGCGCCGTGCTGCAGCAAAACAAAGCGCAGCTGGACATAGAGACCGAGTTGTTGACGGCGTTACAGGCCTAGATAAAAAAGGGCTTATGCCACGGTTCAATCGTCTGCGTCGTCCAGCCCCGGAAACAACACATCGGTGTAGCCAAAGCGCGTGAAATCCCTCACCCGCATCGGGTACAGCACGCCAAGCAGATGGTCGCACTCGTGTTGCACCACCCGCGCATGAAACCCTTCGACCGTTCGGTCAATCGGCTTGCCTTCTATATCAAAGCCTTGGTAACGCAAGCGCTTGAAACGCGGCACCACGCCGCGCAGGCCCGGCACTGACAAGCACCCTTCCCAGCCCTCTTCTTCCTCGTCACTCAGTGGGGTGAGCACGGGGTTGATGAGCACGGTGTAGGGCACCACCGGTGCATCGGGGTAGCGTGGGTTGACTTCACCCGAGCCAAACACCACCACTTGCAAATCAACGCCAATTTGCGGTGCCGCCAAGCCTGCGCCGTTGGCGGCTTGCATGGTGTCGTCGAGGTCTTGGAGCAAGGCCTGCAATTCAGGCGTGTTGAACGTGGATACCACTTGCGCCACGCGCAGCAAACGTGGGTCACCCATTTTCAAAATTTCACGGACGGCCATGTGGGTTGTCCTCTAAGTCGTGGCGCCTTCAGCGGGGGTCGCGTACGCGGCCACCAAGGCCAGCAAGCCCGCTTCGTCCAACACCGGAATGCCCAACTCTTGCGCTTTGTCGAGCTTGCTGCCCGCTTCGGCGCCGGCCACCACGCCATGGGTTTTCTTGCTCACGCTGCCGGCCACTTTGGCACCCAAGGCTTCGAGCATGTCTTTGGCTTGGTCACGGCTGAGCGTGGGCAGTGTGCCGGTCAACACAAAGGTTTGCCCCGCCAAGGGCAGGCTGGCACCGGCCGTGGGTTCACCCTCGGTCCAGGTGACGCCGCAAGCGCGGAGTTGCTCCACCACCTCGCGGTTGTGGGCTTGGTCAAAGAAGGTGCGAATGCTTTGTGCCACGATCGGGCCCACATCGGCTACTTGCAGCAGTTGCTCCAAGGTGGCGTCCATGATGGCATCCATCTTGCCGAAGTGGCGGACCAACTCTTTGGCCGTGGCCTCGCCCACATGGCGAATGCCCAAGCCAAACAAGAAACGCGGGAGCGTGGTGTTTTTAGACTTTTCAATACTGGCCAGCACGTTGTTGGCTGACTTTTCGGCCATGCGCTCCAGCGTGACCAACGCGGTAAAACCCATGCGGTAGAGGTCGGGCAAGGTTTTCACCACGCCGGCGTCGACCAGTTGTTCGACCAACTTGTCGCCCAAGTCTTCAATCTCCACCGCGCGGCGATGGGCGAAGTGCAAGATGGCTTGCTTCCGCTGGGCACTGCAAAACAAACCACCGGTACAGCGGTAGTCGGCCTCGCCTTCTTCACGTACCGCTGCGCTGCCGCACACCGGGCAGTTGTGTGGCATGGTGAAGATCTGGGCGTCATGCAAACGTTTCTCCGCGACGACAGACACCACCTCAGGAATCACATCGCCCGCGCGACGCACCACCACGGTGTCGCCCACCCGCACATCTTTGCGGCGGGCTTCGTCTTCGTTGTGCAGCGTGGCGTTGGTCACCGTCACACCGCCGACAAATACGGGCGCAAGCTTGGCCACGGGCGTGAGCTTGCCGGTACGACCGACCTGCACCTCGATGGCTTGCACGGTGGTGAGCTGCTCTTGCGCGGGATATTTGTGGGCAACAGCCCAGCGCGGTTCGCGGGTGACAAACCCGAGTTGACGCTGCCAGTCCAAGCGGTTGACTTTGTAGACCACGCCATCAATGTCAAACGGCAATGCATCGCGCGCTTGGCCCATGCGCTGGTGGAAGTCCACCAAACCTGAGGCACCTTGCACGCAGGCGGTTTGCGCCGCCACGGGGAAGCCCCAGTGTTTGAGCGCCATCAACACGTCGAAGTGCGTATGGAACGCAGGCCCGCCGTTCTCAGCTGGCGTGATGTCACCGATGCCATAGGCAAAAAAGCTCAACGGACGCTGCGCCGCAATGGTAGGGTCGAGCTGACGCACCGCACCCGCAGCAGCGTTGCGTGGGTTCACAAAAGTTTTTTCGCCTTTCTCGCCTGCGGCAATGCGCATGCGTTGGCGTTCGTTCAAGGCTTCAAAGTCGCCACGCGCCATGTAGACCTCGCCGCGTACTTCCAACACCTGCGGTGCATCTGCGGGCAAGCGCAAAGGAATCTGGCCCACGGTGCGGATGTTGTGGGTCACGTCTTCGCCGGTTTCACCATCGCCACGCGTGGCAGCTTGCACCAACACGCCAGCCTCGTAGCGCAGGCTCATGGCCAGGCCGTCAAACTTCAGCTCGGCCACGTAGTCCACGGGGGCATCGGCCTCGGTCAACGCCAGCTCTTTGCGGATGCGGGTGTCAAAGCTTTCTGCGCCGCTGGCTTCGGTGTCGGTCTCGGTCCGGATGCTCAGCATGGGCACCACATGGGTCACGCTGGCAAAGCTCTCGAGGGCTTGGCCACCCACGCGTTGGGTGGGTGAATCAGGGGTCAGCAGTTCAGGATGTGCAGCCTCCAAGGCTTGCAGCTCTCTGAACAAGCGGTCATATTCGGCATCAGGAATCGTGGGCGCATCCAGCACGTAGTACTGGTGGCCGTGGTGATGCAGTTGGGCCCTTAACTCGGCTGCGCGTGCAGCGACTGGGGTGCTGGGATCAACCGCCTCGTCGCTGCCAAACAAGTCAGCGGTGGTCATGCTGCGTGGCTCAGAAATTAGCTGAACAAGCGCCGCGCTTGCGGCGAGCCGGCCGACAAATCACGCGCATCGAGCGTGTCGTACAGGGCCAGCAAGTCACGCGCAATTGAGCCAATGGCAGCCTCTGACAAGGCTTGGCCGTTGTCATCTGAAATCGCGCCATCCATCACGCGTGCGAGCTCGTAGGCGGTTTGGATCATGCGCGCATACGGCTCTTCTTTGCGATCGACTTGCGGCACATCCAAGGACAGCGTGAGTTCGTAAATTGCCGATTGGGTGGGGTCTTCCGACATGGCGGCTTGCGCGTCAAAGGTCAAACCCAAAATGGGTGGCAGGCCTTGAACAGGCGCAGACACCACCATGCGACCGGGCAACACGCCCGCAATGAAGCCCAAGCGGGCGGCATTTTGATGCACATAGCCAGGGCTCCAGGCGGCCTTGGTGGCTTTGATGGTGAAGCTCAACTGCGCATCGTGTGCGCTGGCAAAGCTGTCAAGTTCGCGGGCGCGGGCCACTTCTTCCAGCATGTCTGGAAACTCAGGCACCGCATTGATGCCGTCGGCAAACGCTTGGGTCTTGGCCACGAACTCCGAGAACTCAATTTCGTTCAACGGGCCGGTGCGGTTGGCCAGTTGCACACCTGATTGGAACGCGCTGTAGCGCTGTCCCTGGCGAGGCAATTCCCACAAACCAGTTTCGGCGTTCAAACCTTCCAAGCTGAACAGCTTGCTGCCCACACGACGAGTCGCGGGCATGGCAGCCAACGCGGCATCGCCTGAAATGGGCGCATCCATTTCAATCGCGGCAATCACGTCAATCAAGGCGTCCAAGCTGGGGCGTTTTTCAGGTTGCAACAATTCAGGCGCTGCGGTGTCCATGACCTTGGCGATCGCGGGTGTCATGGCCGGTGTTTGCGCGGCATGCTCTGCCGCACGCGCGGCAGCCACTTTGGCCATGGCGGCTTTGTCGGCTGCGATGCGCGCCATCTCGGCTTCATCAGGCACGCGCTGCGCATGCAAGGTGGCTTCTTCCAACATGCTGCGCGCCATGTCGGTGACCGGGTCTAGGCCACCACTGGTTTCGTAGGTGGGGGCCAATTGGCTGGGGGTGGCTGCAGGCTCTTGATGGAACTCAACTGCAGGGGCCGCATCAAAAGACGGTTCTTGAGGTTGGCCATACACCGCAGGGTCGGCCACGGGCTCTTGCGGCAAGGGCTCAGCTTGACGCGGTTTGTTCTTGCGCGAGGTCCAGGTGCTGTGTGCCACCACGCCGGCCAGGACCACACCGCCAGCAATCGCTAAACCAATTTGAAGAGTGCTCATATTCTTATTGTCAGATCAAGCGGCATCGGCCATCGACACCGCGGACTCCATGTCCACAGCCACGATACGGGAAACGCCTTGCTCCTGCATCGTCACGCCAATCAGTTGTTCGGCCATTTCCATGGCGATCTTGTTGTGCGAGATGAACAGGAATTGGGTTTCTTTGGACATGCTCGACACCAGTTTGGCATAGCGCTCGGTGTTGGCATCGTCCAAGGGCGCGTCCACCTCGTCCAGCAAACAGAACGGCGCTGGGTTGAGTTGGAAGATCGCAAACACCAAAGCAATCGCGGTCAGGGCTTTTTCGCCACCGGAGAGCAAGTGAATGGTTTGGTTCTTCTTGCCAGGGGGCTGGGCCATCACCTGCACACCAGAGTCCAAAATTTCTTCACCGGTCATCACCAAGCGCGCATTGCCACCGCCGAACAGCTCGGGGAACATGCGGCCAAAGTGCTCGTTGACGATCTTGAAGGTGCCGCCCAAGAGCTCGCGGGTTTCGCCGTCGATCTTGCGGATGGCGTCTTCCAGCGTGTTCATGGCTTCGGTCAAGTCGGCCGACTGGGAGTCCAAGAACGTCTTGCGCTCGGTGGCGCTGGCCAACTCGTCCAAGGCGGCCAAGTTGACGGCGCCCAAAGCAGTGATGTCGCGGTGCAAGCGGTCGATCTCGCCTTGCAAGCCGCCCAAGCGGACGTTGTTGGCAAGGATGGAAGCCGACACGGCTTCGAGGTCGGCTTGCGCATCGGCCAGCAGTTGGGTGTATTGCTCCAGGCCCAAGCGTGCAGCTTGTTCTTTGAGTTGCAAATCGGTGATGCGTTGGCGCAAGGGGTCGAGCTCGCGCTCCAACTGCAGGCGTCGTTCGTCGCTGGCACGCAGCTTGGTGGTGAGGTCGTCGTACTCACTGCGTTTGGCACCCAAGGCGGCTTCACGCTCCAGCTTCACATTCAAGGCACTTTGCAAACCAGCTTGCGCAGCGGCATCGGTGAGACGGGTCAGGTCTTCTTGAACGCGCTGTTCTTCGGCAGCCACCGACGCCACTTGTTGGGTGGCCGTGTCGATGATGCGTTTGAGCTCGGCCTCGCGCGTGGCCAAGCTGCGTTGCGAGAACTGGGCTTCTTGGGCTTGACGCTCCAAGCTGCGTTGTTGTTCGCGGCTGTCGTTCAAACGGCGTTCGGCATTGATCACGGCTTCGTCCAACTGGGCATGACGCTCTTGGCTGTCGGCCAGTTGCATGTCCAGTTCTTCAAAGCGGGCTTCTGCTGTGGCTCGGCGCTCTTGCAGGTCAGCCAGCTGGGCCTCGACCTCCGACAAGTCACCACTGATTTGCTCGCTGCGCGCACGCGTTTGCTCGGCCAATTGACTCAGGCGCAAGGTTTCCACTTGCAACTCGTGGGCGCGGGCTTGAGCGGCCGTGGCCTCAGCTTGGATGCTGACCAAACGCTGCGACGATTCGCTGTACGCCGCTTCGGCTCGCACCAAGGTGTTGCGCGCTTCATCGGCGATGAAGGCTTGGGCTTTGCTGCTCTTGTCGAGGTTTTCGATTTCTTGGGCACGTGCCAACAAACCAGATTGCTCGTTGTCTTGCGCGTAAAAGCTCACGCTGTGCGCGCTGATGGCGTGGCCACTGGGCACATAAATCACTTGGCCTGGTTGTAAGCTGCTGCGCTTGGCCAAGGCGTCGTCCAAATTGGCCGCAGTGAAGCAGCCATTCAGCCAATCGGTGAGCAAGGCTTTCTGACCGGCGTCGTTCAAACGCAGCAGGTCGGACAAACGGGGCAAGGCACCGTTGCTCTCGGGTGCGGTGGCACTGGGGGGTGTGTAGAAGGCCAGCTTGGCGGGCGGTGCGTCGGCTTGGAAAGCACGCACGATGTCCAAACGGCTCACCTCGAGCGAAGCCATGCGCTCGCGCAAAGCGGCTTCCAAGGCGTTTTCCCAACCCGCTTCGATGTGGATGCGGCTCCACAAGGCTTGCAACCCATCCAAGCCATGCTTGGCGAGCCAAGGCTTGAGCTTGTCGTCGGTCTGCACTTTTTCTTGCAGGGCTTTGAGGGCCTCCAAACGGGCCGACAAATCGGCTTGCTTGGCTTGCTCGGCGTTCACCGCCTGCTGAGCGGTGCGACGGGCTTCATCCAGCATCGGCACATTGGCTTGCAACTCTTCGAGCTGCGCAGCCGTGACTTCGGCATGCGATTGCGCTTCGTGCAACTGCTCTTTGAGGTTGTTCAAGCGCACGTCATCGGGGGCGGCCAAGGCGTTTTTGTCGGCGCTCAGTCGTTCTTGGCGGGCGATCAGGCTTCGGCTTTGCTCTTCGATGTTGCGCTGGTCGGCGGCCAACACCTGAATTTGCTGCTGCACTTGGGCCACGCTGCTGCGTTGCTCGTTGCTGCGTTGTTGGGCGACGCGCAAGGCCTCTTCCAACTCGGGCAACTGCATGGCTTGCTCTTCGACTTGCGCCGCCAGCATGACGGCTTTTTCTTCACCGTCCATGGCCATGGAGGCCAAGTTTTCAATCTCTTGCTGGGCTTGCTCGCTCTGTGCCGTCCAGTGGGCGGTTTGCTCTTTGATCTGAATCAGACGGGCTTCGGCGCGTTGGCGCCCTTCCACCACAAAGCGAATTTCGGCTTCCAAGCGACCTACTTCGGCGCTGGCTTCGTACAAAGCGCCTTGCGCTTGGTTCACCTGGTCGCCTGCGGCGTAGTGTGCTTGGCGCACCGTCTCGAGGTCGGCTTCGATGTGGCGCAAATCGGCAATGCGTGACTCGAGGTCGTTCAAGGCTTTGTCAGCTTGGGTTTTGATGCCCACTTGGTCGGCCTCGGCCTCGGCACGGCGCAAGAACCACAGCTGGTGCTGCTTGAGCGTCACATCGGCTTGCTGGGCGTGGTACTGCTGCGCCACCTCGGCTTGCTTCTCCAACTTCTCGAGGTTGGCATTCAACTCGCGCAAGATGTCTTCCACGCGGGTCAAGTTCTCACGGGTGTCGCTCAGGCGGTTTTCGGTTTCACGGCGGCGCTCTTTGTATTTGGACACGCCCGCAGCTTCCTCGAGGAACAAACGCAGTTCCTCGGGCTTGGATTCGATGATGCGGCTGATCGTGCCCTGACCAATGATGGCGTAAGCGCGTGGGCCCAAACCCGTGCCCAAGAACACGTCTTGCACGTCACGGCGACGCACGGGTTGGTTGTTGATGTAGTAGCTGGAGCCGCCATCACGGGTCAGCACACGCTTGACCGCAATTTCGGGAAACTGGCTCCACTGGCCGCCCGCACGGTGGTCGGCGTTGTCAAACACCAGCTCCACGCTAGAGCGGCTGGCGGCTTTGCGCGTGGTCGTGCCATTGAAAATCACGTCTTGCATGGACTCGCCACGCAGCTCGCTGGCTTTGCTCTCGCCCAGCACCCAGCGCACCGCATCCATGATGTTGGATTTGCCGCAACCGTTGGGGCCCACCACACCGACCAACTGGCCGGGCAACAGGAAGTTGGTGGGTTCCGCGAAGGACTTGAAACCCGATAATTTGATTGAATTCAGACGCACCGAAAAGCCTCTCTAGACACAGGGTGAATCATAAAGGGTGCAGCCAGGCACGCACCTCGGCCAACAAGGTTTCAAAATTGGGAACCAAGGCATTCATGGCGGGGGTGGTCACGCTCAGCGGCTGTTGACGGCTGGTTTGGTACACCTCGGCCATTTGCTGGGCCAATTCGGGGGCGGCAAACAAGGGCATGAAGCCTTTCAGGGCGTGCAAGGCATGCTCAACCTTCAGAGCGTCACCTGCAGCCAAAGCGGCCTGTATGACGGCCATTTCTTGCACCAAACTTTGCTCAAAAGTCACCACCAACTCGCGCAACTGCGCCTCCTCAAAAGCGAACTCTTGAGCGCGGGTCAGGTCAAGCAAGGGGGAAGTGGGCATGGGGCGGCAGTCAGGTGCAGAGCGCGGGGATAATAGCAGCCATGAACCCCCTTCTTTCGAGTCTTCAGCCCTATCCCTTTGAGCGGCTCAAGCAACTTTTTGCACCGGTCACACCCAACCCCGCCTATGCGCCCATCAGCCTGGGCATCGGTGAACCCCGCCATGCCACCCCGCAACTGGTGCTCGACGCCTTGGCCACCGCCACGGCTCAATTGGCTGCCTACCCCGCCACGGCGGGTTTGCCCGCCCTGCGTGAAGCGTGTGTCAATTGGATGCAGCGCCGCTATGGTTTGACGCTGGACGCCGCCACCCAAGTGCTGCCGGTGAATGGCTCGCGCGAGGCCTTGTTTGCCTTTGCCCAAACCGTGGTCGACCCGACGCGCCCCCATGCCACCGTGGTCTGCCCCAACCCGTTCTACCAAATCTACGAGGGTGCCGCCTTGTTGGCCGGTGCCCAAACCTACTACGCCCCGAGCGACCCGGCCCTGAACTTCAATGTCAATTGGGACACCGTGCCCGCCGACATGTGGGCCAACACCCAGCTGCTGTTTGTCTGCTCACCGGGCAACCCCACCGGCGCCGTGATGCCCCTGGCGGACTGGGAAAAGCTGTTTGCCTTGAGCGACCAACACGGCTTTGTGATCGCCAGTGACGAGTGCTACAGCGAGATCTATTTCCGCGACGAAGCCCCGCTGGGCGGTCTCGAAGCCGCAGCCAAGCTCGGACGCACCGACTTCAAAAACCTGGTGGCTTTCACCAGTTTGTCCAAGCGCAGCAATGTGCCAGGTATGCGCAGTGGGTTTGTGGCCGGCGACGCCAAGATCTTGAAGCAGTTCTTGCTCTACCGCACCTACCACGGCAGCGCCATGAGCGGCATGGTGCAAGCGGCCAGCGTGGCGGCTTGGAACGACGAAGCCCACGTGGTGGCCAACCGCGACCTGTATCGCCAGAAGTTTGCCGCCGTCACTCCGCTGCTGGCTGAGGTGATGGATGTGCGCTTGCCTGATGCAGGCTTTTACCTCTGGGCAGCCGTGCCCGGCGGCGATGACGTGGGCTTCGCCCGCGACTTGCTGGCTCAATACAATGTGACGGTTTTGCCGGGCAGCTACTTGGCGAGAGAAGCTCAAGGATTTAACCCCGGCGCCGGTCGAATTCGCATGGCCTTGGTGGCCGAAACCGCCGAATGCCTCGAAGCCGCACAACGCATCGTGGCGTTCATCCGGAATTCCGCCGCATAACGCCACCGAAACCCCTATTCACCCTTTCATTTCAACAAAGAGAAGACAACCATGGCTCAACACCAACTCCAACACCTCATCGACAACGCTTGGGACAACCGCGCCAACATCAACGCGACCAACGCCACACACGAAGTGCGCGAAGCTGTCGATCACGTGATTGCCGAACTCAACGCGGGCCGCTTGCGCGTGGCCACCCGTGACGGCGTGGGCCAATGGACCACCCACCAATGGTTGAAAAAAGCCGTGTTGTTGAGCTTCCGTCTGAACGACAACGCCATCATCAAGGCCGGCGACTTGGGCTTTTACGACAAAGTCAAAACCAAGTTTGCCCACCTCAGCGAAGAAGAGATGAAAGCCGCTGGCGTGCGTGTGGTGCCCCCCGCTGTGGCGCGTCGCGGCAGCTACATCGCTTCAGGCGCGATCCTGATGCCCTCTTACGTCAACATTGGCGCCTACGTCGACAGCGGCACCATGGTCGACACCTGGGCCACCGTGGGCTCCTGCGCACAAATCGGCAAGAACGTGCACTTGTCCGGTGGTGTGGGCATTGGCGGCGTGTTGGAGCCATTGCAAGCCAACCCCACCATCATTGAAGACAACTGCTTCATCGGCGCGCGTTCCGAAGTGGTGGAAGGCGTGATCATCGAAGAAAACTCGGTGTTGGGCATGGGCGTGTTCATCGGTCAATCGACCCCCATCTTCGACCGCGCGACAGGCGAAATCAGCTATGGCCGCGTGGCCTCTGGCTCTGTGGTGGTTGCCGGCAACATTCCCAAGACTGCAGCCAACGGCGCGCCTTACAGCATGTACGCCGCCATCGTGGTCAAGCGTGTGGACGCACAAACCCGCTCCAAGACCAGCATCAACGACTTGTTGCGCGACTGATCTTTTTTTAAAAGCACGTTTCGATGTCTCGCACCCTCCAGCTCACCGAGCAACTCATCTCGCGCCCTTCGGTCACCCCCGAGGACGCGGGTTGTTTGGACATCATCTCCGCACGCTTGGCGCCGCTGGGGTTTGAGTGCGAGCGCATCGACAGCGGACCCGACTCCTTTCGCGTGAGCAACCTGTGGGCGGTCAAACGCAGCACGCACGCCCACGCCAAAACCCTGGTGTTCGCCGGCCACACCGACGTGGTGCCCACCGGCCCCATCGACCAATGGACCAGCGACCCCTTCACCCCCACCCACCGCGACGGCAAGTTGTTTGGCCGCGGTGCCAGCGACATGAAGTCGTCGTTGGCGGCGATGGTGGTGGCCTGTGAAGAGTTTGCACAAGCCTGTAAGGACCCATCCATCCACATCGCCTTCTTGCTCACCAGCGACGAAGAAGGCCCTGCGGTGGACGGCACGGTCAAAGTCTGCGACGTGTTGAAGGCCCGGGGTGAGCATCTCGACTGGTGCATCGTGGGCGAGCCCACCTCGGTCGAGCGCACCGGTGACATGATCAAAAACGGCCGCCGCGGCACCATGAGCGGCAAGCTCACCGTCAAGGGCGTGCAAGGCCACATTGCCTATCCTCAGCTCGCCAAAAACCCCATCCATTTGCTCAGCCCTGCATTGGCAGAGTTGGTGGCGATTGAGTGGGACACAGGCAACGACTTCTTCCCCCCCACCAGCTGGCAAGTGAGCAACATCCACGCGGGCACAGGTGCGAGCAATGTGATTCCCGGCGAATGTGTGGTCGACTTCAACTTCCGCTTCTGCACCGAATCCACACCTGAGCAGTTGCAACAGCGCTTGACGGCTGTACTGCAAAAACACAAGCTAGATTTCGACCTGAAATGGACCATCGGCGGCCTGCCCTTCCTCACCACGCCCGGTGATTTGGTCGGTGCGGTACAACGCGCCATCCGCTACGAAGTGGGCGTTGAGACCGAACTCTCCACCACCGGCGGCACGAGTGACGGGCGCTTCATCGCGCAAGTCTGCCCGCAAGTGATTGAGCTGGGCCCACCCAACGCCACCATCCACAAGATCAACGAACACGTGGCCGTGGCTGATTTGGATCCACTGAAAAACATTTACCGCCGTGTGCTTGAACAGCTGCACGGCTTGGCCGCATCGGCCAACACCACCGCCTGATGACAACACCCATTTCCCTCAGCGCGCTCATTGCCCAGAGCGCGCAACAGCTCGAGGCTGCCCACGCGGCAGGCCAGTTGAGTTTTGGCCATGGCACCACCAACGCCACCGACGAAGCGGCTTGGCTAGTCTTGTGGAAGCTGGGCCTGCCCCTTGACACCGATGTGTCGGATGACGTTCACAACGTGGCACTCACCGACACACAAGTCGCAGAAGTCCAAGCCTTCATCGCGCAACGCATCGCCACGCGCCAACCTGCGGCGTATTTGACGCAAGAGGCTTGGCTGCAAGGCGTGTCGTTCTACATCGACGAACGCGCCATCGTGCCGCGCTCGCTCATTGCCGAGGTGTTGGCCGAAGGCAGCATCGACCCGTGGCTGGACCCCAACACCACCCGCGTGCTCGACCTGTGCACCGGCAATGGCAGCCTCGGCATCTTGGCGGCGCTGGCTTTTCCCGACATCACGGTGCAGGGTTTGGATTTATCCAAAGACGCCTTGGCCGTGGCCCAGATCAACATCGAACGTCACGGCCTTGAAGGCCGCATGACGCTCACCGAATCCGATGGACTTCAGCACGCCGATGGCCTGTTTGACCTCATCTTGTGCAACCCCCCGTATGTGAATGCACAGAGCATGGCTGAGTTGCCTGCCGAGTTCAAAGCCGAGCCCGAACTTGCGTTGGCAGGCGGCCATGACGGCATGGACTTCATCCGTCAAATGCTGCGCGACGCGCCTAACCACATGACCGAGCACGCGGTGTTGGTGCTCGAGATTGGCCACGAGCGCCCTTTCTTTGAAGCCGCTTTTCCTCACCTCGATGTCGTGTGGCTGTCGACCAGCGCGGGCGATGACCAGGTCTTACTCCTCACACGCCAGGCGATTGTCGAAGGCGCAATTACACAATGATCACGATTAAAAATGTCACCTTGCGCCGCAGCGCCAAGGTGTTGCTCGAAGGCGCCAACGTCACCCTCAACCCTGGCGAAAAAGTCGGTTTGGTCGGTCGCAACGGCGCCGGTAAATCGTCGCTGTTTGCCCTGCTGAATGGCAATTTGCACGAGGACGCAGGTGAGTTCTACATCCCTACCCAGTGGCGCATGGGGCAAGTGGCCCAAGACATGCCCGAGACCGAGCAAAGTGCCACCGACTTCGTGATCGAAGGCGACACCGTGCTCAACGACGCACGCGCCGAAGTGGCTGCGGCCGAAGCCACCGATGACGGCGAGCGCTTGGGCAATGCCTACATGGCGCTCTACGACGCGGGCGAGCACGACGCGCAGTCACGCGCTCAAGCGCTCATCCTCGGCTTGGGCTTCAAAACCACCGAACTCGACAACCCCGTCAACAGCTTCTCCGGCGGTTGGCGCATGCGCTTGCAGTTGGCGCGTGCCCTGATGTGCCCGTCTGATTTGCTGCTGCTGGACGAACCCACCAACCACTTGGACTTGGACGCCTTGGTATGGCTCGAAGCTTGGCTGAAGAAGTACGAAGGCACCATGGTGGTCATCAGCCATGACCGCGAGTTCTTGGATGCGGTGACCAACGTCACCCTGCACATCGACGGCGGCAAACTGGTGCGCTACGGCGGCAACTACAGCAAGTTTGAAGACATGCGTGCCGAGCAAATGGAGCTGCAACAAAACGCATTTGCTAAGCAGCAAGAAAAAATTGCGCATTTGCAAAAGTTCATTGCGCGTTTCAAGGCCAAGGCCAGCAAAGCCAAGCAAGCGCAAAGCCGCGTCAAAGCTTTGGACCGCATGGAGAAGATCGCGCCTTTGTTGGCCGATGCCGAGTTCAGTTTCGAATTCAAAGAGCCTGCCAATTTGCCCAACCCCATGCTCAGCATGCAAGGTGTGAGCGTGGGCTACCCCGCGCCAGACGACGCACCGGCTGGCACACCGCCCACGGTGATCGTGCAAAACATCAACCGCTCAGTGTTGGCCGGACAACGCATTGGCATCTTGGGTGCCAACGGCCAAGGTAAATCGACCTTGGTGAAAACCATCGCACGCGATTTGCAATCGCTAGGCGGTGACATGACCGAGGGCAAAGGCCTGAACATTGGCTACTTTGCGCAGCAAGAACTCGACGTGCTGCGCCCCGCAGACAACCCGCTGCAGCACATGATTGACTTGTGCAAGAAGCTCACCTTGGAGGGCAAGTTGGCTGGCCAAGCCACGCGCGAGCAAGACTTGCGCAGTTTCTTGGGCCAGTTCAACTTCAGCGGCGACATGGTGAAGCAAGCCGTGGGCAGCATGAGTGGCGGCGAAAAAGCCCGCTTGGTGCTGTGCATGTTGGTGTGGCAACGCCCCAACTTGCTGCTGATGGACGAACCAACCAACCACTTGGACTTGGCCACCCGCGAAGCCCTGAGCATGGCGCTGAACGAATTTGAAGGCACGGTGATGCTGGTCAGCCACGACCGCGCCTTGCTGCGTGCCGTGTGTGATGAGTTTTGGATGGTGTCACGCGGCGGCGTGTCACCCTTTGATGGCGACTTGGACGACTACCAACGCTATCTGCTGGACGAAGGCAAACGCCTGCGCGCCGAAGCGGTGGCGGCGGCCAATGCGGCAGCAGCGCAAACGGTTACTCCATCGCCTGTGGCAACGCCTGTTGAAGCACCCGCCCCAGCAGCAACCAAACCAGCCGTGTCGCGCGATCAGCGCAAAGAAGACGCCCAGCTGCGCAAAGAGATCAACGAGAAAAAACGACCGTTGAAAAAAGAGCTCCACGGTGTAGAAAAAACCATGGCCACACTGGAGTCAGAAAAAACTGCGCTACACGACAAACTCGCCACCCCCCTGCCCGCGGCTGACATTGCTGAAGCGGGCAAACGCCTCAAGGTGGTGGAAGACGAACTGGCTGCGCTTGAGCTGCGGTGGTTAGAACTCACTGAAGCCATGGACGCGATTGAAGCCGCCTTGGCTTAATTCGCTACGCGTTTTCGTTCACACAAAGCGCGCACTGAACTGCGCGCTGCACCAAATGATGGCGGGGAACGCACACACCCACGCCCAAAAGAACCGGTTCAAGCCAAAGAACCAAAACACCAAAAAATGAAACACGGCGGCCACGGCGCAAAACACCATGGCCAGCCGCGGATCGAGCAGACTCAAGGGGAACAACATTTCCCAAACGATGAAACTCCAAGAACCCATCAACGCCAACCACTTGTTGCGCAGGGGGTGATGGCGCGACAAGGGGCCATAGATCGCGCCGTTTAAAAAGATGGTCATGGCCGAGCCATTGCGCCATTCGCGGCGCAGCACCTTCACCGAACCCGACATGAAGTACGAAGTAATGGCCTGAATCGCGATGTACCAAAACCCAGCTTGCCAGCCCAACTCGGGGTTGCCCAGTGCCCCCACCACTTGTGAAATCAACAGACCGGTCAGCACCACCAAGGTCAAAAAATCACTGCCACCGTTGAAGGCACCCCGCCACCGGATGAGGATGAGCAAGTTGCCCACAAACAAAAAAAGTACCAACGGCAACGAAGCGCCCTGCACGGCCAACACGCCAGCGGCCAACAAGCGCAAGACCAAATGCAGTTGGTGCACAAGGGGCTTGAACAGCACATCCAGCAAGGACTGCACAGGCGCGTTTGGAATATCGTCACGTTGCAACTGCCATGACCAAAAGCCATCGTCGGCGGTGTACTTGGCCATCCGTAAATACTCCAGCGTTTGGATGGCCAAGCTCCATGCAAACAGCAGCTCGGTGAAGCGGATCCCAACCAGCAGGGGTGCGGCCATCCATGCTTCGATCAGCATGCGACCTCCACAGGCGAGGTCATCATCACATGCGTGTCCACCGTCTGGGTGCGGTCATCGAGCACCATGCGCAGCTCAAACTGGCGATGGGTGAAGTTGACATCGCGTGCACGCAGCACTTGGTCGCACAAGCGCTGCATCATCTTGTAGCTGACCAAGCTGCGCGGATCGGCGCCTTCGGGCAGGTCATGCAAATCGGCCCAAAAGTGGTCGACCATGTTTTGCTGACCGAGCCCGATGTTGGTATCCGGGTTGTGCACGAGGTGGCTCAGGCGACGCACACGACGCGGATAAATCAACACCCAATCAGACCATTGAAATTCACCTGAAGCCAGTTGCACGGCGGAACGCGCATACAAGTGCGGCACGTAACCCACCGCGTGGAAAAACTTCCAGTTCGGAAAAAAGGCGCGCATCAAAAACAGCCAGGGGCCTTTGATCACGGGGGTTTTGATCAGCAGCGTGGCGATCAGCACCAAGAAGTAAACAACGAATAAAACTTCGGTCATAGCGACGAAATTTTAGAGGGCGCTGACCTGCGAAATTATTTGCCGGGTGGCTTTTCTTGAATCACCATCACGCTCTCGGTGTTGCCGACGGCCACCTTGAGTTGGAGTGGGAACGCACCGGCAGGCACATCGCTGGCAACAAAGGTCTTATTGCCTGGGTCAAAGCGCAGCCAAGTGGGCAGCGGGTTGCCATCCATTTGTGAAATTTTCACGGGGGCATCAGCGGCATGACCTGCCACCGCATGCGGATCAAGCGCAAAGCTGAAACTCTTGCCAGCTGCAATGACCTCTGGTGCGACTTGGACTTGAATCACCCCGGTCTGTGTGGCGCTGGGTGTGCGGTTGACCACCACCGACACGGCGCTCGTGCCTGAGGCCTGTGCGCTGGTCTGCCCTGAAGCAGAAGGATTGCCACCTACTTTCACAGCCGCGCTGCTTAGTGTGGTTTCGGTACGCACCATCAACACACCTGAGTTGACCGCATTGAGCAATTGCGGGTGGTTGATCATGATGATGCCGCCCTTGAAGAACAAAGCACCGAACCACAGGTTCTTCGGATTGAACAGATCAATCTTGGCATTGCCCGCATCAAAGTCCACATCCTTGCCTGCTTTGAGCGGCCCCGATTGGATGATGTCAAAACCGCCACTCTTGGCGACGAGCTTGCCGTTGTAGACCGACTGTGTGCCCAAATCCAACACACCTTGGCTTTGCAAATCAGTAGTCAAGCCAACGTTCACCTCCCCCATACGCAAGGCGCCATTGGCGGTGAGTTTCAAAGCCTGAGGGGTGTCGATGGAGACGCGATCGCCAAAGCTGTTGGCCACATCGGTCAACGTGATGTTGCCAGCCGTGGCAAGCAATTGACTGGTACCTGCAACTGTCAATGGACCCGTTTGCGTGATGTCGCCCACATCCACCCGGGCTTGGAAGTCGCCTGCGACTGAGCTGGTACCCAGGGTCAAGGCGGTGGTGCTGTTCACGGTTGCATTGGTGGTGTTCAAGGTCACCGCTTGAACGAAAGTGTTGGCATTGCCCAGCACCACATCGCCTTGCGTGGCGGTCAAGTTGGTGGTGCCGCTGACGTTGATCACGCCGTTCGGCGTTTGGGTCACATCACCGGTGACAGAGGTCACATGGAGTTGACCGGTCACTGTGCTGTTACCCAACATCAAATCACTGCTGCTCACCAGTTCCACATTGTTCGCCTGGAGACTAATGGCCCCACCAAACTGGTTGGGCACATTGGGCAAGGTCACATTGCCTGAGCCGGCGTTGATCGTGCTGTTTCCTGTCACATGCAAGGCATACATCGGATTGGTTTCTTGTCCGGCTGGCGGTGCGGCTTGAACCACATGACCGCCGTTGGTTTGCACATTCAGGTCGCCACCCACGTTGGCAGAACCCAAGTCGACTTGTCGACCGTTGGTGGTTGCCGACAAATCACCTGTCACGGTGGCTTGACCAAAAGACACGGTGCCTTGCGAGCTAGTCATGTTCAAGTCACCCGTGATGTTCGCGCCACCTAAATTCATGTTCCCCTGACTCTCCAGGGTCAAATCACCGCCGGTGATAAAGGCGGAGCCTAAATCAATGGCGCCACTTGGCGCACGCAGCACCATGGGGCCTGTGTTGTTGACCGTGGCCAATTGCAAATTACCGGTGGTGGCCACCGATGTCGATGTGCCTTGCAAAGCCAAGGAGCCACCGAAATTGTTGAGCGCATTCAACAACGTGATGGTGCCTGTCCCAGCCGTCACCGAGGTGCTGCCCGTGACCACCAATTGGCCAGTTTGAGCCACGCTTCCGTTGCCACTGAGCACTGTCATGTTGCCGGTCACCGTGGCAGCCCCTAAAGACACGGCACCGCCATGGCTGTTGACCGTCAAGTTTCCAGAAGCACTCAAGGTCGATGTCGTGGTCAGCGCACCTTGGGTTTGCAAGTTCACCGCGCCACCACTTTGCAAGGCGCCCAAGGTCAGGGCTGAATCGGTGGTCACAGAGACATCAGCCCATGAACCTGCATTGATCTCGTTCAAGGTGAGTGCGCCCGTGAAGGTGTTGTCAGCATTGGTCAAGGCCGCCACCTGATGTGTCCCCGTGTCTGCAGTCATCGTGCTGCTGCCACCCACGTTCAGGCTTGTGCCGGTGTGTTGCGACACACCGCCCAATTTGATGGTGCCATGCAAGTTGCCGCTGATGTCCACATCGTGCAGCACCAAGGCAGTCGCTGAATTGAGGTTCAGGTTGAACGACGAGGCACCATCGCTGATGCTCACAAAATGCAGGGTGTCGCCTGTGGACGTGAGGGTGGCGTTCGCACCCAGCAGGACAGCATCGTTGTAGGTTTGCGCGCCAGAAGTGGTCACCGCACTGCCGCTTAACCACACCGAACCGGGGGCGTCTGTCGTCAAGCTGCTCAACGGGTTGATGGCACCTACCGCACCTTCAAAGCGGCTCACACCGGCTGTATTGACCGTCAAAGCATAAGCACCATTGAGGGCATCCACCAGCCGAATGTCACCAGCGCCAGTGCTAGTCAGTGTCGCGTTGGCGCCCAAGTTCACAGCCTCGTTGTAGGTTTGGGCTGCCGCGGTGGTCACGCGACCGCCGCTGATCAACACGCTGCCACCCGCATCCGTGGTCACACTGGTCAGTGCGGTGCCAGCGCCCACGGCACCGGCAAAAGTTGTCGTGCCAGCACTTTGAACACGCAATGCATGCGCACCATCGACAGAACCACTGAAGGTGACATCGCCAATGCCGGCGTCTATCAACGTGTCACGCATCAATTGCACGGCACCACTGTAGCTCTGCGACCCTGCGGTGGTCACACTACCGGCGTTGAGCGTCACAGCGCCCACCCAACTCACATCACCCGCGCCCATGACAGCCGCATTGAATGTGATCTGGCTGGCCGTGAAGGTGACGTCGCCCATCACGCTGACCATGTCGTGGAAAGTTTGCGCGCCCGTGGTGTGAAGGGTGTGCGTATCAATCACCACCATGCCACCGGCGTTCGTGGTGAGGCTGGCGAGTGCGGTAACTCCGCCCACGGCACCATTGAAATGGGTGGTACCGCTGGTGTTGACTGTCAGAGCATGTGCCCCGTCCACACGATCACCGAAGGTGATATTGCTTGTACCGGCATCCAGTACGGTGTCGCGCATCAAAGTCATGGCGCCGCTGAAGCTTTGTGCACCTGCGGTGGTCACGGTGCCAGCATTCATGGTGGTGCTGCCCACCACGCTCAGACTGCTGGTGCCGGTCACGGTGTTCTCAAAGGTCACCCCCGTCACGGTCATGCTGGAAGCCGCGCTCAGCAGCAATGGGCTTTCAAAGCGCACGTGGTGAGGCCCTGTCAGAGAACCGCCCAGCGTGGTGGTGGACGTGCCAGCGTCAACCACGGTATCCCCCAGTAACTGAACAGGCGCGGAGCCCAAAGTGATGGCTGCGTTCGTGGTCGCCACCGTGCCTGCTGCGCTGATGGCAGCGGGGGCCGTGGCGGTGAGTCCGCCTGCAAAGGTCAAGCTGTCGCCTGCCCCATTGCCCAGCACCAAGTTGCCGGTGTTCATAAACGTGGTGGCGGTGTTGACGTCACTCACCTGTGTGGTGGTGCCCAACAGCTCCAAGTGATAGCCGTTGGCGGTGGTGCTCAGCACCGGGGTGTTCAGATTGCCCGCAAAGCGGATGGTTTGACCATCCACGGTATCGGTCAGCACCACAGCGGTGGCTGCCGTGACAGCGGCGTTGAACACAGCGCCGTTGCTTTGCACCAAGGTCAAGGTGTTCAAGGGGGTGACTTGGCCAACGCTGCCCACCACGCTCACCGCACCAGAGCTGCCCGCGTTCA
>JACCDZ010027173.1_pt1 | contig 22399 bp, 51 predicted proteins | sample 7449551 | NCBI WGS metagenome assembly JACCDZ01 (sample SAMN15323452, study PRJNA562643) | freshwater metagenome | isolation source: river surface water | place: USA:Blue River Watershed | collected 2017-08-18 | reverse complement strand
GATAATCGGACCTATAGCTCATTCGGTTAGAGCAACTGACTCATAATCAGTAGGTGCTTGGTTCGATTCCAAGTGGGTCCACAATTGCGGAAGTAGCTCATTCGGTAGAGCACAACCTTGCCAAGGTTGGGGTGGCCAGTTCGAGCCTGGTCTTCCGCTCCATTGCGGTAGTCGTATAATGGTTATTACTCCATCCTTCCAAGTTGGAGACGGTGGTTCGATTCCACTCTACCGCTCAAGTGGGCCTGTTAGTATTAGGCCGAAAGAGAAATAGATGTTTTTCAATTACTAAACCCAATCATTAATTTGGTTGGGTATTATTGCCCGATTGTGTAATGGTAGCACAACAGATTTTGGTTCTGTTTGTATAGGTTCGAGTCCTGTTCGGGTAACTAAATGTTTATTATGAAACAATTATTAACAGTCCTTTTTGTTGTATTTCTTTCCGCAACTACAAAGGCTCAAATGATTTCGGTTACTGGTGGTAATCTAAATCTGCATGGAAAGAACAAAGGTTATATTGAAGTTGAGGCAATGCAACATATTTCAAAGAGAGTTGCAGCTCATATTTCATATACCAAAACAATCGGTGGTTATGATATAGCTATGGTTGGTGGTAGATACGGAATGTTTAAGAATAGAGTTGGTGCTATGTTTTCCGCATGTTACATGGTTAATCACAAAACGATGGGAATGTGGGGAGTTGATGTAAGACCAATTAAAAACAATCCAATTAGTGTTGTTTACTCACAATCAACCGATAACGAACTAAAAACATTTGGAGTTAAGTTTCCAATATTTGATAACCACAAAAAACATCATTAATTATGTCAGGATTTTTATGTTATTATTTGATAACTTTGGCTTATTGTATATTCATGCAAGCGCGTAGTTGGAGTAGGAATGTTAGAGATGGTGGATTGGGTGTAACACCTGGATTGGATACCATCGCTATCTTACTAATGTGCTGGGCATTGGCACCTGTTGATATATTTTTGACATGGGTGAGAGTGTACAAAGAAGCAGATGAAGCAAGAAAAAGAATTGAAGATAAAAACGATAAAGTTTTTTAATTCTAACGGAAGTTTGCCGGAGTGGTTGAACGGAACGGTCTTGAAAACCGTCATACGTGAAAGCGTATCTGGGGTTCGAATCCCTGAACTTCCGCATTTTGGTAGGTGTTGAAATTGGCAGACAAGCCCTCCTGTCTCGGGGGTGGGGAGTAACTGATAAACGTAGAATAATGGGTTGACCACAAAGCTAGCAGTGTTCTATGGCTAAAGTCCTCGTGGTGGTTCGAATCCATCCTTACCAGCAACCGCCCCGTTGGTGAAATTGGTAGACACGCCAGACTTAGGATCTGGTGCCGGAAGGTATAAGAGTTCGAGTCTCTTATGGGGCACATACTTATGTAATATGATAGTATTTTATAAAAATTATGATTATGATTCATATCAAATAAGGAGTGATAGAACATATCTCTCTATACAATCTGTGCGCTATTTATTTCCAAACATTGATATAAGGTGCTTGTTTTTGTATAACGAATCTCCAAACGAATATGATGATAAGATTTCTAAATTTAAAGATTTGGGAGTTACTATATATTTTTCAAAGAAAACCCACCGAATAGGTGATGGTAGTGGTAGAGGTAGTGAATATAATGGTTTATACTTTACCGAAGGTATAAATAAAATTCAAAATATTTGTAAAGATATTGATGACAAAGTTTTGATTTTGGATGAAGATTCATATTTTACTACGGGAGAAACTATACGATTTCTACAAAACAATAAATTTGATTTTGCGTATGCAGAATGGCCATCACCATATCCTGTAATATACAAAGAAAAAGCTAAGGTAGGAATAAATGGTAGTATTCTTTGTATAAATCCAAAAAAATTAAATAGTTTTTTTCCTATTATTGAACAGGCTGAGTATGTTGAAACTTTGTTGGGACATGAAATTTACGAAAAATGTTTGGAATTAAATTACAAAGTTATAGAAATAGAAACTAAGATATATCCAAACTTTAAAGATGGAATATGGACAAACGAAAGTTCAGTTATTGAAAAAGAATTAAAAGAAAATAATATACCTTTTAAAAAACTAAATGAATAAAATTTTATATACAGGTGGTACTTTTGATGTGTTTCATTATGGACATATGAATTTTCTCAGACAGTGTTCTAAGATAGCAGATAAAGTAATAGTATCTCTAAACACAGATGAATTCATATTTGAATACAAAGGAAAATATCCAATAATGAATTATGAAGAAAGAAAAAAATCATTAGAATTTTGTAAGTTTGTGGATGCGGTAATACCAAATATTGGGGGTGCTGATAGTAAACCTGCTATATTACAAGTCAAACCACACATAGTAGCAATTGGTGATGATTGGGCAAAGCGTGATTACTATACACAAATGCAGTTTACGCAAGGGTGGTTGGATGAAAACGATATTGTATTAGTTTATTTGGCATATACCAGAGGAATTAGTACAACTGAAATAAAAAGCAGAATATTAAAACAATAATTTATGAAGTACAAAAGATTGTATGGACGTGAAGAATTTGAACTTATCCCCTATGTTAAAGATTATTTGGAAAATAATAAAGGAATTGAATTACTCATTGGATGTGATTCGCAAAACTTCGCTGATAAAACAATCTATGCCGTTGTTGTGGCTCTTTACACTCCTGGTAAAGGAGCGCATGTTCTTTATAGAAGATGGAGAGCAGAAAGAGAACCAACCCGTTCAGTAAGATTATTGAATGAAGTTTGGTATGCAATTGAAACAGCTGAATATTTAAGAGAAGCAGGTATCCCAAAACCTAAGTGGATTGATATTGATTTAAATCCAGACCCTCGTTTTAAATCAAATGAAGTATTTAGACAAGCAGTTGGTTTGGTAGAAGGTATGGGATACGAAGTAAGATATAAAACATTAGGTCCAATCGCAACGTATGCGGCTGACCACTTAGTTAAAATATAGTTATGATAAAACAAACAAAATATCATGCCGATTGGCAGCAAAATAGAATAAATTTTATTCTTTCAAAATATCCTAAAGAGTTTTTTAAAGGAAAAAGAATATTAGAAGTAGGCGCCTATAATGGATACATTGGTGCCTATTTTAATGCTTTGGGTGCGGAAGTTCATTGCTTAGAAGGTAGAGTTGAGAATGTGGTGAATATAATGAATGATTACCCAAACATCACAGCCGAAGTAGCTAATTTAGATACTGATGAATGGAAGTGGGGTAAGTGGGATATTATAATTAACTTTGGATTGTATTATCATTTAGAAAAGTATCACAAAGAGCATCTTATAAATTGTATAAATAATTGTGATTTGTTATTTTTTGAATCAGTAATATATGATAGTAATGATTCTGAAATTTATTTTAGGAGTGAACAAGGAGATGACCAATCCTTAACATCTATTGGGGGTACTCCATCAACATCTTACGTTGAAAATATTTTTAATAAAAGTGGAACTAAATACAAAAAATATACAGATCCATTTTTAAATAACTATCAACATAAATACGATTGGCCGGATAGTGGTAATAAAATCTTCAATCAATTTTATAGAAGATTTTGGATAGTAAATAATTAATATTATGAAAATAGTTATAGTAGGTGGTGGAACAGCAGGATGGATTTCAGCAGCAATGTTACTAAAGTATAGTACAGACGCTGATGTTACAGTCATAGAATCCACCAAAATTGGAATCATTGGAGCCGGTGAAGGTTCAACTGGAACTTTACCTTGGTTCATTAGAGATAAATGGCCGGATAATTCTATAAATGAAATAGATTTTCTTCGTAAAACAAAAGGTACTTTAAAATTAGGAATACGTTTACAAAATTGGAAAGGTGATGGTTCTTATATGTATTCTCCATTTCATGGTTCACCAACCGATACTCAATCTGTTGATACAACTTTTTTTGGTTCAATTATAAAACATAATAGGGGTGATTATTCATCACTACATAGTTGGTTGATGGATGATAAGATGACAACTTACAGAAAAGATTTTAATGGTAGATATACGCCTGCGTTTACAAACCACTCATTTCACTTTGATGGTGTTGAAGTTGGTAAATTTTTTAGAGAGTGGTGTACTAAGAGGGGAGTTAAGCATATTGATTCCGAAGTAGTTGATGTTTCTTTTGATGAAAGAGAATATTTGCAAAGTGTTAAACTTTCAAATGGACAAACAATAGAATCTAATTTTTGGTTTGATTGTAGTGGATTTTCTAGAGTGTTGATGGGTAAAACTAAAAACAAATGGAAATCGTTTAAAGACCATTTGATAACAAATACAGCTATTCCATTTTCAACAGAAGTTAGTTCTAAGACAGTAAAGTTTGAAACACTAGCACATGCATTGGATGCTGGTTGGATGTGGAAAATACCATTACAACATAGAAACGGATGTGGTTATGTTTTTTGTGACCATTTTATAAATGAAGATAAAGCAGTTGATGAAATACAAAAGTTATTAGGACATAATATAGACCCAATTAAAACAATTAAATTTGAAGCAGGTAGATATGAAAAAGTTTGGTATAATAATATAGTTGCTTTGGGGTTAAGTTCACATTTTTTAGAACCACTACAAGCAACATCAATTCATATTACAATTGTTTCTTGCGCAAATTTAATTTTTCATTATCTTAAAGGAGGACCTCCTTATTTTCAAGATGTTGAAAAATATAATGGTATGGTAAATGATATGATTGATGATTATGCAGACCTTTTACAAATGCATTATTTGACAGGAAGACAAGATACGCCATTTTGGAAATATATTACAAATGAACTTAAAATAACAGAGAAAAATAAATATCTTATCAATCTATCTAAGTTTAGATTACCAACGGCATTTGATGTAGACCCAAGACATGGTGCGGCTGGATATCCGATATGGTGTCATATTTTAGATAACTCTAATTGTTATGACAGAACAATTATGAAAGATGAACTTCACCATTTTGGAAAATGGGATGAATCTATTGCTCAAATGGAATTCTTAGAAAAACAATACAAAAAAATAAAGCCAGATTTGGTTTCCTACGAAGAATTTTTTAAATATTTAAAAGTATGAAAGTAGTTATTGTAGGGGGTGGAACTGCTGGTTGGTTAGCGGCATCTATTTTTGCAACTTATAATGTTAGAAACAAAAAAGAGGGATTGGAATCCAAACTAAACATTAGTGTATTGGAAAGTAGTGATGTACCAATTATAGGGGCAGGTGAGGGTACAACTGGTGTATTTTCTTCTTGGCTTAGTGATAAACTAAGTATATTGGGTATTAATGAGCAAGATTTTCTATACGATACAGACGCAACTTTAAAGTTAGGTATAAAATTTAAAGATTGGAAACATATAGGACACCAATATCTAAGTCCTATTCAACCAACACAGTCAACAAACTACAATATTGATGCTGATTTAATGTCAGCTAGGGTTTATGGAGAATATCACAATTCTTGTGCGGCTGGGTTTTTAATGGCCAATGAATTTTCTTGTTATAAAAGAGGAAAGGGGTTGATACCACTAAACGCATATCATTTTGATGCTCATAAAGTTGGGCAATACTTTAAGAAAAAATGTATTCAACATGGTGTTAAAAATATAATTGGTACAATTAATCAGCTTAACATAAATAAAGAAAATGGATTTTTAAAAAGTGTAAACATAAAGGAAAGTGAAGAAAAGATAGAGGCGGATATTTGGATTGATGCTAGTGGTTTTTCTAGAATATTAACCAATAGTATGGATAGTGGTTGGGTATCTTATAAAAAACATTTACCAGCAAATTCAGCTATTCCCTACATATATCCACATGAAGATGATGGTAATGTATTGGCTGAAACATTGGCTTGGGCACAACCAAATGGGTGGATGTGGCAGATACCAACACAAGAAAGATATGGGTGTGGTTATGTATATTCTGATAACTTTACAAATTATGATAAGGCATTAGATGAGTTAATTATAAACACAAAAAGAAAAATAGAACCAATTAGAAATATTAAATTTGAATCCGGTAGAGTTGAAAAGTTTTGGAATAAAAATGTGGTTGCCATAGGATTGGCATCTGGATTTTTAGAACCACTACAAGCAACATCAATACATTCTACATTAGTACAATTAGATACATTTGCTTATCATTACTTTAGTTGTGATTTATCAAATATAGATTTTAATACATCTCCTACTTTTTACAATAGAACTATGGCAAAGATGTGGGATGATTTCAGAGACCTATTGCAAATTCATTATATTACTGATAGAGAGGATTCTGATTTTTGGAAATATTGTAAGTATGATTTGGAAAAAACAGAGAGGGTGAAATATATTTTAGATGTATGTAAGAAACGTTCTCCATCGGCATGGGATTTTGATTTATATCACGGAGCAGCTACATGGGGAGTTTGGTGTTGGACTATTTATGGACTAGAATTAGTTTCAAAAGACACAGTTGAACACACTTTGAAAAATTATGCAGTTTTAGAATATGCAAAAACAAACTATGAAAAGGTAATGCATAATAACAAATTACAATCGGCATCTATTCTTAAAAATAAAGAATTTTTATACAAACTAAAAAAGAAAAGTTTATGGTAGATATTACTCAAGAAGTAATAAATCATTTATCAAAAAATATTAAAACTGAAATAGGAGTTTCTTCTATTGATGGGGTTGGTGTATTCGCAATAAGAGATATAAAAAAAGGTGAACAGGTATTTCCAATATGGGAGTTTGAAAGTGGGATGTATATTATACCAAATGAAAGAATGTGTGAAATACCATCCGAAGTTCAAATACTACTTCACAAATATTTTATCAATGGCGAATGTGGATATAAAATAATAAGGCTATTTAAAGGATTTAATTTTTTATTTCATGGCTTTTCATATTGTAATTCTGCATATAAAACTGATTATGTTGAAAACATAGACAATAATGGATTTGCACTAATGGATATTAAAGCAGGTGACGAAATATTGGAATGGTACACAGAAAATATAAATTTGGCAAATTCAAAATAAAATCGTAAATTTATAAAAACTTTATATTATGGGAGAACATCATGTTAGACTTTCAATTGATGAAAATAATTTAGTTACCGAAATCAACCCAGCCTATACTACAATTAAAGATGATACTCAATTTGATAATTGTGTAGTTTGTGGAAAAGAAACACAATATAAAACTACCACACATATTGATATGAGGTCTGGTTATGTAGAAGGAGTTGGGCAACTTTGTGGAACTTGCTATTCAGCTGGTTCACCTTCTGGTAGAGAAATGATTACCATACCAAAAAACTTAGTTGAGCAATATCCAAACAATATGCAACTTGGTGAGGCAGTTAGGAAATATTATTGGGAAAATTACCGATAATCATAACTCATTGATTTTCAATCACTTATAACTCATTGATTCTCAATGGGTTATTTTTTGTCAAATTTTTTTTATTGATAATCAACACGTTAGCATTTTGGGGTTAAAAATAATTGATAAAAAGCTTGTTTATTTCGGGTATTTTTTGTAGTTTTACTATGTAATAAAAAAGATAATATATGAAAATCAAAGAATTTTATTTAGAAACCTACCCAACGGATGACTTGGGATTAGAACTTAATGAGACCCCAACGTTTGCCGGATTACTAAACCAATTAATTGTTGGTGGTGATGTTTATGAATACATTGGTGTTAGTGATAGTGTTATCAGAGAACGATTGTTTGAAAGACTCGCTGAGGAATTAGAAGTGGGTTATGATTATGTATATAATTTGTGGTTAAACTAAAAAAATAAAGATATGAAAAATCAATTAGTGTACAAAGTAAATGAGAAAGCTTGTGTTGAGTTTCTCACAAAGTATCCGTTAGTAAGTAACCTTATAGCTAATGCTAATGGTAAAGACCTTATGACTGCATATAGAAAGTTTTTAAAGTACAAAGATATGAACGAATCAAAGTTAGGTGGTAGACCTGAATGTATTGGTTCAGTATCCTTTGGTACTAAAACATTTTATAAGTACGATTGGGGTGCTTGTAGTGGGTGGGCTGAGGTATTTCAATTTTGTAAATTAGGTAAATAAAAAATAAGTATATGGCAAATTTGTATGAAGTAGATGGATTTTATGGTACCCGAAATAGAGGTACTATTTTTGTTTATGAGACACGCAGTGGTAAACGCTGGTATTGTGTTGAAGGTAGTTGTAATATCAATTGTACCTATGATGAAATTGTAGATGGTACAAATGTGGAAACACTTTCAGACATTGATACTATGACAAGTAGAAACGGTATAGACTCGGTGAATGAGTTATACGATTATGTAATTAGTTAAAAAATAAATATATGAAATTTAATGTAAATCAGCCGGCTATATTTTCGGCACAAACGTATGGTACAAAAACAACGGTAGAGATTGACCATTGTGATTTGGATTTGAATGAAGTTATGGATGCTTTCCAAACACTTATTGTTGGTATGGGGTATAGTAATGATGCTCTAAAGAATTGGGTTTTGGAAAAAGCAGAAGAATATAAAGAAGATGAAAATGATTGGTTAGAAAACCGCTTATCGGAAGAGTCGTTTCCACACTTCGTAAGTAACGAAGAAGCTGATGAAGATTATCGTTCAGCATTGGTACAGGATTCTCAAAGATATGAAGTAAACAAAAGAGCACCTGGTTTGATTACACAACAATTATTGGATTATGTAGATGAAAAAGGTGCGGTAACTTATGGTGAATTGCATGCATATTACAAAATTATTACAGGTTCAAATAGTTTTTCGCATGTTTTACAATCATTGACAACTCCTTATAAGAATAGACCTACACAAAGGTATTTAGCAAAAGAAGGTAAACCATATTCAGATGCTAAGTATGTGGTTAAAGTAGCTAATCCTTCTAATTGGGTTGTGGTTGATGAGTATGATGCGGATTTTAAAACATTTAACGAAGCACCTTATGGTGATAATTAATAAAAACTAAAAACAAAAATTATGAGTTATATTAATATTGACGTTGATATTGATGATATTATCAGTAGTATGGGTAGTTATGATAAACAACAAATGGTAGATGACCTTTACGATGATGGTTATGTGGCTAAACAAGTAAAACAAGTTATTGATGAGGACTTAGATGAGTGGGATGAAGCAATCTTAAAGTTGAAAGGTAACAAATGGAGACTTACAAAAGAAGATGAAGAAACGATTTTACGAATCACAAATAAATTAATTTAAATGAAAGCATTAGAAGCATTTCTTATAGTGGTAGGACTACTATTTTTATCAGCTGTTATATTGGCATTCCCTACAATGTTCCTATGGAATTGGTTAATGCCTGAAATTTTTGGTGTAGTAAAGATAGACCTCTATCAAGCTATGGGTATAAATTTTTTAACACACATTCTTTTTAAATCAAACGTAACAATTAAAAGAGAAAACAATGGAAACTAATATTACTTTGGAAGAACAAATGGATATTGAAATGATATTAGAAGAAGCAAGTGCTTGGGGACTTCGTGCAGAAGTTGAGCAAACTGCTAAAAAATATCATTATGAAGATGGACACCCTATTGTTGATGCTTTCCATTTTGCTTATGAAGATTGGATTAAATAGTAGATTATGTATATAGAAAACTTTAAGAAAATATATGGTACTAATCTTCATACAATGAATACTGTGTACGAAATTGGACCGGATAGTATGACAATTGCTCCAAGTGCATATGTTATGAGACTTACGCCTAAAGTTGGAGTATGTAATACATCATTTACTGTTGTAATTACTTTACTTGAGAATCGTTTTAAGTGTGGTATATACATAGATGGAAAGTGGAATCCGCTTGAGATATTTGACTTAAGTAGAATGGACCTAAAAAGTATTGATATATTTAAAAAACTATTATCACAAAAGATTAATAACCATGAATAAAAAAGAAATAGAAAAACTAGCAATAGAGTATCTTCAGAAAGTAATTGATTTGTATGGTGAAAGTAAATATTATAAACACACTCCATATCTTTCATTGGAGAGTTCACCAATAGCAGATGATTATGATCCTGAATTGAAAGGTGAATTTGTGCAAGATGAGAATGAGATAATAGTTTACTTTCGTAATATTAAATCCAAAGAAGATTTGGCAAGAACAATTATTCACGAATACATTCACTATCTCCAATCTCCAATTTGGTTAGCAAGATATAACAACGAATGTTTTTATGACGAGAACCCATATGAGAAACAGGCCTTTATAGCTGAGGACTTAAATTGGAAAAAAATATGCAAATAGAATTTTTAAATGCTAATAATTCACTATGGGTTGTTAAACGAAAGTTTAAAGCAGATAGTTGGTTTGTACAAGGATTATTTTCTAATAAGTTTACAGCACAAGAGGTATGTGAGGCTTATTGTGTTGAAAAACTATTAAGAGGACCGGATGATACCCACTATTTAGTAAACGAGGTACCTGAAGCTGAAATTATAAACGATTAATATTTACAGTTATGAAATATGACCCAAATAATGAACTTACTGATGAGCAAGTAGAATCTCTATCTGAGGATGACTTTTTTGAGTATATTGATAGTAAAGCTGCATATCTAAAGCAGTTTACACGTCCATTAGAATCATATCATACCAAAAGATTTGCAGGAGTGGGCGCCGCTATCGAAGGAAGGTATGTAACAAACGAAGAATTGGAAGCTGCTAAAAAGATAGGTAAAGAAAACTTCCAAAAGAGAATGGAGCAGGAAGCTATAACTTCGGAAAAGCTGGGTGGTGACCCGAAGTATAGAGACCCACAAATTAAGCACTTTAAGACACATCGTTCACAATGGTTTGATTAATATGAAAGAATTAGATTTACATGGATTGAAACATTTCGAAGTCAGAGATGTTGTTGAGAATTTTGTTTTACTTAATTCAAAGGAATTGCCCATACGAATTATTATAGGTAGTTCTATGAGAATGAAAAACCTAACTGAAAACATTTTATATAAACACAATTTCGAATGGTATATACCAGCTCATAATGCTGGTGAAATTATTGTTACTTTTGACAAAGATTACAAACTATAAACTATGGGAAAGTTTTATGAGAATTTAGTTGATTTGGCTGAGTTGGTTGAAAAGCTGGATAAAAAGGATAAGTTACCTATTTTTATTCTTAGAGCTATTGCATATACAAAAGAGAATCCAGAATTACCAATACATGAGATTATAAAGACCGTAAAAAAGGAGAAAATATAACTTATTGATTACCAATCAGTTATAACTTGTTGATTTTCAACCCTTTGTTTTAACATAAAATTTTTTATTGATAATCAACACGTTACGGTTTAGACCCTAAAAATAACCTGTAAAATATTTGGATATATCATGTCTTTTTCGTACATTTACTATGTAATAAAAATTAAAAGATATGGCTACAAGCAATTTCCACAATGTAAACGCTTCCCACATTTTTGCGTGTTCTTTGGAGAACGAATGGGATTATGAAGATTTGAAAGATAATCTTTTTTATGAGTTCAAAAACGTTAAAGGTTTTTCGGACTACACTAAAAGTGACCCTAATGAATTGAGAAGTTATCCTTCGCATTCGATTTGTTCAGTTGAACGTTCTTTCAACTACAAAGATTTCAGTTTAGATGTTGTTGTTACTACGGTAATTCGTTCCGCTTATTACGATGGTTGTAACTTAGATTGGCACGTTTGGTATGGTATCAATGGTAATGATTGTGATTTGGATGAGATTGAGAGAATGTTAGAATACGATACTGACCTTTCACCTTCACAACGTAAAGCTTATTCATTGTTGGCTGAGAAAAAAGCTGAAGTATTATTGAATGAGATTGTAACCGATGTTGAGAAAGTGTTTGAGATGTATTCGGATAAGTTAGGAGTTACCGCTCGATTCTCAAATGGTGAAACAATGTATCATAAAGTTGCCTAATGAAAACAATATACGATATTTTGGTTAGTACAACGAATGGAGACACCTTTCGTTTGAAGGGTGTTTCTTATTCAACGATAACACAATTGGCTAATCAATTCGATTCAATTCAGAATATAGAGATTTTAAAAGAGTATAGTAAAAAACAAAGATATGGCTATTAAAAAGAAAGTGAACAAGTCCACTATTGAAATTGACTTGACAGGTCCTGATGGTAATGCTTTTGTACTAATTGGTACGGCTGGTAAGTTGGCTAAACAATTAGGATTGGATAAAGAATCTATTCAATCTGAAATGATGAGCGGTGATTACGAACATTTAGTAAACACATTCGATAAACATTTCGGACATTTTGTAACCTTATATAGATAATCTATGAAATTTCGTTCACACTATCCGCCGTTTTCATTTCAGGGTACATATAGCAACCAATGGTACGTTATATGTAGTTCCGATGGTGATGGTTGGGTGAAAGTAAACCGCCAATATAGTTGGAATGAGTTAGAAAAACTTTGGGATAAAATTGAGTATGGTACTAAAGTGAAAGTAACGCCAGCTAAAACAAAACGTAAGGAATATAAAGTAGAGGGTAGTAAAGGAAACAAATACACAATTGTAAACGATGGGGGTATTTGGACTTGTAGTTGTCCGGCGCATGGTTTCGGACGTGGTAAAGATTGTAAACATATTATTCAAATAAAAAATAAAAAGTAAAGTATGAGACACACTTACACAGCCGCAAATGGCATCAGTAACTTTGTAGTAGAAGAAGGTAACTTGGGTGCACAAAAATGTATGGATGATTTTGGTGGACCTAACCAATGGAACTTACTTATTAAAACTGCTGAAGGTAGATGGGAAGATGTTCAATGGATGAATGTAAATAAAATCCAACAGTTCTTCAAAACTAAATTGCCGGTATATAAAGAATACCTACCTAAAGCTACACAAAAATATTCATTAAACTAAAAAAATAAAACTATGGGATTTTTCAGTTGGAAAACAATGGACACCGATAAGAGTATTTCAAACAATTACTCAAGTAGAGGTGCTTTCAAAGTAGAAATGTTAGATGACAAAGGTAATGTATGGACCGAAAGTGATTACGAAGGTTATGGTGTATTTGGTGGTAAAGATTTCTATGAGTTACTTGCTGAAATGAATGGAGTAACTTCAGATTTAGAAGGTGAGGCTTATACCAATTATATGAGAGGTAAAGGTATCAGTATCGCTTTCAAAGATAATGGGAGTGGTGACCATACATTCGCAGTAAAGTATCCTAACTTAGTAGAAGAAGCTAAGGGATGGCGATACAATTACTATGGACCTGATAGTTGTGAATCACAGGGTTACTTCTATGATGACGATGAGAACAATGATTATTGGGATGATGAAGAAGATTACGAAAACTAAAATTAATTAATAAACAAAATAAAAATTAAAGTTATGGGATTAGACATGTATTTGAGTAAAAAGACGTATGTAAAGTATTGGGAGCATAATGGTGATGACAACTATGAAGTTAAAGTTACCAAAGCTGGTAACCCTACAAAAATCAACCCAAAGAAAGTAAGCTACATTGTAGAAGAAGTTGGGTATTGGAGAAAAGCAAATCAGATTCATCAATGGTTCGTTGATAACGTACAGGGTGGTGTGGATGATTGTAGAGATGCGTATGTTGATAGGAGTAAACTTGAAGAATTATTAAACATTTGTAAGATTGTATCTATTGATAAGGATAAAGCTGAACAATTATTACCAACTGCTTCTGGCTTTTTCTTTGGTGGTACGAATTATGACGAATGGTATTTTCAAGACATACAAAGTACGATTGAGATTTTGGAAGAAGCTCTTAGTGATGATGAAGCTGACCATTTCGAATATCATTCAAGTTGGTAATATTTTTTAAACTATTAAATTATAAGTTATGTCAGGTTATGGTAACATCTATTCAGAGGAAAAATTAAAACGTATTCCTAAAGGAAATATAGTTTGTATTAAGTGCAACAAAGAAAAGCAAGCAAGAGATTTTGGGTGGGTGGCTAGAGGAAATCTTGGTAAACTACAACTTAATACCAAAATATGTGTAACTTGTAGAAGTACTGCATCTAGATTAGTTCGTTCTTTAAAAAAGAAACATCCATATCCAAAAAACTCACGATGTTATTGTTGTAATAAAAAGGTAGATAAACTATGTTGTGACCATTCACATAAAAATGGTAAGTTTAGAGGATACCTATGTGTAGATTGTAACACTGGAATTGGTAAGCTTGGTGACAGTATTATTGGTATTAAAAGAGCATTAAGATATTTAGAAAATTGTAAAAAGTAAAAACTATGGGAGTGGATATTTACGGCAGAAAGCCGATAGTAAAATCAGAAAGGCCTGACCAAATAGATTATCAAGCATCAACCGATGATGAGAAACAAAAGTATTGGAATAAAGTAGATGAGTGGGAAGAAGAAAACCCCGGCGTTTACTTTCGTTCTAATTGGTGGGGTTGGAGACCTATTTGTATGTTATGCGAAATAGCAAACGATAAGTACAAACTCAAAATGAATATGGACCATTGGGGTTCGAATGATGGTAAAGGACTTCGTACACAAAAGCAATGTGATAAGTTAGCAGACGCATTGGAGTTGATGTTAAGTAATGATTCCAGCTACAATGAGTTTATGGCTGATGATAGTGACCGTATTCAAATTGTTATGGGCGCTTGGTGTATAAGTGGTACAGGTCAGTTCTATTCGGATGAGAAGAATGAATTGAATGAGCAGTATGAATATGGTACTATATTGTTTCATCCAATTGTAACAAAGAAAGGTGAGTTAGTTGAATCGGCTCATAGTTGTTCATTAGCACATATCAAGCGTTGGATTAATTTTCTAAGAGCTTGTGGTGGATTTAAAATTTGGTAAGTTATGGCACAATTATTTGAAAGTGAATTTCACAAAGGAGTTATGGTGGCTGTGGTTGAGGCTGGTGATTATCAATATCAGGTCTTAGCACCACTATTCAATGATTATGGATATGGTTTTGTAGCACCTGACCAAAAGTTGATATTCATTGATGGTAACCAACATAAATCAATATACAAAATTGTAGAGGCTCATGAAGTAGCACATATCATTCTCAATCATACGGGTATCAAAGGTCCGAATGATGAGGCTGAGGCCGATAGTTTGGCAATGGTACTATTGAGAAAATATGGATACTATGAAGAAGCTAACATATTAATCAGAGAATTCAAAAAGAGACATGGTTATTCATATAACCACATTAAAAACAAACAAAATAAAATTAAAGCACATGCAAACATTTGATTTTTTTATAGACCGTAAAGTATCACATTGGGTGAGGGAGTATCACCAAATTGAAGCTGAGAATTTAGATGAAGCTAAAGCTGAAATGGCTGCTCGTTTTCACGATAGTATGTGTGTGGATACATTTGATTATCAAGAATCACTTGATGATACTGAAGAATTTTTGGAGCCCGGTGATAATGGTGGCAATCCTACCGCTGAATTGTATAGTGATGAAGATGGACAATTAGTAACCACAAACATAGATTTGGAAAATTAAAAATAATTTTGTATATTTGTAAAAACCCCTTTATGAGATTAACTAAAAACGATAAGGCATTTATTCAGTTCGTAAAAGATGAGTGTAAGAGATTAGGCATTAGGACACACATCAAAGATGTAAAGTATGTGAAACTTTCACCTAAGATTAGATGTAGTGGATACTTTTGTGATGAGGAACGTGTATTAGCATGTTCAATGGGTGCTAAAGATGGATTGGAAATTTTAGTACATGAATACGCTCACCTTACACAATGGCAAGATGGGTATAAGTTATGGAAAGAAGCAGGTAAAGCATTACCTGTAATTGATGAGTGGTTGGAAGGTAAGTACAAAAGACCACAAACATTAGAAAAAGCATTTCAGATTGCTATTGAGTTGGAAAGGAATAACGAAATGAGAAGTGTAAGATTAATCAATGAATGGGGATTGAGTATTGATGTGGATAAGTATATTAAGAAAGCTAATTCCTATTTGATGTTTTACAATTGGATGAAGCAGACACGTAAGTGGAGTAAACCAACCAACCAGCCATATCACAATAAAAGGATTGTAGCAGCAATGCCAACAAACTTTAAAATGAATTATACTAAGTTACCTAAGAAATTTGAAACATTGTACAAAGAAGAAAATATTTAATATGGGAAAGCTAAAAGAAAAATTACTTAACAACTTAACGCCTGAAGAACAAGAAGAAATGTTTGGACTTTCGGCATTTGAATATGTAGAATATATGGAAAACTATAAAACAAAAAGTGAAGAAATTCCTACTGATGTCATTGAACAACTTGGTGAGGAACAACAAAGATTGGAGCAAGAATATTATGAGCAAGAGCTTATTGATAGTATTAATGAAGCCAATAAACTGAAATATACAGATGATGATATTTTATATGTATTGGATGGTATGGTAGACCCTCAAAAGATGGATATTATTATGGCTAAATTTAGGGATGTTTGGAATATCAAAAATGGGTTTTTTGAGTAGTTTTCTGTACGTTTCCTGAGGACTTTAGGTGCTGGGCTGGGTATTGACCTTCTTTTCCAAAAGACCCCCTAAAATCGGTTAAAAAGAGGCTAATCTGTATTTCATTGATTATCAATGAGTTGTGTGGGTTTTTGACACCTGCCGCGTAACTCATTGATTTTCAATGAATTTTTTTTTAATATTTTTAGCAAAAAATTTGGAAAACTCGGGTATATTTCTTACCTTTACTATGTAATAAAAAATCAGATATATGAGTTTACCATTCAACCTTAATTCAGTTTTAGCAACCGCTTCTTTAATCGAAGGGTTCGATGTAGTTAGAAACGCTTTCCCAGTTGAGGGACGTTTTACAAAGAGAGTAATTACTTACTCTGATGCAGTTTATGAAGCACTTAGTGATGTAGCCGAAGATTACCAAGATTGGCCTGAGGACCAGGGATTTGGTAGTTCGGATATGACGTATGTTCGTAAACAATTCATTGATACAATGATTGATATCGCTAACCTTAGAGGTTACTATGAAACTAAATTCGCACCTTATCTAAAGGTAGTTGAATATAGTGAAGCTGAGCATGATGCTAGACAGTTGAGAATGGAGCAGGGACTTTAATTGTAAAATAAAAAATATAAGATATGAACTATTATGATTGTGAAGTATTAGGTGATAGAATTGAAGAATTTGAAGAACTTATTAAAGAATCAAATATTATGGATACTATGTTAGACGGTAGAAACCGAACAATTGCTGAGTTGGAAAAAGATTTTCCGATGTTGAATATTTGTGATGTGATGGATTGGATTATGTACACTTTCGCACCTGGCAAACAAAGTTGGGAAATGGATTATGAGTGGGAGTGTCAAAAGATAAAAGAGTTTTGTGCTAACTTTCAGGTCTATCTTTATGAGAAGCCGCGTGAATCTTTCTTTAAGTGGGAAGGTATTGAGGAAGCAGAGAAGGGTGGATATAGAGGTGTAATATTTAGTGATTTGAGTTAATAAAATTAAAGTATATGGATATCAGACAACAATATAGAGAGCGAGCTATTGAATTCGCTAAAGAGTGGCAAACCGAAGTTAGTGACCATATCATTGATATTATGGTTTCAATTATGGCAACTAGAGATAAGACTTCCTACGCAGGTGGTGGATTTGTTCAGGCGGTAGTTGAGAATAATTTGTATTTGGCTATGAGTAGAGCAGATTCGGATTGTAGAAAAAACATTTTTATATTAACAATGTGTAACATGAATTGTTACCTTTAAAAATAAGATATGAATATAGTAAATGATTTAAAACAAGTTATTGGGAAGGATACTTCTCAAAACTTTTCACCAACTTGTAGAGCAAGATTGGTTAAAGTAAATAAACGTAATTCAACATTTGAATCAGTACCTTCACCTTATAACAGCTTTCCAAAGCCGGAGTTTGTTGGTGTTAAGTACAAAGTTCCAAATTGGATTGCTTGGAATTCATTTTTTTACTAAAAATTAAAGTATATGATACAACCAAAAGAAAGTAATTCAAAGACCCACTTTTACATTTCAATTGTAAAGAGTGGATTACGGTTTGGAGCATGTTACGCTCTATTTTTTCAAAACTTTGCCGGTTCAGCAGTACTATTCGCTTTGGCTGAAGTATTGGGAATCGCTGAAGAAATTTTTTAAGTATGAAAAACTATGAAATCAAAGAGGTAAGGGATAGAGTATTTGCCGTAATTATGAAAGATGATTATACCAGACCTATGACTTTCCTTAGAGTACAAGAGTATTATGAATCCCCTAATCCTGATTTTAGAGGGAAACATTTTAATATATGGGATTTTATTGAATGGTATAGTAGTACAAAGAGAGGTGCTTTCACCTATGCTTTTGATTGGAGTGGTTTTAATATACCACTACCTATTGCTTGGGAATGTTATGAAGGTACGGAAAAGACTCGTAGAGGTGAAAAGTACAATGGTGTTCGTTCAATGCCCGATACTTGGAAAAGTAAGTGGGATGAAACGATGAAAGATATAGTATGGACTGTTCAATCTCGTATGTTCAACAAAAAGAATAAAAGGGATATGAACGCCTACATTATTGGAGCTAGGGATACTGAAGGCGATACATTTCAGCACGAAGTAGCACATGGACTTTATTATACTAACAAAGAGTATAAAGAGTTGATGGATGAAATTACACAAACTATACCTTTGAATCACTATCTTAAATTCAGAAGTAATCTTTTGAAGATGGGATATACTGAAAGTGTAGTGGATGATGAGATACAGGCATACCTAACTTGGGGATGGGATTACGCTAAGTTTAGTAAAGGTGTACCTAAAACTATTTGTAAACAATTAAACAAAGAGTACCGAAAGGTATTTGACAGATATTTATAGACATGGATGGATTTTCAATAGCATTGATATGGTTACTATTAAGTTTCCCTATCGTTAGGCACGTAAACAAAAGAATGGAAGAATTGGATGATGAACTTAGGTTTAAGACATCATTTCAATTAGTATTATTTATACGAGCACAATTTGAAGTACCAAAGTACTATCTTATACAGCTCACTAAACTTTTATCAAAATGAGAAAGAAAAAATTAACAAAAGAAGAAAAAGCAATGAGGGTGAATGAGCAAAGATTCGCTATGACTCTTATTCTTTGTAATTTGTTGGAAGCTGAAAATGGTGTAAGTATGGCTATCAAATCTGCAACAGCTGCATCTTTAATGAATATGATGGAAATGAGTATGATACCAAACGATGATGATGCTTTGAGAAATCTAATCAATAACGCAATTGACCAATTTTGTTACGATGTAGAAACTAAGCATGATGTTGAAAACTACAGAAACAAATTAGAAGAAAGCGTTAGAGTTACCAGAGGATTGGTAGATGAAATGAAAGCTAAAATTGAGAGAATAAGACAGGGTGAGGATATTCTTAAAAATATTTGTTTGAACTAATACTTATAATTAAAAAAATATGCTATCACAAAACGCACTTTTAAAAGCAACTATTGAAGAAACACCTGAGGGACAGGATAATATCATAAGATTGAATCATAATGGGGAAACGTATGTAGAATCCGATGTAAAGTATGTATTTGATTATTATGGACCTACTGGTAGGTATTCAAAAGAGGGATTAATTCGTCCTGTAAAACAAGCGGATTTTAGAAAAATAATTGATGAAGGTTTGGATTTTAAAATTCAAAAAAATCATTCAAACGAATTGGTATTACACTACATAAATCCCGAATAATGGAAACTTTAAAAATAGTAAATAAGAATTTAGCAGGAGAGCCTGAGCACGCTGTTCTTCAAAATGTTCACACTAACGCAATTTATGAATTTTCACAAATAGCAGGTGAAACAATTACTGATGGTGATTTGAGCAATCCAACTATTCAAAGAATATTAAGTAATGGACATACTGTCCAAGCAACGATAACCGATGGTAGTATCACTTTAAACTTTTAATATGTTACGCAAGTTAGAAAAATGGTTTGATATTTATATCGCCTACTTCCTTTACAATGGGAATAAGATTCATAGGTACTATGAATATATGAGAAACAAATATGGTGAGAATTACGAAAAACTTTAATTTGGAAAAGTGAAAATAATTTCGTAAATTTGTACTTATGAGAATTACACATATTTCAGATACTCACAATAAGCACAACCAACTTAATGGTAAATTGCCAGGTGGAAACTTACTTATCCACTCAGGCGATTTTACGTCTATTGGTAGAAAGCATGAGGTGGAGCAGTTTATCAAATGGTTTGGTAAGCAAGATTATATGCACAAAGTGTTTATAGCTGGTAATCACGATTTAGTTTTGGATAGTGAAAGATTGTATGAAGCTAAATCAGCACACTTTGAATACAAAGAATATCCAACGCCAGGTGCCGAAGGTAAGCCTGAATGGTTAGTTGAATTATTAGGTAACTTATCCGATGGTGTCTATTACTTAGAGAATAGTTCTATTAAGTTGGAAGGTATTAACATTTGGGGTTCGCCATATTCACCTTCATTTGGTTATGGGTGGGCATTCAACAAAGATAGAGGCAATGATATTGCACAATGTTGGAATGAAATACCAATGGACACTGATATTGTTATTACCCACACTCCAATATATGGATATAACGATAGGGCTTCAAACACAAACGAAAATGTAGGATGTGCAGATTTGTATCACCGATTAAAAGAGGTACAGCCACACTTACACTTTTGTGGTCACATACACGAAGCTTATGGTTGGAAAACTATGGGATTGACAAGTTGGTATGATTTACAAACATTTAACGGATGTAGTTGTAACCTAAGATACGAAGCTGAGAATTCACCAATCACTTTCGATTACAATTTTGAAAGTGGTGAGATAAATTTTATATAATGAAAAGAGAAAAGATGAGGTTGTATTTGGATGATGTGAGAACTCCACAAGACCCAAATAATGAATGGGTTGATGGTATTCCACAATGGGAAGTAGTTCGTAGTTATGATGAGTTTGTAGCACACATTCAAAAGAATGGATTGGAAAATTACGAAGTAATTTCATTAGACCACGACTTAGGTGAAAGTGCTATGAATGAATTTTATAACAATGTTCATCCAAACTACACATTAGATTATAATAATATTCAGGAAAAAACTGGATATGATGCAGCTAAATGGTTAGTAGCTGAAAGTATGAGAACTGGCATTCCATTACCAGCTGTTTATGTTCACTCTGCTAATCCAATTGGTTCGGCTAATATTATGGGATATGTAAACAATTACTTAATGAGTTGCCGCCTTCCACAAAGCTGTGTAAGAGTAAAAATAAAACATACAATTTAATAAAGGTTATAAAGATAGACTAAAATGAAAACTAAAAATGTACAAGAGGTGTTTACCGATAATGGGTATTTAAATTTGGTAACATCACAAACAGTTGAAACAAAAAACTTATTAAAAATAAAAGTGGGAGATAATAAGTATGAAACTCTCGAAGTTAAAATCATAGCAGATTTCAGTACAATTGACGAGAAGTATCATGAAATATTTTTCAACATAATTAGTGCAAAGTATCTTGAATCTGTTTCTTTTGGAGACAATCCATTTTCTAAATGTTTACCTGTACCTAAACGCAGATGGTGGGAATTTTGGAAAGCTAACTTACATATATAACTAATTGATTTTCAATCACTTATAACTGATTGATTATCAACGATTTATACCCGAAAAATACCTTAAAAAACATTTGGTAATTTCGGGTTTTTTTCGTATCTTTACATTGTAACAAAAGTTAAGATATATGGCTAAATATTCAGTTCAGTTGCCTGATTCCTTTATAAAGGGACTGGTATGTAAGGTTAATGTTTCCCTTAATGGTAAGCATAGTTCAAAGGAGTTAAAAGTATGTAGTGTTAAAGCTCGTTCTGTTATCTTTATTGAAGTTGATAAAGCTAACCGTCAAAACATTTTCCGTAAAGTGGATAAAGCAGATATTGTTGAATTCAGACCTACGGCTATTTGTGAGATTACTGTTAAGGATGGTATATTGCCTGTAAGATGGGAAAGTAGTTGGGATAGTATCGGACAACCTTCAGCTTCGGTAGCTAATTCTTTTGGTAGAAGAACTTTCAGTAAACATTCGCAAGGATGGGCTCCGAAGTTACCTTCAACAACAAATTCAGCAGCTGGGTTTCCAATGGTATAAAAATTATAAGATATGAATATGAAAGTAAATGTAAACAAATTAGAAATGACAAGTTGTACTAAGTGTGGTAATGATATGCCACTTTTACGTTTCACAAAGTATGGTTATCGTAGTTGTGTAAATTGTAGT
>JACCDZ011126365.1_pt1 | contig 22400 bp, 24 predicted proteins | sample 7449551 | NCBI WGS metagenome assembly JACCDZ01 (sample SAMN15323452, study PRJNA562643) | freshwater metagenome | isolation source: river surface water | place: USA:Blue River Watershed | collected 2017-08-18 | reverse complement strand
TTTCATAAAGATGTAATAAATATAATTTTAAGAATTGATATGAATGAATAACGATTTTATTTGTTCTAATTGTTATTTCATTAATAACTGGTAATAATTCATTATCTCTTATAACATTCTTAATATTATCTTTATTAGTTTTCATGTAATCAAAATTTTCTTCATCCTTTTTCTTTTCTTTAACTTTGGGTTTTGATTTTTTCATTTCTATATATTATTACTAAAGATTTTATTTTTAAATAGTTTTACGCATTAAAAATTATTAATAAAAAATTGATATAAAATTATATAAATTAATAATTATTAGATTATATAATGACAGATAATGCAAGAATTAAATATAACTATGATTATTTACAAACATATTGTAAAGAAAATAACATAACTTTATTAAAAGATTATTCAAATGAAAGAGTAAATAGAGATAAAATAATATATGCTAAATGTATTATAAATAATTGTATTAAAAATGTTGAAAAACGATTTAGACAATTACACGAAGTTGGTTGTTATTGTATAAAACATACAAAAGAAATTTCATATAATAAAGCAAAAAATACTGAATGGGAAAGTAATCGCATTAGATTTAATAATAATTATTTAAATAAGTATTGTGAAGATAATAAAATAGAATTATTAGAAGATTATTCAAATGTTAATGTAAATAGAGATACATTAATTAAGGCAAAATGTTTAACTGAAAATTGTAATGAAGATGTTGAAAAACGATTTAGACAATTACATGAAGGCGGTTGTTTTTGCGAAAAATGTACTGACAAAATAAAAATACAAAAACTTAAAATAGCAGATTGGGATAGTAGTAAAATAAGATTAAATAATAACTTTTTAAATAATTATTGTAAAAATAATAATATAATATTATTAGAAGATTATTCTAACATAGATCTTAATAGAGAAAGCATAATAAAATCAAAATGTTTAACTGAAAATTGCAATGAAAATGTTGAAAAACGTTTTGGAAATATAATAGAAACAAGTGGATTTTATTGTAATAATTGTTCTAACATTAATAAACAAGATAAAAGAAAAATAACATGTTTGGAAAAATATGGTGTTGAAAGTCCTCAACAAAATATAGAAGTTAGAAATAAAACTATCAATACATGTTTGGAAAAATATGGGGTAACCAGCAATTTATCTTTACAGCAATGTAAAGATACAATTAAACAAACTAATTTAGAAAAATATGGTGTTGAATATCCTCAACAAAATGTTAATGTTAGAGACAAAAGCAAAATAAAATGTTTAGAAAAATATGGTGTTGAACATATTTCACAAAGCGACCATTTTAAGGATAAATGTAAAAATACATGTTTAGAAAAATATGGGGTTGAACATGCTATACAAAGTAATGAGGTTCAACTTAAAATAAAAAATACTATATTTGAGAGATATGGCGTTGAAAATGTTTGTCATAATCCAGAAATAGCAGAAAGAGCATCTAAAAATTCATATAGAACAAAAACTTACACATTTCCATCTGGAAATATTATTAAATGTCAAGGATATGAACCATTCGCATTAAATGAATTAATTAAATTACATAAAGAAGAAGATATTATAACTGGTTGTGTAAATGTTCCAATCATAACATATACGGATTTAGATGGTAAAGAACATAAACATTTTGTAGATATTTTTATACCTAAAGAAAATAAATGTATAGAAGTTAAATCTACATGGACTGCAGAAAAGAAAAAAGATAATATCTTTCTTAAACAAGATGCAGGAAAAAAATTAGGTTATGAATATGAAATATGGGTTTATGATGGAAATGGGAAAAAAGTTAAATGTTATCTATAAATTAATATTCTCTTCTTTTGCTTTTAATTTTGCCTTTCTATTTAAATATGCATTATGTCTCCATTCTTTTAATTTTTCTGGGTTAGTTTCTTTTATTTTTTCCATATATGTTTTTGCTTTTTCTTTTACTATATTACTATTCTTTTCATAATATTTTTTATTACGTTCAGGATTTGTATATGACTTTAATTTTTCTTCTAACTCAATATTCTTTTTTTTGAGTTCTTCAATTTCAAGTTTCAAAATATTAATTTCTTCATTCATCTTTTATTTACTATAAATATATTATAACATAATTTTAAATATTTTATGCTATAATATTAAGTATATGACATTATATAAACATAAAAGCGAAGATTATAAATTATCTGCCGTAGAATATTATTTGGTTGGTGATAAATCACAATTAGAAGTATGTGAAATATTCAAATGTAGTCCAAGAAGTTTAATGAGATGGGTTGAAAAATATGAAAAAGAAGGTGAAATAAAAAGAGAAAATAGAAAACCAGTTGCATACAAAGTTCATAAAGAACATGTTAAATTTTTATTAGATGAAATTAAAAAGAATAAGACAATTACTATGACAGAATTAAAACATAAATTGAAAGAAAAATTTAAGATAGAATTAAGTAGGTTTCATATCAATAGAATTGTTAATGATAACAATATTACATTAAAAATAACAAGAATAAGACATGAACCAGAAAAAAGATTTGGAAAAGAAATAAATATAAATCAAAAATTAAAAGAATTCTATGATGAAATAAAAAAGCATAAATTAGAAGATATTATATGTATTGATGAGACAAGTATTAGTGGATTACAGAAAAGACATCAATGTTATAGTGAATTAGGTAAAAGATGTGTAATAAAAACACAATCACAAGAAGTATTCAAAAAATATACTGGTATATTTGCTATTTCTTATAATGGTGTTTTAGGTTGGGATTTATATGATAAAGGCGGAATTGATAGCGACAGATTATATGAATTTTTAGAAAAACATATAACGTCTAAATTTAAAAATAAATTAATCATTTTAGATAATGCAAGTAGTCATAGAAATGCAAAAATAAAAGAATTAGTAAATAAGCATAATACATTATTGTATAGTGTTCCTTATCAACATTTTACAAATAGTATTGAAAATTATTTTAGTATGATGAAATCCAGATTATATAAATTAGATGGTTTAACCCATAAAGAACTAAAAATGAATATAGATAAGGTTATTAAAGAAATACCAAAAGAAAAATACGAAAATATAATTAAAGGAACTTATAACAGAACCGAAAAATATACAAAGAAACCTTCAAATAGAAGAAAAACATTAAAAAATTATAAATAATTTGCATATTTAAAAAGTCGGCGTTTTAAATGTGCAAAGGTGTAAAGTATGCTGCAATTTTTTCGGATAAATCTTTTTCGCAGCGCAAAATTATTTTACAGCATTCTTTATAAGCATCTGTGAAATCATCCGGATTTGGATCGATTTCATCCAAAATCATTTTTTGTTCAATAATTTCTGCATTGTTCGTATTTAATATGTGTAATCTCCTTAATAAATAACCAAAATAATGGCATGAATAACATGTGAAACATCTCAATAAATCTGCACATTTATTATGATGACGTATTTTCCGCATACTCGGGAATGTCTTTTTTAAATGTGCGATTGTTTTATTCATCAAAGACCATCCCTCCTCGGTTGGTCGAGCGTCGTTTTGGTCATTAAATATTAATATGTTTGATTTGTATGTACCGCAACATAAATCGCTGAATGATTGTGTGGTATTTTTTAATTCAACATGAACACAAAATTGTGTTGGTGTATTTATTCCCAAATATTTGCAAGGTTTAAAATAACTGTTTATGAAAATAAATATATTATTTATATTTGCAGACGCGTCATAATAAGAATACGCAGTTTTTATTTGGTGTTTTTGGTCAGCATACGTGTTGATATTATTCATTTATTATATTATAAAATGTATTTTTTATATTAATAAAAAAAATATATATATAAAAGTAATTATTGTTATAAAAAAAATGTGGAAACAAATATTATTGAAAAATGCATTAGACCGACCTCCTCACAAAGCGGATGTTAAAGTTTGTCCAAATTTGGAGATTGAAGAAAAGTCTCAACAACGCAAAAGCAAACGCAAACCTCTTCTTTCACCATTGACAATGCATGAATATAAAATAATGAAATCAAGAATGTCGAAAGAATTGGATGTGCCAAAAGAATTGGAGGTATATTTATTAACGGTTTCGAGAGAAATACGATTAAAATCTGTGAGTTCAGACCGAAAGGAGAGTTTTTTTATGAGAATTAATTTTTTTAAAGAATTACAGAATTATAATGTAAATAATCCCAAATATCATCATTTTGGTCGAATATATCTTGGACAAAATTTAAAAGAACGAAATTGTTGGTCTGGTTCAATGTATTTATTTATAAAAAAAGGTATTTATTTCGGAACTGTGTGGATAGATGATGATTACAGTGGAGGTACATTAGAAGAAGAAGAATTATTATTATTTGCTCCGAATTTTGCAGAATTCCAAATTAGATTCTTCATGAAAGATCCAAAAAAGTACGAATGTAAATACAAGAATATACATATTGATGATTATCCAAAATAAAATGGCACATCTTTGATAAATCCATGTGCAATATTTATCAAGAATTGTACATTTATTAGTAAAATGAATATAAAAGTTTATTTTATTACACATACATATTGTACGATGCAAATTTTTGTTAAAACATTAACTGGTAAAACAATCACGCTTGAAGTTGAACCATCAGACAGTATTGAGAACATCAAATCAAAAATTCAAGACAAGGAAGGGATTCCTCCAGATCAACAACGATTAATTTTCGCTGGGAAACAGTTGGAGGACGGACGCACTCTTGCCGATTATAATGTGCAAAAAGAGGCTACTTTACATTTGGTGCTGAGGTTACGGGGCGGTTAAACAAAATAACCGCGATTAGGTAATGTCATTATAATCTTTATAAGTGGATAAAAATTATAATAAGAATAAAGGAGTGGATGAATTCGGAAAACATTGTTACACACAATTCTGCTGAGAAAAAAGCGCAACAAGCAACAAGACGCAATGTCAAGAAATAAATCACGGCTGCGGGTAAAACCTGAAAATACAATATAAAAGGAATGAGCAGTCCGCAAAAAATGCGTTATAACAATCAAAACAATAATCCATACACCGGATTTCTTCGCATTCGTCGCAGTTTGCGCGACCATCACAACGGGTCCGTCGTTGATACACAACAAAAACTGAGCGAAACATTTGCGTCACTTGGATACGCCGAACAAAGCGAGATTATCACAGAAGCCGTCATGACAGAAACATTGCGTAGAATTGGTATTACATTCGACCCACAAGATGTACCGCGATTCTTAGCATTGTGTGTGAATCCTACCACGAATCAAGTACATAACTACGATGTATGTCGCGCGATTGAAATCGTAGATGCACAACGAGCATTGGTGCGAAGTAATTCCATGAATGGCGCAGAATCGGAATCGGAGAAACGACCAATCTCAGTCTCTATGGCACGCAACAGTGATAATAATGGTGCTCCCAATTTGAATCCATCCACCCTGTTACAAATGCGTTCAAGTGTTGCATCTCCTAGGGCGCGCAATACAACACCATATGAAGAAATGCCAGAAAGTGAAGGTACTGCTTCGTCGTCGTCTGATGCGAACCCAATATCGAGTATGTATCAACGCATAGTGGATAGTGTAATACAGAACCAAAAGAAACCAGAACGAGAGTTGGATATTGAGGAAATTTTAGGCGAAAGTTATTTGGACAATAATAGTTCCAATCGTTTCTCCAGCAATGCGTTGGATGTGTTGGCGCTGTATATCAAAGGTCAAAAGTTATTATACACTGAATCCAAAACGTATTGCGAGCAACAGCTTAATTTTTTGATGTTGCCCGCTATTTTCATATCATGTGTGGGTAGTATATTCAGTTTTTTATCCAGCAAGTATCAAAACGGCGACGTCATTATTGCCTCACTCAATGGATTTAATGCGTTTTTGTTGGCGCTGATTTCGTATTTAAAACTGGATGCCAAAGCGCAAGCACACAAGACGTCGGCATATAAATTCGACAAATTGGAGTCGATGTGCGAATTTAATTCGGGCAAATTCATGTTTTTCGACACGACACAATTGGATATTATGGATGTGGTGAAACAAATCGAAAAAGAGGTGAAGGAAATTAAAGAGACGAATCAGTTTATATTGCCCGAAACCATACGATATGAGTTCAATTTCACATATACGACGAATGTGTTTATGTTGGTGAAAAAAATACAGGCAACGGAAATTGCGGAGACGAATAATTTGGCGAATTTAGTGCGGCAAATTAATGCGGATTGTGATACGTATAATGGAATGGACCCAAACACACAACCGGCCAAAGATTTGAAGCGGGAGATTGATTATAAAATCAAAAAACAGAATAAGTGTTTAAATACGATTTTAGAATGTCGCGAACAATATTTCAATCTGGACCGTGATTTCACGAAAGAAATCAATGACCATATCAAAAAATCCAATCGATGGTTCATATTCAGATTGCTATGTTGCGATTGGCTCAAATCTTAATCAGAAGGTATTAAGACTCCCCTCCGGCATATTCGGTTGTAATATATAGTAATATGTTAATATACGCATTTGTTGGCGTTATCTCTCTTCCCGTAATTATTATATGTGTATGTGCATATAAATATTATAAATATAAAGCGGAACACGGCTACATTCATACCACAATGATTGATGTTTTATTTTCGTGAGACATACTTGTCTATGTATATATTAAGGCGAAATATATACATATGAATGGAAAATTACATCGAAACCCCCAATTACTAACCATACTCCCTCCATTCAAATTATCCAGTCTCTCCCGAACATTTCTCAAAAACATTTGGCAAAACTTGCAAAAATGCCGCACAAAACACTGGAAACAGTTCGTGATATCCGATGTGAATCATGCGTTTGATCCTGAACGCGACATGAAGAGTGGGTCTTCTATATCGGGTCAATTGCGCGACACTATTTTTGAGAATAAAGATAGTCAGTGCCGCAAAATACAAATCAAAATACCAATTAATTCGGGAGAGATATATAGAACACTCACTGTATTTATTGTTTGGTACCCCGATTCCAAAGACCATCCCTCCCCGGTTGGTCGGGCGTTTGTTCCACCTAATATTGATGCGATGATGCGTCAAATAGTGACCTGGTTCTGTTTCATAGTACCGTTCGTCCGACCAGATTGCGACTGTAGTCATCATACCGATGTGTTTCTGTTACTCACTTCACACGATTCTGTGATGCCGAATTCGGGAGAGAAACTTGTGGTAGATGATTTGTTTAGTGCTTATACATACACCTGTCGCAAAAACAACGAGATGTTTATAATGCGTCAATCTGTGTGGTTGAAAGCGCTCATACACGAATCATTTCACACATTTGGCATTGATTTTAGCGATGCGGACTTTGAATCAGCTAAAACGATTATCAGGAAATTGTTCCCAGGAATAACACAAAATGTGGAAATTCGGCTGTATGAATCATACACGGATATTTGGGCAACGATATGTTACGTGTTACTTAATATTGGAGGAGGAGGAAGAAACAAACATACTGTGAAAACTAAGAACCGTGTTGTGCGTTCTTTGCGTTTGCGTGCGAATACAGTGCCATTTAGAACCATAGAACGCGAATTACATAGACAGTGTTGTTTTGCTGTGTTGCAGAGTGCGAAAATGTTCCGACACACAAAGACAGATATGGAGTCTTTGCTCTCCCGAAATGGCAAGTATGAAGAATCATTGATGGTGTTTAGTTATCATGTGTTGCGGCCAATATACATGTCGGATTTGAACCGGTTTATTGAATGGACAGCGCGACATAATGATACGCGTGACTATATGAGATTTAGAAAAGAAAATGTGGATTCGTTTGCGCAAATAATTGGAGTTATATTAGAACGTGCATTATGGCTGTCGCAGTACCAAAAAGCGGGTCAAGTATTATCTGAGTTGCATCCAACACATCAATTATCAAGGACGGCGGTATTGACATATCCTATGGAAATAGTATAATATATAATAAATGTCTTTCTATGATGATGATGTGGAACAAATAGAAATTCCGGAAGACATACGCAATTTGGAATTATTCAAACATATTTCTGCTACGCGAACACCCGCAAGAACGAAAGACCGCGAGTTATATATGAATAAATTGCTTTTATGCAGCACGGAAGATATAAAAAATGTGATGTTTTTGAACGATGAACAGTCTCAAAGTTTTCGGAGAAGCATTGAAAGTATAACAGCAAGCAAACAATGCGAACGCACTATAGGTAAAAAATGCAAGAATCATTCGGGAGAGAATGAAAATACACCGGATTTTAGACACATTGATAATTCGCGGTGTTGGCTGTGTGGGTTTGCGTTTGAATGTAATGATGATGTCGATTGTGAGCATTTGATTCCAGTCACATTTGCTGGTCTATTTACCGGAATCAAATCGACGAGACGCGTGACTGATTTTTCCAAAGCTTTTCAACGCGCATATGCTTCTAATTATTTGTATGCACACGCCAGCTGCAATCGTTCCAAATCTGATCTTTTGTTGATAACGTGGGACGAAGCAACCGGTAAGATGGTTTTCAATCATGAAACTGGAATTGAACTGCAACAACGAATACTAAACATTATTCAAAGAAAATACCCCACATATAGAGTGAATTCCAATAAATATACGGACGATATGATGAATAATTATCGCGATAAAATGAATATTATTTGTGATTTTATTAATCGCGAATATAATGCGTTTTTGAAAAATGGGTTATCCATGACAGATTACATAAAGTATATTGTTAGTATGACACAAATATATTTCTCTAAAAAACGTCTCGAATCAATGAATCCGGAACACATTCGTCGGGAGAGTTTAAATGAAATTATTAGCATAAACAAAGAAATTGGTGATGAGGCAAGCAGAGTTTTTGATATTGTGAAATTGAATGAAATACATACTTCTGCGAAAAAATCGCCATTAAAACGAATCGAACACGAAGAGGAACAAGACAATGTGTTCTTTCAACCAAAACGTTTATTCAATTCGCCCGTTGCTAACAGAACACGTTCAAAAAAACCGCGCAATTTCGGTGGTGGCAGTGGCAGGCGGCGAAATAAACGCAGATTGTCAATGCGTCGCAAAAGAACATAAACCTCTCCCGATGTTATATTATTATTAGTATAGAAGCAATGTCGCAAACATTTATCGCAAAGTATAAACCATATTTCCTGTCTGAATTTAATACTGACCCGCAATTAGTAAGTGTTATTAGAACGTTTATGGAATTGGGCGATTTAAATATGTTATTTGTCGGAAATGCGAGCACTGGAAAAACAACATTGTTGTATGCAATTCTGCGAGATTATTATGGGTTGGGTCGCGATGACTCTTTTCCGGAATTAAATATTATGTTTATTAATAATTTAAAGGAACAGGGTATTAATTATTTTCGCAACGAAATGAAAACGTTTTCGCAATCGCACTGTTCGATTCGAGGGAAAAAGAAATTCATTGTGATTGATGATATTGACACGATTAATGAGCAAAGTCAGCAAGTATTTCGCAATTATATTGATAAATATAATAATAATATTCATTTTATAGCAAGTTGCACGAATGTGCAAAAAGTTATTGAAAGCATGCAATCGCGATTACATATGGTGAATATATCTCCTCCCACAGCAGAATCGGTTGCGGAAATAGCAGATAGAATCATTGCATTAGAGTCTATAATAATTGACGCGGATTCCCGAGATTTCATATTGGATAAATCGAATATCCGAACTGTTATAAATAATTTGGAAAAAATAGCCATTTATGGACGCCCCATGACTCTGCAAACGTGTTCCCGATTGTGTTCTACTATATCACTTAAACAGTTTGAAGATTATATATGCGCATTACATGAACGTGATTTGAAAAAAGCAATAGGGATACTCTACGATATAAATGATTATGGGTATTCCGTGATTGATATTTTGGAGTTTTTCTTTTCAATTGTGAAAACCACACAGTTATTGACAGAAGAAGAAAAATACGATATAATTCCGGTGTTATGTAAATATATTTCTATATTTCACAGTCTGCATGAAGATAGTGTTGAATTGGCGTTATTTACAAATAGTGTATTAAATACACCCACATTCTTGAAATCAGCTACCGCGAAAATAAACGAACAGCAAAATGTTGTTGCTTCTAAATGAATATAAAATTGTTGGCATTATATTATTTATTTAAACAACCATGACCACGCTTTTTGATATGTCTATAATTGGCGAAACATATACTACCCCCATCCGAAACACAAATATTCAAATCGTAATGCGTCGCGAAAATAATGGTGTGGCTAGTTTGTATTTTCGAACGGCGGCCGGGTTACAACTCGATATACCCGATGGCATACGTTTATATTGTCGCGACACGATTGACCCAAATCGCCGTTTGTTGCAATATCCCATCAATTCAAACATGTATGTTATATGTCCCAGTGACAAATATTGGGTGGAATATCAAGGCGATGTAGTCTTGACACTAAATCCAATGCGGGCGTGGCGAATAGTGGAACCCGGTTGCAACGGTGTTTAAATCGCCGATTATATTGAGGGAGGGTTCGTCCCTGGAAATTGAATTGCTTAATTATTTACTCATGAATCAATAATAAATAACTAAGCACATATATTAAACAAACAAACGAACTAACTAACAAAATGAACTCTAATCAATTACGTGTGAGACAAGTCCTCGATTCCATCGGTGCCAATGGCCGTCGCGCTTTGGCGAAATATTTGCCCGAATACGTGTTACCCACCGACACAAAGGGCACATTCCCTGCTGCTATTCTCGCTTCATTCCCAGAACATAAGTATAGTGAAGTGGGCGTCTTGACTGAGAAGTTAGTTTTGTCACGCGAAGAACCGACCATTCAGAGCATTATGTCCGAATTAACTCATGTTGCCGAGGGCGCAGCAAAAGCGAAAATTGCAATCAGTAAAACCACTGCCGATTATTTAACTAAATTAATCGCGACGAGACAGTGTATTCAAAATATATTGCGTGCGTCAGATTTGACTATTAGCGACTGTGTGCAAGGAGCTGAATATTTGGGCAAGAATGTGGCGGGACACCCGGACGGTGTGTTTGGGACTACGGTTGTGGCGGAGGTCAAAACATCTTCGAAATTGGATGCGGACCATGTGTATTTCATGTTACAACTCGCTTTATACATGTCTTTAAATCCCGCTTTCACTTGCGGAATATTGGTTTTGCCACTGCAAAGCACGTGTATTGTTGTGCGCGATTGGCCTATGCGTGCCAAACTATTGGAACTCGTCGAACAAAAAGCGGCCAAAATCATTGCGGAACGACCACCAACAGTGAGTATGGAAGAAATATTCGGAGTAGCCAATTTAATCGACTTTTATGGCATTGGACGTCATGTATCTAAAAACAAAACACTTTTGCAAACCGTGTCGAATATGATTCCCGGGGTACCTTTCCAAATATTCTTGTCAAGCAACATAAGCTCCAAACTTAATTTGGACGACGCTGATGTGGAAGCCGCGGGAGAGTGGATACGTAATAATAATATTATATTATACATTCACGCTCCTTATGTAATTAATTTGGCTGCTGAATATGACGATGAGTGGAATATTGACTATATGCGCAGAACAATGCAATACGGGGCCAAGTTGGGCGCCAAGGGCGTGGTTGTGCATGTAGGGAAATACACAACGCAAGACATAGAAGTCGCGGAGGGATATATGGCGTATGCAGTGCAGTCTATATTGGAACAGACCGACCCCGCGTGTCCGCTTTTAATTGAAACGCCTGCGGGACAAGGCAGCGAAATGTATTGTGCGAAAGAATCATTTGTTGAATTCATTCGTTTGTTTGTGCCCAAAAACCCGACCGAACTTACGCGCATTGGGTCGTGTATAGACACGTGTCACGTGTTTGCGTGTGGTTATAAGCCATCGGAATATATACAGTATATTGCAGAATCGGGAATTCCATTGAATTTAGTGCATTATAATGACTCGAATGACATTTGTGGAAGTTGCAAGGACCGACATGCGCCTGTGGGTCGAGGACATATTGGAATCGCGGAAATGACGGCAGTAGCGGATTATTGTGGAGCTAATCAGGTATGTATGGTTATTGAATAAAAAAGGGGAAACCCACCCACCAAAGGTCACCCCTCCTTCCGTCGGGGATTTACCAACCTTTTTTTATTTCATCAAAGTGTCTCTTCGCTTTTTCTGAGGACTTATCTAATAATATATTAAATATAGTGTGTTTTTTGTAGGAATGTCCAAGCAAATATTTCGCCGCACGGTTCCTTTTTTTATTTTACACGATTTGCTGGAAGAAATTTGTTTGAAAACGGAAAAATATTATTTAGTTGATTATAATGCGTATAAAAAATTTATGTATAACCAAACCAAAAAAGACGTTTTTTTAAATTCTGTGAAAGAATATTATCACGCAAGCAAACAAACATATGTTACTCGTGAAATGACATATAATAATTTCTTAACAATAGTTCGACAAATTACGCGGTCTCATAATTTAGAATACACATCACAAATTCGTTACAATGAAAGTGATTACAATATTGTATATTTTATACCTCTTACAACGCCCTCTGTATAATAGAAAAATTACCAAAGCATATATTAGATAGCAACATGACAAATACCATATTAACATATTCACTGTTAGTCGCAACCGTTATATTCACATCTGCTTATTACGGTAATAAATGGGTTAAAACGTTAATTAACGGCAAGTCTGGTGCTCCGGTGGATGATTATGCAAATATTAAACAGTATTTGTTGAATGATTCGGATCTGTTTAGCGACCATAAACCCAAAATTTGGGTGCATTCCAAATTTGAATACAACGCTCGCAAATGGCAGAGTTTTCATTCCAGGTCCAGTTACGATTTAAACCAACCGTATATTCATTTAACCATTAAAACCATCATCGACCATTGTGGTGCCGATTTTCATGTTTGTCTCATTGATGACCAAACATTTAGCAAACTTTTGCCGGAATGGGATTTAGACTTAAATCGCGTAGCCGAACCACTAAAATCACGCTATCGCGAAATAGGCATGATGGAATTGGTGTATAAATATGGCGGTATGATATTGCCCAATTCCACCCTTTGTTTAAAATCACTGAAAGATCTGTATTATCGTGGCATTGAATCTGGAACTCCATTTGTATGTGAATCTGTAAATCGCACCATGAATATGGGAAAAACACGCATTGGCAATTCGCTGGCTTTCATTCCGAGCACATATATTATGGGTGCCAATCGTGCCGACCCCGTGGTGAAAGAATTAATAGATTATTTAAAACGCCGGTGTTCAATAGCACATTATTCTATGGAAATGGAATTCACTGGAGATACATCACATTGGTGTCTCTCCCGAATTGCCAGTGGTCAAATTCGTTTGGTTGGTGGAGAATTAGTTGGTGTCAAAACAGTGGATGGAAAACCAGTGTTATTAGAACATTTAATGGAAGACGGATATTTACACCTATCACCCATGTGTTGTGCGATATATATTCCCGAAGACGAGTTATTGACGAGAACCAAATACCAGTGGTTCGCTGCAATGCCAGTAGAGGAAGTCATGAGAACGAATGTGGCGATTGTTAAATATATTAAGGCATCATTGAGCGATTTAATGGATGTTCCTGCGGATAATACGGTGAGTATCACATCCGCTATATAAACAATATAATGACCATATCGTAATATATTACAAAATGGTAATTCTTTATTTCGTGTTTTGCGCATTCTCCATGTTACGCCTTGTTACAGGGCAGGATGGATGGTATTCAAGTGTGTGGCTTAGTGCAGCTGCCTATTGCGGTAAAGACAAATACGAAACCATGATTTTGGACGGTCCTGCAAAAGGATTTACTGTGTTGGACACATTTTCCGATGCGGCGACTGATTTAGAAGGATATATCGGTATATTGCCCGCTGGCGATGAGAATACTGTATATGTCGTGTTTCGCGGCTCATCTTCCACCCGTAATTGGATTGCCGATTTTGAAGTGAAAAAGGTTGATTATCCCGGCTGTTTGGGGTGCCAAGTGCATCACGGATTTTATCAATCGGTACTAAATGTAAAACCACAAATAGAAAAAACAGTGAATGGACTCTATCAAATGTACCCCAATTCTTCAATTATATTTACTGGGCACTCATATGGTGCCGCCACAGCCATGTTGATGGCACTGGAAATAACCGCAGTTTATGACATACGGGTAATTAATTTTGGACAGCCGAGAATAGGTAATCCCGCATTTGCTGCTTTTTACAACACCAAAATAGCGGATTATACGCGCATTACTCACAACAGAGACATAGTACCACACGTTCCACCAATCAAAGAGTTTGATTATATGCACAGTTGTGGTGAAGTGTTTGAAACTGTTTCGGGAGAGTTGCAAACGTGTCTTCGTGTATGTGAAGATCCCGAATGTGCCGACCAATATAAATTATGGCAAACTAATAGTGCTGACCACGAGATATACTTGGGACACACTATGAACTGTGAAAATAGTATTGCCTGAAATTGAAATGCTTTTTTAGTGTGAAGTGTGTGGTATAAAATAACTGACCAAACGTATTAAATAAATAAATGACTACTATTGTTATTCCTTACAGAGACCAACGCGATAATATATTCGATTATCACTTGCCTGGTGGCAGAACTATATTTGTGTGCAAAGATTTGCCTCTAAACACTAAGTCTATATTGAGCGAGTTTTGTCCCATTCTTGGATTACCAAAGACGGCGAGCAAATCCCGTATTATCACTGCATTAAGCCCGGCTTTGGTATATGAAACTACGCCTGCGCATGCGCAACTCGATGCGACTGAAGATAATGAATTAGTTGTATCTGAACATTCTTCAGATTATTCCGAGGGCGACGAGGAGGAGCTTGAAGCTGAGCGTGCGTATGAAGAAGAGTGGAATGAGTGGCTGGAAGAGACGATTCGCGAACAAAATAGACAAGATTCCGACGCGACTGAACTTTCAGAAGAAGACGATGACGATGGCTGGTTGTCTCCGCGTGTCGTTGTGCCTCCTTCAAACACTATGAATATAGTGGAAGAGACGAATAAATCCACTAAAATCGTGTTGCGTCTGCGTAAAAATGGCAATAACGAGATTATTCATGACAAACCCAAATTATTTGTGATGAAATTGTGTAAGTATATTGATAATGAATATAAAGAATTTCGCATGGGCGAGTATTTGACTGAAATGGAGGCGGTGAAAGCGGCGTTGCGCAAGCTCACTCCCTCTGGCATATTCGAATTGACGCAGCGCCAGAAAAATAAGCAGCAGTTGGGACCGGAGTGGGTGCATTTAGAAAAGTCATTGCATAATATTAAAGAGGACACGGAAATTGCGACACACTTGGCGAAGTATATTACGACTTTGGCGCAATTGCAAGAGTATTTGTCATATAAGGACATGTTAGTGGATACGAATCAGCGCGCTCCTTTTGCGGAGAAATACGGAAAATCGGGAGAAGCGTACTCTTGGTATTTCACGTGCAACGGTAAGATTATATAAATTGTGTATGCGTATTTTGGAAATTTGTAATTAATAAATTTTAAATATGTGAATAAACCCCTTTTTTATTTTATAACACATACATGCATCTACGCCAAAGGCCCCGAGATCTCAGCTTCATCGCGGCGCCTTAACTGTATTATATCAAAAAATTGAACTCTTCTATAATAAATACAATTGCCGGAACAATATAAAGCCTTTAAATTCAGCCACCAAAATGGTAACAACACGTTCAAAATCATTCGAGCAGTATAAGCGAGGATTTCACCCAAATTCGAAGGTGAGTTTAGGTAAGTATTATGGTTATCCCAAATGTTGCATACAGTATTTTATGCACAATATTTTATCTTGTGGAAGAAGACACACGCGCATGCAACTTCGGGTATCAAGAGGTAGCGGGTTTATACCTTGTCCGAGATGTGCGTGGAAAATTCATACTGAACAAACGACATTAGAAGGATTAATCACTAATCGTATATGTACGGATATATTTATTTGCGATAAATAATGCGTATTTTTTATGTGAGTATATATATATATATATATATATATATATATATGAATAAAAATTCAAAATCCACCAAAAAACAACAAAGAAATGTCACATTTTTAACTCCATTTGACGCGAGAAAACCTCCAGTATTTCAAGCAAATGCCGGGAAATCCAGAACGAAAACAGTCCGTAGTAATAAAAAGTCTCGTGCCTCTCCAAAATCTAGTCGCAAAAGTCGTGAATTCATAAAACCAAAAGTGAATGCAAGTAATGAAGAATTGAAAAAATACGTGAGATTGTATTTTGATGGAGAAAAGAATAAATTGCCCGAGCATCTAAGGAATATTAGAATTGGATTGTGGGACGTGGAAGAAATCACGGATATGTCCAATTTATTCATAAATCAAGAGGAATTCAATGAAGATATTTCGGAATGGAATGTTTCAAATGTGACCAACATGAATGGAATGTTTGCAATGTGTGAAAAATTCAATCAAGATATTTCAAAATGGAATGTTTCGAAAGTAACTGATATGTCTGAAATGTTTGAAGAATGCAAACAGTTCAACAGCGAATTGAATGATTGGGATGTTTCAAACGTCACAAATATGGATAATATGTTTGATGGATGTACTTCATTTAATAAGAATTTAAATGATTGGGACGTGTCGAATGTAGTCGAAATGTTTGAAATATTTGGCCGGAACGATGATGAGAATACCAGGTGCAAAATTAGTATAAATTATGTGAAGAATTGGGAACCAAAAAGCATAAACCCGAGTGAATTAGATGAAGATGACACAAGAATGATTCGAGAGAGTTATATAATAGATAAGTTGATATTCAACTATCATAAATTAAGCGAAAAAGAAAAAAATAATTTGGCCATGAAAAACAAAAAAAGAAGATTGGCAAAAAGCAGAAAAGAAGCAATCAATGCTTTTGAAACGATTGATCAAGACATCGACAAAGTTAGCGACAAAGAATATCAAAAAAATTTATCCAAATTCATATATCCTGATAATTTTAACACACGAGAACTATTAAGCTACATTGATTAATTATTTTTTATAACCACACTGTATATAATATAATACATGCCTACAAAATATTATTCTCGCAAACGACAACGCGGAGGATTATTCTCTCGCAAAACTTCACTTACAAAACGCCACACTATTAACATGTCCTCTTGCCCAGATAAAGATGTCGCATGTGATATACTCGACACACAATTAGACGGCAAAATCAATCCGAGTTGGATGACGTGTATTTCCAAACGCGGTGTAAAATATCACATAAAATACGTGACACCGTCAAATATGTTTATTAAAAGTATCGAATCCACGCAAATCCCGCATTTCAACGTCGCAGGACTCACGACAGCACAACAACAACAACAAGGCGCCATTGAATGCAAACTCAAAATCGAAAATAAATTCATCGCATGTTTTGCTCTCATTTGTGGTGAATGGTACGCTATTATGCGTCTGCTGGGAAAAACAATTAATACAGGTGTATTGGCAATGACTGTGCGCAATAGAGCCTACTATAGACTGAACACCAAATACATTCAAATAGACGAAGCCACGAGTGCTGTTAAGTTAGCACCCGATGCGATGAAACAGAGCGATGAATTTTACATTTTGAGCACGAAAAAAACTCCTATACTCAATTTAGACCCTAAGGTTTGGGAACACGTGGATCGCGAACATAATGTGGAGGTTTTTCGCGTATTAAACACATTTCGCATACAAAAATTAGTGGCAAATGTGATGAAATATCATGCATTAGGCGAAGTGGCCAGTATTGGTAATGTGTAATATCAACCGCAGTTCATCTGATGGTAATCTTACCTGTTGTATTTTTTTATTTATGGATGCCGCATTTATATTATTAAATTCTCCCGATTGAATACATTTTAACAACAATGCCAACTCCTCATCAAATCTTCCAAGCTTTTGACATTGCATCTTCAGCGTTGGTAATCTTCGCCCTATATTGATTACACTCGCTTCTGATTCTGAATCACACATAGACATACAGTTACGCTCATATTCTTCTGCACTTTCTTGCAAAATATTCTCTAATTGTAAATCTTCTTGTTGCCGTGTTGATTCCATAATTGCATTTAAATACGCTTCGTCGTCTGCATCTGACACAGTATGTTCAAATCCGGTCGCTCCCCGCCCCCTTCCTCTTCTTCCTCCTCCACCAATCTCCCGACGTCCAGATATTCTCACGCGTCTTCTTTGATTATGTGTGACCGGTTCGAAATCCAACAATGTTGCGAATCTTGATTCATCCGGAGGCCGTATATCGTCTTCGTTATTCATGTGTGTGTGTGTTTATATTAATGTATTTATATAGAACACCACAATATAATTCAATTTTTTCTCAGTTAAAAATTGAAAAGCTTTTTTATAAGTATATGTGTTGCATAATATAATCGCATATTCGTTAAAAAGAAATCAATCAAAATCAAAATGTCTATTGTTATTGGAAATATCAGCGCTGTGTGGAACGATAACATATGTATGGTAGATGATGGAGAAGGTCCGGAAAAAATGGTTGTCATCGACTATTCTAACATATCTAAAGGCAATGTATTAATCATGAAAGCCAGAATGCCATATATTTTGGCCGCTACTGATGGTGTCATTGTGGAGCCCATATATGTTGATACGTCTTTAAGAGCAGGAGACTCATTTGATTTTGATACGAAGAGAATTCCCAAAACGAATATTATAAGTGGTTTATCCACTAATGATAAGTGTGAAGTGTGTTGTGACGGCGTGCCTCTTTCAACTGCATGGGGCACAATCAAGGTAAGTATTGCTAACGCTCAAATTTGTGCTTTGTAATTTTATATTTGTAATTGTAATTTTAAATACCAAAAAAAAGAGTAACTCTTTTTACTTTTTATTGGCGCCTTCGGACATTGGCGCCTCATAATAATTCTGACATTGGCGCGTAAATATCTTGAGCCATTGTGATAAGTGCGCGTTTTAATACATCTCTTACCTGTTCTTTTTCTGCTGCTTCACAAAATCCTATACGAATAATGCTGTCCGAATCACTGGGATGAAACTTGCGAAAGCCAATGAAACACAGCATATTTTCTGCAACATAATATTGTGAATATAAAACGGATTCGAGCGCCTTACCGAGCGTGTAATCTTCATTCTTCAATATAACATCAAATGTGTAACGTTGGGCAGTCTCGCTGTTCATAATTGGTACCATATCGGACTCCAACAATTTAATCATATCCACACATTTATTGTGCATTATGACACACGCCTTTTTCACAATGACTTTATTCTCAAAAACTCCTTTTGATTCCACCGCAAAATCATAACTATCTTTCACAAAATATCGTTTGGCATCTAATAAACGGAAATTACGCTCATGAAAAGAGATTTCTTCCGCAGTAATTTCACCACTAGATTTCAGTTGGTCGCGTTTCTTTTCCCAAGCAGCATTTGCCAACTCTACATCAAGCGTATTCGTCATCGTGCATTCACTCACCACATTATACATTGAATTAATGTCCGCTGAACCAATACCAAATTCACAAGAGAGTTTTATGCGCTCACCTGGAATAGACTCGCTTATTTGTGGTCGCAAACGAGTTATGATAATATATCCTCGAGTGATTTCGTCCGGAGGAAATATCTTTCGCACTTCATCTTGACTCAAATACTGGCCTGTTTCTTTGTGCTTGACGCGAAAATGTTCCGTTGTCACGTGTATTATAGATTCCGTATTATTCGCAACATCCAATTCGGCTAAATAGTTCGCAGTAAAATCGTCTATTTGTTTGTCCTCCGTTATGTGAATTGGTATGCAACCAATACGTTGTTGTATCATTTGGTCATGCAACCTTCCCGTATTTACTTCAATTCGACACGTATTCGTTTCTGATGTTTCCGTGCGAAACACAACTGTTCGAATTGTGCTTAACATCGTGCGGCGAATTGAATTCGCTATACTGACATCAACTCCAGTCAAAGTAAAACGCAAGATGCCGTCTTCTTCGTAAATATTATTAATGGCGGGATTCATTCGTTCGGTTTGCTATTATATAATTATATGATGCTATGTTTAAACATATTTATCACGATTTTATATTAAATTCAATTTTATCCGAAATGTGTGCGTGTGTATGTGGTAAAATTGAAATACTTTATTTATATTTATTAAATAACATAATCATAAATCTAAATCTAAATAAAATAAAATCAAATCAAAAAGAATGCCAAAATTGTCTGAGTTAATACAGAAGAGAATGCTGGAGCTTGATGCTCGCGAAGCTGCACTGAATGCCCGCGAAGCTGCTCTTAATGCTCGCGAAGCTGAACTAAACGCACGTTCTGCAACAAACGCGACAAAGAAGAATACCTCTGCCAGTGCTACCAGTGCCAAGAAGAATATGATTCAGGTTATTTACACGTCCAATTACAGAGATTCCAGACCGGAACACACTATTATTGGATTGTTTAATACTGAGAATGAAGCTGCCGAAGCCACATTGAAGTGGGTTATTAACAATGCAAAGGGTGGATTTGATGTCGATATTCTACAGTGTTTATTTAACGACATGAACAATGATGATGATGCAGCGATTCTTGGTCTTACTCCACAATCTTCGCGTCCCACTAATTTGCGCACGAAACAGGATTTCATTAACTATTATATGCGCAACGGCATGACTTGGAGCAAGATGAGAGATGTGTTTGAGAATGACGGAGATTCATATTTTGGAGATGAAGATGGTGTCGGAGGTTGGGATATTATTAAGAATGTTATTAAAGCATAATAACTTCTGAGGTAAGTATGTATATCGTGTATGTTTGTTTTGTTGTAATTGTAATTTGTAATTAACCTTTTTTTGCTGCCATAAATATAAGATGAGTCTGATTAATTCGCCACAGTCCGATTATATTGGTCAAGATGTGCGCGGATGCGTATTTAAGCAATTCGACATGACCGGCTGTAAATTTCAATACGCGCGTTTAAACGGTTGCACATTTGTTGGGTGTTTATTCTCAAACGCACATTTTCAAGGCGCCGACCTCACCAACGCGGCATTTTATATGTGTAAATTCATCAACGAAACCAATTTCGATAATGCCAAACTCACCAAAACCAAATTCGAACACTGTATTTTCGGACCAGATACCAGCTTCAAACACACATATTTATACGACACTGCATTCACAAAAGTCAATGCCAATAATGCCGATTTTAACCACGCCAAACGCAAAAAATCCCAACCCATTCGCGTTTTTCAATGCAATAACCTGAAAATTCTCGATGATGCCTTTATTGAATCGCAAATTGAGCCTCCAGATTCCTCTTCATCTTCAACTAGTCCCGGCGTCGCCAGATTATTGGATGTGGCCGAATTCAGTTCATATTTGGACAAATTATCTAAGCATAATGGCGCATATACCCCATTAAATAATGAGTTAAGCACCGAGATGGGTCTAGATATGATGAACACTGTGTGTGAAAAATATGGTATCAAATGTTCGGGATTATATGTACGCATCTACTGTCAATTCTTCGGAGGCATCATGAATATGGAAGGCGGGCGCGAATTAGTCGAAAAAATAAACGCATGTTCGGGAGAGGAAATAGTACCTATCTATTTTGAATTGAAATGGACCAATTCAAGCGGTATTCCCGCCAGTTCGCACGCAAATATGTTGTTTTTGGATACACGTAAAAATAAACTGTATCACTTTGAACCACATGGACGCGCTATGGGTCCCGACATGATTCAAAGAAACCAACACATTCGAAATATGAATCTCAATATCGACGTATTTGCTCGTTCTTTGGCCGGTTTAATTGATTCGAATCCCGTATATATTAGCCCCAATGAAATGTGCCCCTCTGATTACGGATTTCAGGTGCTCGAAGAACGCGCTGCACGCAAAGAATATGTCGAACAAGAAGGCAATTGTTTATTATGGACACTATTTTTCATGGACACTGTGCTGCGATATCCGAACATTCACATAGATAATATATATCAACGCGCATTTAACGCAGTAGGCACAAATAAAATGCACAAAATTATGCGGTCATATATGTCAGACCTTTCTTGGTGATATGTCAAAAATAAAAACAATATAAATATAAAATCACAAAACATAATAACTTTAACCCCTTGAAAAATGAACAAAACAACGACTATTATGATCGCAGACCGCGAATATAGTGGTTGGAAATGCATGGATGAATGTGTATTGCCATCCACATTCAACCCTTTAAATCAGCGTTTATTCACCCGCGATGTCATTGATACCGCAA
>JACCDZ011771826.1_pt1 | contig 22406 bp, 19 predicted proteins | sample 7449551 | NCBI WGS metagenome assembly JACCDZ01 (sample SAMN15323452, study PRJNA562643) | freshwater metagenome | isolation source: river surface water | place: USA:Blue River Watershed | collected 2017-08-18 | reverse complement strand
ATCATCATACTGCCAAAGTACCTTGTCCCGACCGACGATACGACTCTCTAACAGCAAATTGCTAAAACGAGCATCGTCTTGCAGCAGCTGTAAACGAGCAGATTGGTCCACCTTGCTATGGACGGAAATAGCGACACCAGGTTGCATTTTAGGTACAGCCAGTTGCAATAGGTTTTGCTTGAAGCCTAAAGTTCGAACCAAACGATGATGAACAAAGACTAACCCACCTTTATCTCCAGAACGCCAAATCGACTGATTTTGGCTTTGCTGAGCCTGCTCTAACGATACGCGAGAAGCATCACCGACAGAGACATACATTAACTGTTGAGAGGTTGCTAGAAGTTGTTGTTTGGTGTAAGAGGCTGGTTCAGCACCAAAAAAAGCTAAGGACAGGGTTTCTTTATACGCTAATAACGTTGAAGAACACGCAGAAGAAAGAATAAGAGGTAAAACTAACAAAAGCCGCTTCAAAGGCATTTAGCGATTTCCCTAAGCCAAACGCAAACAAAAAGGCCACTCGGCAGAGTGGCCCTTTCCGAACATACACTTACTGCAGAGTTGGTGCGTAAGTGGTTGTAACAGGTACTGTAACAGTTGTTGTTGCAGTTCCCGTCCCAGATCCAGTTACAGTAACAGCTTCGGTTGTACGGACACATACACCATTTACTAATGGATCTGTACCTTCACATTTCAAAGTTTTTACTGGTTCAATTGGTTCTACGGCACCATCACTATTGGATACGACTGCTGCAACAACACCTGCAGCCACAGTGCCAGCTACAACAGTAGTAGTGGTTAAAGAACCAACTAACGTTGTATTTGTTGCTGTTGTAGAGGTTGCCGTTGTTGTAGAATTGGTATCTTGAGCAACAGCTCCGAACGCAGCAACAGCAAGTAAACTAACTAAAAATTTATTCATAAATAAACTCCTTCTTTAAGATTCCGCAAGATTACCCGAAAATAAAATTTTGGCAACGGAAAGTTTTATGACCTTCCAGACGCCGCCAATGCGACATTACGAAGAACATCCGAAGACTTTTGTATTTCAACGTCAGTCAAGGTCGGATGAACCAACAACATTATACTCGTTTCCCCAAGCTCTTTGGCGTTAGGCAGACGATCAGCAGGTCGCCATGGTGTACCATCAAAAGCTTTTTCAAGATAAACCTCGGAACAGCTTCCATGGTAACAGGGTACACCTTGCGCATTAATCTCTTTAATGATTCGATCCCTTGTCCAGCCTTCTAGTAGAAACTCTGGCCTAACAAAAAAATAATGTTTGTAAGCTGCATGCTGATCATTACAATTTACGATAACTTGTCGCAGAACTGGCAAATCAGAAACTGAGGCGTTTAACATAGCAGCATTTCGTTGCCGCAGCTTAGTCCATTCAGGCATACGTTGTAACTGAATACGCCCAATAACAGCTTGCACTTCCAACATACGCCAGTTGGTGCCGAAACTTTCATGCACCCAACGAAAACCTTCAGGATGCTGACGATTATGAATAGCATCAAAACTTTTGCCATGATCCTTATAGGACCACATAAATTGCCACAGGTTATCGTCGTTGGTCGTGACCATCCCCCCTTCGCCACCAGTTGTCATAATTTTATCTTGGCAAAATGACCACGCACCAACATGACCAATAGAACCTACAGAGCGTCCCTTGTATTTAGCGCCATGGGCTTGTGCACAATCTTCGATAACAGCAAAACCATGTTGCCGGGACAACTCCATGATTGGATCCATATCAGCTGGCATCCCCGCTAAATGAACAACAATAACCGCCTTGGTTCTTGGAGTTAATACTTTATTAATAGATTCAGCAGTAATGTTTTGGCTATTTAGATCCACATCTGCAAAAACAGGATTAGCACCAGCGGTAACAACCGTTGATGCAGATGCTAAAAATGATCTTGGAGTGACAATAACATCATCTCCAGATCCAATATTTAATGCTTTGAGTGCAACATCGAGAGCCAATGTTCCGTTACTTAAAGCAATCGCATGTTTTGTACCAACCCAAGCAGCAAATTCTCTTTCAAACTCACGGCATTCTTGGCCAGTCCAGTAATTAACTTTATTAGATAAAATAACATTTTTTACTGCTTCAGCCTCTTCAATCGTGAAACTTGGCCATGAAGAAAAATTAGTGTTTAACATATCATTCCATTAATACTTGATTACTTTGGCTGGAACGCCGACAGCGGTTAAACCATCGGCTAAGTCGGTTACTACAGCAGCTCCCGCACCAACCATAACATTTGAACCTATACGTTTTAATTGAATAACTGAGGCCCCAATACCTATCCAGCTACATTGTCCAACAACCACCCCTCCCGCTAAAGAAGCGCCTGGGCTAACGTGAACTGCATCTCCTAAAAGACAATCATGCTCGACTACGGCATTTGAATTCACAATACAAGCAGAACCAACAACAGCATCAGCATTAATAACAGCACCAGCCATAACTACAGTTCCAACTGCTATAGAGGCTGACGAGGATATAACCGCAGCAGGATGAATAACAGTAGCGACAGTGAAACCGTTGTGAATTAATTCAGTTAGCTTAGCTAGACGAACTTTGTTGTTGCCAATGGCAACAACAACCTCCGGCTTCTCCGATAAATCTAAAAGGCTTTTTGTGTTGCCGACTATTTCATGTTGACCATTGTGAGTTTTCGTTGGCCACGCATCATCATAGAAAAATACTTGTTGCCATAAACCTGAACTCAACGCCGAATCAGCAACCACCTTCCCATGGCCGCTAGCACCTAAAATCGCCAATACTTTCACTTTTGGTTAGTTCCAGTAAACTTGGTCATTGTCGCTTCACCTGCAGCAGAAATGCCTTCGCGCACGACTACTTTTTTTACCGTAAGAAACAGTATTTTTATATCAAGCCAGAAACTATGATTATCGACATACCAAACATCAAACTTAAACTTATCTTCCCAACTGATGGCATTACGGCCATTAACTTGTGCCCAGCCAGTAATGCCGGGACGTAATAGATGTCTTCTATACTGTTCTGACGAGTATAAAGGGAGATACTCCATGAGCAGCGGCCTTGGACCAACTAGGCTCATATCCCCCTTCACCACATTAATCAGTCCCGGTAATTCGTCTAAACTTGTTGAACGCAAAATACGACCAAATCTGGTCAAACGCTGCTGGTCCGGTAACTGGTTTCCAGCTTTATCAGTAGCATCAAGCATAGAGCGAAATTTAAGCATTTTAAAAGGCTTACCGTTTAAACCAGGACGGAGTTGCTTAAAAAGAACAGGGGAGCCTAACTTAAAGCGAATGAGAATAGCAACTACAAAAATAATCGGAGAAAGTGCTATCAAAGCCAGCAGAGAGCAAACGAGGTCAAACATCCTTTTCACGATACGACTCCTGTCACCCAATTAACCCATTCGTCTGCAAGTGACTCCCTATTAAACTGAGTTTTAGCTAACTGTTTAGATCGAACCCCCATCTGCTTTAACGCATCACGGTTTGCAGCGGCTTTTTCCAAAGCATCTGCAAAAGCACTGGGGTTATCCGGTACAACTGCAAATCCGCATTGCTCTTGCTGAATATAATCAGCAAGCCAACCTGGGTAGTTGTTCAATACCGGTAAACCGGCAGCAATATAATCGAAAAATTTATTTGGTGAAGTTCCATAATAAAATGCAGGAACATTTGCTAATAACTGCATACCTAGATCGGCACTTGCCATTAAACCTGCTAAGGTTTTTTTGTCTACCGGATCATGAAAAATAACGTTACCTAGCTCAAGCTGTATTGCCCGAGCCTGTAAACTGGGTTTTAATTTGCCTTGGCCAATCAAGACCAATTTAATGTCGTTACGCCCACGCTGCTTAAGCTCTTTAGCTACATCCAGCGCCGCATCAAGCCCATTCGCCATACCATGTGTACCGGTAAATATGGCCATAAGGTCATCAGACTTTACACCTGCGGGACGCCATGGTTTATCGTAGTTTTCGAAGATAGACAAATCACAACCATTGGGAATTGCTTTTATATTCTTTTGATTAACACCACGCTCAGCAATGCCTTTAGCAATTCCAGGAGCAAGGCCAATACAACGATGTGCCGAACGATAAGAAATCCACTCTAAACAAGACATCGCGAATAGCACTATAGGGTTTTGAATTACCCCCATTGCCTTCGGCAACTCTGGCCACAAATCTCGTACTTCAAACACAAATGGCTTATTACGCAACCACCGAGCAAAAATACCTGGAATACCAGCAGTTAATGGCGTGGTCGTTGCGAACAGAACATCATAATCTTCAGTCAGCGCAATACCGATACTCTTCAACGCAAATTTTAGGAAAACACTTGCTCGCTTCACAAAACCATCGCTATTCGCGTATGCCAAGTCAAATTCGATGACGTCAATACCTTCCACGTTACCACTGCGTTTCCCACCAATAAAACTTCCAGTTAAGCCAGTTTGGCCACCGCTGTAGCTGCCACATACCATGGTAACCTGATGCCCATGCTCAATTAACTTACGAGCCATCTGGTATGAACGAATCCCAGCTGCTCCTTTTGGGGTAGAAAAATGTTGATGGAAATACAGCACTCTCATTTAAAAAAACAACTCCATAATAAAAGTTCCTTGCACTGAGGTATGAAGCTCTAACACTGGCAAGGCGGTATTTTGTAAGTAATAGCGTGATTCCAGTCCTTCACAAAGCTGCAGGGTAAATTGACTGGTAGACGTAACGCGCAATCGAATCTGACCATTAGTCAATGAATTTCCGTCTAACACCCAAAGTCCGGGCATTAAACGCCAACGAATAACAGCATTAAATTTGAAACCAGATAATTCATCGGTAACTGTTAATTCGTTATCTGATAGTGAAACAAATCGCTTATGGCTGGCGCCTTTATAATCGGTATAACCAGCTGCAAAGCTAATATTTGATTCATCGGCACTCAAAGGTTTCAAATAGTTTGTTTTTAACCACTCACCAAACAAAAAACGACTTAACTTTGGCATCTGGTCTCTGTTATCAAACTGTGCAGTGTTATGACTAGCCGTACCTGAAAAGTAATTTACCTTTTCAGGATCAGCATTATAACTATAACTACCTGCATCTCTCAGGACATTCATACCAGCTAACCAGAAATCTAAATGCAATGCATCAGCTTGCCCAGGCCTGTAATGAAAACGAGGATAACGTAACAAAGCAACAGCTTCGTTAAAACGAAGAATTGCATAACCACCGTTATCATATTGCTGACTGGAAGGAGCGCTCAACACCGCACTTGGAAGCGGCAGACGTAGCCATTTTAAAGGACTATTCCAAACGCCATCTTCAGTAAAAGCCTGCTTATTAAGAAATAAAATTGCAGCTAACTGCAGACTAGGACGACAATCACGATAATCACTGCTGGCCAATGGAATAAGCCTTGCACCATCATTAGCCCCCATATTTGCAACATCACCAAACATGACGCCAGGAAGATTATAAAGCCACAACGTAGCATTTGATAATTGGGAACATAACTTTTGAGAAAATGCGGGTAGCAACAAACTTCGCCGCCAGACTTCAGAGAAAGAATATGTATCCAACATGACCCTATGATAGGTTGCAGAATACTGACTAAAACTTCCATCAGCCTCAATTAAACACAAGGCTCGATTTTCCAACCACTTACGACCTATTCTCTCCCATTTTGTTGCACTTGGATGATTGTATAGGGCCAACCAGCTACCTCCAATAAACAGAGCTGCAGCCTCCGAAGTTCCGTGGTTATTGTCTTGCCCTATTGCATAGCGAATCGTTGGGGCTATTCGTTGTAAGTGTGCGGCAATAAGTTGCTGCAAAGCCTCAGTGGATGTATGTTGCTGACCAAGCAAAAGTGCAGCGAGCGCAAGGTGGATTACGCGTATTGATGCTTCCTGACCACACTTCCAATTCGGCCCCAAATACGGTGGATTGTGTGCAGACCAATCTTTTAGCCAATTGTTTAACTTCGATAGATCGTCTAGATTTCCAGCCGAAGAGGACTGCGCCAAAGAAATAACCCAATCAAAACGCGAGGCTTCCCATACAGTTTTAATATCACCAAGCTGTCCATCAAAATCTGGGATCTGCCACCAAGGCTTGTCAGCGCCATGAACCTTAGTTCCAGTAAAACAATTACTATGCCAATCTGGCGGTACATCTGAATTTACTTGATGCCAGCCAAAATAACTATGCGCTTCCAACCAATTATGGTTTATAGGCAAATTACCAGAGTCTTCCAATACCGGCACAGTAAAATATGGATGCGAGGTATCGATATCAGCGTAAATTCGCCTTACTGAATTGATACCAAGCTTTACACCTAAGCGATAACTTAATACCCGATACAAACTAGCTAATCCGAGCATAAATACTGTTCGGATTTTAATAATTAGCATTAGTGTTGATCTCGCAGTAAAAGAGCTGCTTCGATGGTTACCCTAGCAACTTCGAAGATCTCTTCTACAGGAATGGGTGTTGCTTGGCCTTGCTCTATAGCATTAAGAAAAGCTGCAGCACAAGCATTTTGGCCCTTATCCTGACGCCACAGATTCATCTTACTAAAACCTGGCCAACCAAAGCCGATTAACTTTCTGAAATTATCAAGTTGCAAAACACGACCAGCAGCAAAAACCTCGACTCGTTCCTTTGGAAAACTAGCTGCCCCGTTAGCAAAATAGTGAATAGTGCCAAAAGACCCATCTTCAAAGCCGAGGGTTATCGTCGCTTTATCTTCTGTTATGGTTTCAAAATCGTTATCACCCATACGAAGTACTTGTACTTTGACAATTTTACTGCCTGCTAAGAAGCGCATTAGATCGATAAAATGACAGGCTTCGCCGATAATTCTGCCACCGCCAACTTCACAATCCTGTGTCCAATGCTCTGCCGGGATTGCTCCAGCATTCATCGTCATGATGAACGACTTAGGTTGCTTTACTGAACTTAGTAAGCTTTTCATCTTTTGCACTTGAGGCGCAAAACGGCGGTTAAAGCCGACCATCAAATGCGTTTTTCCAGCATTTTTCAAGTAAAGTTGCTCTACCTGCTCTAATTCCTGATAATTAATTGCTAGTGGCTTTTCGACAAACACGTGCTTGCCATACTCCAGTGCTTTAGCAACGAAATTAGCATGGCTGTTATGACGGGTAACAATCGCGATAGTGTTAACTGTGGTATCTTTAAGCAGCGCGTCGGTATCCGTTGTCGCTTGGCTAAAGCCTGCCTTTTTACCATGTATAACACCATTAACACTACCAGAAGTAGTGATGGTATGTAACTGCGCACCTGCGGCTTTAAACGCAGGGATAAGCATTCTCGAGGCATAATTACCAGCCCCAACAAAACCAACAACCGCCTTGGCTGCAGGAGCTGAGGCCAGGTCATCAAATCTTACGGCCTTAACATGGCGACTGGTAGAATCACTGCCATAGTGCAGCAAAATACCCAACGCAGCCCGATCATTACTGAGGACCTGATAAGCATCTTGTGCCCGTTCAAACGCAAAACGATGTGTAATAAGTGGTTTAACATCAAGCTGACCAGAGGACATCATATCAAGAATAGCTTCAAAATTCCGTTGCTGAGTCCAACGGACAAAACCTAGCGGATAATCTTGCCCACGTTCTTCGTAGTTTGAATCATAACGACCTGGCCCATATGAGCAGGACACTTGGAAACTCAACTCTTTCTCATAAAAATCAGCACGATTAAGTTCTAACCCTGTGACACCAACCAACACAATACGGCCGCGTTTTCTACTCATGCGTGCCGCTTGTGTAACCGGGTCATTAGATTTTGTTGAGGCCGTAATAATAACTGCATCCACCCCCTTACCACGACTAAAAGCCATGCCTGCGGCTATCGGATCTTCGCCCTTACCTGGGTTACATACATGAGCGCCAAACTGTTTGGCTAAATCAAGTTTGGTGTCATCAAAGTCTACCGCCAGCACCCTACAACCCTGAGCTCTGAGTAATTGCACAGCTAGCAAGCCTATAAGTCCAACCCCTGTAACAACAACCGCTTCGCCTAGCGTGGGCTGAACTAGTCTTATGCCCTGCAAACCAATACTGGCAACAACAGTAAAAACGGCTTCTTCGTCAGTCACGTTACTAGGAATTTTTGCGCATAAATTCTTTGCAACACGGACAACGTCGGCATGGGGGCCATTAGATACCACACGATCACCAACCTTAAAATCAACAGCATCAGCCCCCGCTTCATTAACAACACCTACGTTGCAGTAACCTAAGGGCAAAGGTTGGGATAGCTTAGACTTAACCGCGTCTACAGTAGTCATTAATCCATCGGTTTTGACTTTTTCCAACACCATTTTTACTTTTTCTGGTTGCTGACGTGCTTTGTCAAGCATTGATGCTTTACCAAAATCAACTAAACTTCGTTCCGTGCCAGCTGAAATCAGCGTAATTTTGGTATCAATAAGAACTGTACCACGTGTCACTGCAGGTGCAGGTGCGTCAACGATATCCGTGCCACCCTTGGCCATATCTTGCAAAATTTGCTTCATAACTTTGTAACAGTCCGTATAAAATTAGTCTGCATGACCAGACAAAATAGTTAGTTTCTCAGCGGCAGTAGGGTAATTAATTAATACAGCTTTGTATTTGCCTTTAAAAACAAAGGTACTACCGGCTGCAGCGCCGATAATCGGATGGGCTTGTACCAGTGTTTTAATATCATCATAACTGCCTGCACCACCCAGAGCGGTTACTGGTACACTTAACAAAGATTTCATTTTACGAATTAGATCAAGGTCATAACCTTTCATGACACCGTCATTGTCTATTGAATTGATAACAATCTCACCGGCACCGAGTTCCTGCACTTTTTGAGCAAACTCAAAAGCACAGACCTTCTGGTTTACCTTGCCGTTTAACGTATAACAATCGTATTTGCCGGCAAATAAGCGTTTTTTAACGTCCAGCACAACGACAACACTCTGTCTGCCCACACGTTCGGCCAATTCTGTAATAAGCTCTGGTTTTTCAAACACAACAGAGCTTAGAGCAACTTTTTCTACTCCTAGTGCAAGAATACGCTGTGCCTGCTCAACAGTTTTAATACCACCACCATAACAGAGTGGCATTCGACACTCTGTAGCGAGGTTTTCGATCATCTTGTAATCAGGTTCTTTACCTTGTACTGAAGCATCAATGTCAATAACAGTCAGTTCGTCGGATTCCTTTTCGTTAAAAATTTTGACGGCATTAATTGGATCGCCAACATATTTTGCATCTTTAAACTTTACAGTTTTTACCAAACCTTTGTTGTGAACTAATAACACAGGAATTATTCTAGGCGACAACATTTTTAAAGCTCCGCAAAATTTTTTAGCAAAGCAACACCATTATGATGGCTTTTTTCCGGGTGACATTGAATACCATAAACGTTGTCGTGGTTGACAATACAAGCGTAGTCAAAACCATAATTTGCCGTAGCGATAATATCTGAATTGTCAGCACATTCAAAATAATAAGAATGCAAAAAATAAAAGCGTTTATATTCATCCAAGTTATCGACTAAAGCTGCAGCCTTTACCGGGTTGATATTATTCCACCCCATATGTGGCAAAGGGTATTTTTTTGCAACGTCTTCACTTGGGTAACTAAAACGCTTAACAGTTCCATTAATCCAACCTAAGCCTTTACTTGTGCCTTCCTCACTATCGTTAGCCATCATTTGCATACCCACACAAATGCCAATAACGGGCACTTTATTTTGCAGTACAAGGTTATCAAGTGTTTCGCGTAAACCTGACGAATTAAGCTTGTGCATCGCATGATCAAAAGCGCCAACACCAGGCAAAATAATTTTGCTGGCCTGCTTTAGTTGTTCAGGCGTAGAAGCATAAGTGGCTTGTATGTTTAGCCTTTTATAAACGTTTGCAAAAGCCTTAATGTTACCAAGGCCATAATCCACTATGGTAATCATCGTTTAATTGATCTCTCTACACCGATATATTTCAATACCTTAGCTCCAAAATCAAACAAAGACTGTTGATTTTTATAGTCTTTGTATGTCTTGTTTGGCTGTTCAAAGTATTTTTGCAACTCATCAACGCTGATATCAAGCTTAGTGGCGATATACTCAAAATCATGTTTTGCATCTTCATCAGAAATCGCTGGCAATTTTAGCTTATCTAAGGCCTCTTCACGGGTCATCTGGCCTGTTAAAATTAGGCTTGAGTATTGTACCTTACGTGTATCGTAGCCAAACTTTTTCGGCAGCCAATAGCCTTCATAAAACTTAGTAAAGCGGCTTTCAAAATGCTTTTGTGGGTAGGGTATCCAGCCATACTCCTTGGCTAAAACCTGCATCGCCTGTTCTTTGATATAGGGGAAATAATTAAGTGGCTTAACTACCTGAACCTTTTGAATGTAGCGCAAATAAAGTTTATGACGCAAAACACTACTAAATGGATAGGTTTTCATCGGGTTTGTGCCGAACTGATTGCGTATATCTCGAATTTGCGCCATATCAGTGCCGTAATAAATCCATTCAAGAGGATTTCTGACGCACTCAGTCGATATGTTACCACCATTAAGGATATATTTAATTTTGTATTTTGCTGCAAAGTTATATAAAGTTGCAACAAAAGCATGATCTTGAGGAACGTCAATATTCGCTACACCTGCCTTAAAATAAGCTAATTGAAAATCTTTCATTTCTTCCCAGTTAATAACTTCGGTGTATAAATCAAGACCCAACTTTTCAATCATCACATTGATGTTGTTAACCGCAATCTGCGAGTTCCAACCGCCATCAACATGGAATACTAAGGGGCGTAAACCATATTCTTTTACAGCTACATGAAGCAAGTAAGAGCTATCAGCACCACCACTCATACCAATAATACAGTCGAAATCACGACCTTTACCGTCTTCTTTGATCTTAGCAATAACTTTTTTTAGCTCAGCATCACCACGCTCGTCTGTATGCCAGTTAGGTTTAACGTTTTGTTCAAAATCTAAACAATGGTCACAAACGCCATTTTCATCGAACACAATTTTTGAGTCTGTCGTATCCATGACACAATTTGAACAAATTCTCATTTCAAAAATCTCTCTCTAAACAAGGCAGTTGAATGAAGCATTATACGCTCCATCGATTTTGTTTGACTATATAAGTTTAATGCTTCTTCGGATGGTTGAAAATTTGAATTTACCAATAACCTTGCTTCTCTTAAAGCTTTTGATAGCCAGCCACTAGAAAAAGACTCAACTACAACTAACCTAGATCTCATACAAATTGGTAAATCATATATGTACTGATGTTTCGCGACGATTGCGATACAGTTTGCAAAAATAGCTTCATAAACGCTTCTTGGGGAGGAATCACTTTCAGGTATACTTATTATAATACTAGTTGACTTTAATAAATCATGATAACTATCTCTACTAAGTTTACCGTGTAAGTAATCGTGTTTTTGAAGAAGATTTTGCAATTGTGAAAGATATATTGGGTCAAAGAATGGAAAACAAAAATCGATTTGCTGGTTTTCTGTGTTATTTCTTTCTTTGAGAATTTCATGCAATCTGTAATTTGGAAAACAACCGCGAATACTCAACAGATTGTTAGATTTAACAAAATTGCAATTTTTAAATTTTTCAACTGAAATTCCATTTTGATAAACTGAGGCATGTAAATTAAAATAAAAAAGTAATTTCTCTTTCATTGATGTAGAGTCAACAGTAATAAGCGCTGCTTTACTGTGAGCTCTTTTGGCAAACATCCTGTAAAATATACTTCGAGGACGAACTAAAACCTCGCTTCCTTGCGGAGTTGAAATATAGAAACAATTACAGAAAGATGCTAAAAAAGAATAATAAGTAGAATGAGCATGAATAATCACATCATCATTAATTTCGCTCAGAATTTTTTTCAAAAGAAAGATTTGGTATGGAATAAACAAAATTTTTAATATATTGCGCCATATAGAACCTATTAATGAAAACTTTTTAAACAACAAAAAGTCTATTAAAAACAAATGTACTAAATTATCATTTTTAGTAAGAAATGTTTTAAAACCTTCACCATCAAGCTGATCAGTAATAAATAGAATTTTGTTTATATTCAGGTTATCTATAGACTCTAGAACTTTAGCAGAATTATACCAGTCCTCTGTGTGAAAACATCTACCACTACCTAAAAAAGCATAAATCATATCAAATAAATCCAGTAATTCAACCAGGTTGTGTAAGACCAAATATTTCCACTATTATACGAACTAAAAAATGATAATAGTAGAAATGAACTAAAAATAAAGACCAAGAACAAATTAATAACAATAACACTCTTATTACTAAAGCAACTCTTGATCAATCTTGTGATTAAAATAGAATATAAAAATAGTGGAACTAAGTAAAGCCTTTGTGAAAATACATAGAAGTCTGAACAAATAAAACAAATTGAAATAAAAATGCAATATAAGTTTAAAATTGATTTATTAACTGAATCATCAATTAGGTATTTTTTTGATTGAGGGAAATAGTAAAAAAAAGACAAACTTATACATGGTAAAAGCCACATTAAGAAAACATTAATTGATATTTCTTCTTTAGCGTTTGAAAGATAACCAAATAATTTTACTATGAAATAGTTATTCGAAGTTATAATTTCTAAAAAAGCAAGTAAAAATGAGACTAAATTAAATGTAAAACTTAATAAAAATGATATAAAAACCATAAAAAATAATTTTCTAACTTTCATTTCTAAAGAGAACAAATAGAATACATTTAATATTACAACAACTAGCAAAACAATTGACGCTGTCACATGTGTTAATGTCGCGATCAAAGCAAATAATGTTGAATATAAAAATCTATTCTTTAGATATAAATATAAAGAAATGTAAATAAAAGATAAGCTCAAAGCCCACCTAATTTGAATAAACTCACTGTTAAAGAAAAATGACGAGTAATATATTAATAATGCTAAGGCGGAGTACTCGGTCATTTTATGTGCTATTATGTATTTAGAAAAGATACTAAACACAGAAATAATAAATAAAAAAAAGTAAGGCTGAGATATGAACAATTTAAAGAAAGAGTTGATAATTAAAAAAATAGGTTCATATGGGTATGCGTAAAAATCGCTAAAAATAAAATTTGAAAGATCGGGTATTTCTTTGAATAATTCATAATAAGGTTCATAATCTGCACCTGAAAAGTATCTAAGCCCGGCAAACAAACTCAAAATTAAAACAAAAACTAAGGTAAATATACTATTTTCTTTGAAAACAGATAATGAGCAAATTAAGAATACAAATAATACTAAGTATAAATATGAATCCATTAACGAAGCCCGATTAAATCATTTTTGAAAATTTTTGTCCATTCGGAATTTATTGAATCGATACTGTATTTATCAGATTTTGATAAAGAACCATCAACGAGCTTCAAGTACAAATCATTGCTACTAAAAACGTCTAAGATTTTAGAGGCAAAATTTTCAGAGTTCCCATCATCAATCAAAAATCCATTTATTCCATCTTCAATCATTTCCTCAGGACCTGTTGGACAATTATATGCTATTACAGGCATTCCAAAAGAATTTGCTTCGATGATAACCATTGGAAGCCCCTCATAAATTGAGGTCATAAGTAATAACGAATGGCTCACATACTCGTCTGATATGTTCTTTGCATTTCCAGCTAACCGTACTCTTGAATTTAAGCCGTAAGTATCAATTTTATTTTGCAAATTTTCACGAAGATCACCCTCACCGAATATATCAAGTTCAAATTCATCTGGTAAAAGTAGCATAATGTCCAACAGTCTATGGAAAGCCTTTTGCTTTGTAAGTCTCCCTATAGCTAAAAGTCTTTTACTGGGGACATTTCTTATATTATTTTTCAGTATAGGGAAAGAACATGGGTTATTAATAACTGATAAATTTGAGAGCTTCTTCAAGAAAAATGGATAATTATATATATCTCTATTTGTAAGTAAAACTATGTTATTTGCCCTAGTGTAAACTATATTTCGTAAAATTCTTTTGAATTTAGAGCTTACTGCATAATAGTTGTTATGTTCACAAATAACCAATTTGTATCTATTTAAAGCAAAATTTATTGAATGTCTTATAGCTACATCTGTACATGATAAAATGACAATGTCTGGATTTATTTCTCTTAAAAAGTTTGAAAATTTGACATACCTTGAAAAGGATTCTTTAAAATGATTAAATAATCCAGTTTTATTATAATTGAAATTGAATGAAATCCTAATAACTTCGTTAGCTACTTCATAAAAATCCTTTTTAATATCTTCGCCAGAAGCTAAGAAAACTTCGTAATCACCAACAGAAGACCAATGATTGCATAGTGTTGTTGCGACTCTTTCAGCACCACCAGACTCAAGACTACCGATAAAAAATAAAATTTTCATTATTAATCCAAATATATTTTAATATCAGATATAGCAGTAAAAATTTCTTCACTTGATTTGTATCCTAGCCTTTCCAAAAATATATTATATAACCTTGAAAATTCATATTGATATTTATTGTAGTCGAATAATTCTTTCATTTTTATTTCATCTGACAAGTGTTCAATCGCACTGGAGCACTGTTCGATTGAGAAATTTTTTGAAGCTTTTATATGATTATTTGATAATATTAGATAGTCATCATTATCAATGTCAATTATATTTTTTATTAAATAATATATGTCATATTTTTTAATATTCAGAAAATTGAGATTGTATTCTCGCTGATAAACATCAGAAAAGTATCCATAACTCGTTGGTTCGTTATTATTTTCTATACCAATAATTGAAGGTATACCTAATGAAGATGCTTCAATTACAGATGTTCCACTACCGATAAATAAATCGTATTGTTGAACGATATCAGTAAATTGATTATAACTGAAAGGCTCATATATTTTTACATTTTCTTGGAGCTTTAATTTTTTGATCGTCCTAGAAATTTCTTCATAAACTGGCCCATCACCATAAATATGAAAATCAAATGAATATCCATCTTGCTTCAATTTATACAATGAAAAAAGCGTTTGAATAAAGTAAGTTTTAAATTTTACAAGGCGACCAACAGAAATTATTTTTAAATTAGTCGACAAACGACTTTTACGAATATCTTCTACTAAATCTATTACGCCAATTCTAAAGTCCTTGGAAAATTCGAATTTTTTTGAATAATAATTCTGATACAGATTTTTTACATCAGTAGAATAGAAAAGTAGAGATTCACTTGGTAAATATTCGAATATAAATTTTCTATTAATCTTTTCATAAAGAGGTATTTGGTTATTTCCCCATAGATATTTCATGTAGTGATAAAAACCAACTGATATAGGTATATTCAATGACATTTTTTGAAAAATTCTTTGAGCAAACAAACCTGCATAGGCATCATAAATATGTACCTGTGTTACGTCACTAAGTATCTTAGACAACACATTATTTTTAAGAGGCGCAAGAAGTGGTAATTTCTCGAAAATTTTATGCATACAAAAAATATCACTTGAAAAGTATATTAACGAATGCATTTTTAGCTGTTGAATTAACGACGGGTCAGATTTTATAGGATCAGTTAGAAATAGAAATTTTGTAGAAAGATTTTTTCTTGCGCGTTCTTTTGCTAGACGTAAATAGAAAGTTTCAATTCCACCTGTTTGCATCTTGCCATATATGATTAGCATTTCTTTTCTCCAACTCTATTTAAAACGTAACAAAATGCAATTTTAAATTCTTTCAATGATAGGCTTGATAAAATTAAAAATAAAATAAAATTGAATATGTATAACGATTTTATTTCAATTCTTAGAATTGAAAAAGCAGAGTGCATTATGATTATTATAAAAATTAAAATGTAAATTTTATTATTTGAAAAATCCTTCCAAAACCAATTACTAATTTGACATCTGAGAGCAAAATATATAAAAAAAGATATTGTTGTTGAAATAGCCGCACCAACAGCACCAAAGCTTGGGACCAGAATATAACTTAATAGTAAATTTACTAATATTGATATAATTGCAGCAAACATTAATAAAGAGCTTTTCTTTTTAATCCCTATTCCAATTGAAAAAGTTTCACTTAAAATTAATAGCAACGGCGATAAAATCGTTAATGGGAATATATATATAATATCAGAATAAGCCTCAGGCAATAAAAAAAGTAACAAAGGTGATAAAAAACAAGAAGAAAAGAAAATAATTAAAATTGCACAAAGTATGGAGTTTCTTATTTTATTATATTCTATAAGAAAAAAATCTTCATTATAATTCTTATAAACGTAAGGATAAAATACAGTTAGTAATGCTGTATTTAATACTAACAGTACACCGCTTATTGTTGACGAAACAGAATAGATACCTAATTGGGAAGAATCAGATAGAATCTTCAGAAAAATTTTATCAAGAGACATCAAGCCCCATAAAGACAAGTCAACAATAATAAGCGGCGACGAAAATTTCATTATTCTTGCTAGCAATTCAAGGTCAATTTTTTTTCGCAGAATTTCTCTGAAATTTTTAAATGAACAAGAAATAAGAATTAATAATGAGGTAGACTGTGAAATAAGAAAGAGAACTACTAAAAATAATAATTCACTCTTTCTTTCAGTTAACAAACCAACCAAAACTAGGAATAAAAATATAGTCCTAGGCAGTACCTGTGAAACGAAAAATATAGTTATTTGACCTTCCATCCTGTAAAAATGATTTACATATATCAACATACAAGAAGTAAACGAGATAATAAAAATTAGAAAATGCCATTTTTCAACGTAATTAATTCCATTTAGATAAAATGCAATTAGCATCAAAAATATAAGAAAAAAAACAGTAATTGACGGTACAACTATGTTTTTGAACAATGCTATTTTATCAAAAGATTCATTGTATTCTCTAACATAAGCTTGATGAGTTGCAAAAGTACATATTGTAACAATGAAACCTGATAAGGCTTGTATAAATGAAAGTTCGCCAATCAAGGTAACATCATAAACCCAGGTTAGTATCGGTACTGTAATAAAACCTAATATAGCACTAATAATAGGACCAGACGTTAACAGGAGAACTTTATTCATTTATTTTAAAAAATTTAAAAATACAAGAAATTACATAGTTAACAGAATCATTTTCTATCGAATAATAAAGAGGTAAACGAACTAGTTTTTCTGATTCAACAGTTGTGAATTCATCTTCACCACTGAATCTGCTAAAATTTCGAGAAGCTGGAGCGCTATGTAAAGGTATATAATGAAAAGGAGCTGTAATGCCTTGTGATTTCATATAATCAATTAAACTATCACGAATATTTTTATTTTCCAACTTGATAAAGAACATATGTGCATTATGTTCCGAAGCTTGAGGAATTGTCGGCAGCTTTATAAAACCCTGATCTGATAGAACTTTTAAAGAATTGAAGTATTTTGACCAAGTCTGCAGTCTGTTTGTAATAATTTTTTGAGCATTGTTTAATTGACTGAGGAGATATGCAGATTGTAATTCACTTGGAAGATAACTACTTCCAATATCTACCCAAGTATATTTATCAACTTGACCTCTTATAAAGTTACTACGATTAGTACCTTTTTCCCTTATTATTTCTGCGCGACTAATAAATTTTTCATCATTTATTAGAAGTAAGCCGCCCTCACCACCGCTTGTGAAATTTTTTGTTTCATGAAAACTATAGGCACCCAAGTGACCTATTGTTCCTAAGTATCTTCCTTTATATTTACTCATTACACCTTGCGCAGCATCTTCAACCACAACAAGTTGATACTTACTAGCTATTTCCATTATCTTATCCATTTCACATGCAACACCAGCATAATGAACAGGAATTATAGCCCTAGTCTTAGAAGTAATTGCTGACTCAATTTTATTTTCATCAATATTCATAGTATCCGGTTTAACATCAACAAATACTATTTTCGCACCTCTTAAAACAAAAGGATTGGCTGAACTAACGAAAGTATAACTGGGTATTATGATTTCATCACCTGGCTCTATATCAAGTAACAAAGCAGCTAATTCTAACGCATGTGTACATGAAGGAACCATTAAGGTTTTTTTACATCTAAAATTAACTTCAAACCATTTTTGGCATTCTTTACCAAAAAAACCATCTCCGCAAAGCTTGTCAGAACTAATAGCTTTAGATATAAATTCAATTTCACTGCCTGTGACAGGGGGTTTGTTAAATGGTATCATAAATATCTCTTCTTTATTTTACTTCTTTCGTTAATCGACTAGTGATAAAATATATTTTCCATATTCACTTTTTATCAAAGGTTGAGCTAATTTGTGCAAATCATCGCCAGAAAGCCAACCATTATTAAATGCTATTTCTTCAAGACAAGCGATTTTGAAACCTTGTCTATGTTCTAGAGTTTGCACGAAAGAGCTTGCTTCTAAAAGTGAATTTGTAGTTCCGGTATCTAACCATGCAAAACCACGGCTTAATATTTCAACTTTTAATGTTCCTTCTAATAAATAAAAATTATTTATGCATGTGATCTCAAGTTCTCCTCTGCTAGATGGTTTAACATTTTTTGCAAATTCTAAAACTTTATTATCATAATAATATAAACCAGTCACAGCAAAATTTGATTTTGGCCTGCTAGGTTTTTCTTCAATGGATATGACATTTTTAGATGAATCAAATTCAACAACGCCAAACCTATGTGGATCTTTTACCTGGTAACCAAAGACTATTGCACCACTATCTAAAGAAGCTGCATTCAAAAGTTTTGGTCTTAAACCATTACCATAAAAAATGTTATCTCCTAAAACAAGACAAACTTTATCATTCCCTATAAATTTTTCTCCAATTAAAAAAGCTTGCGCCAATCCATCTGGTGAATGCTGAATTGCGTATGAAATATTAATTCCAAATTTAGCTCCATCACCTAATAGCTTATGATAATATTGTTGATCATCAGGTGTTGTTATGACTAGTATATCTTTAATACCTGAAAGCATTAATACCGAAATTGGATAATATATCATAGGCTTATCATATATAGGTAACAGCTGTTTGGATACTCCTAGAGTAATTGGATATAATCTTGTTCCCGATCCACCAGCTAATACTATACCTTTCATAATTATTTTACCCTATTCAAATGATTTTTTATTACTGTATGAACCATCCAAAATTGATGTCCACCAATTTTTGTTTTCAAGATACCATAATACTGTTTTTTCAATGCCGCTTTCGAAAGTTTCTTCAGGATGCCAGTCAAGTTCGGTTTTAATTTTAGATGCATCAATTGCATATCTTTTGTCATGTCCGGGTCTATCTTTTACAAATTCAATAAGTTCTGCAAAAGAATTTATTCCATAAGGTTTTATCTTCACTTTACTATCTAAAATTGAACAAATGATTTCCACTACTGTGATATTTTCTTTTTCATTGAACCCTCCAATATTATATGTTTCTCCATCTTTTCCATTTAATAAAACTTTATAAAGTGCTTTGACATGATCATCTACAAAAAGCCAATCTCTAATTTGCTTTCCGTCTCCATAAACTGATATTTTTTTACCTGTTAAAGCACTTATTATTGTATTTGGAATCAATTTTTCTGGGAAATGGTAAGGTCCATAATTATTTGAACAGTTGGTGATCAAAACTGGTAAATTATAAGTCCTATTCCAAGCACGTACTAGGTGATCAGATGAAGCTTTACTTGCTGAATATGGACTACTGGGCGCATAAGGAGTCTTTTCTGTAAAGTATGATTCTTTGCTTAGTAAATCACCATATACTTCATCGGTTGATATATGATGAAACCTAAAAATTAGCTTTTTTTCTTCGGATAAATTTTTATAATATTTATTCGCGCAGTTTAGTAAATTATATGTGCCAACAACATTTGTTTGTATAAAATCACATGGATCGTCTATAGATCTATCAACATGACTTTCGGCTGCGAGATGCATAATTGAATCAGGTTGATATTTTTCTAAAATTCTTATTAATTCATCTGTGTTACATATGTCAATATTTTCGAATTTAAATCTTTCATTTTTTGAAACCATTATCAGGTTTTCTAAGTTCCCTGCATAGGTTAATTTATCAATAACAATAACATCATCCTGAGTACTATTAATTAAGTATCTCACTAAAGCAGAACCGATAAAACCAGCACCACCTGTTACCAAAATTTTCATAAAAATTCCTCATTTAGTGATTTACTTCACTTCGTATTTCTTATTATGTTAATCCCTAAAGATAGTATTAGGGAGATAGCCATTATAAATAAGATTATGATTGTCCTTTTAGGTTTATCTTTTACTTCAGGCTCAATAGGTGGGTCTATGTATTTTAAAATGTAGTTATCTCTTATATTAGAGAGCATTAACTTTTTATTTTGTTCTTCTAATAAAATATTTATATTATTCCTAACTTCAAGCAATTTTGATTCTTTTAGTTGTCTATTTAAGTATTCTATACTTTTTTCTGCTTCAAGCTTGTCTTCTAAAGCGACCTCATAATTTAATTGTTCTATTAGTAAATTCAACCACTTTGCAGCAACTATTGGTGAGTAATGCTCAACACTAATAGTAATCACACCTGTTGTCTTATCTATTGTTATATTAATAATTTTTCTTAGTTTTTCTACTGCCTCAAGTTTACTTGGTTTCTTTGTATGCGGATAAGTAACGTTTCTTGTCCAAACTTTTAGATTTTCGTCATATACATCTTTATCAACTAATAATAAATTTAATTTTCTGTCCCAATTATTTACCGCAAAAAGTTCTATATATATATCATTTTTTTCTGTAAATCGTGTTAGGAAGCTTCTAGATTTAATTTTCTCAATTGCCAAAATTGTTTTATCATTATTGCTTCCTCCTATTTCAACCCCTGCAAAAGCAGCTAATCCTCCGAGTTTATTAGATAAATTTAAACTCGAATTTGAAGATGCAGTAATTAATGTAGCTTCACTCTTGTATATATCCGGCATTTTTTTTACATAAAATATAGCCACAATTAAAATTAAAAAATTTATGATCCATAACTTCCAGTTTAATAGATCTAAAGAAATAAAAATTTCGCGTATACTTAAAGCATTTTTGCTTTTCAAATTATATGATTCATTCATTTTTGTTTTCATCAAAAACTATTCACCGCAGCCAACGCCACAGCTGATTGATAGAAGATTTGCGTCACTTGTGACCACAATGACAAGCTGTCTTTGTATTCCACATCTAAAGGCACAATGATGGTGTCACCAGCCATCAAAGTTTCGCTAGAGCCGAACCAAGCTTGTGAAGGCACAAACACTGAGCCGTCGGCGCGTAATACATAGATACGGTCTTGATCTGAGCGTTTACGACCGTTGCCTGAGAGTGCTAAATAATCTTTGACCGATAAGTTCGGGTCGAAGCTATGGCTGCCAGGGTTTTGTACTTCACCAAGCACCGACACAACAGCGTTTTTCCGTGGGATCACAAGTGTGTCGCCTTGCTCGAGCTCTAAATCATATTCAGGATTACCCGCTTGAATTTGACTCATATTAACCACTAAGCGACCAACCATCTTTTGCTCACCAAGTTGGTTGATAAGCGCCATTGATTGGTCTGCAGATGTTGGTAAGCTCGTTTGACTGGTTAATGATTTGGTGGCGATATCTGATTTTAATTGCACTAACAAGCGGTCGAATTGTGCTTGTTCGCGTTGTTGAATTTTCTCACGGGTAAAGACGGCGCCAAACGGGAAGGCATTTTGAGTAAAGCCGCCAGCACGTTCAATCAGTTGCGACAGCGTTTCACCACGGGCGACTTGGTATGTGCCTGGGAATTTCACCTCGCCATCTATTTTAACGGTACGTTCTTCGGCCCACTCAGGTTTGGCGAATACGTTGATTCGGTCGCGGCTTTGCAACACTATATCTTGTTCTGTATTAGCTTGAATAGCAGACAGGTTTACCGCTAAGTTTTTGATATCGTACTTGGCATTTTCAGCATCAAAGCCTAAATAGCGGCTTACTTCGGCGCGTTCGGTAAAGGCGGCATCGGTAATACCACCCGCAGCAACCAAGGCTTGCATTAACGTGGTGTTTTCACCAATTGGGTACTCACCTGGCATTTTTACTTCACCGGTGATGCTAACAATTTTTAATGGGTCACTGGTGGTCGATTGACGTTTCAAATGCTCAAGCACAGGTTGCAATAACTGACGACGCGTCATGTTGCTTGATTCAGAAAGGAATTTTTCGTTAGAGAAGGCTGCTTTGAATGAAACAGCAGGTAATTTAGTTTCAGTTTCAACCAACCCTTTTTTCTGTTGCTGTTCTTTTTTCAGCGCTTCTTTTTCTTCAGCTTCTGTATCTGAATAATGAAACGCTAAAATCACATCGCGTGGTTGT
>JACCDZ011135369.1_pt1 | contig 22420 bp, 19 predicted proteins | sample 7449551 | NCBI WGS metagenome assembly JACCDZ01 (sample SAMN15323452, study PRJNA562643) | freshwater metagenome | isolation source: river surface water | place: USA:Blue River Watershed | collected 2017-08-18 | reverse complement strand
GGAACCTTTTTCTCCTCCTACAACTTCAGCTTTACCGAGCCCTGGCTGGGAGGCAAAAAGCCCAACTCGATCACGTTCACGGCCTACCACAACCGCATGAACGCCACCGGCCGCACCGACAGCACGGCCCAGCGCATCAGCATCACCGGGGTTACGCTGGGGCAAGGCCTGCGCCTCAAGTGGCGCGACGACTACTTTACGCTGTACCACGCGATCGAGTACCGCCGCTTCGACATCAACAACTACCCGTTTGGCACGGCCATGTTCAAAACGGGCATTGCCAACTCCGTCGCCTACACCTTCAGCCTTCGCCGCGACAACCGGGACCTCCCGATTTTCCCGACCCGCGGCTCGAGTTTGTCGTTTAACATGGAGCTAACGCCGCCGCTGTCGCTGCTCGACGGACGCGACTACAGCAAGTTGACCACCAACGAGAAGTACCGCTTCATCGAATACCACAAGTTCAAGTTTTCAGGCGACTACTACATGCAGCTGGCCAAGAATTTGGTGGCGCGGTCCTACGGCGAATTCGGATTTTTGGGCTCCTACAACAAGGACTACGGGCTTCCGCCGTTTGAGCGCTTTTACTTGGGCGGAGACGGACTGCAGAACTTCGTACTCGACGGCCGCGAAATCGTAGGCCTTCGCGGGTACACCAACTTCAGCCTCACGCCCCCGGGAGGCGGCGCCCTGTACACCAAGTTCACGTCGGAACTCCGCTACCTCATTTCTCCGAGCCCCACGGCCCAAATTTTTGCTCTGGCCTTCCTCGAGGCGGGCAACAACTACAGCAACTTTGGCGATTTTCGTCCGTTTGAGCTCAAGCGCAGCGCGGGGGTCGGCCTTCGCATCTTCATGCCCATGTTTGGCCTGCTGGGCGTCGACCTCGGACACGGTTTTGACCCGATGCCCGGCAAGGTGGTCCCGTCGGGATGGCAAACGCACTTCGTCTTAGGCCAGCAGTTTTAAGTAGTATGCGCCGCCTCGTCCTCCTCATTTTGGTCGCTGCTTCGACCGCCGCCTTGGGGCAGCGCATTGGGTACGTCGATACCCAAGTGCTGCTCAAAAAGCACCCGATGTACGTGCAGGCCCAGGCCGAAGTCGAGCGCCTCAACGCCCAGTGGCTGGGCGAAGTGCAATCGCTGTTTGACGACGCCGAAGCGCTTCGCGGTCAGCTCGAAGCCGAGCGGGTTCTGCTCACCGTGGGCATGGCCGCCGAGCGCGAAAAGTCCATCGCCTCCACGCTGGACAGCGCCAAGGCCCGGCAGCTGCGCTACTTTGCGCCCGACGGCCAACTCTTCTCGAAGCGCGAAGAGTTGATCGCCCCAATCCAGGCCCAGGTCGCCGCCGCCATCCGCGAAGTGGCCCGCCGCAAGAAACTCGACGTCGTGCTCGACAAAGGCAGCAACCTCGCCGTCGTGTACGCCAACGAATCCCTAGATATCACCAACGAAGTCCTGCAGCAGCTTGGCTTCTAACATCCTACCTTTGAACCCATGAAGAAAATCGCCCTCGTTATCGCCCTCGCCGTGGCCAGCGCCGCCAGCGCCCAGTCGGTTATTGCCCACGTGAACGTGGACAGCCTGCTCGTGCAGATGCCCGAATACAAGAAAGCCCAAGAGGCGCTTCAGGCTGAGCAAGCCAAGTTTGAGGCCGAGGCCAAAGAAATGAACGCCGAGCTCGAAAAGGGCGCGCAAGCGCTTCAGGCCAATGCCGCCACCTGGACCGAGCTCCGCCAGCGCCAAGAGCAAACCCGCCTTCAGGAGATGTACAACAACATCCAGGAGTACATGCAAGGCGCCCAGGGCCAGCTGCAGCAAAAAGAGGTGGAATTGATCACGCCGGTGCTCGAGAAGCTGCAAGCCGCCATCAACGCCGTGGCCGAGACCAAAAAGGTTTCGTACGTGCTCGACGCCTCGCAGAGCAAAGGCCAGGTGATTTACGCCAAGGGCGGAATCAATCTTGGAGCCGACGTTCGCGCCTACCTGGCCAAGTAATGCCAGCTGCCGTTGACGGGCCCATTGGGCTCTTTGACTCTGGAGTTGGCGGACTTACCGTCGCCCGCGCTTTAGCCGATCGCCTTCCCGGTGAGCGGCTTCTTTATTTTGGCGATACCGCGCACCTTCCCTACGGAGACAAGTCGCCCGAGGCCATTCGCGGCTACAGCCTGTCGATCGCCCAGCACCTCGTGGACCTCGGAGCCAAAGCCATCGTAGTGGCCTGCAACTCGGCGTCTTCGGTGGCCTTCGAAGCCTTGGTCGACGCCCTGCACGTGCCGGTGTTCAACGTGATTGATCCGGTGGTGGCCGAAGTGGCGCGCCTCGACGTGAAGCGCGTCGGAATCTGGGGCACCAAAGCCACCATCAAGTCGGGCGTGTTCCCTGCCAAGCTCAAGGCATCGGCCCCCGACGCGGCCGTGCGCGCTTGGGCCACCCCGCTGCTGGTTCCCGTAATCGAAGAGAACATTTTGTCGGGCCCCATTTTGGACGCGGTCATTGACGGCTATGCGGCGCCCACCGAGGCCGAACAGGTCGATGCCCTCGTGCTGGCCTGCACCCACTACCCCATCGTGGCGTCGCAAATCGGCCAGCGCATGGGGCGGAACGTGGCCCTCCTTTCTACGCCTCAGATCGTAGCCGAGCACGTGGCGGCGTCCCTAGGCCACCGCGGGTTGCTGCATTCGGGAGCGCCGAATGCTCCGCACGAGTTCATGGTCAGCGACTACACGCCGGCATTTGAAGCGATTGCGCAGCAGTTCTTTGGCGAGGCCATCTCGCTGCGCGAAGACCACCTTTGGGGTTAAGCAGGGCGCTGGGCAACCACCCGGCGGTACTGAATTTCGCCGTTTTTCAGACGCTCGTACAGCTGGGAACCCACGTTGCCGGCGAACTCGGTAAACACTCCGCGCAGCCAAAACGGCACGCGCTTGCGAATCAGGGCTTTTTTGGTGGGTTCGTCGCGTTCGATGGCGGCCAGGACCTGCGGGGTAATGTCTGAATCTTCGCGGACCACCAATCCCGCGTCAGCGAGCCATTGCCGGAGCAAGTCCCAGTTCCACGAGGCGCGCACGTCGACGAGGAAGAGCTGGCCGCCCGGTCGAAGCACGCGGGCAACCTCGCGCAAAAACTGGGCTTGGTCGCGGTAGGCGTGGCACGACTCCACGTTGAGGACGACGTCAAACGACGCGCCGTCAAAGGGCATGTCCATGCTGTTGCCCTCGAGGTAGCGGACGGGGGCTCCCGCGTGGTTTTTGTGGCAAAAGGCGATCGCCGACGCCGCAAAATCCAATCCCGTGGCCGCGGCGGGGTGCATCGTTTCGGCGACGTGGCGCAGGCCGCCTCCGCGTCCCGAACCCACCTCGAGCACTTCCTTGCCCGCAATTGGCGCGCGGGCCGCGAGGTAGTGGTACATGGCCCGAGATCGCCACTGAAACCGCTGCTCGTCCAAGGTTCCGAATTGGTAGCGTTCCGCATCCGTCGGTTCGTAGCCGTAGTTCATGAACCACCAGTCCGCGTCGGGAAGGAGGCGCGGAAAGGTCTCGTAGGCGAGCTTCCACAGGCGTTCGCGGAGTGCGGGCAGTCGAACTACTCGAAAAAGAAGGGATCCCAGGGCCATTTCAATCAGATTTAGCAGAAAGATACACCCTTCTCAACAGCATTCGACTGGGAATCAGCGGCCTGATGTAGGTGAAGATCCAACGGTGAAGCCTGCCGGGAATGCGATCCAATTGGGGACGGCGGTGCAGCAAAAGCAGTTCGCGCACCACCACGTCGACCTCGAGCACACCCCGAATCCGTTTGCTGCGCGCGGCCCGTCCGCTGTGCTGCCGAAACTGGGTCCGCACGGGGGGAGGCGCCAAACTCGACACCCGCGCCCAGGGGGCATCGACCGCGAGCTCCGCGTGAACCGACTTGGCCAGCCCGCTCACAAAATGCTTGCTCGCCGCATAAAGGGCCATGCCGGGCGTTGCCGAGAGGCCGGCCAGCGAAGAGAGCAAAATCAAGTGCTGCGGGGTCGGGCGGTTCATGGCCTCGGCGGCAAAAACCTTGGTGATCGCATAGGTCGCCCCGACGTTCAGCGCGACCAACCGCTGGTCTGCTTCTCGGCTTGATGCCCAAAAGGCTTGCATGATGCCGATGCCGGCACTGTGGACGGTCAATTCGGGCTGCAGCGTCTGGTACACCCGCGCAAACGCACGGTCGACCTCAGGGCTGCAAAGGTCCAGTTCGACGTGATGGTAGTTCGGATGCCGGAGGTCGGAGGCTTCCCGGTCGATGCCGGTCACGGACCACCCTTGGGCCAGTAGCGCGTCGGCTGTCGCGCGGCCGATTCCGTGGGTGCTTCCCGTAATAAGGGCAATGGGCGGTTTCATTTCGGAAACCTACTCCGCGCTCACAGGGATGCCGAGGCAGATTTAGCCGACGGTTCCCGCGATTTTGGCGGAATTTGCTATCCGAGGTCCGCCGCAATTTTCGCCGACAGCAGGCAAAGCGGAATTCCGCCGCCGGGATGGGCGCTTCCGCCCACAAAAAAGAGGTTGGGAATCTGGCGGTGGAAGTTGGGGTGGCGCAGGAAGGCCGCCATGGCGTTGTTGCTCGAAGCGCCATAGAGGGCGCCGCGGTCGCTGCCCGTGCGCGACTGGAGGGTTGGCGGGTCCAGCACCTCCTCGACCTCGATGAACGGCGCCACGTCGACGCCCAGCGCCCGCTCGATCTTGGCCAGCACCGAAGCCCGCGCGGTCGCTCGCCACGCCGCCCAATCTTGGCCGTAGTCCGCCGGAGCGTTGATCATGACGAACCAGTTTTCGCCTCCGGCAGGGGCCTCGCCCTCGAGGTCCTTGGACGTGATGTGAATGTATACCGTCGGGTCGCCGTGAAGGGTTTTGCGCGCAAAGAGGTCGTGAAACTCCGCCTCGTAGTCGTTGGCAAATAAGATGTTGTGCAGGTCGAGCTCGGGAAACGCGCGGCGCACTCCCCAGTAGAAAATCAGGGCCGACGACGAGCGCTCCTGGCTCAGGGTGTTCTCGGGCGCCTTGAGGTCGGGAAGCAGGCGGCGGTAGGTCGGCGTCACGTCCATGTTGCTCACGACCACGTCGGCGGCCAAATCCGTTCCGCCCACGCGCAGCCCCGAAACCCGACGGCCCGCCACGAGAATGCGCTCGACGCGCTCGCCGTAGTGAAACTGCACGCCCTGGCGCTCGGCCAGCGCCACGAGCGACTCGGTGATCGCGACCATTCCGCCGTAGGGCACAAAGGTCCCAAAACCGAATTCAAGGTGCGGAATCATCGCCAGCGTGCCCGGAGCCCGGTAGGGCGACGAGCCGTTGTAGGTGGCAAATCGGTCGAAGATCTGCACCATTTTGGGGCTGCGAAAGCGCCGAGCGTGCACCTCGTGCATGGTCTGCGTCAGCTTCAGGCTGGGCAGGGCCGCCAGGGCCGGAAGCGCGTCGCGCCGCAGGTAGGTCGAGGCCTTGTGAAGGGAGCGCTCCAAAAACAAGCCCTTGGTCGCCTCGTACTGGCGGCGGGCCAGGTCGAGGTGGGCGCGCACATTGGCCGCGGGCTCGCCCAGAACGCGCTCGGCTTCAGCGGCAAATTCGGCAGGGTCGCTGTGGGCCGTGAGGCGGGTGCCGTCGTCCCAGAAGTAGCGGCACTCCTCGGTCTTTTTGAGGTAGTTGAAGTGGTCGCGCGGATTTTCGCCGCAAAGGGTGAACAGCTCGTCGACCAAAAACGGGAGGGTAAACAGCGAGGGGCCCGCGTCAAAACGGTATTCGCCCAGCTGAAACTGACTGAGCTTTCCGCCCGGGTAGCTGTTCGCCTCGTGGACGTGCACCGCGTAGCCCTTGCGGGCCCAGCGGACGGCGGAGGCGATTCCGGCGATTCCGGCGCCGACTATGCGCGCGGTGGGTTGCTTTGCTTCCATTGGTCGATGGCGCGGCGGACGCTGCCGTGCTCCAGTAGCAACGCGCGAGCCTCGGAATCGTTCAGCCCGGTGCCCTCGGCGACCATGCGGGTTCCGCGCTCCACGAGTTTGTGGTTGCTCAGCTGCATGTCGACCATGCGCGAGCCTTTGACGCGGCCCAGGCGAATCATCACCGAGGTGGTCAGCATGTTGAGCAGCAGCTTTTGGGCGGTCCCCGACTTCATGCGGGTGCTTCCGGTCACGAATTCAGGGCCCACGACCGCGACCACGGGGTATTCGGCGGCGGCGGCCACGGCGGAATCGGGATTGCACACGATGCAGCCCGTCAGGCAGCCGGCGGCGCGGGCCTGCTCGAGTCCGCCCACCACGTAGGGGGTGCGGCCGCTGGCGGCGATTCCGACGACCGTGTCGAGGGGCTCGATGCGGTGCTCCTTTAGGTCGATCCAGGCCTGGTTGGGGTCGTCTTCGGCAAATTCCACGGCCTTGCGAATGGCGCCGTCGCCCCCGGCGATGAGGCCGACCACCATTCCGTGCGGAACCCCGTAGGTCGGCGGGCATTCTGAGGCGTCGACGATGCCCAGGCGGCCCGAGGTTCCGGCCCCGATGTAGAAAAGGCGCCCGCCCTGCTGCATGCGCGGCACGAGCTGCTCGACCAGGGCCTCGAGCGCCGGAATGGCCTCGCCCACGGCCTCGGGCACGCGGCGGTCTTCGGCGTTGATGCCTTCGAGCAGCTGGCGCACCGTCCAGGTTTCAAGGTGGTCGTGGTTGCTGGGGCTTTCGGTGATCATCGCCATAAAACTAGTGCTTGTGGAGCACCGCCACGTAGTAGCCGTCGCTGTGCGGGTGTTCGGGGCTGATGCGGACCTCTTCGCGGAGCGTGTACGCGCCCTGCTGCTCCTCCACAAACCGGCGGACCTGGTCCTCGTTTTCGCTGCGCAAAATGCTGCAGGTGGCGTACACGAGGGTTCCGCCGGGCTGAAGCGCTTCTGAATAGCTGCTCAAGATGCCGTACTGCGTTTCGCGGGTGCGCTCGAGGTGCTCGGGCTGGAGCTTCCACTTGGTGTCGACGTCGCGGCGGATGACGCCGGTCCCGCTGCAGGGCACGTCCAGCAGCATTTTGTTGGCCCAGCCAGAGTGGCGCTGCACGTCGCGGGGCGAGCGGATGAGTTCGGTGCGCAGCCCCTGGACTCCGGCGCGCAACGCCCGCTTTTCTGCCTCGCCGAGTTTGTAGGCCTCCACGTCCATGCAGCGGATTTCGGCCCGGTCGCCCGTGAGGGCCGCGACGTGAAGGGCCTTGCCTCCGGCGCCGCTGCACCCGTCGAGGATGCGGTCGCCCGGCTGGGGGTCGAGGTAGGAGGCGATGCGCTGCGATCCGCCGTCGTGCACCTCGTACCAGCCGTCTTTGAAGCTCTCGAGGTGCTGCAGGCGCGGACGCTTGGCCAGCACCAGGGCGTCGGGCGCTACGTCGCTCAGCGCGGCGTCCACTCCCTCGGCCGTGAGGCGCTCGAGCACCGCTTCGCGGGTCGCTTTCAGCCTGTTGGCGCGCAGCACCACGTGGGCCGGTCGGTTGAGGGCGGCGGCCAAGGCAGGCCAGTCGGCGCCCAGTTCGGCTTCGGCGCGTTCGGCAAACCACGGCGCATAGCTCTGGGATCGCGCTACGTCGAGGCCGGCCGGCACGGGCATGCCCGCCTCGCGCCAGGCCCAGTAGGTGTCAAAAAGCTCTTTGAGGGGCTTGCGCTTCACCAGGGGCTCTGCGCCGTGCAGGTGCCAGAGCAGTCCCCACCAGCGCACGATTTCGTAGCTGTGCTCGGCCACGAAGGCCCGGTCGCGGGCGCCCCAGCGCTTGTTGGCGCGCAAAACCTGGTCGACGACCCGGTCCGCGTACAGGCGCTGGCCAAAGGTCCGCTCGAGCACTTCAAGCACCCCAGCGACGAGGTTAGGGTGCGGAATCACGAGGCCTGCTGGGATTGAAGCGCGTACAGTTCCGCGTAGCGACCCGGCTGCTTGATGAGCTCGGCGTGGCTTCCTTGCTGGACCACCCGGCCTTCGTCGAGCACGACGATGCGGTCGGCCAAATGCACGCAGCTGAGGCGCTGGGTGATCAGCACAGCGGTAAGTCCCTGAAGGCGCGCTTTGAGGTTGCTGAGGATGGTGACCTCGGTCTCGGTGTCGACGGCGCTCAGGGCGTCGTCAAACAGCAGCACCGGCGGGTGCTTCATCAGCGCGCGGGCGATGCTGACGCGCTGCTTTTGTCCGCCCGAAAGGGTTACGCCGCGCTCGCCCACCACGGTGTCGAAGCCCTGAGGGAAGCCGCGAATGTCGTCGGCCACGTCGGCGAGTTCCGCTTGGCGCTCGACCTCAGAGCGCTCGGCGCTCAGGCTGCCAAAGGCGATGTTGTCGGCCACCGAATCGCTGAACAAAAACGGGTCCTGGGGCACGGTGCCGATGGAGGCGCGAAGGGCGTTGAGGTCCCAGTCCCGCAGGTCGACGCCGTCGAGGAGCACCCGGCCCGAACTGGGGTCCATGAGGCGGTTCATCAGGCTGACGAGGCTCGATTTGCCCGATCCGGTGCGGCCCACGACCACCACGGTTTCGCCGGGGTTGACGGCAAACGAAACGTCGTTGAGGGCCTGAATGCCGCTGTCGGGGTACGTGTAGGAGACGCCTTCGAAGTTCCAGGCTCCGCGCACCGGGGCGCTGTGGGCGGCGGCGGGCTGCCGCACCAAGGGTTCGACGAGGAGAAAGTCGTTGATGCGCTCCATCGACGCCTCGGCGCGCTGGATGAGGCTCATGACCCAGCCGATGCTGGCGATGGGCCAGGTAAGAAGCCCCACGTAGTAGACGAATTCGGCGATGACCCCGGGGCTGAGGCGGCCTTCGATGACGCCCTCGCCGCCGATCCACACGGTGAGCACGGTGCTGAGCCCGACCAGCAGCATCATGAGCGGCGCGAAGAGGGCGTTGACGCGGTAGAGCTCGCGGTTGAGCCGGTAGCTCTGCTGCGCGCTTTGGGCGTAGCGCTCGGTCTGCTCGGCCTCCAGCCCGTAGACTTTGAGCACGCGGATTCCGCTAAAGGTCTCCTGGGCCAGGGTGCTGATGGCGGACTGCTGCTCCTGCACGGCGTGGCTGCGCTGGTTGATCAGGGTCGAAACGCGGTAGATGGCCCAGACGAGCACCGGCATGGGCGCCAAGGTGATCCAGCTCAGCTTGGGGTCCACCTGAAACATGAACACCAGGGTCAGTCCGGTGGAAAAGGCGGTGTTGATGGTGTACATGACCCCGGGGCCGAGGTACATGCGCACGCGGCTGACGTCTTCGCTGATGCGGTTCATCAGGTCGCCGGTTGCGTTGCGCCGGTAAAAGGTCTGGTCCAGCGCCTGGTAGTGCCGGTAAATGTCGTTCTTGAGTTCGTACTCGATGTGCCGCGACATGACGATCAGGGTTTGGCGCATGAGGAAGGTGAAGGCTCCGCGCAAAACGCTCATCAGCAGGATGAGCGCCGAGTAACCGAGCAGGGCGCGCAGCAAGGCCGCCGAATCGCTTTGGAGCCGAAGGGCTTCAGACACGGTGTCGAAGGCCTCGCGGATGTAGATGGCCGGGTAAACCGAGAAGACGGCCGAGGCGACGACAAAGAGGATTCCGCCCAGCAGATGCCAAGGATACCGCAGGAAGTAGGGGTTCAGGGACCACAGGGCACGCACGGGGCAAAGGTACGACTAGGCCGGGCGGGTGTTTGTACCTTTAGGGCTATGTTTTCGGCTCCGTCCCAACCCGTTATCGCTGTCGTAGGCCTTGGCTACGTCGGTTTGCCCCTGGCTTTAGCTCTGTCGCGCGAGTTCCGCGTGGTCGGTTTTGACATCAACACGTCACGCGTCGACGAGCTTAACCGCGGCGAAGACCACACCCTCGAGGCCGACCCAGTAGACCTTTCGGCCGCGTTGGTCCGTGGGCTGCGCTTCAGTGCTGATACTTCGTCGCTTCGCGAGGCAAATGTGTACATCGTGACGGTTCCGACGCCCATCGACCAGTTTAAGGCCCCCGACCTCAAGCCTTTGCTCGCTGCTTCTGCGACCATCGGGGCCGTGCTCAAGTCCGGAGACGTCGTCATTTACGAGTCCACGACCTACCCCGGCTGCACCGAAGAAGATTGCGTACCTGTACTCGAGCGAGCGTCCGGCCTCAAGTTCAACGTCGACTTTTTCTGCGGCTACAGTCCCGAGCGCATCAATCCGGGCGACAAAGTGAACACCCTCGAAACGATTAAAAAGGTGACGAGCGGGAGCACGCCCGAGGCCGCTGCCTTCGTTGACGGACTGTACCGGCGCATTGTGAAGGCCGGCACGCACCTCGCCCCGAGCATTAAGGTGGCCGAGGCCTCCAAAGCGATCGAGAACGCGCAGCGTGACGTAAACATCTCGTTTGTGAACGAGCTCGCCCTCATTTTTGACCGCCTTGGAATCGACACCCGCGACGTGCTCGAAGCAGCCGGAACGAAGTGGAACTTCTTGAAGTACAGCCCCGGCCTCGTAGGTGGGCACTGCATCGGAGTCGACCCCTACTACCTCGCCCACAAGGCGCAGAGCGTGGGCTACCACCCTCAGGTAATCCTTAGCGGCCGTCGAGTCAACGACTCCATGGGAATGTTCGTCGCCAACAAGGTCGTGAAGCTCATGATCGGCAACGGCCTCGCAGTACACGGGAGCAAAGCTTTGGTCCTCGGCGTGACCTTCAAAGAAAACTGCCCCGACATTCGCAATACCCGCGTGGTGGACATTGTCGCAGAACTCCAACAGTTCGGCATGCACGTCGACGTGTTTGATCCGTGGGCCGACCCCTCTGAGGTCGAGCACGAGTACGGAATTCAGCTCGCCGATGCCCCCGGTCAAGGTTACCACGCCGTGGTCCTCGCCGTTGCCCACGAGCAGTTTGCTTCTCTGAGCCGCGCGCAACTGGGGCTCGAGCCCCAAGGAGTCGTTTTTGACACCAAAGCCCTCTGGCCGAGGGACATGGTGGACGGCCGGCTTTAAGGTTGACCGAAAAGCTGGCGGTATGCCACCACCGGACCCTGCAGCAATCGACCGTTGACGTGTATTCCCTCTGGATGGGGCCGCAGCCGTATTCGCCCTTCAGGACGCGTAATTACCGCCCCTCGAACTTGCATGGCCCCGAGGACGTACGTTGCATTCGACGGGTTGACCGGGTAAAAGCCCAACGTCGACAATAGGTACCACGCACTCATTTGGCCGCAATCGTCATTGCCTATCAGCCCGTCGGGGCGAGGGCGGTAAAAGTCGGCGCAAATCTTGGCTACCCGTTCTGCCGTTTTGTCGGGACGGCCCACCAAAGCATAGAGGTAGGCAACATGGTGGCTGGGCTCGTTTCCGTGGGCGTACTGGCCCATCATCGCTTCTTGGCCGAGGTAGCGCTGCGGGTTCCGCGCAGGCACGGCGAAAAAGCGATCGAGCTTCCGCTCCATAGACGCAGAATCGCCCAAGAGCTCCACCAAACCCTCGTGGTCGAACTGCGCGGGAGTCCACAGGTACTGCATGGCGTTGGCTTCGGTGTAGTCGCCCGGATTGTTCAACGGCGAGGTCGCCGTCAAGCTGTCAAATGGGGTCCGCCAGACTCCTGCAGACGACCGCCCCCGGAGCAACTGAGTTGCGGTATCCCAAAGCTGGCGGTAGTTCTGAGCGCGCCGAGCAAAAAACTCGGACTCCGGAACTTCCCCCCACAACCGGAACAACCTGCTCGCCGCGTCGTCGTCGACCCCGTGCTCCAGGGTGCGCGAAACCGACTCGTCGGGAACCAGGTCGAAGGGATAATAGCCGTGTCGCCCGAGCAAGCCCCAATCGCTGTTTCGGTGGGGGGCGTTCAGCGTACGTAGTACGGCCTCCCGCACGCGCGACTCCGATACCCCGAGCAAGCCCTTGTGTGCGGCATCTGCGAGAACCGGGACCGCGTGATTCCCAATCATGCAGTAGTTCTCTTGACCCCAAAGCGTCCAAATGGGAAGGTGCCCAAACAGCTCGCTGTGGCGCACGAGGGAATAGGTGAATTCCGGCACTCGCTCGGGTACCACCACCGTGTACCAGGGATGGGCGGCCCGGTAGGTATCCCAAAGCGAAAACGTCGAATAATACGTCTTACTTGGGTGTTCCGACTGATGAATTTGATCGTCTGGTCCGCGAAAGCGCCCGTCGACGTCGGCAATGTTGGAGGGCTGCAGCATCGTTCGGTACATCGACGTGTACCAAACCTTTTTCACGTCGGAGGGGGCATCGATGCGGACCCGTTGCAAATAACCGTTCCATTCCTTTTGGGCATCCCGCACCACCTTTTGAAGGGACCAGTGCGGCAACTCGGCGCGCAAGTTCGCCGCCGCACCCTCTTCGCTCACTGTGGAAAGGGCGACCTTGACGCGGACTTCCGTGGTGCGGGAATCAAAATTCAAAATCAACCGGTCCGCCGCCGATTTGGGACGGCGCTCGGCCAGTCGAAGCTGGGCAAACGGCTCGCTCAGTTCGACCACAAAAAAGTAGCGCCGGTCCACCCAGTTTGCCTTGCGGGCGAACCCGCTAATCCTCTGCGGCGAGTGTACGGTATAGCCCGATTCCAGCACCAAGCTGTCGGTGAACGCACGAAGTCCGTGCTGAAGGTCCAAAACGAGTCCCATACTTCCGGATTGGGCCGCAAACCGATACATGGCCACCCTCGAAGTGCTCGCGACCTCCACGTCAACCCCGTTGTTCAACGCCACAGAGTACCTCCCCGGACCGGCATGCTCTCGGTCCTTGCGGTACGTGGTGCCCCCAAAATCCGGATCCACTCCCGTAAAGGGCTGTAAAAGCACGTCGCCCAATTCGGCAATGCCCGTGCCGTTCGCACGCGTCTGAGAAAAGCCCAAAATCACCGAGTCCCGGTACTGGTACCCTGAAGTGTAGTCCCAGCAGCAATCGCGGTTGTCGGGTCCCGGCTGCACCATGCCCCAGGGTCGAGAGGGGCCGGGAAAAGCATGCCCGGTACCGTCGGTTCCAATAAAGGGATCCACCCAGCGTACGGGCCCACGACGGCTTTCGGCTGCGCATCCCGCAAGGAGCGCCGCGGCCAAGACCGTTGCAATCCCGCGCATCACAGCTGCGGATTCAGGGGTGAATTGAGCAGCTCGCCCACGGCCACTCCAGGAGCCCACTGGGCCAGGTCCGCCGACTGGTGGGCGTTAACGGGCTCCGACGCCCGCATTTGGGCATCCATATAAATGCCGGTCATCACCTTGCGCATCTCGGCGGATTGATTTGGGCTTGCCCGGTGAAAAACCCAACCGGAATGGACGCTGACTTCCCCAAGACCATACGGTTCCTGAAGTACCGGGAAATCCCCGATGCGCATGCGCGCCCCGATGCGGGCTTCGCTGTCCTCGCCAATCTCCAGTTGACGTCCCTCGGTGAGCACATGGCTACCTTGGGCAAAGTTCAACGGGCCCATTTCGGTTGGAACGGCGTGCAGCGGCATCCAAAGCGTAGCCACCCGATCCGAATCCAATGGCCAGTAGTACTGGTCGGCGTGCCAGGGCGTAATTCCGCCCCCAGGCTCTTTGTAAAGGGCCTGGTCGTGGTACATGCGTACCCCCGTGCATTCCAGCAATTCTTCCATCACCATCCTGATTCGCGGACTGAGCATCCATTCTTTTACCCTTGAATCGTGCACCCATAAGTTAAACGCCTGCCGAAAAGCCTTGCCGTAGGTGTCGCGCTGCGAAAGGTCGGGCATGGACTCCGTCAGCTTGCCCACCCAATCCGTAACGACCGGCTCAAAGTACTCCAGTACCTCGGGGGTCCAAAAGTGAGGCAACTTTACGCAGCGGTACGCCCGAAAACGGGCCTTTTGTTCGGAGCTCAGCGGGTACCGCATGTCCAGAGCCTCGCGCACGCGGGCAGGGAGTTCAGTAGGTTTCATTGGGAGGCAATTTCGGCTTCACCGGCGGCATATTCTTCACTTCAATTACCCAATTATTATCTCATAGTAACACCATTGGATCCAACATCGTAATTTCATGAACATATGCGAGTAGCACATGAAGTTACCGGCCTGCACGCGGCACCCAACCAAATGCAGTTCAAGTTCATTGACGTGGACGCCTTTCGGGTCCATTGGCACCAGCATCCCGAATGGGAGTTAACCTACATCCTTTCGGGTTCCGGATACCGGATGGTGGGAGGGTCGGTCGAGGTGTTTTTTGCGGGAGATGCCGTGCTACTTGGCGGAAACCTCCCGCACACCTGGGTGAGTGAACCGCATCCCGACGGCTCGCAAGCCATCGTACTTCACTTGACCTCGAACCTCATACGTGAATTTGCGCAAATACCCGGTGCGGAACGGTTTCAGGCCCTGGCGTCCCAAGCTGGGCAGGGGCTCTGCTTTGACGCCCGGGGAAGCGACCTAAGTGATCGAATGCGGGCCGGACTCGGAGCGCAGGGACTCGCGATGCACGCTGCGGCCGCCCACGTATTTGACCTGCTGGAGCGCCTCCCGGTTCGTGCCCTATTGGCGCCCAGTCCCCCGCGCGTGCTTCATCTGGCTACCCAAAACGCCCTGGAACGCACGGCCCAGCGGTTCCGCGATCCCGAATTCAACTTAACGGAACTTGCCGCCTGGGTCGGCATGGAAAAATCCCCCTTTTGCACCCAATTCAAACGGGCTACGGGCCGCACGTTTTCGCAGCACCTCCACCAACTTCGCACGGCGAATGCCGCGCGGGAACTCGCCACGACGTCTAAATCGGTGCGCCACATTGCCTTTCATTCGGGCTACGACAGCATTCCCTACTTCAATCGAATGTTCCGTGCGGTTTACGGCGTTACTCCGGGCGAATTCCGCCAAAAAATCAGCGCACACTTCGGGTAACTCGACGGGCGCACGCCCAAAGACTTAGGTCTGCAGCACTCCCGGGTTGTAGGCGCGCTCAATGGGCGCTTGGTTGGCGGCCTCGATGCCCATCGAAAGCACGCTGCGCGTTTCGATCGGGTCGATGATGGCGTCGATCCAGAGGCGGGCGGCGGCATAGTACGGACTCATTTGGGCCTCGTAGCGTTCGCGGATGCGCTGAAGCAGCTCCTGCTCGGCCTCGGGAGTCAGGTCCGCCGTGCGGGCTTTCTCGATTTGCAGCAGCACTTTGGCCGCCTGCTCGCCTCCCATGACCGCGATTTTGGCCGTGGGCCACGCGACGATGAGGCGCGGATCGTAGGCTTTTCCGCACATGGCGTAGTTGCCGGCTCCGAACGAGTGGCCCGTGATCACGGTGAATTTGGGCACTACGCTGTTGGCGACGGCGTTGACCATTTTGGCTCCGTCCTTGATGATGCCGCCGTGTTCCGACCGCGAACCCACCATGAATCCGGTGACGTCTTGCAGAAAGACGAGCGGAATTTTTTTCTGGTTGCAGTTGGCGATGAAGCGCGCGGCCTTGTCGGCGCTGTCGGAATAAATCACTCCCCCAATTTGCATTTCGCCTTTGCCCGACTTGACCACTTGGCGCTCGTTGGCGACGATTCCGACCGCCCAGCCGTCGATGCGGGCGTAGGTCGTAATGAGGGTTTTGCCGTAGTCGGCCTTGTACTCGATCATCGAGTCGGCGTCGACCAGGCACTCGAGCAGCGCGCGGACCGGGTAGGGCTTGCCGTCGACGGGCATGCGCTCGTACACTTTTTCGGGGGCTACGGCCGGAGCCTGCGGCGCCACCCGGTCAAACCCGGCCGTGGGGCGGGTGCCCAACTTGTCGACGAGTCCGCGCAGGGTGCGCAGCGCGTCGTCGTCGTCCTTGGCCTTGTAGTCGCACACTCCGCTGATTTGGGTGTGGGTGTTCGCGCCGCCTAAGGTCTCGTTGTCGATTTCTTCGCCAATCGCGGCTTTGACCAAGTAGCTTCCGGCCAAAAAGATGCTCCCCGTGCCTTCGACGATGAGGGCCTCGTCGCTCATGATGGGCAGGTAGGCGCCGCCGGCCACGCAGGACCCCATGACGGCCGACAGCTGCGGAATTCCCAGGCTGCTCATCACCGCGTTGTTGCGAAAGATGCGCCCAAAATGTTCTTTGTCGGGAAAAATCTCGTCCTGCATCGGCAGGTACACTCCGGCGGAATCCACCAAATACAGAATCGGGATGCGGTTCTCCAAGGCAATTTCTTGGGCGCGGAGGTTCTTTTTGCCCGTCATCGGGAACCAAGCCCCCGCCTTCACCGTGGGGTCGTTGGCCACCACCATGCAGGTTCGGCCCGCAATGCGCCCCAAGACCACCACAACCCCTGCCGAAGGGCATCCGCCGTGCTCGGCGTACATTCCGTCGGCCGCAAAGGCGCCCACTTCAACCTGGGGCGCGTCGGGGTCCAAAAGGCGCTTGACCCGCTCCCGGGCGCTGAGTTTGCCCTGCTCCGCGAGTTTTTCGAGGCGCTTTTTGCCCCCTCCGAGCGACACCTCGCTCCAGCGGCGGCGGCACTCGGCCACTAAGAGTTTGAGTTCGTCTGCGTTGCGTTCCGTTTTGAGGTCGTGGGCCATGGTTGGTTTGGATTCAGAGGGGGTACCCCGAAGGTAGGCCTGAAGCAGGCCTTGGGCCAAGGAGAACTGCGGCTGGTGGTCGAGGGGCGCAAAAAAAAAGGCCAAGTTTCCTTGGCCTTCGGGTGCTTGGGTGCGGACTTAGCCGCGGCGACGTCCGCGGCCGCGGTGATGGTCGTGGCCCACGTGGCGTTCCCCGCGCTCGCCGCGCGCGCCGATGGCCTCCAATATGTCTTTGTAGAGGTCTTCGTTGTCCTCGCGGTTGATCTGCAGCACTCCGGCGCTGTCGGCCACCGCTCCGCTGAAGTCAACGGCATCAAGCGTTCCGGCCAAGTCGAGGTACACGGTGAAGTTCGACACGGTATTGGGGTCTACCGAAAACCCGGCGCTGTCGGCGCGGTACACCAAGTGAAGCGGGTGCTTCACGTCCAACACAAACGGAACGCCGTCTTTGTCGCCCACCACGTAGAGGGAACTGGTGTCGTTTCCGTCGCGGTGGCCCAGATGCACGGAGATTCCGCGGTACACGCCGGCCGTGATGCCCGTGGTTGGGATCACGGGGGTCGAGTTGCCCGTCAGCAGATCGACATAAAACGGACCGTGAAGGTCCACGTTGGTCACGTTGGTGTCGAGGTCGCTGGCAAAAAGCTTAAACCCGTGCACGTAGGCCTTGGCTTCGGTAAGGGTGGTGGTCAGGGTCTTCCCCGATCGAGTAGACGCCGCATTGAGCTCAACCTGGTAGGCCGACTCGGAACCGGCGGGGATCTCTGGTCCGCACGAGGCGATAACCGCTGCGCCCAAAAGGGCCGAAAGAATTTTTTTCATTGTGTTCGTATTTTCAGATATCTGGCGAATAACCGTGCCAAAATGGGGATTTAACGACCAAAATACGAATTTCGCCAGTTCCGCGTTGGTTTGGGTTAGTAGCGCATGGTCCACTCCGCCACGCGCGCCCAGAGCTCCTCTTCGTTCGGAACCGCGTCGCTTAGGTAGAGCACGAGGCGGATTCCGCCCGGAACCTTTTGGTAGAGCAGCGCGTCGGGCACCCCGTCGCCCATCAAATCGCCGGACCAATGCACTTCAGGGGGGCAGGCGTTCATGGAATCCACGACGCCGCCGAGGGTGTCCCGCCGAAGCCAGCTTTGGTCGGGCCCGCGAACCCCGGCAATCAGGGCGTAGCCGCCGAGCTCGGGACAATCCGCACCAACGCCGTTCACCGATCCGGTGGCGTAGAGCACCAGGCTTCCCCGGTAGCTTGGGTCGCGCGCGGTCAGGGCGCCCAAGTCGGCTTGGCTTCCGGGCATGAGCACGGCGGAGCCTTCGCGCACGAGGCCCAAATCGGCGCTGTCGAGGCGCACGGGACTTCCAAACAAGAAATGGCTGCCTTGTTCGCGGTTGGTTTTGAGGTCGAATTCCAGTCCGCCACTGCCCGAAGGAAACTCGCTCAGCTCGGCCTTAACCCGCACGGGGCGGAGCTTCCAGGTGCCGTCCACGTCGTAAATCCCGTACCAAAAAAGCGACAAATCCAGGCCGCGCAAGTCGCCGGTGTAGTTAAAGGCTTCGGTGGCCACTTGGTAGCGGCGCTTTTTAATCGCTTCGACCCGTTTGCGGACGTCTCCGGCGGGACCCCCTTCTTCGAGCCATACCAGCAGCGAATCGCGCTTCAAACCCATTGGCGTGCGGAGCATGCGCCCCGTCAGGCTGTCCGCCGGCCAGGTCCACGTGCGTGCGGCCCAATCCAGCCGAATGAGCTGGTTGTCGCTGAGCTGGTCCCAGCGCTCGGCACGGTCCGCGCGCACCGCGGCAGTGTCCACAGGCTGCGCTCCGAGGCCTAAGGCCAACAAGAAACAAGCAACCAGTAACCTTACGCGCATGGCGCTTATGCTTTGTTGCGCTTTCGGTACCAATCCCAGCCGTAGTAGAGCGCCACCAGTAGGGCAAACGGAATCGCGTAGCTGCGCGGCTTGCCCTCGCCGTGCACCACGGTAAAGAGGCGGTCCTTGCGGATTTTGTCGAGTCCGCTCAAAAAGGAATCCATGCTCCAGAAAATGAACACGGGCTTGCCCACGACGTGGTCCTCGGGCACAAAGCCCCAGTAGCGGCTGTCCCAGGAATTGTGGCGGTTGTCGCCCATCATCCAGTAGTAGTCCATGGCAAACGTGTAGCTCGTGGCCGGTTTGCCGTCGAGCAGGTAGCGTTCGCCCTCAGGGCCCTGCTCCCGAACGAGCTCGCGACCTTCGTAGGCGTTGATGGCGTGGCCGTACTTGAGGTAGGTGCCGTAGTTCAGTTCGACGGTGCTGCCCTTCGAGGGGATCCAAAGCGGACCGTAATTGTCCCGCGTCCAAGCGTATACTACCGTGTCGCTGTGCCCTCCCATGGGGTTGGGGAACATGGGCGCGCCGCCGACGAAATTGGCGTAGTACCACTTCAGGGCTTCGGGCGTGCCCGGCACGAAGGCGGAATCGCCCGCCAGCGCGTCCATCACAAACATCGTGTCGAGGTTGGGCATCTGGGCGAAGTCGGCGAGCGACTCGTTAGGAATGGTCACCACGTACTCGGTCTCGGTAATCTGCAAGACGTCGCTGACGTTTTGGTTGTTGACCGTCATGTTGGTCACGTAGTTGATGTCGAAGTCCTTCTTGAGCTGGCGCGCGCTGAACCCTTGGCCGGGCAGCGTGCGGACGTAGTAGCTGAACTGCGCGTTGCTCCGCTCGGGGAATTCGACCGCCCGCCCGTCCACGTAGACTTGGCCGTGGCGCACCTCGATCGTGTCGCCCGGAACCCCCATGCAGCGCTTCACGTAGTGGTCCTTCTTGTCGGCGGGGCGGCCCGGATCTTGGGGAAAGTTGAACACGACGGCGTCTCCGCGCTCCACGCTCGCAAGGCCCGGAAGGCGCAGGTAGGGCAGCTGTATCCACGTCAGGTAGCTCGGCACGTTGGCAAAGGGAATCACGTTGTGCATCAGCGGAATACTCAACGGGGTATTGGGCATGCGCAGTCCGTAGGCCACCTTGCTGACCACCAAGTAGTCACCGACCATGAGCGACTTTTCCATCGACGACGTGGGGATGTTGAACGCTTCAAACGTCATCATGCGGATGGTTCCGGCGGCCACCACCGCCCAAAGGACGTGGTTGACCCAGAGCGGCATGCGGCGGCGAATCTCGTCGTTGCTGCGGGTTCCGCGCTCGAGCTTGGCCGTGTAGTTCAGGTAGCCGAGGTAGAGTCCGCCCGTGGCCGCCGTCCAAAAGATGTGCTTGTTTTGTCGGAAGCCAAACATGTGAAGCGTTTCGTAGGCCAAAATCAGCGCCATGGCGTTGTCCACCACTGGGATGTAGGCCAAAATCGTCCACCACCAGGGGCGGTCGGCCACTTGGGTCCACACGTAGGTGCGGTACCCGGGTACGAAGGCTTTCCAGGTCGGAATTCCGGCCGCCGCAAAAAAGCGCCACGTGATCGCCGATCCGTACAGGTTGAGGAGGAGGTAGTAAAGTAGGTATTCCATAATCGTTTGAAGTACTTAACGCGCCGAAGCGTCGGCGTCGGGCCGCAGCCACGAAGCGTAGATTCCGTAGTTTTTGGCGATGCGCTCGACCTCGCCGGCCATGAGCTCGGGAGTGATGTCTTTGACCTTTTTGGCCGGAACTCCCGCAAACACCGAGCCCGCGGGAACGTGGGTGCCTTCGGTGAGGACCGCGCCGGCGGCCACGATGCTGCCCGACTCGACTACGCAGCGGTCCATGACGATCGCGCCCATTCCGACCAGGACCCGGTCGTGCAGGGTGCAGCCGTGCACGGTGGCGCCGTGGCCGATGCTGACCTGGTTGCCGATGGTGGTGCCGTGCTTTTGGTAGGTGCCGTGAATGACGGCCCCGTCTTGGATGTTGACCTCGTTGCCGATGCGGATGAAGTTGACGTCTCCGCGCACCACCGCGTTGAACCAAATCGAGCAGCCCTCGCCCATCGTGACGTCGCCCACCACCGTGCAGTTGGGCGCCAAGAACGTCGACTCGGGAATCTGGGGACGCAGCCCGCGGACGGGCAAAATCAAGGCTTCCATGCCCGAATTTACGCCGGAACGACGTCGTCGACGAGCGTAGGCAGCATGCGCTGCAAAATGTTCTTGATGCCCTGCTGCAGCGTCAGCGTGCTCGACGGGCAGCCCGCGCAGGCGCCCTGGAGCTGCACCTTGACAATTTTGTTTTCGTAGCCGGCAAACACAATGTTGCCGCCGTCTTGGGCCACCGCGGGCTTGACGTATTCCTCGAGGATTTCGACGATGCGGGCCTCAATTCCGTCTTCGGCATAGGCGGGGACGTCGGCGGGGGCGTCGGCCGCGTCGGACTTTTTCTGCGGCGGAACCGCCGTCAGCACCGGCTTCCCGTCTTGGATGTGGGCCAGGATGAACTGGCGCAGTTCCTGGGTCACGGCGTCCCACTCGACCACGTTGTACTTCTCTACCGCCAAAAAGTTGGTTGAAATGAACACGTTCTTGACGAACGGAAAATTAAACAGCGCCGCCGCGAGCGGGCTGATTTGCGCCTCTTCAATGTTGGCGAACTCCACGTGGTCGACGTCGATCAGGCGCTTGTTGGCCACGAACTTCATCACCCCGGGGTTCGGCGTCATTTCGGCATAAACGGATACGGGTACGCGCTGAATTTCCATAGGAATGCAAAGGTACGGCATGGTACCTTTGGACCTCGTTTAATTCACATACCGTGCCGCACATGCTGCCCCGCGTCAATCCGACCCAAACCACGGCCTGGAAAGCCCTTGAAGCCCACGCCGCCGCCACCGCCGACCGCCACCTTCGCGACCTCTTTGCCGCGGATTCTGCCCGATTTGACCGCATGCACGTGCGCCTCGACGACCTGCTTCTGTTTGACTACGCGAAGCACCGAGTCGACGAGACCACGCTCGACCTCTTGGCGCAGCTCTTCGATGAATGCGGCGTAGCCGATGGATTTCGCGCCCAACTCAGCGGGGCCGCCATCAACGAAACCGAAGGCCGCGCCGTGCTCCACACGGCGCTCCGCTCCTCCTCGACTGAAGCCCTCCTGGTCGACGGCCACGATGTGCGCCCCTTGATTGCCCGCGAACGCGACCGGATGCTGGACTTTGCCGAAGCGGTGCGCCGCGGCGACGTCCGCTCGGCCTCGGGCGAAAAATTCAAGCACGTCGTCAACATCGGCATCGGCGGCAGCGACCTCGGCCCGCGCATGGCCGTCGAAGCCCTCAAGCCCTTTGCCCACCGGGGCATCCAGCTGCACTTCGTCGCCAACGTCGACGGTGCTGACCTCCACGAAACCCTGCAGCTCGTGGACCCCGAGCGCACCCTGTTCCTGGTCGCGTCCAAGACCTTCACGACCCAAGAGACCATGGCCAACGCCGAGGCCGCCCGCACCTGGCTGGTGCAGCACCTGGGCGACCCCGCGGTGGTGGCCGACCACTTTGCAGCGTTGAGCACCAACCTCGCCAAAGTCCAGGCCTTCGGCATTGACCCTGAACGCACCTTCGGCTTTTTGGATTGGGTCGGAGGGCGCTACAGCGTCGGGAGCAGCATCGGGCTTCCGCTCGCGATCGCCATCGGGGCCGACGGCTTCCGCCAGTTTTTGGCCGGCGCTGAGCGCATTGACCGCCACGCCGCCGAAGCCCCGTTCCGCCAGAACATACCGTGGCTCATGGCCGCCTTGGGCGTCTGGTACCGCAACTTCCTGGGCGCCGCGACCCACGCGGTGCTGCCCTACGACCAGTACCTGCACCGCTTCGCGGCCTTCCTCCAGCAAATGGACATGGAATCCAACGGCAAGTACCTCGACCGCAGCGGCCAGCGCGTCACCTACGCCACCGGCCCCGTCGTCTGGGGCGAGCCGGGCACCAACGGCCAGCATGCCTTCTACCAGCTCATTCACCAGGGTACCGAACTGATTCCGAGCGACTTCATCGCGTCGGTGGT
>JACCDZ010887746.1_pt1 | contig 22421 bp, 20 predicted proteins | sample 7449551 | NCBI WGS metagenome assembly JACCDZ01 (sample SAMN15323452, study PRJNA562643) | freshwater metagenome | isolation source: river surface water | place: USA:Blue River Watershed | collected 2017-08-18 | reverse complement strand
TTGAGATGATGAATCTGAAGAAGTACCGCTCATAGGCTGGCTAAATTAGCACTTACGGAATCACAGCATCGGATAGCAACGCCAGACAAGCCTGAAGGTCATCTGGATATGGAGCCTTGAACTCCATCGACTCGCCCGTGATCGGGTGAGCAAAGCGGAGCTCCTTGGCATGTAGCCACGGACGTGACATCTGTAGCGCCCTCGCCAGAACAGGATCTGCGCCATAGATGGTGTCGCCAACGAGTGGGTGGCCCAAGGCGTTGAAGTGCACGCGAATCTGATGGGTGCGACCAGTCTCTAGCTCTACCTTCACCATTGTCACAGCGCGGTAATACTCAATCAACTCGTAGTGAGTGATGCTCTCTTTTCCATCGGCCACAACCGCAAAGCGATGATCCACCTTTGGATGGCGATCAATCGGTGCATCAATCGTTCCGGTCGGAGGATCGATATGTCCCTGAATAAGTGCGTGATATGTCTTATCAACGCTACGGGTGCGAAAAGCTTCTTTTAAGACAGTGAAGGCGCGATCAGTCTTTGCAACGACCATTAAGCCGCTAGTTCCAACATCGAGTCGATGCACAATTCCTGCACGCTCTTGTGCACCAGATGTAGAGATTGTGTAACCGGCTGCAGCGAGTGCGCCAACAACTGTTGGGCCGTGCCAGCCTGGACTTGGATGCGCAGCACACCCCACAGGTTTATTGATTACCAGAATGTGGTCATCGTTGAAGACAATATCTAAACCCTCAAGCGGCGTAAGCGGAATTGCTTCTCGTTCGACTGTATCGGGAAGAAGTACTTCAATCACTTGGCCGGCAGTAACGCGATCGGATTTTCCAAGAGGTGCACCTGCGCAGGTGATATCGCCATCATCAATGAGGCGAACAATGGCCGAACGAGAAAGGCCGAGAACGCGAACCAGCGCGCTATCGATGCGCTCTCCTGCAACACCTTCAGGAACGCTGAGGGTGCGTAATTCTCTGGCCATGGAAACTCCCTGGTTACTTCTGGATTACTTCTGCGCACCCGGTGGGGCAAAAGGAGGGATCTCCTTAGCGACAAGCAGTACTGATAGTAGCGCGGCGCAGACAATTGCAATGTCAGCTACGTTAAAGACCGGCCAACGAGGAAGTTCGATCCAATCGATGACATGGCCGTTGAATATTGATGGAGCGCGAAAGATACGATCTGTGAGATTTCCCAAGATTCCACCAAGAGCCAATCCCAATACAGCCGCCCACCAACGATTTTCGATTTTGATTGCGTAGTACGCAATCACTGCGATTGCAGCCAGGGCAAGGATGGTGAAGATAAAGGTGATATTGGTTCCAAAGCTAAAGGCTGCGCCAGGATTAAATACCAAGCGTAATTGTAAGAATGATCCAATAATTTCTCTTGGTTCACGTTGGCTGAGGTTATTGAGCGCCCAGACCTTGGTCGAGTAATCGATCGCCCACACAATGGCGCCTAGAAAGTAGAGACGTTGCCAGTAAGTGGTAAATCTTGCCAGAGGCACCTTTAGCGTCGCTCTTCTTTCTGCTTACAGATCATGCAGAGAGTTGCACGTGGAAATACCTGCAGACGCTCTTTACCGATTGGGTTTGCGCAATCTTCACAGTTTCCATAACTCTTATTTTCAATCCGCTCAAGAGCGCGCTCTGTCTGCAAGACCATATCGCGGGCGTTGATAACAAGTGACATTTCATGTTCGCGCTCAAATGTCTTTGTTCCAGAATCTGCCTGATCATCACCAGCGCCCTCACCGGAGTCGGCGATCAACTCTTCCATCTCGGCTTCAACGAGCTCTAGCTCATGCTTGAGACGTGCTAACTCTTTTGTAAGTTCAACACGAATGGCCTTGAGCTCTGTTGCACTCCAAGGAGTCTCACCAGCTGCAGCAGTCACAGGAGTTGGTGCTGATTTGATCGGCTTGAGCGGTGCAACCTTCTTTCCACTCTTTACTGGGCGTGGTGGAGGTGGCATTACAAGTCGACGCTCTTCAATTACTGGTGCTGCAACTGGTGCGATAACTGTTGCAACAGAGACAGTTTGTGACTTCTCATCAACGGTAAGCGTTGGCTTTCCCGCCTTCGATGGAAAAGGTTTTCCTGGAGCTGCCTTTTTGGCAGGAGCCTTTACCGGCGCTTTCTTCACAGGAGCTTTCTTTGCGACAACTTTCTTAGCAGGAGCTTTTTTGGCAGGAGCCTTCTTAGCAACCTTCTTTACCGCCGCCTTCTTTACTGCAGCCTTCTTGGCAGGGGCCTTCTTCGCCGCCTTCTTCACTACCTTTTTTGCTGACACGCCGCGCACCCTATGCTCTTTTTCTCCTTCTACCAAATATGCCACTCGTATAAGGAGGTGGATTTATTCTGGCGAAATAGTCAGGCTCGCGTGAGGAATGGCGTGATTACGGCTGGGTAACTGCCCTGCATTAGACTCAAGGCCTTATGAGCTCACAATTTCGCCCTCTTGCAGCCCAGATTGACCTGCCTGCAATGGAGCACTCCATCTTAAAGATGTGGGCTGACCAATCAATCTTTGAACGATCACTTGCAGCGCGCTCTGGCCAGAGCCCAGCGAACTCATGGACCTTCTATGAAGGTCCGCCCACTGCAAATGGAATGCCTGGAACTCACCACATTGAAGCGCGCGTTTTTAAAGATGTCTTCCCTCGTTTTCATACGATGAAGGGCAAGTTCGTTACGCGTAAAGCAGGATGGGATTGCCACGGACTACCTGTAGAAATTGCAGTCGAGAAAGAACTTGGATTTTCCGGCAAGGGCGATATTGAAAAATTTGGTATCGCAGCCTTTAACGATAAGTGCAAAGAATCTGTCACGCGCCATGTAGGTGCATTTACAACGATGACAGAGCGTATGGGCTTCTGGGTTGATTTCGATGAAGCGTATTGGACGATGTCACCTGAGTATGTTGAGAGCGTATGGTGGTCGCTTAAGGAGATTTGGAAGAAAGGTCTCCTTGTTCAAGATCATCGCGTTGCACCGTACTGCCCACGATGTGGCACTGGCCTTTCAGATCATGAGTTAGCACAAGGATATGAGACCGTTACAGATCCATCGGTCTTCGTCCGCTTTCCCATAACTTCTGGAGATTTAGTTGAGTTGAAGGCAAGTCTTCTTGTCTGGACTACGACTCCTTGGACCTTAGTTTCAAATACTGCGATCGCTGTCCATCCAGATGTCGATTACGTTGCCGCCCGTGTAACCCATGAGGATCAATCAGAGGTTCTCGTTGTTGCAGAGGCGCTAATCAGCAGCTTGGTCGGTGAAGTCGAAGTCCTCAAAACCTTTAAGGGTGCAACCCTTGAGCGCACCACATATCAGCGCCCCTTGGACTTTATTGAGATTCCTGACTCACACTTTGTTGTTCTTGCAACCTATGTAACGACTGAAGATGGAACTGGACTTGTGCACCAGGCACCTGCCTTCGGCGCAGATGACTTACAGGTCTGCCGCAGCTATGGACTTCCCGTTGTTAATCCCATCGCACCTAATGGAACCTTCCTCGCCGATGTGCCTTTGGTAGGAGGACTCTTCTTTAAGGATGCAGATAAGCCGCTGGTGAAAGAACTTAAATCACGAGGCGTTTTGTATAAGCATCTTCAATATGAGCACCCATATCCGCATTGCTGGCGATGCCACACAGCATTGATCTACTACGCGCAACCATCGTGGTACATCCGAACTACTTCAATTAAGGATGCGCTCATTCGTGAGAATGAGAAGACCAACTGGCATCCAGAGACAATTAAGACTGGACGTTACGGAGATTGGCTCAATAACAATATCGATTGGGCCCTTTCACGTAATCGTTTCTGGGGAACTCCCCTACCAATCTGGCGCTGTGACAATAAGCATGAAGTCTGCGTGGATTCGCTGAAAGAACTCGGCGCTCTTGCTGGAAAAGATCTCCTCGAGCTCGATCCACATCGTCCATATGTCGATGACATCACCTTCCCTTGCCAGGAATGTTCGGCCACCATGGTCCGCGTACCTGAAGTAATTGATTGTTGGTTTGATTCTGGTGCAATGCCTTTTGCTCAGTGGGGCTACCCACATAAGGAAGGTTCACGCGAAAAGTTTGAGGCTGCTTACCCTGCCGACTTTATCTGCGAGGCGATCGATCAAACTCGTGGCTGGTTCTATACCTTGATGACAATCGGCACGCTGGTCTTTGATCAATCATCATATAAAGATGTCCTCTGCCTTGGCCACATCCTCGATAAAGATGGGCGCAAGATGAGTAAGCATCTTGGAAACGTTCTAGAACCTATTGCGCTGATGGATCAACATGGCGCCGATGCTGTTCGTTGGTACATGCTTGCAGCAGGTTCGCCATGGTCTGCTCGCCGCGTTGGACATGACGCCATCAGCGATGTTGTACGCAAGACCCTTCTGACTTATTGGAACACCATCTCCTTCCATTCGCTCTATGCGCATGCATCGGATTTTGATCTTGCTCAAGCACCTGCAGTAAAAGACCGCTCATTGATGGATCACTGGATTCTCTCAGAGCTCAATATCTTGATCGAAGAGGTTGATAAGGCCTACACCGAATTTGATTCACAGCAAGCCGGTCGCATCCTTGCTGCCTTTATCGATGATCTATCAAATTGGTATGTCCGACGTTCACGTCGACGTTTCTGGGATGGCGATGGTGCAGCCCTTGCCACCTTGCATGAATGCCTTGTCACGTTGACTCAACTTCTTGCTCCGATGGTTCCTTTCATCTCAGAACATGCGTGGCAAGAACTTGTTCGCCCAGCAGATGCTGCCGCTGCCGCTTCAGTACATCTCACAGATTTTCCGATCGCAGATACATCTCTGATTAATAGAACTCTGAGCGCACAGGTTGCAATGACCAGACGAGTGGTCGAGCAAGGTCGCGCGGCAAGAGCAGAATCTGGAATCAAGATTCGCCAGCCATTAGGTCGTGCACTTATCTCAGCACCTGGTTGGGATCAACTACCTTCTGAGATGAAGGAGCAGATTGCAGATGAACTTAATGTCATTAGCCTTGCCGATATCGCAGATGCCGATGGCGATCTTGTCCACATCTCGGTGAAGGCAAATTTCAAATCTCTCGGTGCAAAATACGGTGCCGATGTTCAAGCCGTTGCCAAGTTGATCGCTGCTGCAGATGCCACCGCATTGGTAAAGACCTTGCGCACAGAGCCATCTACAACATTGGGAACTTTTGAGATTGATTTAGCTGACCTTGTCGTCACTGAAGTCCCAAAGAGCGGCTGGATGGTTGCAAGCCATGATGGTGAATCAGTTGCCCTCGATCTGGCACTTACACCTGAATTAATTGAGGCTGGCCTAGTTCGCGAAGTAATTCGATCTATTCAGGAAAAGCGTAAGAGTGATGGCTTTGAGATCTCCGATCGCATTGAGGTGAGTTACCACGGACTCCCCCAGGTATTAGCTGCAATTGCTGCCCAGCTCGATCATATCTGTGGTGAAGTTCTTGCTACATCGATGGTCAATGATGCGAGCTTGGGTACAAGCAATAACGAACTTGGGATTGAACTTCGCCTAAAGAAAGCGCTCTAAAAACCTTAGAGAACAACCTTGATGATCGTTGATGCGAAGTTCAAGGCTAAGAGCAGGACGATAAATGAGAGATCAATTGCAACTCCGCCAATTCGCAACGGCGGTACAAAACGACCAACAAATTTCATCGGTGGATCGGTAATTGCATAAATGACTTCAAAGAGGGCGATCATCGCGCTCTTTGGACGCCAATTGCGCGCAAACATTCTTACATAATCAATTATGAGGCGGGCAAAGAGAACCCACTTAAAAAATGTAAGTAGATTGAGGATGAGATCCTTGAGTAACATAAAAGTGAGAGCGCTTACTTAGCTCTGGTTGAAGAAGCTTGCCTGAGCATATGCAGCCTTATCTTCGGTGCGTACGCTGACATTTGCAGGAGAGATCAAGAAGACGCGACTTGCAATGCGCTCAATTCCACCTTGAAGTCCAAATGCGAGTCCACTTGCAAAGTCAACCAGACGCTTGCGCTCTGATTCATCCATGTCATCAAGGTTGATGATCACTGGATTGCCTTGGCGATAGTGCTCTGCCATCTGACGTGCCTCTGAGTATGAACGAGGATGCAAAGTAATGATGTTGTATGAAGGTTCAAGGTCTAGCACTGGCTCAGCGGCTGCAACGTGGCGACCACCGATGACTGTTACGCCAGTAGCCGATGGTGTTGAAAATGTTGCCGGTGGAGTTGCTGATGGAGTAGCAACACGAACTTCGCGACGAGTCGCAGCTGGCTTTGCTTCTTCGGTAGCACCTTCTGGGCCATCTACGAGGCCGAGGTATTCCATTACTTTATTGAGTGCAGACATAGCGATAATTTTAGGCGGGAGCTGTGCGCGGACCCAGTATTTGGCTACCTACGCGGATGTGTGTCGCACCATAGGCGATTGCAATTTCATAATCACCGCTCATTCCCGCCGATAGTGATGTGGCGGTCGAGAACTCTCTCTGAAAGCGCTCTGCGTGATCGGCAACTTCGGCAAAGGCTCTCTCAGGATCTGCCTGCACAGGTGGCACGACCATGAGCCCCATCAGATCAAGGTTATTTGCCTGCATCACAGCTTGGCCCAAGGTCAGAAGTTCTTCACCGCTCACTCCTGCCCTGGTGGAATCTCCATCAAGTGAGAGTTGAATGAAGATCTGCGCACGTTTTCCAGACTCTTCTCCTACTGCTCGATCAAATTTTGCAACATGAGAGAGCTGATCGAGCGAGTGGATCGTGTTGGCCCACTTAGCGATAGCGCCAATTTTATTGCTCTGGATCTGTCCCTGAAAGTGCCAGTGCCCTGCAACTAATGCAGATTTCTCTGCACCTTCGGCGCTTCTATTTTCACCAAAGTTGCGCACGCCAAGATCAGCGAGGATCTCAACATCACTTGCCGGATAAGTCTTAGTCACAGCAATGAGCGTCACCGATTCGGGCAAGCGACCGGCCTTGGCCGTGGCCTGGGCTACGCGGTTGCGCACATCGTTGAGCGATTGAACAATCTCAGCTCTGCGATCCAAAGTACTCATAACCAGATAACCCCTGCCTGTCGTCCAGTGACACCATCTCTACGGTAGGAGTAAAGAGTGGGATCTTCAGCGGTGCATCGACTCTCATCAATGACTGTTACCGACTCTGCTCTGAGCACTTCGATGAGCGCCTGAACTAGATCAAGTGCACGTGTACCTTCGGCAGTCCGGGAAGCTGCCGCTGGGTGGAGATCTACTACTTCGCTAAAGATATCTTCAGAGACTTCGTAACAACTGCCACAAATCGAAGGTCCGACAACTGCAGTAATGGGCGATGAATCGATCGCCCGTAACGCAGTCAATGTTTCTAGAGCAACGCCGTTAACAAGCCCCCGCCGTCCAACGTGCACGGCCGCAACAGCCGAAGAGTGTGCCATCAACAATGGGATGCAATCGGCGACCATGACAGCAAGAGCTAAACCTTTTCTGCGAGTAATCAGCGCATCTGCAGTCGGTGCAATCTCTGGTCGAAGATCAACTTTACTCAGAGCGTTGCCATGTACCTGATTCATATATACAACTGGCATAGCTAAATCTTTTTCGAGAATCTGGCGATTCTTTGCTACCACCGTTGGATCATCATCAACATGGAGAGCGAGGTTGAGAGAGTGAAAAGCACCGGTGGATAGACCACCGGTGCGATTCGTAAAGCGATAGTTCACTGCTTACTTCATAAAGTCTGGCACGTCGATTTCGTCTTCTGCTACGAGATCTTCAAAGGTAACGCGCTTGTTTGGCTTCTTATCTTCAAGATCCATTGCTACAACGAGTGGGTCATTTCCTGGAAGTGGATCGGCTACTCCGCCAAGAGTTGCTGCATCAATCACAGGAACTGCCACCTTCTTTGGTTCTCCCCCATCAAATCCTGCTGCAATTACAGTGATACGAACTTCATCGCCGAGAGCATCATCGATGGTTGTTCCGAAGATGATGCGAGCATCTGGGTGGGCTGCTGCTTGAACGAGTTCGCACGCCTCATTAATTTCAAAGAGGCCAAGATCTGAGCCGCCTGCAACCGAGAGGAGAACTCCCATGGCACCATCGATTGATGCTTCTAGAAGTGGACTTGAGATTGCAAGCTCTGCGGCGCGAATGGCGCGGTTCTCACCACGTGCAGAACCAATTCCCATCAACGCAGAACCTGCATCGGTCATTACAGTCTTCACATCTGCAAAGTCGAGGTTGATAAGTCCTGGCTGAGTGATGATCTCTGTAATTCCCTGAACGCCAGAGAGCAGAACTTGATCAGCACTTCTAAATGCATCGACTGCAGTGATATTGCGATCTGAAATTGCAAGTAGGCGATCATTTGGAATAACGATGAGGGTATCTACCTCATCACGCAAAAGCGCAATTCCTTCTTCTGCTTGACGTGTGCGAATCTTTCCTTCAAATGAGAATGGGCGAGTGACTACACCAATGGTGAGTGCGCCAAGATCGCGTGCAATCTTTGCAACAATCGGTGCGCCACCTGTTCCGGTACCGCCACCTTCACCTGCAGTAACAAAGACCATATCTGCGCCACGAAGAATCTCTTCAATCTCTTCTGTGTGATCAATTGCAGCTTGGCGTCCCTTTTCAGGAGCAGCGCCTGCACCTAAACCTTTTGTAGATGCGCGACCGATATCAAGTTTGACATCGGCATCACTCATCAAGAGATGTTGTGCATCTGTATTGATTGCAATGAACTCAACGCCTTTGAGGCCGACATCAATCATGCGATTAATCGCATTGACTCCTCCGCCACCAATTCCAACAACCTTGATGACAGCTAAGTAATTCTGCGGTGCAGCCACGTGAGTCCTCCTTATGAACTATAAACCTCGCCTTGAGACTTACGATTCATCTCTCTTATGGCGGTCAACTTATGGTGCAAGAGGGAGTCAATCAAATACCGACTCGTACCAATTCCTCATCTACAACTTGAGAGTTGGAGAGGCAACTTTTCTATGAAGCAAGGAGCACTTTTTCACAAACTCCTATTTAACGTCCTCACTTAACGATAGGTGCGTGAGGTGCAACAACATCAATAAGAGTTATCTCTTTATTTTCTGGCAATTCCAAGAGCCTTTCAATGACAGAGATCTTGAGTGAGATTTCCTGACTATCTCCCCAGCGAACTCTTATCTCCCTACCCTTATAGAGAGTATTAAATGTAAAAGTCTCAGTTGATGTGGCAGTCATCAAGGTGATTCTCTTTCGAAACTCCGTTGGCAAGGCGATAAAGAGTTCATTGGCCTTTAAAGCACTTTGCGGGCTCTTGGCAGAGATCTGGGCTAAATCTGCACTTGAAAAGCCAGGCAAGGTGAAGAGCTCTCCGTCTAGATCAATGGTCTGGCCAGGAGATTCTTGCGCATTGAAAAATGCAAGGGGCTTCCGAGGAGTCACAGAAATTGCCACTTCCCCGCTGATCCAATTGCGAGCAAGTGAAACGTCCTTGATCCATGGAATCTGACCAATTCGACGTTCGACAGATGATGGGTTAACGCGAGCCAGTTTCTGGCCAGCTTCGACCTGACTGATTGTCTGGATATTTCTTTGCACGGCGATGTTGGGCGAACCAGTGATCGTGACCTTATCGACAGTGAAAAGTGGCGACCATCCCAAGAGATAGGCAAGTGCAATTACCACAACAGTGGAGATCGCCATCGGTAGCGAGATAGTTCTTCGTTTCATCACAGAGGTAACTATCGGCTTTGTTCTGCAAAACGGCGTTCAAGCCCTTGGGCGATAATCGGTGCCAGTGAGTTCACATCTCCAGCACCGAGTGTAAGAATCACATCGCCAGGCTTTGCCATTGCAATAATCTCTTCTGAGGCTTCGAGAAAATTGGGAATAAATCTTCCGTTATTCATACGATCGGTGATCAACGAAGCGCTAACTCCAGGGATCGGTTTCTCGCTGGCGGGATAGATCTCTAGGACAATCGCAAGATCTGCTAAATCTAAAGTTTTTGCAAATTGTTCGAGAAAAGCTTGGGTACGTGAATAGCGATGAGGTTGAAAGAGAACTAGTACGCGACCATCACCGGCATAGCGTCGTGCAGCTGTTAACGTCACATCAATTTCGGTGGGGTGGTGTCCGTAATCATCAATCACGCGAATTCCCGCAACGCTTGCTTTGAGTTCGAATCTACGTCCAGCACCTTGAAATGAGGCTAGACCTTCAAGAAGACCCGCACTTGGAAGGCCTAAAGAGAGACCCATGGCAAGGGCGGCGGCGGCATTAAGAAGATTGTGGTGACCTGGAACGTGGAGTTCAATTGTTCCCACTGCACGCCCTTTCCAGAGAGCACGCGCCTTTGAGCCCATCGGCAAGAGCGTGATCTGATCAATGAGTAGGTCTGAATTCGGATCTACTCCGTAAGAAACTTTAGTTGCAGCAGATTCTTCAGATGCAATTGCAGTAGCGCCTTTATCGTCGCGGCAATAGACGAGATATCCATTGGGATCGATTGAGCGGGCAAAGTCATTGAAGATATCCATGACAGCTTGCTCTGTTTCAAAGAAGTCAACGTGATCATGTTCGACATTTGTCACGATCGCAGCAAATGGCTTGTACTCCATAAAGGAGCCATCAGACTCGTCGGCTTCTGCCACAAAATACTCGCCTGTACCGCGATGTGCATTTGATCCTGAAGCGGTAAGCGTGCCCCCGATTGCAAAGGAAGGATCAACACCGCATCCCTGGAGTGCAACTGTAAGCATCGATGAAGTGGTGGTCTTTCCGTGAGTACCTGCAACGGCAAGGCTCTTACTTGTTGACATCAAGACAGCCAGCGCCTGTGCTCGAGTAATCAGTGGCAGCTTTAACTCGGAAGCACGCTGCATCTCAGGATTGGTTGGAGAGATCGCATTTGAATAGATAACAACATCACAGCCATCAACATTCGATGGTTGATGGCCTACAAAAACGTCGGCGCCCAGCGCTTTAAGTGCAAGCAGTACTGATGAATCTTTCGAGTCGCTACCAGATACCTGTAATCCCAGTGAGAGGGAGATTCGGGCCAAACCGCTCATGCCTGCTCCACCGATACCGATGAAGTGGATCTTCTTACCTGACCATTGCTCCAGTGTGGCGAGAGGAGTCATTTATCGAGCCAGCAATTCCAACTGGTGCTCGGCAAGGGCAACAATCTTTGCAGCCGCATCAAGATCTTGGATATGTACTCCATCGCTCTGCTGGCTACTACGAGTAAGCATGGAGTCTATGTTATCTATCAACCACGATGAGTTAAATGATTTCTGCTCCAGTGTGAGAGCGCGGCCAGCTGCAACGAGGTGGTCAGCATTGACGCTCTGCTCACCATTTCCAACAGGAAGTGGAATGAAGAGGGCGAATTTAGCAAGTGCTCCGACTTCAGAACAGGTGATTGCTCCACTTCGGGCAATCACCAGATCTGCAGCCAAATATGCCTGCGCCATATCGTTGATGTAGGCAAAAGCTTTGTAGTGATCGTCACTGGCAGGAAGGGCATTAGCGCCACCTACCGAGTGGAGAATAACTATCGATGAGCTCTTTAACTGTGACCGTGCACCATCAATCACGCTATTGATCGCCTGTGATCCCTGAGATCCACCGAAAACAAGGATTACCTTCTTGTCAGGTTCAATTCCAAAGAATGATTTAGCGCTCTTGCGAATCTCATTCCACTGACCTTCGCTGGCCTTCGCATTCTTCTGAAGAAGCGCTGCAATATCCTCACGCAGAGGCAGGCCTGTAATCAAAGCGCCAGAGAATGCCCCGTTCGAAACTGGGGTGCCAACTGCAAGCGCATCTGTATACCTAGCACCGAGGCGATTTGCCCAACCGGGTTTTGCATTGGCTTCGTGAATCACAATCGGCATGCGTAGAGAATGTGCGGCGATATATGCAGGTGCGCAGACATAACCACCGAATCCAATAAGAAGATCTGCACCTGCAAGGATTTCTTTGGACTCTGCGATCGCCTGATGCAATGAGGTAGGCACTTTGAGCAACGCCGGGGATAGCGATCGCGGCACACGTACGCGCGTGATCAGCTTTAACTCAAAGCCAGCTTGCGGAACTAGAGAAGTTTCTAGGCCGCTCTGAGTTCCAATAAAAATAATCCGATCTGTTGGGTGGGTCTTCTGCCACAACGTTGCAACTGCAAGGGCTGGCTGAATATGTCCGGCCGTACCTCCGCCTGCAAAAACAATTGTGCGAGTTTTCACTTAACGATGGCGCCTCTCCGCTAATGCGCGCTTTACCTCAGCTTTAATTTCAGGATCACTGAGTGCGCTAGATGCTAAGAATCCAATCCCCATATACGTTGCGATCAGAGCCGAACCACCATAGGAGACTAGTGGCAAAGTCACACCAACTACTGGCAACAAGCTCACTGCAGATCCAATATTGAGAACTGTTTGAATGGCAATCCAGACACCGATACCTGCAGAGGCAAATCGAGTAAATGGATCAGATGTCTTCATTGCAATACGCAGTGCGCAGTAAATCAAGGTACCAAGTAAGCCAAGGATGAAGAGGGTTCCAAGAAGTCCGAGCTCTTCACCAATAACGGCGAAGATGAAATCTGTATGAGCTTCTGGAAGATTGCCCCACTTTTGGCGACTTCCACCAAGGCCTACTCCAAAAATTCCACCACTTGCTAAACCTAGAAGGCTATGAGCAGGTTGCCATCCCTCGTTCTTATATTGAGCTGGATCAAATGGGTTGAGAAAGACGCTCCATCGTGCCGCGCGATACGAAGCGGTTGCGATAAAGAAACCGATGGCGACAGCAGCTGTTGCGGTGAGTGTTCCCACTAGTCGCAAGGGAATTCCAGAGACAAAAAGTAAGCCTCCGAGAATTGCCATGATTACCGATGCTGTTCCTAGATCCCTACCCCACATCACAAGTGCGCTGGCGATAACAAAACCAGGCGCAATGAGTGCCAATACATTGACTCGCATAAGCCCGGCATTAATTCGAGTTGCTAAGAGATGGGAAGCCCACAAGATAAGTAAGAATTTTGCTAACTCACTTGGCTGAACATCGACAAATTTGAGTGAGATCCAGTTTCTATTGCCATTAACAGATTTACCAATACCTGGAATTCGCACGACCAATAAGAGAATGATTGAAATTGCTAAACCAAACTTGGCTAAAGATTTCCACCGTTCCATCGGTAGTCGCGCTAAGAAGAAGGCCATTGGAATTGAGATAGCTAGGAAGATTAATTGGCGAAAGACGATTGCTATCGATGAGCCTTTAGTATCGAGGGAATGAATCGATGATGCCGAAAAGACCATGATCAGGCCGATGACCGAAAGCAGGCTCGCTGAGATAACCAAGCCATAAAATGGAGCAGCTGGATTAGATAGCCTCTGTGGCTTCACGGCTTTACTCATGAGAGAACCTTTCGCACTGCAGCGGCAAAGCGATCACCACGATCGGCATATGAAATGAATTGATCCATCGATGCACAAGCCGGAGCTAAAAGAACTGTATCTCCGCTTGTTGCAGCACTTGCTGCCGTTGCCACAATCGCCTCCATCAAAGAGTTAGAAGCTCCCCCTCGTGTGTAGTTATCTGGAGGATCAATCATGACTACTGGAATCTGTGGCGCATGCTCGATAAATCCTTGGCGAATGAGTTCTCGGTCTGTGCCAATAAGAATTGCCATCTTGATTCGTGGATGTGCACGAGCAACGAGCGCACCAACATCGGCACCCTTGGCCAAGCCGCCAGCTATCCAAATCACAGAGAGCGCAGAGAGAATTGAGGCAGCGGCAGCATGTGGGTTCGTTGCCTTTGAATCATCAATCCAAGTGACACCATCGCGTTCTGCAATAACTTCGATTCGGTGTCGCCCTAATTCAAATGAGGAAAGTCCAGCGCGGATTGCTTCATGCGATATTCCCACGGTGCGGGCTAAGCCAGCTGCTGCAAGAGCATTCGATACGTTATGTGGAACTGTTGGCTTAATCTCAATAACTTCTGCAATCATCGAAGCTTCTTGCGGATCTGCAACAAAGGCGCGATCGACTAAGAGCTCTTCTACAACGCCAATTTCGCCAGGGCCCGGGGTGTCTAATGAGTAGAAGACCTTTCGGCCATTCCAATGTGTGGTTCGGGTAAGAACCTCACCGTCGCCTCCGTTAAGAATGGCAGTCATTGCCCTATCGAGAATAGAGATCTTTGCCTTGGCATAGCTATCAAAATCTCCATGCCAATCGGTGTGATCATCGGCAATATTGAGAATGGCTACTGCAATAAATTCGGCACGCTTGAGCCAATGAAGTTGAAAGCTAGAGAGTTCGAGTACGAGTACATCGAAGTTCTCACTTCCATCTACACACTCGATCACAGTCTTTCCGACATTGCCACACGCTACTGCGTTAAGGCCACCGGAGCGGATTGTTGCAGCGGTCATCTCAACTGTTGTGGTCTTTCCATTGGTGCCAGTGAGTCCCAGCCACTTCTGTCCAGGAAATCTCTCTTCCTTGATCGCCCAGGCCAGATCAATCTCATTAATCAATTCAATATTGGCCTCACGTGCACTTTGGATGAGCGGGTGGCTCTCACGCCACCCAGGTGAGACAAGAACATAATCGAAATCGTTCACATCAACTGAAGATGTCGAAAGCACTTCAAACTCTTCGCTCTCTGGCTTAGCATCATCAACCAGAGTAATCATGCAATCTCTTTGAGCTAAAGATCTAGCGCAGGCAAGTCCGGTGACACCAGCCCCGAGAATCAGAACCTTCTTCTGGGCAAAATCACTAGAGACGCTCATGTAAATATTTGGCGCTAGAAACTAGCCAACAATCCAATCGGCATAGAAGAGTCCAAGACCAGCAGCAACGCACAAGCCAGCAATAATCCAGAAGCGGATCACAATGGTGACTTCGCCCCAACCCATAAGTTCAAAGTGATGCTGGAGCGGTGCCATGCGAAAGACTCGCTTACCGCCAGAGATTTTGAAGTAGAGAGTCTGAATGATTACTGACATGGTAATAATGACAAAGAGCCCGCCCAAAGGAATCAGCAATAGTTCAATACGCAATGTTGTCGCTATTCCTGCAAGTGCGCCGCCAAGAGCTAGCGAACCTGTATCACCCATAAAGATCTTTGCTGGAGAGGCGTTCCACCAGAGGAAGCCAGTGCATGCACCGGCGAAAGCGGCTGCAAGAACTGCGATATCTAGTGGATCTCGTACCTCGTAGCAATTAATTCCTGGAGAGACGGCGCAACTCTGTCCGAACTCCCAGACACCGATCAAGATGAAGGAGATGAAGGTAAGTACTGAAGCACCTGAAGCCAATCCATCAAGGCCATCTGTCAGATTTACACCGTTGCTCGTTGCAGTCACCATCAAGGCAACCCAGACAACAACAAGGACAGCGCCTAATGTGATCGATGTATCTCGCACTGTCGAGAGTTGAGAAGAGATCGGTGTCAGTCCATCTTTATCTGGGAATTTGGTACCAAGGTAGGCAAAGACCGATGCAACCAGGATCTGTCCGGCAAGTTTCTGCCTAGAGGTAAGGCCGAGTGACTTCTGGCGCGAGACCTTGAGCCAATCGTCGATGAAGCCGACAAAACCGAGTGCAATAACTAAACCAATCACAAGTGCTGCAGAGGCGGTAATTGCATTGCCACTGAGAAGATGGGCGATCAAATATGCAACAACTGCGGCAAAGATAATGATGATGCCACCCATGGTTGGAGTACCGCGCTTGGTGTGGTGAGACGATGGGCCATCATCGCGAATAATCTGTCCATAACCGCGTTTAGCTAGTGCGCGGATAAGTAGTGGAGTGCCAAAGAGTGAAAGTAGAAGTGCAAAGCCTCCCGCGATGAGGATAGTTCTCATTGACGATCCCCCTCTATTTCACTCTGACCCAGATGTGCTCTGACTACCTGTTCAATCTTCTCTGCAAGAATTTCAAATCTCTCTGACCGTGATGCCTTAACAAGAATCACATCGCCGGCCTCAATCTGAGTGGCAACTTTTTCTGCTCCGCCTTGATCGCAGAAGTGAAGTTCTGTTTCACCCTCTGCACCTTGAGCGGGTGCATATTCAGGTGCATCCACACAGACGAGATGATCAATTCCTAACGCAAAGGCAAGGGTGCCAACTTCGCTGTGGGCTTGGGCTGAAGACTCGCCGAGTTCAGCCATTTTTCCTATGAAGGCCCAAGATCTTCCGCCTCGTTCCTGCGCAAAGAGCGTCAATGTGCGAAGGGCCGCCTCCATGGCATCTGGGCTTGCGTTGTATGAGTCGTTGATCAGAAGTACATCAGCGAATTCATGAATCTCCATCCGCCACTTACTTTCAATTACTGCAGTTGAGAGCGCGCTAGCAATCAAATCAAGTGGGATCTCAAGAGCAGTTGCAACTGCTGCGCAGGCAAGTGCGTTAGAGATCTGATGCTCGCCGACGAGTTGTAGGCCAACAGCGGCACGCCCCTCGGGGGTAACTAAATCAAAGTGTGGACGACCTTCGCGCATCTCTATTTCAGTAGCGCGCACATCGCTGTCGTGACCGGAACCGAATGTGATGGTCTTTCCCGCATGCAGACTGGCCATCGCAGGGGTAAAGAGATCGTATTGACCCAATACTGCAATACCCGAAGGAGATAAGGATGAGACAAGCTCAGATTTAGTCTTAGCAATGGTTTCAATAGAACCAAATTCTCCAATGTGCGCCATTCCAACACGAAGAACCACTGCAATATCTGGACGCGCAATCGAAGCAAGATGTGCGATATCGCCTGAATGACGAGCTCCCATTTCAATGATTGCATACCGAGTTGAACGGTCGCATTGCAAAAGGGTGAGCGGGACACCTAACTCATTATTGTAATTTCCGGCAGGGGCAACGGTGTTGCCTTGTGCTGATAAGAGGTGATTGAGTAAATCCTTCGTCGTGGTCTTTCCTTGTGAACCTGTAATGCCTATAACCTTAAGATCATTTAGCTCGTCACGGACAAACTTCGCAAGTGCTGTCAAAGCCTGTGAAACATTTGAAACCTGAATGTGTCTTTCCTCAACAGGCTGTGACGTAACCGCCAAAACTGCTCCGTGGGAGAAGGCATCTGCAACAAAATTATGTCCATCGGATTTCTCTCCAACGAGCGCAAAGAAGATTCCTCCCTCACTGACCGCTGTTGAATTGATTGCACTCGGAGCGCTAATCTCAATATCGTCTCCTACAAGAGAGCCGTTGATAATCTGAGCAATCTGAGATGCCTTCATGGTAATCATCTGCGCGCCTCGATTACTTCTGCAAGAACCAAACGATCATCGAAATCGATCTTCTGGCCGGCAATTTCCTGACCGTTCTCATGTCCTTTACCCAGGAGCAAAAGTGTGTCTCCTGCCTGACAAAGTGAGACTGCATATTCAATGGCAGCCCTACGATCAACAATTACTTGTGATGGTTTATCAACGACAAGATGGCCAGTCATCGCATCAAGAATTTTCTGAGGATCTTCAGAGCGTGGGTTATCACTGGTGAAGATCGCTACTGCGCTCCCCTGTGCCAGAGCGCTGCCCATAAGTGGCCGTTTTGAAGGATCTCGATCTCCACCACAACCAAGGAGTGCAATCACTTTGCCTGAAGTAAATTCGGTGGCTGTAGCAAGAACATTACTTACAGCATCAGGTGTATGTGCGTAGTCGACCAAAGCCGCAAAATCTTGGCCACAATCGACTGACTCCATACGTCCTGGCGCCCCATAGAGATGGGGCAGGATCGCAGCACAATCAAGTGGGTCAATTCCGCACTCGACTGCGATTGCAAGAGCTAAGAGGATGTTATCGAGATTGAAATTACCTCGAAGCGGAGTTGATGTTTCGATCAAGACTCCACCAGCTCCACGAATGCTTAGCGTTGTGCCACGAAGTGTTGGAGTAATCGCGGTGTAATGCCATGTTGCCTTGGGATTGCTGCGAGAAAGAGAAGTCGCAGGAATTTCACAGCGTTCGAAGAGTCGAAGCCCGTATGAATCGTCAATATTGATAAATGCTTGATCTGCATATTCCAGAGTGAAGAGGCTCGCCTTTGCAGAGAAGTACGTCTCCATATCAGGATGAAAATCTAGGTGATCTTGAGTCAGATTGGTAAAGCCCACCATCGCAAAGTGGGATCCATGCATGCGATTCATAACCATTGCATGGCTAGAGACTTCCATCACCAGATGGCGTAGATGACGCTCACTCATTGTCGATGCAAGAGATTGCAGAACATCAGCCTCTGGAGTCGTACGTAAACTCGAGATTGATTCGCGTCCGATACGGGTCTCAACTGTTCCGATCAACCCGCTTTCTCTACCGGCTTTTTCAAAGAGTTGATAGAGAAGAGTTGAAACAGTTGTCTTGCCATTGGTACCCGTGATTCCGATGCTGACCATCTCTTGCATCGGTCTTCCATAAAGGTGAGAGCTAACGATCGCGCCAGCCAAACGTGCATGAGAAACGACAATGGTGGGTAAACCTTCGGCAATCTGCGCGCCTTCGTTATCGGTGAGGACTGCTAAAGCTCCGCGCTCGATCGCACTCTTTGCATAATGTGCGCCATGTGTCTTTGTGCCGGGGTAGGCAAGGAATAGATCGCCTGCTTGCACCTGACTATCACTGGATGTCACACCAGAAAAAGTCAGTGAGCGTTCTAGATCACTTGAGATTTCAATAAGTCGAGAGATAGCTTCGACGGAAATCGAGTGCTCTAGGAGTGGGCGCATGGCTATCCTCTAGCACTTGCCTGTGAGACTTTGATTTCTTGCGCCTTCTTAGCTTCGCGTTCCTTCTTCGCTAATTCTGCTTGATTTAAAGCAATCGGCTTCACAGCCGTACCAGTTGGTGCAATGTGTTGGCTTTGCAGAACAAAGGTCATCACCTTCTTAAATACCGGGCCACCTAGAGCTCCACCGTAGTGGCCTGCCTTTGGATCCTGAAGCGTTACGTTGATGACATATGCGGGTGCATCCGCCGGTGCAAAACCAATAAAGGAGGCGGTGTAGCCGCTGTAGCAACCGCACTTATCGTCAAAACGAGTTGCAGTTCCAGTCTTTCCTGCCACTCGATATCCAGGAATCGATGCACTTGGCGCAGTACCGTGAGTTGAAACAACGCTCTCCATCATTAAGCGCATCTTTGCTGCAGTTGATGCGCTAATAACCTGCAGTCCCTTAGCGCTCTTATATGGAGTGAAGTTTCCAGATGAATCACTGGTTCCAGCGATGACTGTAGGTGAGACACGAATTCCATTATTTGCAATCGTTGCAAAGATGCTTGTAGCTTGAATCGCATTGAGCGAGTAACCCTGACCGAATGCAATTGTTGGAGCCGTTGTTCCTGAATAATCTTTGACAGCCAAGAGCTTGCCAGTGTTCTCACCCGGAAGTCCGACACCTGTCTTTTCGCCGATTCCGAATTTGGTCAGATATTTATGCAAAGTTTCATCACTCATTGTTTCGGCAATTTTGATTGTTCCTGTATTGCTTGAGACCGCAAGGATTCCAGCCGTTGTTAACTTTTGGAGTGGGTGCGGGTCGTGATCCTTAAAGTATTCACCGCCGCGACGAATCTTGTACGGCACATCAAAGACAGTCTCTGGCGAAATTGTTCCCTCTTCCAAGGCTGCAGCAAGTGTCATTACCTTGCCCGTGGAACCTGGTTCATAGACATCTTGAACAGATGGGTTGCGCATCAAATCTAAAGAGACCTTCTTGGTGTTATTTGGATCAAATGTTGGTGCGGTTGCGTGAGCCACAATTGCACCAGTCTTTGGATCCATCACGATTACAGTTCCGCCACTTGCGCGTGCGCTCTTTACCGCCTCTGCGATCGCCTTCGTTGCAACCCACTGGATGTCGCGATCAATAGTAAGTCGCACAGTTGTGCCAGCTTGTGCTGGAATGATTTCAGATTGCGAGCCAGGGATCTCTGCGCCGCGTCCGCGAGCATATGAATATGCACCTGCTTGACCTGCGATCGACGAATTCATGCTCAGCTCAATGCCAGAGGCACCGATTCCATCTTTTCTGACAAAGCCGACAAGGGATGAGACGAGATTTCCAGAAGGATATTCGCGAATGTAATTACGCTCAGGAAAGAAGCCTGCAATGCGCTGGTCATACTCTTGATTACTCAGCTGCGAGTTGTACTTATCGATTGCTAGAGAGAGGCGATTCCAGACACTTGGTGGGGCGCTCTCCAAAACCATTGAATAACGTCGCGTGCCGGTAATTGCTGTCTGCACTTCCTCGATGGAAAGGCCAAGAATTGGTGCGGCAAAGGCTGCTACTCGTTCTGGATCTTGAATGAGTTTCTGATCAACAACGATATTGATCGCAGAGACGCTGCGAGCAAAGGCAACGCCATTGATATCTGTAATCTCACCACGTGGTGCTGGAATCGCGCGAGTCTTCTCCATCTCGTTTACAGCCTTGAGGGTGTATTCAGCAGATTGAATTCCTTGAATATGAACCAATCGCGCGGCAAAGACGATGAAGACGGCTAGAAGAATGATGAAGATCGTGCGAATGCGCTTATGCATTAACTCAAAGTTACCCACGAGCGATCCCGCCTTCATCTTCAACTACTGGCATCACAGGAGTGATGTTGAGGAATGTTGGATTCTCTGAAGGCTTCATACCTAAAGCAGCTGCTTGATTGGCTAGCGCCTGGGGCGATGAGTAGCTCTCCATCTTGCGAGAGATAGCTTCGCGTTGATCTGCAATCATCTTTGATTCGTATTTGAGTTCGGAGAGAACAAAGGCATCTTGCGCCAAGAGGGTGTTGATTCCAAGAAGTGCGAGGAATCCAAGTGTGGCGGCTGCTGTGAGGAACTTGGCAAAATACTTGTGAGTCTCTTGAGTTCCATCTGTTGCCGGAGGAACGATCTTTAAGAGAGCGCGCGATGATTGTGTGATTACCTTTGCGCGAGTCTGTTGGGCAAGTGCTGCGATAGACATTAAGCAGCCACCTTTTCAATCGCACGCAGTCGCACAGAGGTAGAGCGAGGATTCTCTTCTTGTTCAAGCTCTGAAGCTTTCTCACTTGCCTTAATTACCAACGAGAATTTCGCAGCAAACTCTGGGAGATCCATCGGTAAGTTACGAGGGCTCTTCGAAGTTGATGCTTCTACGAAAATCTCTTTCACGATCTTGTCTTCAAGGGATTGGAAGGACATGACTACTACGCGACCGCCGACTTCAATGAGATCGAGGGCTTGTGGGATCGCGCGAGTGATCGCACCAAGTTCGTCGTTAACTGCGATTCGCAGTGCTTGGAAGGTGCGCTTTGCAGGATTTCCGCCAGTTCTACGCGTTGCAGCGGGAATACTCTCTTTGACCAAGGTTGCCAATTGCATAGTGGAGTTCATTGGCGCCTGGGCACGTGCCTTCACGATGTTTTCAACGATACGTGTAGCAAATTTCTCTTCACCAAAGGTGCGCAGAATCTTTACAAGAGCACCTGGCTCGTAGTGATTAACGATTTCGTATGCGGTAATTCCCTGAGTTCCATCCATGCGCATATCAAGTGGAGCATCATGGGAGTAAGAGAAACCGCGATCGCTCTCATCTAGTTGCATCGATGAGACACCAAGATCGAAGAGAACTCCAGAAAGTTGTGAATAACCGTGAGAAGCAACAACATCTGAAATGCTGTCGAAGACTGCATGGGAAGTCTTGAGACGATCGCCGAAGTTTGCAAGACGTGTACGGGCTTGCTCGAGTGCGCGTGGATCGCGATCAATTCCAATAACAGTTAACTGTGGGAAGCGAGTAAGAAGCGCCTCTGTATGTCCACCTAATCCAAGAGTTGCATCAACGACAACTGGTGTTTGTGATGACTCAATTGAAGGAGCGAGAAGATCGACGCAGCGATCGCGCATTACAGATATGTGCTTCATCATCTCCCCCGTTTCTATAAATACATCCGTGCTGGTGTACTGCTCTCGCTCTCTCAACTCTGGTCACCGCCGGCCGACGGATCTCACGAAAGCGACGCCGGGGAAGGGGCGCCGCTGTCGGCCTTAAAACCTAGGCATTGGGTCGACGGTGGCCACAATCGAGAGAGCGCTATGTAGTTGTTTTACTTCTTATTAAGTTTTAGTACTTCTCAGAAGAGACCCGGAAAAACCTCTTCTGAAACATCGGCAAAGCCTTCTTCGCGATCTGTTAAATATTTATTCCATGCCTGTGCATCCCAAATTTCAACGCGAGTATTTGCACCAATAACAACGCACTCTTTTTCAAGTCCTGCATATGTGCGAAGTCCTTGTGGAATCGTGACGCGACCTTGACGATCAGGAATTTCATCGTGTGCGCCTGCAAACATCACGCGCTGATAATC
>JACCDZ011682344.1_pt1 | contig 22448 bp, 25 predicted proteins | sample 7449551 | NCBI WGS metagenome assembly JACCDZ01 (sample SAMN15323452, study PRJNA562643) | freshwater metagenome | isolation source: river surface water | place: USA:Blue River Watershed | collected 2017-08-18 | reverse complement strand
CTTTCGCATCTCTTACAAGCACAACTTGTCCACCTGCTTTAATGAGAGCCTTCTCGACACTATGACAATTTCCAGCCTTACCATAATCAACCAATCCAATGATCTCTTTCATAACGCGACCCCGCTCAATGCTTGCTTAACTTCGGCTATGGTCAATTCATCATAATGCAATACACTTGCAAGTGCTACCCCGCTTGGTTTGATCTGTGTTGCTAAGCAAATAATATCATCCAAACTGCCTGCACCACTTGCTACAACCGTTGGAATAGATAATCTGTCTACAACCTTGGCAGCTAATTCCAAATCGAACCCTTTCCTCCTCCCATCTTTATCAACAGATTGAAGTAAAACCTCGCCAGCACCTCGCTCTTGCGCTTCATGCACCCAATTAAGCACATTTTTATTGCTTGGAATGCGACCGCAGTCTGTATAGCAGTTCCAATTACCTCTGTCATATTTTGCTTCAACATTCACCACAACCGACTGCGAACCAAACAAGCGCGCAGCCTGATCGATAATCTCAGGATTTTCTTGCACGGCATAGGTATTAATAACAACCTTATCAGCACCAGAATGAAACAGTCTGGTAAAATCTTCAACAGATCGGACACCACCGCCCACAGCTAGTGGTACGTATAAGTCTTCTGCAGATTTTTTAATCTCATTAAATAAAATTTCTCTTTGGTATAAACTCGCGACAATATCAATATAAAAAATTTCATCCGCTCCCTGTTCATAATACTTATCTACTAAAGATTTTGGGGCATCTATTTTACGCAGCCCCTCAAAATGAACTGGTTTTACCACAAACGGTGGTTTAACATCTAGCTTTGCAATTATTCTAATCATTCAGACACCTTACATATCTCTAAATTGCTTCGTAAGTCCAATACTTCTATTTTCAAGCGCGCATACTATAACATCAGCCGCACCACCTTGACCATATATATTTGTAATTTTTTGGCAATGGGCAAGAAACTCAAGTTTCAATGCTTTTTCAATAGACATCACGACCTGATCAAATGAGCAATTTATCACATTACCACTTTGCAATCTCCCTTTCTGTCTATTACCAATATTAACAACAGGCTTGTGAAAACTTGCTGCTTCGGCAATACCACTTGAGGTATTACCAACGAGAACATCAGCACATTTCATCACTGATAAATACCTTACCTGCCCTAAATTTTTGACTACCTTAAATCGTTTAGAATCACACGCTACAAAACCTTCCAACGCTTTATTAATGATGCTGCCGCCCTCATCAGCATTGGCATAAGTAAATAACACATGATAATTTTCTGGGAGTGCTTTGATTTGCTTTAAAATAACATCAATGACATGTACCACCTCTTCTTGCCCAATGGTTTCAGGATGATAAGTAAATAGAATATTTTTATCCCCAAACTGCCAATTTAAACCAGCTTCAAGCGCTTCTTTAGACAAGAGCTTCATATTCACAATATTATCAATACCAGGGGCGCCTGATACAATGACATTATCTGGATTTTCTCCCATCTGGATGACTCGTTTTCTGTAGATTTCTGTTGCCGTGAAATGCAAATGAGACATCTTGGTAATACTATGCCTGATTTGCTCATCAATGGCACCCTCTGAAATTTCACCACCATGGATATGACCAATTGGAATATTCATCAAAAGTGCACAAGTCGCTGCTGCGTGCGTTTCAAAACGATCTCCCAGTAGCAGCACAACATCAGGTTGAAGCCTTTGATATATATCTGCAAGCATCATTAAAGCAAGTCCTGTGGATTTGCAAATGGCGGTACTGGAATTTGCAGCTAAAAGATTCTCTACAACCGCATCTATTTTAAAACCATCTGCCTTAATATTTTCAATGGTATACCCATATTCTGCAGATAAATGCATCGTACTGACCACAAGCTGAAGCTGTAATTTCTGCGACGCTTCAATCTTTTTTAGAATAGGATAAAACAACCCATATTCAGCTCTCGTTCCCGTTACTACGCAGATTTTTCTTTTCATTTCAACTTCTCCAAAAATTTAAATGAATCCACATCCATTTTTGATACAGCAAACCACTTTTTACCAAGGTCTTTTAAACTGGCTCCAAAGTGATATATCTCTTTATCATCAACAATCAAAAATCTATCATGAGATAAGCCAAATTTTTCTATCTCTATTTTTGGATATTGTGCATTATATTTTTGCAAATCAAGTTGAAGTTGCTTTGATATATTACTCGTATACACCTTAACGGATGTATTAACACTCATTTTAGTAAACAACATTAGTGTGCTTTCATCCACGTAGTTATCTATAAGTTTTATAGATTTTTTAGCGGATCTTATAATATCACTTACCAAAAGATAGGCATCAAAGATTTGCCCATCATAAAAGATGTGTTGTTTTTGTGGCACACTTTTTTCTTCTATCGCACTTAAAACAAGATCTACTTTAGAATCATTTTTAATCTCATAAGCTATTTGTCTTTTTTCTATAGCGTCTATTTTTTGGAATATCGAGGCATTCTGAGAAATAAACCTCCTCATACTTACAAAACTATTTATGATTTTTATACTTACTTCAATAGCTGTTTGACTCCTAAGTACGGCCGAAAGCATAGCTACGCCTTGCTCAGTAAAGACATAAGGCAAATATTTTCTATGCTTTCCTCTGCTGCTTTCTAAGGTCACAAATTGTGACCTTAAAGAATCATCCAAACTTGAGGTTGCAATTTGTGCCTTCAAGCTCGCATATTCATCTTCTGTAAGTTGAAATCTAAATTTCTCAGGAAATCTTTCACTATTTCTTTTCACCGCTTGATTGAAAATTTTCGTCTCAACACCATACAATCGCGCTAAATCTTCATCTAGCATAATTTGCACACCTCTGACAGTGAAGATTTTATCTTGTATCGTTTGATTATCAACCATAATTAAATCATTCATATCAGCTCAGATTTCTTTAATTTTGAATGTTTAATTTTAAATTTTGAATAGAGCATACACAAACCATAGTTTTTACTTCAACATTCAACATTCTATTTAACATAATACCCACCTGTCTTTGATGCCCCTCTAAATTCAACTTTATGCGCCTCTTTTAAGGTTTTAAGATGTCTTTCCAGCGTACGAAGCGCAACATTCAATATCTCACTCATTTGCTTTGAGTTTAAACCTGGGTTCTGTCTAATAAATTCATGTAGCTTACCTGCTCCGCCACTTACTCCGCCACTTACTCCGCCACTTACTCCGCCACTTACTCCGCCACTTACTCCGCCACTTGCTACATTGGAATAAAAGGTCACCTTTATGGATAAGCCATCATATTCAAAGTCAGGATTAGGTAACTTGTGGTCATGACACGCTTGAATAATATCCAACGTGCCTTTTCCCCAACTCTCAATTAACCCTGCTTTATAAAACACATTGGCAATTACTGGATTATGCGGCATGGATGGGTGTGGTTTTGCTAATGTGGAAACGTTCATATTTTCTGGTAGCGTTGCTCCGTTAAATATGACCAATTTGTTATCGTACACTCTAATTTGCAGATTTATATTGATCATATAATCACGATGCACCAAAGCATTAATAACGGCTTCCCGTAAAGCCGAATATGGATATTGAAGCTTTTCTCGGCGATAAACCCCTTCATAAGAAATATACGATTTTAAATATTTACTTCTAAGCACGTCTAAAATTTTATCAACCTGATCAATTAAGTTACCCTCAATAATGTCACTCGTTTGTATGTCTGACTCAGTTAAAAAACGTCCTATTTTTGAATGCGATTGTATAAAGTATTTTTGTGGATTTTTGGCAAACAATAAGACAGCTGCTCTTTTGAAAAATTTACCGTCATGCAAATTCAACTTGGACATTAACTGCATAACATCTTTTTCCTGATCAATACGGGGAATCCGATCCTTAGCCAAACCTTTAAATTTCTCTACTGTGCTTAAATCTATCTCATCGAGTTCAAAACCTTCTACAGCCACGTCATCCCAGGTTTTTCCATATTTTTTAAGTAAAAAATTAGTGAGGTTACCACCATTTAGCTCAATAGTATTGGCACCACTTCTTTGATAAAATTTGCCACCATATGAAACTGGAGCATATGTTTTTGGCACAATAATTTCAAGATACTGTTTATCATCAACTTCTTTAATAACAACATCGACAAGAAGTCCAAGTCTACTGTTTATTTTATTTGGCAAAACTTCTGTAAACTCTTGAGCCTTATTTATCCCCACAATCGTTGCATTATCATCGACACCAATGTAAAGTACTCCACCATCTGTATTGGCAAAGGCACAGATAGTTTTAAGATATTCATCCTTCCATATTTGCTTTAACTCTAGTGTTTGCGACTCCTGTAACTTCATATCAACTTAGCTTCCTTTAGTTTTGAATGTTTAATTTTAAATTTTGAATGAAGTATGCACAAACCATACTTATACTCCTATCTCTTACTGCCGTGAAGCATAACTACTTCTGATCCTAGATTCAAGCAGGTAACGATAAAACCTATCCAAAAAACCCTACCAATGCAGTGAATGATAAGATTAATCACCGAAAAATATGCAGTGATTAATCTTGGCTTTGCGGTGAATATTCCTCATAATATCCTTAAAAAATGCGTGGATTAATATGTGGATTCATGAACACCGAAACTGGTCAGACTTTACATGGGATATAGAAGCTCTTGCATCCAAACTGGCTGATATACGCCATCGCCAAGGATGGCTACTTGGACGTATGGGAAGCCTTGGCTCTGAACTTAAACGCGAAGCCAGCCTGTGCACGCTTACTAGCGATATTATAAAGTCCTCAGCTATCGAAGGTGAAAAGCTTAATCCAAGGGAGGTTCGTTCCTCTATCGCCCCCAGGCTGGGTATGGATATTGCAGGACTTATTCCGACCAGCCGAGATGTGGAAGGCATCGTCGAGATGATGCTGGATGCCACACAACAGCTTTCGAAGCCTTTAACGAAGGAGCGCCTTTTTGACTGGCATGCCGCACTGTTCCCAGCAGGGCGTAGCGGTATATCCATAAAATCACCGTTGGTGGCTGGCGTACTATAGAGACAGGTCCTATGCAGGTTGTTTCTGGGCCTATTGGCAAAGAAAAAGTTCACTTTGAGGCTCCCAGTGCCGACCGACTAGGAAAAGAAATGCAGGTGTTTCTCAAATGGTTTGACAACGAAAATACAGTTGACCCAATCCTCAAGGCAGGTATTGCTCACCTATGGTTTATAACTATCCACCCGTTTGAAGATGGGAATGGGCGGATTGCCAGAGCTATCGGCGATATGGCGCTAGCTCGTGCAGATGGCACGCAAGAGCGTTTTTATAGCCTTTCATCCCAAATTGAGGCAGAACGTAAAAATTACTACAATCAGCTTGAAAAACAGCAACGTGCTACACCTAACATCACAGGCTGGCTGTCATGGTTTTTGGATTGCCTTGGTCGAACTCTTGCCAATACCGAAATAGCACTCAGCAATGTCTTATTCAAGGCGCAACTCTGGAATATTATTAATCAAAAACCAGTAAATGAGCGTCAACGTTTGATCATTAACCGTATGCTGGAAGATGACTTTGAAGGCTTTATGAATACCTCCAAATATGCCAAGCTGGTCAAGTGTTCAAACGATACCGCTTTACGCGACATTCAGGATTTGAAGGAAAGAGGCATCTTTATTCAATCCAGGCGGCGGACGCAGCACTAGCTATAGATTGCTGGATATAATAACTGACCATTAAAACTTTGCATGACATTACCCAACAAAGCTTCAAAGCTATTGTCTTTTGGATTGCCAAACAGCTCAGTTGCCTCATTCTTTGCAATTAATATTTGCTTGAGCTCAGCTTACTTTAATTTTGAATGTTTAATTTTAAATTTTGAATGAAGCATGCACAAACCATAGTTTTTAATTCAACATTCACAATTAGCCCTTGTTATTTAGCTTTGATGATTTCACAATACTTGTAAGTACGCAACTGAAAGGTTTTTCGAGTTCACTTATCGTTAATCAGTGTATTAATATCACTTAAAGACAACAACTTATACTCAATATCATACTTATTGTAATAACTGGTTATTCCCTGTGATTTTGATATCAACTTTTCAAGACTTAATTTTTGCTTATTCAATTTCACTTCACAAATAACCACTTTCCTGGTGACATCGTCTACGGCTACAATATCAACCTCATTAAGATTTCCTCTCTCCCAATAAGAACCTATCTGTGTGTAAATTTGCTGCTCTTTAAGAATTTCTATAAATAACTTCTCTAAAACTTTACCTTTGAATATGGCAATGTCTCTATGAATTATCTCTTTTAACCTTAAGAAGTTTTCTGCTTCCACGAGAGATTGATATTTAAATATAAATCTAAACCAAAAGCTCAAAAATATATCCACAATTTCATATTTTTGAATTTTTGAATTGGGTGTGGCAGTTATTGGTTTTATAGACCTAATAATGGAATAATCATGTTCAAGACGATATAAATAACCAGAAATATTGCTTTGTAAAATCGACTCTATCTCAGAGCGAGAAGTTTTTGATTCTGCTATTAAACTCAAAATTGAGAAATATATACCATAGTCCTTACCAAACTCCTCTACTAATCTATTTTTCCCCTCGCTTAAAAATAGTGAGTTCGGCTCTACAACAGTGTTTATCATTGATTGTAAATCAAAACTATTATGCAAACTAAAAAGCTCAATATATTTTGCCACCCCACCAGTTAAAGCGTAAAAATCAATCATATTGTCGGCATTATAACTATTATTATCCTGTAATATCTCTTTTAAAACACTTGGCTTAAACGGCTTTAGCTCTATTTTGAAGTCGCAACGACCAAACAGAGGCTCATTCATATCTTCATATATTTTCTTCATTAAATGGTATATTGAGCCACAAGTGATTAGATGAACTTTTGCAGTATTTTTATTTAAATCCCATAGTTTTTGCACACTTGAATATATGCTCGAATTAATTTTTAAAAACTCTTGAAATTCATCAATAATCAGCGTGAAAGGTCGTTCTTTGCCGATGTCCAATAAATACCCAAAAACATCTTCAAACCTTGATAATTCACCAAATATTTTAACGCCTAGCTTGTTAGTAATTTCTTGAGTAAAGTCTTGGCACAATAAGCTTTCCGCTTTTTTTGCTACAAAAAAATACAAAACCGTATCATTCGTATAATTCTGAAGTACCAAGGTTGTTTTACCTATTCTTCTTCTACCTACTAGCATAGTCATTACAGATTTCTTAGTTTTTAACTGATCTGCTTTTGATAAGAGTGCTAACTCATTTTCTCTATTGTAGAATTTCACGACTAAAATAACCTAAGTTGTAATAACTGAGGTTATTATAATGCAGGTTATACCGCTCGTAAATCATTTTACAGTTTGTTTGCGCACCCCCACCCCAACTCATTTGCATAGGATTACCAATAAGAAATCACCTCAACAAGCACATTCTCACCCATTACGCCTTTGCTAACGTTGACTTTTGTCATATCAATTCATCTTCCTGATAGTCTTTTTGTGCAGAAGTTCCAATAACTTCATCCCAGCGCATAGGACTTATGCCATTTCCAGGTCTTTTGGTGCCAATATTCTCCTCAGTGAACTTTTCCCCTTTGGCAATCGATTTAAGCGCAATAATAGACTTCCTGGCAATGTCCATATTAGGGATCTCACTTGGACTGGGTTTTTTAATACCATTTCCTAAAGCTTTTTCTATATTACGAATGCTGCTGACCATTGCTTTTAACTCATCAGGCTCCAAAGAAGCTTTATGATCAGGTCCTGCCATTGTTTTATCAAGTGTGAAGTGCTTTTCAACGACCATGGCTCCCATGGCAACCGCTGCAATCGGAACCTCAATACCCAAAGTGTGATCAGAATACCCAACTTTTACTTTAAAGGTGTGGGCAATGGTCTCCATAGCTTTTAAATTCACATCACACATTGGTGTTGGATATTCGGTATTGGCATGCAACACAGTAATATTGTCCTTGTTTGTCCCTGAGCATATAAGCACATCTACAGCATCCTCAATTTCACCGATATCCGCCATTCCCGTTGACAAAATCACTTGTTTATTTAAACCGCCTATTGCCCTGAGATATGGCAAGTTGGTAATTTCTCCACTTGGGATTTTAAAGATTTCCAACCCCATATCCTTGAGAAGATTAATACTGTCATGATCAAAAGGTGTCGACAAAAACATAATACGCTTCTCTTGACAATAGTTTATCAACTCCAAATGCGTTTCTCTGTCAAGTTCTAACTTTTTTATCATCTCATATTGAGATTCTTGAGCTTCGGTAGTTTGCTTTTGATACGCCGCTTTTTGCGCTTTTTTAGATACAAGTTTTTCTGCTTTAAAGGTTTGAAATTTAACCGCATCCACACCCGCGTCACGTGCTACATCTATGAGTTTTTTTGCCAGTTCTATTGAACCATTATGATTAACGCCTGCTTCGGCGATGATAAATACTTTATTAGGCATGAAATCTGTCTCCAACTTTAAATTTACCCATATATTCAAATTCAACTATTTTAATGAAACTGTCTTTTGTTTTGACAACTAAGCTATTATCTTCTTTGTATAAAAGAGCGCCTGGAATACATTTATAAGTCGGCACATCTGGAATGAGCTCGACTTTATTAATTCTCATTTCCATATTGTTAAGGTACGTCCGAGCCTGCGGACCTGGGTCTGAAATTGCTCGAACGAAGTTGAATATAGACCTACTGCTTTGGTTCCAGTCCAAAACTTCATCACCTGATTTCCTTTGCGTGCAATACATACCAGTCGGGTGAATATTTTGCTGTGAGAGAGGTTTAACATCTTCTTCTTTAAAAAGAACCACCGCATCATATAAAATATTTGCACATTCCACATATGCTTTTTCAAGTAAGGTCTTGTAAGTATCTCTCTCTGTTATTGGATAGGTTCTTTGCAAAATGATATCTCCAGTATCAATACCCTCATCAATATAATGAACTGTGATGCCAAAATCTTTTTCATCATTGATCAGCACCCAGTTTAAAACATTTCGACCACGGTAGAACGGGAGTTTCCCTGCATGACAATTTATTGTCTTATATTTTGGAAGATTAATAAGTTTTGACTTAAAGATCTGATTAAACGACATTGAAACAAACAAATCACAATTATATTCAGAAACTCTCTCGATAAAGTCTGTTGAATTAACATTTTGATATCTTAGGTAATCAATGTGGTATTCATCACAGTATTTTTGAAGCGTATTATCCAAAGTGTCATACCTCACACATACAAAAACTATTTCTACATCTTTATCTCGCATGAGCTTTTGAAAGGCTAAATGACTCCAGGGACCATCAGCAAAATATCCAACTTTAAGCTTCATCAACAACACCTACTATCTTAATAAGTTCACAACACTGTTCTATCACATCAATGCATGAGTGGCAATGCCCACCGCCGCCGACAAGGAGAATATTTCTCTTATTCATCAATTACCACCCAACAACGCTTTTAATTTTTAATGTTGAATTTTGAATGAAGCATGCACAAACCATAGTTTTTAATTCGACATTCAACATTCTATTTAACATAATACCCATCTATCTTTGTGGCTCCCCTAAATTCAATTTTATGTGCCTCTTTCAAGGTCTTAAGATGTCTTTCCAGTGTACGAAGCCCAACATGCAACATTTCACTCATTTGCTTCGAGTTTTCAAGCCTTGGTTCTGCCTAATAAATTCATAATGCGAATCACCTCTTTGCGCCAAGCACTGGTCTTGGGGTTTTTGTGCTAATTCGTTGATGATGGATAGGGTTTTTCACTTGCTGAAATCTCCCTTAATCAGATTGATGACCAATTTAATTATCGTTTCTTTTTGCTCTGGCAAACTCTGAGCGACTAATAGCGCAATAGCAACAAGTGCATTATCACTGATTTTGTATTCACCATTGCCTTTTAGATGGTGTTTGTTTTTCTCTAAAAACCAAACAAACATTAGTGCACCAACACGCTTATTACCATCAGTAAATGGATGATTTTTGATAATAAAATAAAGCAGATGCGCTGCTTGCTCTTCAATTGTTGGATATAATAACTGACCATCAAAACTTTGCATGACATTACCCAACAAGGCTTCAAAGCTATTGTCTTTTGGATTGCCAAACAGCTCAGTTGCCTCATTCTTTGCAATTAATATTTGCTTGAGCTTATCTATTGCTTGTACTGCTTCACCGTGGCTAATCTTATACGAAATATTTTGATTTAAATTATCAGTATTTAAACTATCTGAGTCATACTGGCTAAGCAAAATGAAACTATGCGTATAATCAGACAAAATACTTAACAATCCCGTAGCTTCTGTTTGTGATAACTGATTGTATTTAATCGACCGAATGAGTGACAATGTCTTTTCTAACTGCCGTATTTCTTCACTTTGTTTTTTTAGCTTTCCTTTGTTAAGTGCATAACCTTGTATCAGATATGACTTGAGTATTTTGTTTGCCCACTGACGAAACTGAATCCCTTTTTTAGAGTTAACACGATAACCAACTGAAATGATTACATCTAAACTATAATGCTTTAGATTACGTTTTACTTGCCTTTGACCTTCAGGTCGAAGTACCGAGAATTCCTCGGTAGTTGACGCTTCATCAAGTTCTCCATCACTGAATATGTTTTTTATATGCAAACCAATATTGTCAGTCGATGTTGAAAAAACTTGAGACATTTGCAATTGAGATAACCAAACTGTCTCATTTTTGGCATCAATATTAACTTGAACCTCTCCTGAATCACTATTAAATATGACCAATTCATTATTTACTTCATTCATATTCATATCAGCTCAGCTTCCTTTAGTTTTGAATGTTTAATTTTAAATTTTGAATGAAGCATGCACAAACCACAGTGTCTAATTTTTAATTAAGCAATGCTTTATCTAAAACAACGTTTTCTTGCTTCAACACTTCTAATTCTTAATTTTTAATTCAACATTCATAATTATTACTTTTTGCCCACTTCCCAATACCCTGATTTAGTACCACCAACTCTTTTAAGTCTGCCCTCTTTTTTAAGATTTGCGATATGCTCTTTAATCGTCCCATCTGCCTTAGCCAAAGCCCGCATTAAATCTGATTTAGTATATTTTGGATTTTGCCTTAATAGCTCCAAAACCATTTCTTTTGTATTTTCTTGGGCGGTTTCTTGAGTCAATTTACTTTTAATAAACTTTACCTGTACAAAGCTGGATTCATCATCAATCTCAATAGCAAGTTCGGGATAGTCCTGCATAATAGAATGAATCTTATTAAACCCTGTACCCCACTGCTCCACAACCTTATCCGCATCCACACCAACCACTTTGTTCTGATCATCAACGCCAATAATTAAATAGCCTCCTTGTGAATTTGAAAAGGCACATGCTGTTTTTGCAAGCTTTTCTGCGGCAGGAAGTTCTACCTTAAATTCAAGCTGTCTATTTTCTTTTTGTTTAACTAAATCAGAAATTTTCATAACATGTCTTGCCTAAGTAAATGGATCAATTAAATCAATAGAAAACGATTTTCGTTATAAACTTTGTCTAGTTGCGTTTGTATCATTTTTATGGTTTGTTTACTCACGCCAAGCTCATTTGCATATGTCTGCCAATAAGAAATCGCCTCAATAACTGACCTGATATCCTGTTGTGCCTCAGACCAATTGGTGTAATTTGCCACCTCTGCTAATGCTTGAACGACCCTCAATGGAGGTTTGTTACCATGCCCCTTAAATGCCATCATGTGCTCATTATAAGCATTTGGGCTAAATGTAACATCATAAAATGGACTTGGAGACCATTCATTATTTGCGTCAAGAATAAATGCCCAGTTTTTTGCATGATCATCCTGGTTAAGCGCAAATAAGTTAAACATTGCACGCTTAAATTGCAACTGAGCAGCTTGTGGTGAGTGGCAAAGTGTTTGACTTAGCTTAATAAGATCTTCGTAATCTAAAGATGGCATCCTAAAATCAGCATCGACTAATCCACACAAACTATGTACATGCAGTTTGTTCTGACCAACAATATCAAATCTTTTAACCGCTAACCACGCTTGCTCTTTGCCAAAGCCTGCTGCTCTTAACACCCGAAAATATGGGACATTTAAACCTGCAAATTTAGCCATCGTCAAGTAGGCTGCTTCACATAAGCCCTCTTCATGCCCTAAAGGCAATGATTGTGAAGTAAATTTAATAATATAAGGCTCCAAACCTGGAGAGGCTTTTGTGCTTATCACGCTTAAATTTTCTGAAACATATATCTGTGCTTTTGGTCTAGCACCTCCTGAACTGCCTGCATGGACAAGTTGCGGCAGAACCTCATCCAGAGCACCCTCAAATAGTTTCTCTGCTTGAGTTCCCAGTTCATGAATATCAATTTCACTTTTTTCTGCATTTATTTGATATTCAGAAATAGGCACGAATGATAATGCTCCAATAGCACTTTCACCAACAAATGCCAAACGATCCAGAGGTGTTAATTGATGCGGCAAGATATCATGTTGGCGAAAAACACGATCCATCAACAGCATCCCCCAGCCATCAGGTAGAGAATCAGCAAATACTCCATGTAACCCATTATGCGGGACAAGAGGAGCCTTTTGTAAATCCAGATTAAATTTAAGTGAAAACGGCGATAAATTAGCGTGTCTTGAAACATATGCCTGATCATACTGAAAGTATATTCCTGATTGATTTTGTGCCAACTGTCCAACTTTGACCTTGGCATCAATTGAAAGCGATCTAAAGACATCTAGCCTTTTCTTAGATTCAAACTTACGCATCCTTTAATACATCCTCAATGCTTTTATACTGTGTGATTTTGTCCCGCTTAGTCAGCTCATCTATCCTGGCTAAATCGTCAATAGTTTGCCAAATTAATAAAAACTGACGTAATGATATTTTCCCCGTCGTTTCAAAATGTTTGATCGTTGCTTCTGGGACGGTACTGCGCGAAGAGAGTTTAGCTCGCGAATATTTCAGCAATTTACGCTTATCTTTAAGGTAATCCGCAAGCTTCCTTTGAACATCTGACGTTATTATAAAGTTAGGCATGTAAAACGTATCTAGATAAAATAATATCTCATTGTATTGAAAAAAATTAAAAAAAGATAATATACCATCCAGTAATTTTTAACTATGAATTATGAATTATGAATTCAACATCCTTTTACCCAACACCAAACTTCACTTTACAAAATCCACACGTGTTCTTATAAATCCTGGCAAGTATATCGCTTTTTTGATAAATGAGATTGATACTATCAACGACTTCACTCGTGTTAAACGAGTACTCATGGGCTATTTCGTTTCTCACTTCTCTCAGATTAAGCCATTCGTTTTTATCTACAATCTCAAGTTCTTCAAGTCTATTTAGAATATCTATAAATGTTTTCTTCTTCACATCTTCCTGAGCGAGCAACAAAACAGTAGGAAAAATTTTCTCACCCATAGTATCTTGAAGCTTAAAAAATCGATATATCAATCTATCAATAAAACTCAAGGTCACTTCGTCCAAAGCAAGATAAGCTTCCAGACTCATCGGCATATGGGCAGCCAAATAGTTTTTGGAAACCTCAATTTTCTCGATATGCTTATTGCATTCATATAGTTTTTCTTGAAATGTAGCCAATACTTCTTTACGGTTCATAACTTAATTCCTTTGCTTAATGCTTCTCGTTCAATAAGCCTGTTTTCATCAGTGGCTACTACCACATCTATTTTTTGTTCCTCTATCAGGCTTTTTAAGCTTACCAAAAAATCCAGTTTTTTCTCAAGTAGCATCGTTCTCGGGAAATCCTGAGCTGGCATGATATATAAATCAATATCGCCACCTTTTTTACCATCATCAATTCTGCTGCCAAAAAGATAAATGCTACCAGCGCCAAAAACCTTTAAAAAACAGCCTTTAATCGCTTGCGCTTCATACTCTGTAAGCCTCACACTTCACTCCGCTCTTAGTTTTTAATTCAACATTCAACATTTATTTTGCATATCCCATAAAACAGTATCGACACTAAAGTCTTGCTGATTTGGCCAAGCAATACCATTATGCCACGGACGGACTAACTTGAAATATGATTGATTTTTTAACTCATGAAAGGCACTGCCATACAAATAAGGCTTAACATCAAAAATACCCGAAAGTCCACTTGCGGTTAAAATCTCAATTCGATAGTCGTCTAACGCCGTTGCTTTAATGATTTTGTCCATAATATAGGCTCTTCTTTATTTTAATGGATCAATTTTAAAAACAGGCTCACCAGAAATCGCCAATTTCCAATCAACCAATAAATCTTCCCTATGGATCTCAATCCACGCCTGAACCAGCTTCATTTTCGAGGCAGGAAGACTTCCAGCTAAGACAGAGCCATCTTCAATCGCAATCACGGCTTCACACTCGCCATACTCAGCGTGGATATGAGGTGCCGAATGTTTTTTATTATCGTAAAAATACATGAGGATCAAGATCCCATAAAACATTGAAATTGTTGGCATGTTTCTATTCCTTAAATCTTATATATAGCTTCATCGTGCTATTTTTTAATTCAACATTCAACATTCAACATTCAACATTCAACATTAATTATCCTCACACTACTAGGGATATTAACAATCGCTGTTTCTAACTTAACGGCATTTTCAATGTTATCATGAAAAGCATTGGCATACATAGATAGCTGATTCATCAGCGTCCACACAGGGCGTGTCATCACGCCTGCAGCGTTGGTGATTTTTAAGAATTCATCTCTAGCCTCAACGTTATTTAATAAAATCGCATTAAGCCAATAATTAGATGCGGCACCTTTTGGTTCAGTGACAAAACCCGCCCAATCTCTTCCATGAAAAAAGGATTGGTAACTCTTTGCTACTTCACGCTTATTTGCCAAAAACCTGTCCAGGTTTTCAAGTTGCGCGCATAATAACGCAGCATTTAAATTCGGCATGCGGTAGTTATAACCCACGCAATCATGCTCAAATTTCCACGGGTGTTTAAGCTTTGCCGTTGTCGTTAAGTGTTTCGCTTTTTTAGCCAACGCTTCGTCGTTGGTGATAATTGCACCACCTCCCCCAGAGGTGACTATTTTATTACCGTTAAAACTCATCGCTGCTATGTGACCAAAATTACCTAAATGCTTTCCCTTATAGGTAGAACCCAGGGATTCCGCCACATCTTCGATGACTTTAATATGGTATTTATCACAAATTTGCCTGATCTCATCAATGCGACAAGGATGACCGAATGTGTGCATGGGAATACATGCACGGATTCTTCTACCCGTTAGCTTGTTATAACAAACATCGCCTTCTAACATTGCATTAACCACAAGAAAACTTCCCAATGCTTGAGGTGACAACCCCATGGTATCCAGATCCACATCGACAAAAACAGGATGCGCTTTGCAGTAAGCGATAGCATTGCATGTTGCAATAAACGTCAGTGGCTGTGTGATCACCTCATCATCTTGTTCAACGCCAGAAAGCAATAAAGAGATATGCAGCGCCGCCGTGCCATTTACCGACGCAACTGCGTACTTGGCACCAAGCTTATCCGCCAGTATTTCTTCAAACTGATCGACAAATTTACCGACAGACGAAACAAAAGTTGAATCGATACATTCATTGAGATATTTTTTTTCATTACCGATAAATCTAGGTTCATGTAACGGAATAAAGTCCTGCTTTGGATACAAGCTTTTAACAAATTCAATAAATGCCTTATACATTGTAAATATGTGCCTTATATTTTTTAAGATTAGCCGCGTCAGAAAACCATTCACAGGTTTTTCTTAAACCCTCTTTGATATCATATTTAGGCTCAAATCCTGTTAATTCATGAATTAAGGCGTTATCGCACCACAATCTAAAAACTTCACTTTTATCGGGTCGAATGCGTGCCTCATCCAACAAAAATCGAACATCACTTTGCATGATTTCTTTAATCAAGTTGAGCGTGTCTAACACCGAAATTTCGTAGTTCGAACCAATATTGACTGTTTTCCCAATCGCTTGATCACATTCTGCAAGCAGGATAAAGCCGCGACAAGTATCCTCCACATAATTAAAATCACGCGTGGGGGACACATCACCCAACTTTATTTCTTTTACCCCATTAGCAATTTGGGCGATTATCGTTGGAATTACCGCACGCGCGGACTGTCTTGGACCATAGGTGTTAAACGGGCGCACAATCGTTACAGGCAAATCAAAAGCATTATAAAAACTCATTGCCATCGCATCGGCACCAATTTTGCTTGCACTATAGGGACTTTGTGGTTGTAAAGGGTGTTTTTCATCAATAGGAACGTAGAGCGCTGTGCCATAAACTTCACTGGTTGAAGTATGAATAACTCGCTGACAACCATTTTCTTTAGCCGCCTGGCAAATATTGAGTGTTCCTGTGACATTGGTGTCGACATAACTCGTTGGCGCTACGTAAGAATAGGGAATAGCAATCAACGCTGCCAAATGGAAAACCACATCAACCTCTTTGGTGATTTCCTTGCAATAGTGCGGATCTCGAATATCACCATTAAGCACTTCAATCCTATCAAGACAGTCAATATCCTCTAACCAACCCCAGTAATTAAAAGAGTTATATTGACTCAAGGCTTTAACATGAGTCCCTTTTTTCACTAACATCTCAACCAGGTGTGAACCAATGAAGCCATCGGCACCTGTCACTAGAACCGTTTTGTTCTTAAGTATCATAATTCTTAATTCTTAATTCTTAATTCTTAATTCTTAATTAAACATTCTCTCTCACCACCAGCCAAAGCCTTTTGCCATCATACCACCCAGGCTGCTGATCAAAATCGCAGACACCCCAACGCCTGTCCAAATAACAAACTTCAGCGTGTGAAATTTCAGGGCTTCAATTTCTTTGCGCACCACTTCAATTTCTCTTCGTACTTCTTCAGTCTCTCGACGAACCTCTTCAATTTCTTTCATCAGGCGTAATTCAGTTTCTCTAAGATCTCCCTTATTTACCAACTCTTTAGCCTCTAAATTGCTTAACTTCTGAGTGTTCTCTTGAATGGTTCTAGCCTGCTGTTCAAATTTTTCCTGCAAGACCTCATTCTGCTGCTCAACTATCCTCTCTAGCTCCTGAGCCTGAATATCTGCCTGATCCTGCGTCATCCCAGCACCACGCAGTTTTCGTGCATACTCTATTGGATCAAATCTTAAAATAAATGTCGCCATACCAATTACCTAAATTTTTAATGTTGAATTCTTAATTTTTAATTCAACATTCAACATTATCTTCTACCAGCGCAATCTTCCTGAAAGTTTCACAATTTTTAAGCAAACCATCATAGCTTCCTGTTGAAACTACTTTGCCATCTTGCATCACATAAATCACATCATAATCTTTAATCGTTGTTAGTCTATGCGCGATCGTTATGATAGTGAGGTTGGTTAATCTTGACAATACCTCTGTGACTTCTTTTTCGGTATTGTTATCAAGCGCCGAGGTTGCCTCATCCATCACAAGAATTTGCGGATTCTGATAAAGTGCCCGCGCGATGCCAACCCTTTGCCGTTGCCCGCCAGATAATCGCACACCCGATTCACCAATGAAGGTGTACTCTTTCTTGTTAAGTTGCTCGACAAACTTATCCAACTGCGCCGCTGCTAAACACTTTTTAACGCGAAAGTCATCAATATCACCCTCACTAACCCCAAAGGCTATGTTTTCTCTAATGGTTTTATCATACAGGACAATTGATTGAGGTATATAGGCAAATAACTTCTGAAAAGACAGTTTTGCTTCATCCGAGCTAAGCTCTGAACCATCTAATTTAATATCGCCCTTTAGAGGCGCATATAAGCCCATAATTAAATCCACAAGCGTTGTCTTACCTGCTCCAGATTCCCCCACAAAAGCAATTTTCTTATTTTTAGAGATATCTAAGGACACGCCTTTAAGCGCTTTTGTACCGTCCTGATAGCTGTAATGAAGATCATTAAGGCTAATAGTGGCATTAAATAATGGCTCTTTGACAGCTTTTTTTTGTGCCAAAAGTTCCAGATCAAATTGCTTGACTTGTTTCAGTTCTCGATAGATGCCTTCCAAGGCAGGCATGCCATATTTAATTTGCACCATCGCCTGAGTCAATCGATTCAAACTTGGCAGCAATTGCGCTGCAGCCACGCCAAAGACTCCCAAGAGGATAAACATATCCTGCGGAGAGCTTCCAACTAAAATAAACCCACACAGCACAGACATCACCACGGCAAGTCCGATAAATTCAATCATCATCCTTGGCGCCTGCTGAAAAGTGTTCTGAAATGCACTGGATGATTTAAGTAATGACGCATCCTTTTCAAATGCGGTCAAAAAGCTGTTTTCACAATGATACAACTTGGCTTCCTTGATTCCTGATAAGCCAGCAAGCACATTCTCCGTCATGCTTGACCACACTTCTGAACGTAAATGTGAATAATGCTCGATTTTCTTTTTGATCAGTTTCATAAAAAGAATGACACCCAAGATTAAAAATATTGTTACCAAAATGGTGAAAATCGGGTTAATTATTAGCAGCACAATCAGCACAAATATCGATGACAAAAACTCTATCAAAAAGGAACCAAAAGGAGCTACCACATAATTCGACAGCATGGTCGTTTCATTATTTACATTCTTGATCAAATCTGGGGTACTGCGGTTTAAGTGATATTCATAAGGCAAAGCCATATAACCCTTAAAAAGGTTCCCTTGTACTTTTGCCATCAGTCCAAACAAAAATCTGGATTGGTAAGCAATTAAGCCAAGCGCTGCCACATTTTTGATCGCAAAGGCAACAATTAATATCAACGTTAATAGCAAGATCACCTGGGGATAAGTCATGCCTTGAAAAAACCAAAAGCCCATTACCTTATCAGGCTGGATGAGAATGTTAATAAACGGAATCACCGCACCAATACCAAGAATTGAAAATACACTTCCAAGGAAAAGAACGATTACATAACGCCAAAACTTCTTCCTGTCTTTGGCATCCATAATGCCAAAAAAGTAATACTTAAATTTTTTCATCCCTTCTTTACCACCAACCAAAGCCCTTTGCCATCATGCTACCCAAGGTGCTGATCAAAATTGCAGACACACCAACGCCCGTCCAAATAACAAACTTTAGTGTGTGAAATTTTAGTGCTTCAATCTCTTTTAATAGGCGCAATTCAACTTCTCTCAAATCACCTTTAGTTGCAAGTTCTTTCGCCTCTAAATTACTTAACTTCTGAGCGTATTCTTGAGTAGCTTTTGCTTGTTGCTCACGTTGTTCCAGCAATGCCTGACTTTGCAGTTCAACTATCCTCTCCAACTCCTGAGCCTGAATGTCTGCCTGATCTTGCGTCATCCCAGCACCACGCAGTTTTCGTGCATACTCTATCGGATCAAACTTTAAAATAAATGTCGCCATATCAATTACCTTGATCGTTGTAAGCCTGTGCGAGCGTCATGATAGTCAGATCGCCAAACTTTGACAACATAAACTTATTCAACTTGGCTGCCACTCTATCAAGAATCAACAAAAATCTAGCTGGAGGTACGGAATCTTTTTAGAGTTCACGTGTCATCTGCCTCATCGTTGTGATAGTATGTCGGCTGTGGTTTTAATTTAGAAACAAGGGTGATTTATGGCTAAAGGTACAGTCAATAAGGTAATTTTACTTGGGCGTCTAGGGGCAGATCCTGAGGTGCGCTATATGCCAAGCGGTATGTCGGTGGCGAGTTTACGTCTGGCAACAAATGATGGCTATAAAGATCGTCAGACAGGACAATTTATTGAGAATACAGAGTGGCATCGTGTGACAGTGTTTGGTAAGCAGGCTGAAATTGTTTCACAGTACACCCAAAAAGGCTCAGCACTGTATGTTGAAGGGAGAATCCGTACGAGTAAATGGCAGGATCAGAATGGTCAAGATCGCTACACAACGGAAATTGTAGCAACAGATATTCAACTGATGGGAGGGCGTGGCGACGGGCAAGGTCATGAGAGTACCAATCAAGGTTTTGGACAACCAGCTGCACCTCAACAGCAATTTGCTCAGCCATCCTCGCAACCTTCTTCTGGTCAGCAAGCCCGACCAGGGACAGCAAGTCAAACACAAGCTCAACCTGATTTAAGCCAGTTAAATGATTTCGATGATGACGACATCCCATTCTAACTAAGAACTAAGTGGAGGCGCTTTATGGATAGTGAATTTGTTGCTTTAGCAGGTAATGAAAATATTTTCTGGGATATAAAATATAGCTCGGATGGTAATATTCTCGGTCGTCAAGTGAATGGCTACTATTCTAATAAATGTATAATGACAAAGGTGTGTTTGCGTGCATTACAAGACGTGCAAAAAAACATTAACCGTTTGGGATTGAGTTTATTCATTTGGGACGCATATCGACCCAGGAAGGCAGTCATGGATTTTTGGCAATGGTCGCAAGATGTGAACGATGATGCCACACAATCAGACTACTATCCGAACCTTGCCAAAAAGGATTTATTTGCCAAGGGGTATTTCAGTAAAACCTCAAACCATTGCAGTGGTAGCACGGTTGATCTAACTCTGGTCGATCAGCAAGGTCAAGAGCTTGATATGGGAACCTGTTTTGATTTCATGGATCCTTTATCACATCCTGATAGCACGCATGTATCTGCTCAAGCAATTGCGAATCGGCAGCTTTTGCGTGAGCATATGCTCAGTGCTGGCTTTGAACCGATTGATACAGAATGGTGGCATTTTCGTTTAATTGATGAACCTTTCGCCAATAAAATATTTGATTTCGATATCGTATAAGTCAAGCGCAGGAATGGATGCTAATACCGCAACAAAAACCCTTAGAGCGCTTGATGAATCACATAACAGGTGTACGCAGCGCTGCATATGCGGTCTATGCACGCTTATTTAAGATAGCAACAAAAGTAATGGAATCTAAGTCTTTGCCAAGGTAATAAAAGCAGGACGGACAAGTTAGAGAATATTTATTTTCATCAACCTGCTTGTCTTTGGCATAAGCCAGTGCATCTGCCTTTATCCACTTTTGCAAATAACCCCGCAATAATAATTGCTGCAGCTGCTAAGTAGAGCGGAAGCAGTAGATATAGCGTTATAAACAAACCAAGGGTGAAAGCATTAACCGCCCAGGCAATACCAAAAACTGAAGTGGTCCCGCCCATAATTGCCCCTTGTTCGTGGCTATCAACTTTGCCTGCAATCACCGACAACAGCGCAGTATAAAAAATAATTTGCAAGAGTGCCCCAACAAAAGCACTAATAATCATCGAGCCTGGGCTTAAAAAAAATGTGCACATGGCAATCAGCAAACCAATGACAATACCACTTAACAGCATTGCCACATGACTATTAAGACGCTTTAGCACGATATTTTGAAAATAGAGTGTTGAAAAGGCAAAGCCGAGACTCATAATCACAAAGACACAACCAATGCTTGCTGACTTAAAGCCAAACGCTTGATCAAGCACTAAGGGTAATCCTTGTGCATAATAACCCCAACCGATTTGCAGCATTAAAAATGCCAGTGCCAATATTCGTACACGCTTGTCAACAAACATCACTCGGAAGCTAAAGATGAGATTGATCAGTTTAAGCTTTTGATCTTTAATGCGTTTGGTATAGGTTTCAGGCAAGAAGAAGCAAACGCTTAATAGATTAATCACTGAAAATCCCGCACCAAACCAAAATGGCAAACTGATTGCCTGATAGGTTGTTTGTGACAGTAGACCGACGATGGTGGTGATTACAGGTCCAAAAACAAAACCAATAGAGGCGGAAAGTGTGATTAAACTCAGGTTTTTAAGCCGACTTTTTTCATCAGAAATATCTAGCATGACGGCTTGCGCAATACTAAAACTGCCACCAAAAAAACCACAGATAAAGCGACTTAGCATAAAAACAGTCAGTGATTCCAATGCAAATGAACTCACCGACAGTAAATAAGCCAGGATGGTTCCTGCTAAAGAAGCGATAATCATAAGCTTCCGCCCATATTTATCGGATAGCCTCCCAATGATTGCGCTACCGATGAAGATACCCAAGGGCCATACTGCCATCGACAGTCCATAATAAAAATTACGCAGTGACTCAGGTGTATTTATGTCAAAAAATGGACTTTGTTTTGACATCATGATTTCTGGGATCACTGGGAAAACCAGACCTACTCCCATGACATCAATGATGATCGTGAGCATTAAAATACTGATCAGTAGGCGGCTGTTATCTGATTGCATCATTTACTTCTTTACAATCGCTGCGAGCCATGGATAGCGGAACGCGAGGGCGAGTAGACCCGGGTAGCCTTGCGCTGTTGATCAGCAAGCGACGTGCCGAAGGCGCCAGAGCGAAGTCTGTGAAACAGCTTTTACCCAAG